>Ga0209755_10001026_pt1 | contig 46735 bp, 29 predicted proteins | sample TergutCo191P1_FD_187301 | JGI IMG/M metagenome (GOLD analysis project Ga0209755, IMG submission 187301) | Cornitermes sp. P1 segment gut microbial communities from Petit-Saut dam, French Guiana - Co191P1 (SPAdes) (version 2) | ecosystem: Host-associated > Arthropoda: Insects > Digestive system... | reverse complement strand
CTTTGTTATTGCCAAAGTCGCCCGTGGTCAAAACAACAGCACCCGCATTAATTTGGGTATAGTTACCCTCAGCGTCGTGAACATAAGCTCCAACAACTTTACCCTCTTCAACAATAAGCTGCTCGCCTACGGTTGAAAACTTGAATTCTGCGCCTGCTGCTTTAGCTGCTGCAAGAGCAGCTTCCAACGACCACTGCATATTAGGGTTGGTTGTCAGAGTTCCGTGGAAATAAGGGAAAAATTCTTTCTTCCAATCATAACCTTCAAGCATGGGAAAACATTTCGGACGGATATAGTGAGGCTTATCGGTCACCTGGTTGGCCGCAGTAGAAGTGAGCACTTCGAAATCAGCACCTTCAACAAACCAGTCAAAGTCTGCACCAGAATGGTCATACCAATAGTTCAAGAAGTCAGGTGTTGGACGATAGCACATATCTTTCATGAGCTGGCCAACGATAGTTCCTTTGTCTTCCCACTGAATACCCAAGTCTTGCTGAATTTTCGAGCCAACCACACCAAAATCGCCAGCCATAGAAACGGCGGTAAGTTGCGGTGCCTTTTCAACGCCAATCACCTTGGCTCCTTCATCGGTTGCAGATTTTGCTGCGGCGCAACCAGCTAAGCCCAGGCCAATTACTAAAACATCGCAATCCAGAGTTTCGTTGATATTTTTAGGAACGGGTGGTGCCGTAAAAAAGCTGGGCGTTCCATCGACCACAGCCCCTGAACCTTCGCCTTGTCCTGCAGTTTTTGGTGCGCAACCAGCCAATCCAACACCCGTTGCGATGGCGGCGGTAGCCCCCAATCCGAGAAATGCCCTCCTGCTTAAATCTGTTTTAGTCATCTGTACTCCCTTCTCAAGCCCTAGTTTTTCACTTCAAATGCTGCTTACCAATTCTTAAACTTATTTCTATTAGCAATCGAAGCTTTCGAAAACTTTAGGTGAGGGCAGATTTTTTTACATCACCAATTCGCGGGTGATTTTTTCATTCATCAGGGAAAATGCTCTCACCTGAAACGGGTGAGATTGCAGCGAAATTATTAAAAACTTTTTTAGTATTGGCAGTAAGGTTATTAAAAGTTTATACTATGCGCAAGGGGCCTAGGGGAGGCAATGTTTATGCGGCAGGTTTTTGGTTTGATTAAAGGAATGAAACCACGAGAGTTAATTCTTTTCAGTGGCTACGCATTTTATCTCAGTTTTAGTTACATGGTATTCCACTCTGCAACCATGCTCAGTTCTGGCGGCGGTTTTGGCTTTGATACGCAAACATTTTTTATGATAGCAATTGGAATTGGGCGGGTTTTGGTCTTTTTACTCGCAGGTTGCTTCTCGCGTTTTGTTGAAAAACTATCAAATTTGGTGCTGGTGACCATTGTTGGCGCCGTAGCAGTAATGGGCTTTCTGGTAATCGGAATGATTTTCCAGTTTTCCCCTTTTCTTCCGGGAGGAACTATTCTTCCCTGGCTCATGCTGGGAGGCATTTTGTTGGGTTTAGGGGATGCTGCGCTCACTTTGCTTTGGGCACGTTTTTCAACCACCTTTTCCTTAAGAGCAGTCTATCTTTACGTCGTGCTTTCAAATATCGTAAGCTTGGCGCTTTATTTCCTGATCACCTTGCTGCCCCAAGGAGTCGATTTTCCTGCAGCGGCAGCCTTCTTTATTGTTTCAGTGGCTTTTGTAAAAAAATCCCTGGACGCACGCCCTGTTCACCAAGGAGAGGTTTCACCACCCGTACTCAGTCGAGCAATACGCGGGCTTTTGCAACCGATTGTGGGAACAGTAATCCTTTGCTTTATGAGCGGGTTGATGCTTCAAATTTCCGGTCAAATCGATGTTCCTTTGGAAAACTTCCAGCAAACCGCTTTGCTGACCAGTGCCATTGTGGTTCTTTTGCTGCTGCTTCCGTCTTTGCTGGTGAAAAAACCGCTCAATATTGGACGCATTTATTCTATGGCGCTCCCCCTTTCAGCGGCAGGGTTTTTGCTTTTACCTCTTATTTGGAATAGCGTCGGCGGGTTGGCGAATTCCTTTGCCCAGTTGGGAGCCATGGTTGCCGGCATAATCCTCTGGTGTATTTTGGCTAACCTTTCCCAAGATACAAAACTGCCTCCCACCTTATTGTTTGGCATTGCCCTTGCCTGCACCGAAACTGCCGTTTTGGCGGGCACAATCGTCGGGCGCGTAAATGCAGAGACTTTGCAACAGGGGGATTTAGTTTTGACAATCGTGGCCCTCGTCGCGGTATACCTTCTATTTATGGCAGCGCTATTTCTCTTCAAGGATAAAAGTCTCAAGGGCATGGTGATGGAAATTGAGGGCTACCATCCTGAACAAGAATCAACCTCTTGCCCTGAAGCCCAACTTTCAGAGCGCTGTAGTGCCATTGCGACTAGAAATCGATTTACTCCCCGAGAAGAAGAAATATTTGTTTTGCTCGCACAAGGTTTCACGATTCCAGTAATTTCGGAAAAGCTTTTTGTTTCCGAAAACACCGTTAAGTCTCACGCGAAAAGCATTTATCAAAAACTGGGGATTCACGCTCGTACCGAACTGATCGAGTTGGTTAATACCGAATAACAATGTTTTTTGTCATTATGAGGAGCTTTCGAAGAAAGCGACGTGACAATCCATGGATCCTTCGCTTCGCTCAGGATGACAGAAGGGAATGTTGTCATGTTGTCTTCCTGAGGCGTAGCCGAAGGATCCCTCTCTTGTCATCCTGAGGCGTAGCCGAAGGATCCACGTGGTTGACTTCTGGATCCTTCGACTACGCGCTACGCGCTACGCTCAGGATGACATGCTTCCTCAGGGTGACGGGGGGAGCAAAAATTTTTATTGAATGCCTTCGATGCTGGGGATTGACGCAAATCCAGCTTCTAAGTCTTCATCACTCGGAACGTTATCGCTCAACTCGCCTTTGTTAAAGGCATCGTATGCCACCATATCGAAGTAGCCTGTGCCCGTAAGTCCAAACAGAATTGTTTTAGCTTCGCCCGTTTCCGCACACTTCTTAGCTTCTTCAATGGCCTGGAAGATTGCGTGAGAGCTTTCCGGTGCCGGCAAAATCGTTTCAAGGCGCGCAAACTGCACGCCAGCAGCAAATACGTCGGTCTGCTTAGCGGCTATTGCTTCCAAATGCCCATCATGCTTCAACTTTGAAATAATGGGACTCATGCCGTGGTAGCGCAATCCACCTGCATGGTCGGGGCTTGGCTGGAATCCGTTGCCCAGGGTATACATCTTTGCCAGCGGGCAAGTCTGACCGGTATCTGCAAAATCGTACGCATAGCGCCCACGAGTAAGACTAGGACAGCTTGCTGGCTCAACAGCAATAACACGAGTTTCAGGATGAATACCTTTGAGCTTGTCGCGCATAAAGGGCGCAATCAAGCCACCCAAGTTCGACCCGCCACCAGCACAACCAATAACTATATCGGGGTATTCACCAATTTCTTCAAAGGCCGCATAGCTTTCAAGCCCAATGATGCTTTGGTGTAGCAAAACCTGGTTAAGCACAGAACCTAAAGTGTAGCGCCCTTTGTTGTTGGGAATATTGAGGGCTCTTTCTACCGCTTCGGAAATCGCCGTACCGAGCGAACCACTTGAATCAGGATTGTCTGCAAGCATCTTTTTTCCGATTTCAGTCGTATTTGACGGTGAGGGTGTTACTTTCGCCCGGAAGGTTTCCATAACAGAACGGCGGAAAGGCTTTTGCTCATAAGAACACTTCACCATGAAAACATCGAGGTCAAGACCGAAATAATCTGCTGCTTCTGAAAGCGCAGTTCCCCACTGGCCTGCTCCTGTTTCCGTGGTAATACCGTCAAGCTCTTGCGCTTTGGCATAATACGCCTGCGCGATAGCAGAATTTAACTTGTGCGAACCAGAAGTGTTGTTACCTTCGTACTTGTAGTAAATCTTAGCTGGCGTATTTAGCGCGCGTTCCAGGTTGTAGGCACGACACAAAGGCGACGGACGGTAAATGCGATACATTTCCAAAATTGGTTCAGGAATGTCTACGTAAGCTGTTTCGTCGTCAAGTTCTTGCTTCACCAGTTCGTCGCAGAAAACCGGCGCCAGATGTTCATGCTGTGCAACCACGCCGTTTGGTAGGCGGATTGGGTCAGGAACTTCAGGCATATCGGCACGCAGGTTATACCATTGTGTCGGAATCTGATCTTCGCGAAGATATATGCGGTGCGGTACTGCGTGTTCCATGGCGTTTCCTTTCTATAGTTTGCCATTTCCTTAGTCTTCTGCTCTTTTTGCTACGCTGGTCTGCCTTTCAGACCGATGGAATCGTTGCAAGAAAAAAGCCCCCGGATTACCGAGAGCCTTCGAATGTCTATATGCGAACAGAAGCCGTCGATAACCCGATTAAATACTCCTATTCCACCACCAAGCACCAACGACCAACGCGGATTTCGCGCTGCTTTCGATGATGTTTGTGGTCAAAGCGTTCACTTAGAACCTTTCTTTTTATCGGGTCGTGAAAAGATTATAAGCATAAATTCTCCTGCTGGGAAGAAAAATTTTTAAACTTTCTTTTGCTCCATGAGTGATACTCTCTTGTCATCCTGAATGATACTTTCTTGTCATCCTGAATGATACTTTCTTGTCATCCTGAATGATACTTTCTTGTCATCCTGAATGATACTTTCTTGTCATCCTGAATGAAGTGAAGGATCCACGTGGTTGATGGATCCTTCGGCTGCGCCTCAGGATGACATGGGGGGGCTTTGTCATCCTGAATGATACCTTCTTGTCATCCTGAACGAAGTGAAGGATCCACCATCGCAAAGCTTATTTCTAATTTGTCAAGTGGCTTTTGTGGACACCCGAAAGAAAAAGAAACGATAGAATGGGTTGAAAAGAAAGGCGGCTCATTTGAAACAATTAGACAAAAAGCTCGAAATTGGCAGCACCATTCATGGGTTCAGTGTTGAAAAAAGAGAAGAGATTGCAGAATTTGAAGGCATTGCCTACATCATGCGGCACACAAAAAGCAAAGCACGGTTGATGTATCTTGCCACTGATGATGAAAACAAAGCCTTCGCCATCACCTTCAAAACTCCCCCTATCGATTCAACTGGCGTATTTCATATTCTTGAGCATTCGGTTTTATGTGGCTCAAAGAAATTCCCGGTAAAAGAACCCTTCGTGAACCTATTAAAAAGCTCCATGCAAACCTTTTTAAACGCCATGACCTTTCCAGATAAAACCATGTATCCCGTGGCAAGCACCAACGAAAAAGACCTCTTGAATCTCATGGATGTTTACCTGGATGCCGTGCTCAACCCTCGGATATATGAAAAACGGGCGATTTTCGAACAAGAAGGCTGGCACTACGAAATGGATAGCCCCGAAGATCCACTGCGTCTCAATGGCGTGGTGTTCAATGAAATGAAAGGTGCCCTTGCAGACCCTGATTCGGTTATGTATAACCAGCTGTGCGCGGCACTTTTCCCTGATACTGCTTATGCTCATGAATCCGGTGGCGACCCCAAGGTGATTCCCAATCTAACCTATGAAAACTACCTTGACACCCATCAGCGCCACTATCGCTTAGACAATGCTTATTTGTTTTTATACGGAAGTATGGATATAGCACGCCAGTTGGCATTTCTTGACGAAAAATATCTCGGTGTAACACAAAATTTGGAAGGCACGCCAAATCCCCTTGAGCTTCAAGCCCCAACGGTTTCAATGAATGGAACGCATTCTATGCAAACTGCGCCAGAGAATGCTTGCGTCGGGCTTGCTTTCGTAACAGGCACCATCCATGAACGCACCAAAAATGTTGCTCTCGACATTTTGCTCGACACGCTGATGGGCAGCAACGAAGCTCCTCTGAAACGTGCATTGCTCGACAGCCAGATTGCCGATGATGCTCACGGGTTCTTTGCAGATTCCCAGCTGCAACCTATGGCAATCATCCAGCTAAAAGGTGTGAAGCCTCATTCCCGAGAAACATTCCAGAAGGTTGTTACTGAAACACTTGAACGCTTAGCACAGGAAGGGCTTCCGAAAGATCGCCTAGAAGCAGCCCTTTCCCAAGCAGAATTCAGTATTCGAGAACGTGATTTTGGCATAGCTGACGGGGTGATTTTAGGAATTCAGACAATGTGCGGCTGGCTCTACGATGACGAACTTGCCACCGCCTACTTGCGCTACGAAGACGCCTTCATTTTTATGCGCGAAAACTTGGAAACTGGCTATTTTGAAGGACTGCTCAAAGAATGTTTTCTTGAAGCAAAGCATAAAGCTTGCAGGGAAATCATTCCCGTAAAAGAACTGGACGAAGCAAAGGAATCCGAAAAACTTGCTTCCATCAAAGCATCAATGAGCAGCGCCGAAATTGCGAACATAATTGAAAATGCTGGAACCCTTTTGAAGCTTCAAGAAGAACCCGACACGCCAGAAGCGCTGGCGATGTTACCTATGTTAAAGCTTGACGATATAACCGGCATTCGCCCCTACCCTGCTTATAAGGTTTTGGAGGATAATGCTCTACCTTGCATATACCATGATCTTCCCACGCGCCAAATAAACTACGTCTATCACTATTTTGAGTTGAGGCACCTTAGCTTTGACGACCTGCCCTACCTGGGGATTCTTCTTCGCTTGCTGGGGAAACTTGACACAAAAGAACGCAGCGCTGATGAGCTTGATAACTTAATTACTTCAAAACTGGGATCCTTGCGCTTTTTTACTGAGTGTTTTGGGGATAAAACAGACCCCACAAGCGTTGTAGGAAAAATTGCAGTTGGCGCTAGTGCCTTAACGAAAAATATTAGCTTCTTGGCACAATTACCTCAAGAAGTATGGGCTTCAACCCTTTTTGAAAACACCGCGAAAATTAAAGATGTCTTGCAACAAGCTCGCATTGGAAAAGAGCAAGGGTTTGCCAATTCCGGACATTCAGCAGCCTTACAACGAGCAAGATCTTACTATTCTAATTCTGCTATTATAAGTGAGCAGATTAATGGAATCGATTTTTATCTTTTCTTAAAAGATCTCTTGAACAACTTTGATACTCGCAGCCAGGATTTAGTTTCTCGCTTATACGCAATTTCTGAAAAAATCTTTGTAAAAAACGCTGCCATAAGCAGTTTCACAGGTACTCCTGATGAATACAAAGCTTTTTGGAAAGAAGCAAAAGACTTAGGCTTAAAAGATAGCGAATGCAAAGAAAGCCTAGCCTTTCCTGCACTAAAGAAGAAAAACGAAGCTTTTATTGTACCCACCGATATCTGTTTTGCAGCAAAATGTTTTGACCTTCGTCTGCTTCCTCAATCGTATTCCGGGGCTTGGAATGTGGTAGGCAAAATTTTGTCCCTTGATTATCTGTGGCAAGAACTGCGCGTCAAAGGCGGTGCCTATGGTGGCGGATTTAAAACCAACAGGTCTGGTGGTTTGCAATTTTATTCCTATCGCGATCCCAATCTTGATCAAACTCTGAGTTGTTTTAGCGAAGCTTCGTCTTGGATAGCAAACTATGAGCCTGAAGCAGAAGAAATGACGGGCTACATTATTGCTACCGTAGCTAAGTATGACGCACCAAAAAAGCCGAGAAAAATAGCACGCATGCAGGATATAGAATTTATTCGGGGGCTCAGTGCAGATTGGCGCGAAAAGGATAGAGCAGAAGTTTTAGGCACCACCCCAAAAGACATTCGCGCCCTTTCGTCTGTTTTTGAAAAACTTGATGCCTTCGATGCACGCTGTGTTTTTGGGAATCACGACATCCTAAACACTGCTGCCACAAACTTTGAAATAATCGATCTTTTGTCGTAAAACCGATCAAGCAGTTGCCTGATCGGCACTTGCGAGTTCTATAGTTTGAGGCTGGGTGATTCACCCAGCCTCAGTGTTTTCAGAAGAACTCGAAAGGTTCAGGTTTTCAACAACTACCTGCGGCAATACTATGTCTCCACTAGAAGTCCCTACCATGACATCGTTAATCCAGAATTATTACAACAAAGAGAAATAGTTTGAAGCAAGCCTGTTACTTTTATTGCGTGATGGATCCTTCGCTCCGCTCAGGATGACAGGGGGTCGCCTCAGGATAAGAAAACAACTCTCCTGTCATCCTGAGTGAAGCCCCTGTCGTCCTGAGCGAAGGGTGCGAAGCACCCGTAGTCGAAGGACCCATAACAGAGTGAGCGTAAGCAAACGAAGCATGAATAGGGAGGGTACGAAGTGCCCGACAGATATTTTAGGGAGGTTGCGATAGCAACACGAGGAAAAATAGAATAATTCAGAAACGCTCGTCGAGAAATGCTTGACAGATCTTTCCTCGGAATGGTAGTTATAGATTGACACATTTATGAGAAGAGGAAAACAGGATGCTTGAGTTAAAGAACGTAAGCTTTGAAGTCGCCTTAAACGAAGGTTCGAAAGAAAAGAAACGAATAATCGACAATCTTTCGCTTACCGTAGAAGACGACAAATTCACCGTCATTACCGGTCCCAATGGGGGTGGGAAATCTACGTTGGCGAAACTAATTATGGGTATCGAGAGACCGACTTCAGGACAAATTTTTTTTGACGGGCAAGACATTACCGACAAAACCATTGCTGAGCGCGCTAACCTTGGCATTGGTTACGGCTTTCAGCAACCGGCTCGCTTTAAAGGAATGAAGGTGAAAAAATTGCTCGACATTGCCGCAGGAAAAAAGCTGCCCATGTTAGCCTGCAACGAATATTTGGCAAAAGTAGGACTTTGTTCGGCAAATTACCTCACTCGCGAAGTCGATAAAAACCTTTCGGGAGGCGAAATGAAGCGCATTGAAATCGCAACGATTTTAGCGCGCAATCCAAAACTTGCAATCTATGACGAACCAGAAGCCGGCATCGACCTTTGGAGTTTTGATCGCTTAACCGAAACCTTCCGCGCCATTCACTCAGAACGTTCAGGGAGATCCATCGTGATAATTTCTCACCAAGAACGCATCATTCAGCTCGCTGATGAAATCGTATGGATAAAAGACGGGCACATTGAAGCTCAAGGTGAAGCAGAAGAAATCATGCCGAAACTTGGATTCCTAGCAAAAGACCATCCCCTTTGCACGTTTACGCAACCAACAGAACTTCATATAACCGAAATTCCCACCACTTGCTAACTTCAGCAAGTTTTACTTGAAAGTACGAGGCAAAAAATGGCTGTAGATTTATCCCCCATCGACCAGAGTTTATTAAACGAAATTGCAAATATTCATGGCATCCCGAAAGGTGCTTTCAATATCCGCAAAGACGGCAAATTGCTTGAGCGAAATTCTTCGGCGAATATCGAAATATCAACGAAAACAGACAATCCCGGTATCGATATTCACATAAAGCCAGGCACCAAAGGTGAAACAGTTTACATACCGGTTATCATTACGCAATCAGGGTTGACCGATGTGGTCTACAACAGCTTCTATATTGGTGAAAATTGCGATGTAAAGATTATAGCTGGTTGCGGTATTCATAATTCCAGTCATGATGCTTCGCAACACGACGGTATCCACAATTTCTATTGCGGCGCAAATTCTCGCGTACGCTATATCGAAAAACACTACGGCGAAGGCGAAGGCACGGGAGACAGAATCTTAAACCCGGTTACTAACGTATTTATGGAAAAAAATTCCTTTTGCGAAATGGAATTAACACAGATTGGTGGAGTCACTTCCACCGTTCGAGACACCAACGCTGAAGTTGGTGAAGGCGCTAAATTGGTTTTGACCGAAAAGCTTATGACCCACGATAAACAAACCGCCGTCTCTAACATGAAAGTAGAGCTTAAAGGCGACGATTCAAGCGTTCAGGTTATTTCTCGTTCGGTCGCTAAGGGTAATTCTACTCAAACCTTCAACCCGCTGGTAGTTGGTTCTGCCGCTTGCCGCGGTCACGTTCAGTGCGATGCAATTCTGATGGACAAAGCACGAGTAACGGCAATTCCCGGTATCGAAGCCGCCAGCGAAGAAGCCGTTTTGGTACATGAAGCAGCCATCGGCAAAATTGCTGGCGATCAGATTGTGAAACTGATGACTCTTGGACTTTCTGAAGAAGAAGCAGAAGCTGAAATCCTAGAAGATTTCCTTAACTAATTACCCTCGTCTTCTTCTGGCTTGGGCTCTTCTTCCGTCTTGGCCTCTTCCGCTAAAGCTTTTTCTTGCTCAGCAGCATCAGCAGCTGAAGCAGCTTCTGTGAAGGGCGTGCTTGAAAGATCAATAACCTTGCCAACCCATTTAGTTTCAATGAGGTTAATTACGCCATTCGAAGTCAGTTTCACCAAAGTGTCACTAACCAACTGTTTGAGTTCGGTATTTGAATCAACAACTCCTACCGAATAACCTCCTGGACGAAGCATGAGAGCAACAATATTGACCTCGACACGGGGGTCGCTCCTAAACGCAGCGTAAGTGCCCTTTACCGCATCCGCAGCAACATAATTGACCGCACCAGAACTCAGGCTTACAAAGGCTTGTTTTAAATCGGGAGAAGACTTGAGAGCCTCTTCCCCAAATTGTTTATTAACTTCCCATGCGCTCATTGAAGATGATTGAGCACCAATAGTGGGAGTTGCTTCGCGTTTGGGAACACCAGCATCAGCACTTATGGCAAAGAGGGCAACACCACTTTGAATATAGGCTTCTGAACGCCAGCAGGTAATTGCAGGATCTGTCTTATCGACACCCAAAACGATATCGACCTTACCTTCTGCAAGGGCTGCATCCGGCTGATCACCAATATCAATAATTCTGACTTTCAATCCCATTTCATCAGCGATTGCCGCAGCTATATCTACATTTAACCCTATGACTTCATTGTTGGAACTATCAGTCGGGATTCCCGCGAAGGGCGAATTATTAGCATCAACACCAACGCGCAAAACGCCTTCTTCACCAATGGTTGGTGTATTAACCTGCGGAGTTTTTCCTTCAGGAACATAAGTCTCTGTAGTGCACCCCGAAACGAGAGCCACCACCGAAAGCCCAAGCATCGCTGAGATGATTAAGATTGCGAAACGCTTTATCACGAGTTTGCCTCCATCTTACTCTTTACTTTTTTCTGCTTCCCTCGACTGACCTAGTCTTTTCCCCCACATTCGCGTACCGGAGATGAGCCCACAAAGACCCATTACCCTCTCGCCCGTGTATCCTTATGATACAAAATCGAACGGTACGGCTTACCTCTAGGATGCGCCATGCTCGCTTATGTGCGTTACGCACAAAGTTTACGTGGATCCTTTCGACCGCATCTGCCTTGGATTAGGGCAAAGCCCGCAACTACAGACTCGAAAGAAGCGGAATCTAGTTTACCAGATTTGAGCTGTAAGATTTCTATAAGATTTTAATCAAACATCGGTAATATCGAACCGCTACAGTGTTTCTATGAAAAAAATTGCTCATATAGCGAATTCTCGGTTACCAAAAAGCAGCTTAGATCCTGTTCGGCAGGTTCCTCTCTGGAAGCAATACACCCACGCGGCTCGTGAAGTGCTTGTCGAAAGTATTTGGCCAACTCGCTGCGGAATATGTGATAGCCCTGGCGAAGTTTTATGCGAAAAATGCAGAAGAAATCTTCCTTATATCGATTATTGGAATGCTTGTCGCCACTGCGCAGCACCGTTTGGAAGAATCTTGTGTAGCGAATGCAATCCCGTTTCCCTGAAGTCTTTAGGCGAAAGGCAGCTCCCCTTTGAAAGCTGCACCAGTGCCACCGTATTTAATGCGAACAGTGGCGCCCTTGTGAGCGTTTATAAAGACTACGGGGAACGCCGTCTTGCAGGGGTACTTGCAGAAATAATGGCACCCTTAGTGAATCCACTTTGGCTTGAACAGAACCGAAAAAAGGGAGAAATAGCACTGACTTACATCCCCGCCACTCAGGGTGCTTTTCGTCGTCGCGGTTTTGACCATGCAGAACTCCTCGCGGAAAAACTCGGGGAAGTGCTCTGCCTTCCCTGTATTTCGCTCCTTGAAAGACCAGTCCGGAAAGATCAGCGCAAACTGGGTCGCTCTGGCCGCCTTCACAATATGGAAAAATCTCTGAAAGTGCTTGATAATGCCTACGTACCAGAGGAAATTCTTTTGATTGATGATGTGTACACCACCGGCTCAACATTGATAGCCGCAAGCAAAACGCTAACCACTTCAGGCGCTAAAAGCATCTCTTGTATGACTTTTGCTCGAGTTTTCTAGCAAGCAGGCCTACAAAGTAGCAGTCTGCCCTTCCTTCGCCCGTTTCTTGTCGTCTTTGATGTGAGCACTAGAATATTCCGCAACATTTACTGAAATAGAATGGGTGATCTGCTTCCATTCACCTTTCTTTACCAAAGCAACCAAAGCGATAGGAATGTAGGTCACCATGAAAAGCGGGAAAGTAAACATATATCCAATCTTTTTTGCGGGGGTAGAGCGAATGTTGCGCCACTCAACAACGGTGGTGAGTGCACCCAAGAAGAACATGAATACGAGATAATTAAAGATGCAAAAGAAAATTGATTGCACCGATGAAGTCAAGAGCACCCCTGCTGACATCAGCCCTGCTGCCGAAAGACTGAGAACAATCAAATTAAAAGTAACTGATACTACGGTAAGTAACATACCTGGTGAAATTGTCATCAACATGTCGTAACAAGCAAAGCGGTAACCCTTGGGGTTTTTCCCGAGCCCCTTAACAAGGCGCCCACTATAGCCCAAAAATACCTGATAAAAGCCCTTTGCCCAGCGGAAACGCTGGTTCCAGGAATCTCTAAAAGTAATAGGCTGTTCATCGTAGAATACCGCTGTAGGAGTATAACTAATGCGATCTGCTTCAATAATACTATGTGCAGAAAATTCAATATCTTCAGTAAGTAGGTGCCATTTCCAACCGCCGTGCTTTGCTAGCACTTCCGCAGAGATAAAGAACCCCGTGCCTGAAATAGCACAACTGGTGTTCAGGGTTAACCGAGCCTGATTGAGGAATTTCGCTTCGCGCAAGAACCAAACAGCATACCCTGCAGAAATCCAGTTTGAATCATAATTTTTTGAGTTACGATAACTCGTTGATGCTTTGGCACCATTATCGTAGGTTGCATTCATTTCTTTAAAATAATCGACATCAAGAACGTTGTCGGCATCAAAAACAAAAAATGCTTCGTAATTCTTGTCGCCATGCTCTTCCATAATGCAGTCGTAGCAATGGGCCAAGGCATAGCCTTTTCCGATAAGCTTGTCATTAAAGCGCGTCCACACAGCAGAAACCCCAGCTTCCCGAGCGACTTCAGCGGTGTTATCCGTACAATTATCTGCGACAACAAAAATGTCGATAAGTTCTTGGGGGTAATCTTGCACTCTAATGCTGGCAATTAAATCAGCAATTACCGCGCTTTCATTGCGGGCAGCAACCATAACAGCATAGCGATGGTTTTTTGAAGCTTTCCGAGGTTTCGGTTTGCGCGTCATTACTACAAAGATATAGAAAATCTGGTAGCTATAGCAAACAGTGAAAATTATAAAAACACAGAAGTTAAAAATATCTACGAAGGATATTTGTGAAAATATCTGTTCAAACACGATAGCTTTACTCCTTATAATTATTCGAGCACATATTGTACACGAATTCTAAGCCTAACTCAGTCGTTTCCACTACACAAAAAAACAGCGCCGAAGCGCTCCACCACTCACTATGTTAGGCAACATCTCCCAAAGGCTACTCCGCAAAAGTGTAGACTTGTAACCGCTTATTCTATACATATGTCGCCAAGCTGTTTCCAAACCTTCACTTCTACACAAGAAAACTTTGAATACACAGACTCACTGCACAGCTACTTCATATCTTTCGAAGAAAAATATGCTTCGAAAGAGCTTTACTCACCAAAACTTACATAAAGCATTTCTGGTAGCCTTAATGGCTCTTGGAAGAGTTAAACAAACAGTGCCTTTCGACTGCTTTTTAGGCAACTTTGCTGATATTATTATCGAGAAATCATCAACCAGTCAAAGTGAGTGTCTATGCAGAAAAAAACGCAAGCTCTATCCCTTCGACGGAAGCTCGCTTTTGCTTCCTGCGATATCTTTGGTGGCGGAATCTTTAATATCATCAACTTTATTTATCCGGGATACATCGTGTTGGCTGTAGGGCTGCCAGCTTATTATGCGGGCATTGTCATTCTAATCGCACGCATTTTCGATGCGATTGTCGACCCTTTGCTCGGTTTCATTTCTGACAGAATCCGTGTGAAATTTAATACCCGCCGCGTGACCCTGCTGGTTTCAGCTCCGCTGGTAGTCATTTCCCTTTTCCTCATGTTCTTCCCCTATAGCAACCCTGATCTAATGGTGAGGTTTTGGGCGGTGCTCGGATCCTACATCCTCTTTGCGCTGGTGCAATCTTCCATCATGATCCCGTACTATTCCCTGGCAACTGAAATGACAGACGACTATACCGATCGCGCTCGTTTAACCACGGTACGGCTTGCATTTTCGATCTTTTCATCGATTGTTTGTGTTGCCATGCCGGGTATGATTATCGCCGCGTTCGAAGGCAACAACGGCTATATTGCCATGAGCCTCATTTTTGGGTCAGTGTTTATGATTTGTGTTGGGATCACTGGAATTTTTGCCAAGGAAGGAATCCCCGCACCCAAGAAGCCGGAACCCTTCCGCGTATTTGATCTTTTACGCCCTTTTACCCTCAAGCCCTTTCGGCAATACCTGGGAATATTTCTCACCTGCCAAATCACTATGGCTATTATGAGCGCGCTTTTCTTCTTTTATATCGACTTCTATTTCAATTCTGCGCTTACAGCAAGCGGCGAAAGCAGCTTGGTGGGAATGTTGGGGGCGGCGCTGATGTTTGGCATGCAGATTGTTGCTCTGCCAGTGTATATGCAAATTATCAAAAGAGCGAGCAAAATTATGGCCTACATTGTTGGGGCGATAATTTGGATTGTTGGGGCGCTGGCGTTATTTTTCGTACCTGCCAATAGCAATCCTGTGATTATTTACCTACTGGCAGCCGTTTTGGGCTTTGGCATAAGTGGGCCAGGGTTAATTCCTCATGCAATTTTTGGTGATGTGGTTGATTGTGGCGCACTAAAATTCGGGGAACGAGCTGCAGGTTCTTTCGCGGGCATAAGCAACTTTACCAACACCATAGCGCAAGCCATTGGAGTTTCCTTTGTGATGTTTGTTTTAGGAACCGCAGGTTTTGTTGAACAAGACATCAGCGCTGGTGCTATTCAAGTGCTAACGCAGCCCGAAACAGCCCAACAAGCTATTGTATTCGTGATGGCGCTTGCTCCTCTGATTTTTATGTCTTTGGGAATATTTTTCTGCACTCGGTATCGTTTGGATAAAGAAAAACACGCAGAAGTACTTGTTGCTCTGGAAGGATGCGCCGAAGAAAAAGCTGCTGTTCTCAACACGCTCTAAGGAACACCAGAAAGCAAAATGTCTGCAAGCTTTAGTGTTCTAGAAAACGACAGGAAAAAGATGACGATAAAACCACCAAATAAAGTCCTCTACTTCATAGGTTTTGTGGTTGGCTACCCGCTGCTAAAACTATTATTTCAGTTTAAGATTGATCGCAGTAACTACATTGCACAAAAAGGGTCTTTTATGGTTGTCAGCAATCACCAGTCCTATCTTGATTTTCTTTTACCAACCCTCGCATTGTACCCTCGCCGCTTCAATGCCGTAGCAGCGCAAAAATTCTTTTTTTTTAAAACTCTTAATTGGCTTATGACCACTTTAGGTTGCATCCCCAAAAATCTCTTTGATGCTGACGCGCGCTGCATAAAAGGGATAATTGAAGTTTTACGGCGGGGCGACAATGTTTTGCTATTCCCTGAAGGGCGCTGCACGGTTGCCGGCGAATACATGGGAATACAAAAAGCCACCGGGAAGCTCGTAAAGAAAATGAAGGTTCCCGTCGTAAGCTGCTACATTGAAGGAGCTTACAACTGCATGCCTTTTTGGCGAAAAGGCTTTCGGGCAGGACAGGTGCGCGTTACTATTGAAAACCTTTTTTCAGCCGAAGATTGCGAAGCGCTTACGATCGACGAAATCAACGAGGTTATCGACGCAAAGCTTAGTGGCAAAGACACAACACGCACTGAAAGGCTGCGCACTTTGCGTGCCAACAAGCTTGCCGAAGGCCTCCAAAATATCTTGTATTACTGTGTTAAATGCGGGAAAGAATTTACCCTCGAGACAAAAGGCAACACCATATTTTGCACCCATTGTGGTAATAGCGCCTCCCTTGACCGTGCCGGGCGATTCGTTTGCAGCGAGGGCAGTGTGGCACCTGAAACTATCCAGGACTGGCAACGGGAACAAAACCTTTACGAACTTCAAAGCCTCAACGAAAGCATGACACCTCTTAAACTGGAAGTGACCGTCCAAATGCCCTCTGATACCCCAGGCGCTGGCATTGAGCCGAAAGGGGAAGGAGTGCTGATTTTGACGCCTAAAGGCTGGACATACGAAGGACAGTTGCGGGAAGAAAGTGTCGACATATTCTTCCCTCTTGAAAGCGTTGCTGCTTCACCTTTTGACCCCGACGAAGATTTCCAGATTTATCACCACGGAACACTGTATCTCTTTACGCCCACCAACGCTCGCGCTTGCGCAAAGTATGCCACCATAGCCGAATGTGCTTACTGGCGCTTTATGCCTGAACCCCAGATGACTCTTGGGAAAAATAACGGACTAGACCTGAGCGAAGCCCCGTTATCCTGAGGATACCTGTCATCCTGAGCGAACATGTCATCCTGAGCGAAGCGAAGGATCCATGGATTGCCACGTCGTTTCCTTCGGTCACTCCTCACAATGACAAGCGAGACAGGTTCTTTTGAAGGCTCCTCACAATGACATTTGCAGCCCCGTCATCCTGAGGCTTGCGCAAGCATTTCTTGCGCCATTTCACGCAGCTTAAATTTTTGAACTTTATTCGACCCGGTCATGGGATAGTCTTCGATAAAAAATACATGCTTGGGCACTTTATAGCGGGCAATGCGCTCGATACCATATTGACGCACTTCTTCTTCGCTCATTTCCTCAAACCCAGGTTGCTTGCGAATAAACACCCCAACAATTTCGCCTAAACGTTCATCAGGAATACCTACTACTTGTGCATCCAAGACACCTGGCATTCCTAGGTAAAAGTTTTCAATTTCAAGAGGATAAACGTTTTCACCGCCACGAATGATCATATCCTTTACGCGACCTTCAATACGATAATATCCGTCTTCGTCTACCGTACCCAAATCGCCCGAATGCAAATATCCGTCTTCATCAATGGCTTCTGCCGTTTCCATTGGCATCTTGTAGTAGCCCTTCATGACGTTATAACCCTTACAGCAAAGCTCGCCTTTTTCACCCACACCTAAAATACGTCCCGTTTCCGGATCGATAATTTTCACCAGAACAGGTTCGTGCTTGCGCCCTACCGTGGTGCACTTATGCTCAAGATCATCTTTGATGGTAGTCTGCGTGAATACGGGGCTCGTTTCTGTCAATCCATAACATATGGTGAGCTCGCTTGCGTGCATTTTGTCTATTACTTGACGCATAGTTTCAGGAGGACAAGGACTTCCTGCCATTATTCCCGTACGCAAACTGGTTAAATCAAAACGATCGAAATCAGGATGATTCAGCTCGGCAATAAACATAGTAGGAACGCCGTAGAGCGCCGTTGCACGTTCCTTATGCACTGCTTGTAACACCAGGCCAGCATTGAATTCTTCAACAATCACCATGGTGGTGCGGTGAGTCAGACACGCCATAACGCCCAAAACGCAACCGAAGCAATGGAAAAAGGGAACTGGCAAACACACGCGATCTGCTGGAGTGAAAGCTTGCCCTTCCCCAATATAGAACCCGTTATTCAAAATATTTCGATGGGTAAGCATAACACCCTTGGGGAAACCCGTAGTTCCGCTAGTGTATTGCATCATTACCACATCGTTGTTGTCGAAGAGCACAACAGCATTGTCGAGCACATCATCGGGCATATGGTCGCCCAACAAAAGCAATTCGGGAACACTATAAAAGCCGCGATGCTTCTCTGGCCCCATATAAATAAGGGATTTCAACATAGGGAATTCTGCGGATTCTAAGTGCCCTCTTTCATGAGACAAAGATTCTGGAACCAGGTCTCGAATGATTTTTAAATAATCTACATCACGATAAGCATCAATAACGCAAAGCGCTTTCATATCAGATTGTTTTAAAACGTAAGCAAGTTCATGACTTTTGTAGACCGGATTAACGGTAACCATTACAATACCCACTTTTGCGGTGGCATACATAAAAGTCAACCAATCAGGAATGTTACGTGCCCAAACACCCAGATGATCGCCGGGTTTTAGCCCAATAGCCAGCAACCCGCGAGCGAGATTGTCTGTACGTTCGTCGAAATCTTTGTAGCTCCAGCGCAGGGCCCGGTCAGGATAAACAACAAATTCGTGATTTGGGTCTATCGCAACCTGTTCTTTAAAATAAGTTCCGATAGTCTTTTCTGAGTGCAATTTATAATCGGGAGAGCCCGGCTCTCCGCGATATTCGTTTTTGTCAGTCATGATAAGCTCCTACATTGGGGTATAGACGACAGCGAGAAACTTGGCACTTTCCCCTTTATGGGCACGAACTTGATGAGGAACGATGGAATCGTAATACAAGCTCTCACCAGGCTCAAGCACATAAATATCTTTTCCGTATTCGATTTCTACTTTGCCTTCGATACCATAGAGAAACTCTTCCCCTTCATGCTGGGAAAGCTCATGATCCATTTCCCCTGAAGGCGAAATGGTAATAATAAACGGATCCATATGGCGAGAAGCACGCCCTTCGGCTAGACTGAAAAAGCGCAGGTCACCTGCGTCTGAAACCGTTTCAAGGCTATGCATGCGCGTGGCTTTTGCGATATCGTCAGACTTGGTATAGACAGGCCCCATAGCATTATCGTCATCCATCAAGGTGCCCAGGCGCACCCCTAAGGAGCGAGTAATTTTGATGAGCGGAGCAAGAGAAGGAGCCATCTGTCCGGCTTCAAGCCCTTCAATAACCGACAACTCGCAGCCACAACGTTGTGCCAGCTCATCCTGGCTAAGTTCTAGAGATTCCCTCAGGGTTGCAATCTTTGCACCTAAACTAGATTTTGCAGTCATTACTCGCTCATTTCTTTTTCGAATGCGCTCACCGTTTGTTGCTGATGCGCAAAAACAAGTTGACGAAACATTCTAGCGCAACATGCAAGGAAAAGCTTAAAAGTTCTTTAATATTCTTTACAAAATGTACGAACAAAGGAAAGCGCTAATTACCCACGTCATCCTGAACACTTACTCCCTTTGTCATCCTGAACACTTACTCCCGTTGTCATCCTGAATGGAGCGAACGAAGTGAACGCAACGAAGGATCCATGGATTCTTCGACTACGGGTGCTTCGCACCCTCCGCTCAGAATGACATAAAGCCTTGCCTCAGGATGACATAAAACTACGCCTCAGGATGACAGGCTAGATCAGTTTTTGTTCATGAGCAATGCGGACAAGATCAACAACATTATGAGCTTTCAGCTTTTCATAAATAGTGTTAATCACCAAACGCACTGTATTGATTGATAAACCTTGGTTTTCGGCAATTTCAGAACGGGAAAACCCCTTATACAAATCGTGAAGAATTTTCAGTTCGCGAGAGGTCAAATCAATTCCCGCATCAACTTCATTAGCTCTTCGATATTCCGCAATCAAATTAGATTGATGACGAGCATACATAGACGCTTTTTTATTAATGTTTTTTAGCCAAGCTTCTTCAATGGGTAAATCTTTTTCCTTCAATGCTGCAAGAGTAAGGGTTCGCATATCTTTACCCATTTCAATAAAGGGCATAATAATCCCGTTAGGCTCTGCCGTTTGATAGGCTTCAAGAAGCACGGCAAAAGCTGCTTCCTTATCTTTGTTTCGATAATGCAGGCAAGCTTCCATTGCCAGCATCTCCATGCGTTCAAACAACACCACACCCTGGCGTTTTTGTTCTTCTATATAGGCCAACATGATTGCATTGCATTTGGTGAGGTAGTGATAGCGCGCCTTGACATGACTGGCAATATTTTCAAGGAAGTTTACCGGCGAAAAGGGGGTCAATTTGCCTTTCAGCCAATCAGAAATCTTATCTGGCTGACGAAGCGCACAATAATACCAACCGAGAGCAATGTCATAAAGAGCAAAGCGGTTGTCGTATTCTTCTTCGTTAAGCGTCGCTTCCATACCTCGAATTGCTTCTTCAGCTTTCTCGAAATCTCCTTGCCAAATAGCTATTCGCATAGAATAGAAGAGAGCTAGGTGAACTATCATAAAATTCTTGTTGATTTTTGCCGATTCAACAACATCACTAATAAGAGGACGCGCATTTTTAATATTTCCTTGGTAAAACAACAGCTCTCCCCTGCCCAAAGCTTCTTGTCCTTCCAACCACCCGCTGCGAGTTGGCGCATAATGCTTTACTGCACGAGCAATTGCATCAAGGTATTCTTCAGGGGCGCCTTTCCGAGCCGCTCCTGCCCGATTAATACACGGGCCTATCGGATAACTTTCAAAGATTTGACTGTCTGGTAATAAAGTAGGAAAGTCGCTCATCTTCTCAGCATAGATATCAAAATCGTAGACGTTGTCGACAGTACACATGAGCTGGCGCACTATTCCCCAAGAATAATAAATAATTCCAAGAGCATGGCTTCGTAGCTCGTCTTCTTCTGGCAGCGCAAGGAATTTTTTCTCATAATCCTTCATGAGCTCAACTGTTTCTTGCCACAGTCCTGCAAAAATAAAAATACGGATGTGAGCGCAAGAAAAGCATTTAACCCGCGCATACATTCCTTCTGGTGCTCGCTGAAACATGTCTTTTAGATGCACTGCCGAACTCAACAAAGTTTGAACAGGGGCTTCTCTAATGATGGAAACAATAGCTTCATAATCTCCCACCATTTCATAGTAGATAATTGCATCAGTTTCAAAACTATGAAGCTGGCACCAGTGGGCAGTTATGCGATAAGTGTCATCAACTTCTTCGGGAGTGAGCATGTCTTGTTTTGAGCGCAGGTAATCCAAAAACAGCTGATGAATCAAGTATCTACCCGTATTGCGATCGAAGCGAATATAGGCAACACGCTGGTTGTAGAGCTCTTCGAGCAAACTTTCGTCTTGTTTAGCAAGGGCAGAAACAAGATCTGCAGAAGGGCGGCGCACCAATGAAAGCCGCACCAGAAAGCGTTGGAGCTTTTCAGAAATGATACTCCACACTTCTTTATCCATAAGTTGAAAAATGTTTTGTTTAATAACGCTGCGGGTATACCCTGAATAACCGGGGGATTTTTTAAGGATTCGCGTCATGAAGTTGATCATGAAAGCCCAGCCTTCAGTATCCCTATACATTTCTGACAAGCTCGCCATTTCCGAAGACAAGCCCTGCTGAAGAAGAAACTGCGCCAATTCACTTTCGGAAAATCCCACATCGCTTTCGCTGATATTGAAGACCATATCTCTGACCAACAACCCCGATAGGTTTACTTGAGGTAACTCGCGACCGATCATTATCAGAGTGCGATCTGTAGATTCTTTATAAGTTATATGCTCAATAAAAGCCAAAACATCAGGATTGCTTATGAGATGTATGTCGTCAAGAACGGTAAAATAGCGGGTATTGGGAGCAGCGCGATTACGGTAAAAATAGTACCTATTAAGCTTGTCTTCAGTATCCGGAAAACCAAGGCCAGCTAATTCTTCTGCCAGCGGCTTATTAATTTTGCTAACCGCTTGAACGAAATTTCCCCAGAAACTCAGCGTCACGTTATCAAGCTCTGACAATTGCAACCAAATAGTGGATATATTAGTTTCTCTTACAAAGTCAGTAACTGCAAGAGTTTTGCCGTAACCCATTCTTGCACAAACCACAACGACTGGCTTTTCTATGGCTTGCATCAAAAGCGCATTAACCCGCGGACGCACAAAAATCTGTTTGATACCTTCTGGCAAAGAGCTTTCCCGGCTTTGGGAAGTCGGCATTTTTCACCCCGTAATTCAGTTTTAATCGTCTAACTCATGGACCAAACCTTGTTTGACGCCGACGGTCTCCGGCAAAGCAAGCTGCTTGATCTCCCATTATTCTACTATAAATATTAGACTTGCTAAATTCTGTATTATGTTTTTATGGGTTTGCGTATAACAAATCGCCATTTTGTGCAAAAAACTCTTCTTTATCTCTGCGTTACCTGTGCAACCAAAAAGGAGTACGATGCTTTCAGATTCAAAATCTTTTCGGTGGCCGCCTTGATTGCATGGATTTGAGTTTTTTATTCGCTCACAATCGTTATATCAGCGTTTTCCACAAGCCAACGGCTCGCCTTCATACGCGATGCCGTTTCACGCAGAATAAACCCACATCCCACCTGCTCCATCCGATCGCGAATAAGCTGTGGTTGTTGCTGAGGGTTAATGGTGCGACAAGCTTCCAAAATGTCTTCTTCATTAACGACCATTTTTTTATGACGGAAAAGCGCATCCAGAGAAAAGCCCTCGATAAGGTTTTGCCTTGTTTGCATCATCATCATCATGCTGAACTGCTGTTGCCCACCGTTTTGCTCAACGAACTGTTCCATGTTGACATTTTGCTGCTGAAGTTCGTTGCGCAAATTGTTCATCAAATTCTTTTGCATGGCTTCATAAATGGGGTCAGCAATCTTTCCCTCAAAACGTTTTGCCAATTCGGCAACGGTAAGTTGGCGCTTGTAGAGCTCATATTCAGCGCTACGAGCCTGTGTTAATTGTTCCCGAATTGAAGATTTGAGCATTTCAAGATTGGCAAACATAGGCATATTAGCAGCTATCCAAGCATCGTTAATTGCGGGAATAACTCTTTTTTGAATTTCTTTTATCGTTGCGACACAATCGATTGTTTCTTCAATTTCTTTTCCTGCTTCGTCTATAGAAGGCCCGGAAAAAGAAAACTTCTTGGTCTCCCCCACTTCCATACCAATAATACTAGAGTCGAAACCGTCGGGCATCAGACCTGCGCCTGTAGTATAGGTTCTACCTTCTGTACTAAGCCCTGGAAATGCTTCCCCGTCTTTGCTTGCTTCAAGCGCGAGGAGCACGTGATCTCCCTTAACCACGGGATGTGGGTCGGCAGTAGCATATTCAGCGCACTGTTCTGCCATGTCGGCGATTTGCTTTTCAATTTCCCAATCAGCGATTTCAAGGGGTGGAATAGAAATGCTCACCTTTTCATAATTGGAAAGTTCATATTCTGGCTTGGGCTCCACTTCAAGGCTGAATTGATATTCCTGCCCCCGTTTGAGTGTGGTTTTTGCAGTGGCAGTTGGAGGATAAGCGGGAGTAAGATCTTTTTTATCAAGCGCAAAAGGAATGAGGCATTCTGCCACTTGTGGCTCAATCACAGCATCAAGGTTTTTGATTCCCATCGATTCTTCTGCAACCTGCGCAACCGTTTTGCCTTCTTGAGGACGTAGTTTCATTTGCTCTGCAAACCCAACCTCTGCGGCAAAGAAAGCCTTTTCAACATCTTCGGGAGAAGCGGTTACCTCAAGACGTAGTCTGTTATCGTCGAGTTTTTTCTGAGTGATCTTCATTAAAGCTCCTTTTGGGGTACTCGATAATTTGCTTCATGAATTGTAACTCACCTAAACGATTATGGGGTTTTAATTTCAAAATTGTTTTTAGTAAACCTCTTTTGTCATCCTGAGTGGACCGTGGATCCATGGATTCTTCGACTTCGGGTGCTTTGCACCCTTCGCTCAGAATGACACATGTCATCAGTTAGGTTGTCATCCTGAGGCGTAGCCCCTGTCCTCCTAGGGCGACCCCCTGTCATCCTGAGCGTTAGCGAATGATCCATGGATTCTTCGACTTCGGGTGCTTTGCACCCTTCGCTCAGAATGACAGAGAATAAATGTCATTGTGAGGAGCTTTCAAAGAAAGCGACGTGACAATCCATAACGGAGTGAGCGTAAGCGAACGCAGCATAAATAGAGAGGACACGCAGTGCCCGACACATATTTTAGGGAGATTGCGTAGCAACCGACAGATATTTTAAGTGGGATTATTGAGACAATAGAGAGCGAGATCCCCTATGGCTCTTTGAGCTCCACCAGAGCTTTGGACTTGGTTTGCGAGCACCACAAGAGCAAAGGGATGATCCCCAAAAACGATACCAATATCGTTTTCCACATCACCCAATTCACCCGTTTTATTTGCAACTACCACCGAAGAAGGAAGCTTGCTGGGAATTTTTGTTTTTACCGTCTGCCCTTTCATGATGTTAAGCATGTCTGAATAAGGTGCGCTACTCTGATTTCCGTAAACCTTTTTCAAAAACGCCATACAATCATTTAAAGAAGTGTAATTGTCCAGCCCTCTGCTTCGAGCATCGTTGTCTAGCATCCTTCTTTCAATTTTTGTATCACCATAACCCTGGTCTCTAAAAAAGGCATTAAGAGCTTCCATGCCAAAGTAGTCTATAAGGGCGTTGGTTGAACCGTTGTCGCTCCACTTAATCATAGCTTCAACATGTGATGAAATTTTTGTCCCGCTTGCAGAATCGTTCAAAGACAGCTCTCCCGCATTTGCTTTCACGAAAACGTATTCCATGATGAATACTTTCACGACACTAGCAGAAACCATTCTTCCGGAATCCGCAGCTGTTGCGCTAATGCCAGAATCAAAATAATACACGCCAGCCGAATAACTTCCCGCGCAAGACCCAAGACCAACATCTGATACAGCTGCAGAAAATGATTCAGATGCTAAAGCTTGAGCTTGCATGATTGCGGCAGCTTCTTCATTTGCTATTTCTTCAGCAGAGGGAGTTTCATCAAGAGCTTCTGGCGTGAAAGCGTTTTCTTCCACCAAAAGTCCGTTTTCCCCATCTCCCCGTTTTCCGGTGGCAGAATTTGCCTGTAAAATCCACCAGATTCCAAGAGCAAGCACAACTGCTGCCACTAGTAAAATGACAACAAGAATGATATTTCTTTTTTTGTTGCTACTATTCAAAAAGCCCCCTTCACACCTGAGAATAATAACAGATAAGCCTTTGTTAACCTAACGCTTACCTCAAGGCTGAAATGATTTCTTGAGTCATAGCAGCTGTTGAAAGCGGTGCACTTTCAGACCCGCTGGCAATATCAACCGTACGGCAACCCTTTTCAAGCACGGCTTCCACAGCTTGTTCAATACAATCAGCTTCTTTGCTCAAATCGAAAGAATAACGAAGCATCATGGCAGCAGATAAAATGCAGGCAATGGGGTTTGCAATGTTTTGCCCTGCAATATCTGGTGCCGATCCATGAATGGGTTCGTAAAACCCAACGGTGGTGTTACCCAAAGAAGAAGAAGGCAGCATGCCGATTGAGCCTGTTATTTGCGATGCTTCATCGGAAAGAATGTCGCCGAACATATTTGATGTTACGAGCACATCGAATTGGGCTGGGTTTCGCACCAACTGCATAGCGGCGTTGTCTACCAACATATCTACCAATTCAACTTGGGGATAATCTTTTGCAACCCGATGCACCACTTCGCGCCAAAGGCGCGAACTTTCTAGCACGTTTGCTTTGTCGACGCTGGTAACGCGACAAGAACGTTTTAGCGCTGCTTCGAAGGCGACGCGCGCAATACGCTCAACTTCTCGTTCGCTATAACATTCGGTGTCGAAAGCTTCTTCGCCATTTTCTGCAGATTGGCGTCTTCCCCGTTCCCCAAAGTAAATACCGCCCGTCAGTTCCCGCACAATAACGATATCGAAACCAGCACTGACAATGTCTGAGCGCAAAGGACTCGCATCTTTTAGGGCGCGGTAGAGACGTACCGGGCGAATATTCGAGTACAAACCAAGTGCTGCACGCAATCCAAGCAAAGCCGCTTCAGGTCTTAAATGCCCTGGCAGATTATCCCACTTGAGACCCCCAATAGCGCCGAACAAAACGCTGTCTGAAGCTTTGCAGCCTTCTAGAGTTTCTTGCGGCAATGGTTCGCCCGTTTCGTCAATCGCAATGCCGCCCGCCAAATATTCAGCAAAGGAAAAAGTATGCCCGAACTTTTCCCCTATTGCTTGCAGCACCTCACACGCGCCGCTCGCAACTTCAGGGCCAATACCGTCGCCCTTAATAAGTGCTATGTTGTAGTCCATTTAACCCTCCAGTCCGCCTTGTTTTGCCAAATTTTTCAAGCCACCTGCTTTAATTATTTCTTGAATGAAAGCAGGAAATGGCCGTATTTCATAGTGCTTATTTTTGGTAGTGTTGTACAGCTTGCCCGCGGCCAAATCCACCGCAATCTTGTCTTCGCTTTCTGCTTCGCGAGCAGCTTCGGGACATTCAATAATAGGGAGTCCAATGTTTATCGCATTGCGGTAAAAAATACGGGCGAAACTTTCGGCAATAATATAGGAAATGCCGCTTTCTTTAATAACCAAAGGAGCATGTTCTCGAGAAGAACCGCAGCCAAAGTTTTTACCTGCCACCATAATGTCACCCACTTGAACCTGAGAAACGAAAGCAGCGTCAATGTCTTCCATGCAGTGGCTTGCCAGTTCTTTTTTGTCGGTCGTATTAAGGTAGCGCGCGGGAATTATTACATCGGTATCAACATTGTCGCCATATTTAAATACGCGCGATTCCCTGGCGGCACTTTCAAGATTTGTGGTAGTCATCATTTATCCCTTCATCATTTCACGTGGATCAGCAATAAACCCAGCAATTGCGCTTGCTGCAGCAACAGCAGGGCTGGCAAGATACACTTCGGAATCTACGTGCCCCATGCGCCCTACGAAATTGCGGTTGGTGGTTGCCACCGCGCGTTCGCCCGCAGCCAAAATGCCCATGTGTCCGCCCAGGCACGGCCCGCAGGTAGGCGTTGACACCAGCGCTCCTGCCTCGATAAACGTGGTAAGTAAACCCTCTTCCAGTGCCTGAAGATAAATCTTTTGGGTGCCGGGAATCACAATTGCACGAACCCTGGGAGCAACCTTCTTCCCCCGCAGGTAACCTGCAGCAACCTGCAAATCTTCCAGGCGCCCGTTGGTGCAAGAACCAATTACCACTTGATCAATGGCAATATGCGGGATGGGATCTTTGCCATTTCCTTCAAAAGTGCGCGTATTTTCTGGTAAATGAGGGAATGCAACGGTGGGAGTTAGCGTGCTCAAGTCGATTTCGATAGTGCGGGAATACGACGCATCTTCGTCAGCCTCAAAAACCATCGGCTGTTTTGCGCCGACTGCATTGAGGAATTCGATCGTCTTTTCATCCACCGGAAATATGCCGTTTTTCCCGCCCGCTTCTATAGCCATGTTACAGATACACAAGCGATCACTCATGTCGAGCGTTGCTACCCCTGATCCGCAAAATTCTAAAGACTGATAACGAGCTCCGTCGACACCAATCAAGCCAATAAGGTGCAAGATAACGTCTTTTCCGCTTACGGGCGCATTCAATGACCCCGTTAAGACCACCTTAATAGCATCGGGCACCTTAAACCAGGCTTTGCCTTCCATCATGCCAACTGCCACATCAGTCGAACCAACACCGGTAGCAAACGCTCCCAACGCACCGTAGGTGCAGGTGTGAGAATCTGCTCCAATAACAATGTCGCCCGCAGTTACCAAACCAAGCTCAGGCAATAAGCAGTGTTCAACACCCATGGCGCCTCCATCGTAGAATCCTTCGATTCCCTGATCGGCGGCAAAAGTGCGACATTGCTGGCACTGAGTAGCTGCTTTTATATCTTTATTAGGAGCAAAGTGATCCATCACCAATGAGATTTTTTGCGTATCGAAAACTTCTGTTGCTCCCATATCTTCAAATTCATTAATTGCGAGCGGTGCCGTAATATCGTTTGCAAGTACCCGATCGAGCTTCGCAAGAATAAGCTGTTCTGGCTCTACTGTTTCTAGCCCAGCAGCCTGAGCTAACAGTTTTTGCGTCATCGTCATCTTTGCTGTCATGTTTTTTACCCTTTCACCTTTAGTCTGCTTTTTCGTCTTTTGCCAGCTTATATTCGAGAGAATCAACCAGGGCATTAAAGCTCGCCTCTAAGATGTCCTCAGAAACACCAATCGTTGTCCACTTACCGTGCGCATCAGCACTTTCAATCAAAACGCGTACTGGCGCAGCCGTTGCCGCCTTCTGGTCAAGCACCCGCACCTTGTAGTCAACTAAATGCATACCATTCAACTGAGGATAGAACACGGTCAAAGCCTTACGCAAAGCGTTGTCCAGAGCATTTACCGGCCCGCTTCCCTTCGCAGCTGCAATTTCTGTTTTTCCATCTACCTCAATTTCAACCGTTGCTGTTGACGGCAAATCGTCTGATCCAGAAGGAAATTCTCCCATAGTTTTATAAAAAACCACTTTGAAGTGAGGCTTGAAAGTGCCCAGCACACGCTTTGCCATCAGTTCAAAACTGGCATCCGCTGCTTCAAACTGATACCCTTCATGTTCCAGAGCCTTTAGGCGCTCAATAATAGCTGCCAGCTCAGGAGAGCTCTTGGAAAGCTGAGGCGCGAAACTGCGTACCTTTTCCAAAATAGTCCCTCGACCAGCAATTTCAGATACCAGAAAGTGACGCTGGTTGCCTACGGTTGCCGGATCAATATGCTCGAAAGAAGCCGTGGTTTTTAGCACCCCATCGGCATGCATTCCAGCCTTATGGGCAAAAGCGCTGGTTCCCACATAGGGCACGTAGTTAGGCAAGATCACGTTTGCAATTTCTGCCACCGCATGTGCCGTTTCCTTCAGACGGGAGAGATCACCTTGGTGCTCGAAACCCATTTTGAGTTTTATTGCAGGAATTATTGCTGACAAATCTGCATTTCCGCAGCGTTCCCCAAAGCCGATAAAGGTTCCTTGCACATGGGTAGCTCCTGCTCGAAGTGCCATAAGAGAATTAGCTACGGCGCAGCCAGAATCGTTGTGAGCGTGAATTCCCACGGGCACTTCACCAAAGCCGTTGCTTTCAAAAAGCTTTACAACGTGAGAAGTAGTTTCAAAGATTTGATGGGGCAACATGCCGCCGTTAGTATCGCAAAGAGCAACAATATCTGCCCCAGCAACACAAGCCGCAAGCAGAGTTTCAAGAGCGTATTTACTGCTATCAATACTGTCGCAATAAGCATCGTAGAAATGCTCTGCATCATAGATAACCATTTTGCCTTGGCTTTTGAAAAACGCTACCGTGTCAGTGATCATGGCTAAGTTTTCTTCGGGCGTGGTTTGAAGAATTTCAGCCACATGAAGAAGAGAGCTTTTCCCGAAAATAACAATTACTTCTGTTTGTGCTGCCAGCAAAGACGCTACATTGGCATCTTCTTCAACAGTAATGTTGCAGCGGCGCGTTGCTCCAAAAGCGCAAAGCTTCGCCGTCTTTAAAGTGCGTGCGGAAGCCTGCTCGAAAAAATCCAGATCTTTCGGGTTGGAACCAGGATTGCCTGCTTCAATAAAATCGAGCCCAAAAGCATCCAGCGCTTCTACTATACGCAGTTTGTCATTGACGGAAAATGATATTTCTTCGCCTTGAGCACCGTCTCGCAAGGTTGAATCAAGAACCGTAATCATCTCTCATTCCCCACCTTTCGCCAAATCTTTCACTAAGAACTCCTTACACCAAGAAGCTTGTTTGCCGCATTAAGGTAAGCTAGAATGCTGGATTCAATAATGTCAGTTGAAAGCCCGTGACCGGTAGACACTTCTTCTCCGTTGCGAACCTTAACAACAACTTCACCCAACGCATCTTTACCATCTGATGTTGAATTGATAGCGTAAGAAATGAGTTCGTTTCCGGGCATATCCATTATCTTATCAATCGCGTTATAGGCAGCATCAACCGGGCCGTCTCCTAAGGAAACTTCTTGGTAAGACCCTTCGTCGTTTTCCAAGGAAATAACGCTCACTGCCGTGGATTGCTTTCCAGAATGAACGTCAAAATTTTCCAGTCGATAGTAGGCATCATTTGCATGGGCACGATTATGCACGATTGCTTCCAAATCTGAGTCGCTAATAGTTGCCTTCTTGTCGCAGATTTGTTTGAAGATTTCAAAGTAAGCATTCACTTCTTCTGCGGCGAGGGAATAGCCCAGTTCCTTAAGGCGCGCATCAAAAGCATGGCGCCCTGAATGCTTTCCAAGCACCATACTTTTCGGTTGAATGCCAATGGATTCTGGTGTCATAATTTCATAGGTTGTACGTTCAGCCAATACGCCATGCTGGTGAATGCCGCTTTCATGCAAGAAGGCATTAGTGCCAACAATTGGTTTGTTCAGCGGCGCATTAATACCAATCATGTTGTAAATTAATCGACTGGTGCGGTAGAGCTGAGTGGTGTCGATGCGGGTGGCGCTTTCGTAGAAATCATGACGCGTTTTGAGTGCCATGACAATTTCTTCCAAAGCAGCATTTCCCGCACGTTCGCCTATGCCATTTACACTACACTCAACCTGCGTGGCTCCTGCATGCAAGCCAGCCAAAGAATTTGCAACCGCCATGCCTAAATCATTATGACAATGAACCGAAATATCGACCGCATCTATTCCTTCAACATTCGCACGCAGCCAAGAAATTAAGTCTGCCATTTCACCTGGCGTAGTATAACCAACCGTATCGGGAATGTTTATGGTTGTTGCGCCCGCTTTGATAACTTCCGCTATCACTTGCGCCATAAAAGGCCGTTCAGAGCGGGTAGCATCTTCGAGTGAAAATTCGATATCTGAAACAAAACTCTTGGCGTATTTCACCATTTCGCATGCTGTTTCCAGCACCTGTTCGGGCTTTTTCTTCAACTTATATTCCATGTGAATAGGAGAAGTCGCAATAAACAAATGGATGCGCGGACTTACTGCTTCCTTCACCGCTTCATATGCTGCATCAATGTCTTTCGTAGCCGAACGCGCGAGCGAAGCTACGGTACAATTCTGAACGCTTTTCGCGATAGCCTGAATAGATTCCAGGTCACCTGGGGAAGCGATAGCAAAACCCGCTTCGATCACATCAACGCCGAGCACTTCTAGTTGCCGCGCTACTCGCAGCTTTTCTTCCGTGTTCATAGAACACCCGGGAGCCTGTTCTCCATCGCGCAACGTTGTGTCGAATATTTTTATATTTTTAGTCATAATTAACTCCTTGCTTCTAAAGTCACTTCAAAAGTTTCGTTTCGGTATTTTTGTTCCATAAAACTCGCGACCTCAAACGACTATCGCTCCTTTGTCTGCAGATGAAACCTGCCTTTGATAGCGTTTGAGATACCCTACAACTTCTTTTGAAGGAAGCAAGGAATGAGTGGCTTGTCGCCTCTCAAGTTCCTCCTTGTCAACATCGAGCGTTAACGTATAATTTTCGATATCTATGCTTATGAAATCGCCTTCTTCAACATAGGCAATTGCGCCACCTGCGCGAGCTTCGGGCGAAACGTGCCCAATGGCAGCGCCGCGTGTTGCTCCAGAAAAACGCCCATCGGTAATAAGCGCTACCGATGAACCAAGACCCGAACCAGCAATAGCTGAAGTGGGCGCTAACATTTCCCGCATACCAGGACCGCCTGAAGGTCCTTCGTAGCGAATCACAACCACGTCTCCTGCGTTAATCTTGCCTCCGTAAATTGCCTCTACGGCACTTTCTTCGCTATTGAACACACGCGCTGGGCCGGTATGTTTGAGCATGCTGGGGTCGACCGCACTGCGCTTTACCACCGAACCGCTAGGAGCCAGGTTGCCAAAAAGCACAGCTAATCCACCCGTTTTAGAATAGGGCGTTTCGATTTCACGAATGCAGTTTTGTTGTCGGGGCGCTGATGCGCGAACCGTTTTTGCCACCGTTGCCATAGGTTGGCCGCTTACATGCAAAGCTTTGCCGCCAAATAAGTTCCCACCAATCAACCGATCAATAACCGCAAACACTCCGCCAGCAAGATCAAGGTCTTGCATATGGTGCTTGCCTGCTGGTGCCAACTTGCAAAGATTAGGTACCTGTTCGCTTATTTCGTTAATGAGCGAAAGATCAAAATCGAAACCAGCTTCGTGCGCTAATGCCAACAAATGCAAAGCCGAATTGGTGGAACAGCCCAAAGCCATATCAAGGGCTAAAGCGTTTTTAAAAGCAGTTTGAGTGAACAAGGTTGATGGACGAATATCTTTTTCCAGCGCGGCCATAACCAGTGCGCCAGCTTCTTTTGCCAGACGCAACCGAGCAGAATAAACGGCAGGAATTGTTGCGTTACCCGGCAGCGCTAATCCAAGAGCTTCCGTTAAGCAATTCATGGAATTTGCCGTATACATCCCCGAACAAGAACCGCAACTGGGACAGGCTGCGTTTTCTATGGCGGTCAGCTTTTCTTCGCTGATGTTTCCTGCCATGTATGCCCCTACTGCTTCAAAAACTGAATCCAGATCCAGACCAGATTCACCATCGTGGTTTGCGCAAGCACCGTCTTTGGGAGTGTCACAGCTATCTGCTTTGCCAGATACATCGTTGGCCGCACTGTTTCCCGCAAGCATAGGCCCGCCTGAAACAAAAACGCAAGGCAAATCTAAGCGCGCGGCTGCCATAAGCATACCAGGCACCACTTTGTCGCAGTTAGGGATAAATACCAAAGCATCGAAGGCATGAGCACGTGCCATACATTCAATGGTGTCTGCTATCAGTTCGCGTGAAGCGAGCGAATAACGCATACCAGCGTGACCCATAGCGATACCATCGCATACCGCAATAGTATTAAATTCAAACGGAGTACCACCCGCTGCCAAAACGCCATCTTTGGCAGCCCGCGCCACCGTTTGCAGGTGTATATGCCCTGGCACTACTTCGTTAAACGAATTAACGATGCCGACAAAAGGCTTGGCGATCTGAGCGTCGGTTAACCCCAATGCTTTCAGCAATGACCGCTGAGGGGCGCGGGCAGGTCCTGTTTTTAGAGCGTTACTCTTGAGAGTGTCACTTTTCATGAATGGCTACCTTTGCCTTCTTGCCAACTCATCTTTGAACGCAATTCGCCGCCGACACGTTCGATTTCCAGCTCGCTTTCGCTGGCGCGTTTTGCGAGGAAGTTTTTGCGTCCTGTTTTATTTTCCTCAATCCACCTGCGCGCAAATTCGCCTTCTTGAATTTCAGTAAGGACTGCCTTCATTTCAGCTTTCGTTTCTGCCGTAATGATGCGGTCGCCTATCGCATAATCGCCGTATTCAGCGGTATCGCTAATGGAATAACGCATATAGGAAAGTCCACCTTGAACCACCAAATCGATGATGAGTTTCATTTCGTGAACGCATTCGAAGTAAGCACTTTCTGGCGCGTACCCAGCTTCGACCAAGGTATCAAAACCAGCCTTCATCAGTGCAGTGACACCACCACACAAAACTGCTTGTTCACCAAATAAATCGGTTTCAGTTTCTTCCTTAAACGTAGTTTCTAAAACGCCCGCACGTGCACTGCCAATACCTGAGGCATAAGCCAGTGCTACTTCACGTGCTTGACCACTAACGTTTTGATAAACGGCGACCAGCCCGGGTACGCCACGACCTTCTTCAAACTGGCTGCGCACGGTGTGGCCTGGACCCTTCGGAGCGATCATAATAACGTCCACATTTTCAGGGGGACAGATTTGTTTAAAATGAATATTGAAACCATGAGCAAACGCAAGCGTCTTGCCTTCTGTTAGGTGCGGCGCAACGTTTTCAACGTAGATTTGAGGCATCTTTTCATCGTTTACTAAAAGCATAATCAGGTCTGCGTTTTTTGTAGCTTCCGACACCGTTTGCACTTCAAAACCAGCTTCGCGTGCGCGCTCTGCCGAAGGAGAACCATCGTAGAGTCCAATCACAACTTTGTTTCCGCTGTCACGCAAGTTCAAAGCGTGTGCGTGCCCTTGACTGCCATACCCAACAATAGCAATCGTTTTTCCTGCTAAAACTTCACCTTTGCAATCTTTTTCGTAGTACATTTCCATCTTGAATTTCCTTCCTACAAACTGGTGTTGCCGCGATGAAGCGCTTGTGCTCCTGCGCGGCAGATCTCGATAATGCCGTACTCTTTTGATGCCTCAACAAATCTATCGTTATTTTCAACCTCTCCCGTAACTTCTGCCGTTACGGTAGAGGCCGTAAAATCTATAACCTTGGCAGCAAAGGCGTTTATCATTTCAGTTACTGCGCTGCTCGTTTCAGCGGTGACTTCCATTTTAATCAGCATGTGCTCTCGCACGGTGGCTTTGTTTTCGGGAATAACCGCTACGTGCAACACGTCGTGGAGTTTGGAAAGTTGCTTTACAATCTGGTTTTCAATCTGAACATCTCCGATTGACGTGATGGTCATACGGGAAATAGCGGGTTTTTCAGTCATGCCCACCACCAGGCTGTCAATATTAAAGCAGCGCTTAGTAAACAGCTCTGTGATGTGCATAAGAACCCCAGGCTTGTTGTTGACCAGTACGCCAATAATAATCTTTGAATCAGCCACAGTTTTCTCCCTTCTCTTCTTCGTCTACCAGCATATCGTTAATAGTGCCTCCTGGCGGAATCATAGGAAGCACCCGGTCGTCTTCGTTAATGACACAATCAATCAAGTAAGGACCCTGCGCTGAAAAGGCTTCGTCTAAAGCAACATTTAGTTCACTAAGCGTATGAGCTTTGCAGCCATTTGCGCCAAAGGCCTGAGCAAGAGCAGGGAAATCCGTAGCACGACTGAGGGTTGTTTGAGAATAACGTTCGTCATAGAACAGCGATTGCCATTGGCGAACCATACCCAAAACACCATTGTTCATGACAATGATAACTAAGGGGAGGTTTTGAGAAACGGCCGTAGCCATTTCATTGAGGTTCATACCGAAGCTGCCATCTCCTGTAAATAGGACGGTTTTCTTCGGCGCAGAATTTGTGGCTAAGCTTTTTCCGATACAACCACCCATAGCAGCACCCATGCCAAAGCCCATGGTGCCAAGCCCGCCCGAAGTCAAAAAGGTACGGGGTTTTTCAAACTGATAGTTTTGGGCAACCCACATTTGGTGCTGCCCAACATCGGTTGCAATAATAGTTTCTGCATCAGTTCTTTCTTGAACTGCTTTAATGATATTTTTTGCCGAAAAGCTAGCATGCCTGCTTGTTCCCGCACCGCAAAAACTGTTGCGCATCTCAGCAATCTCTTTTTGCCAAGCCGCGTTTTGTTTGCCGGGAAGCTGAGCTAACAAATAGTTTAGAGTGGCATTCATATCACCAACCAACGCAACGTCTACCAGAATGTTTTTATCAATTTCAGCAGGATCAATATCGATGTGAATAAATGATTTGCCCTGGGTAAAGTGTTCTTTGTTTCCAGTCGCCCGATCACTAAAACGTGCTCCAATGGCGATTATCAAATCGGCACTATCAACCGCGCGTATCGCTAGTTCGCGGCCGTGCATTCCTGTCATCCCCAAGTTGCGAGGATGTGAGGCAGGAATTGCAGTGAGCCCCATTATGGTGCATCCGATAGCTGCATCAATGTGGTCTGCGAAATCGATCACATGCTGCTGAGCTGCGGCTGCCAAAGTACCACCACCGCAGTAAATGAGGGGGCGCTTGCTTGAAGCTATGAGCTCTGCTGCTTTTTTGAAAGAAGATATTTCACCTGATGAAAAGCTGATGGAGCCCTTTACTTGAAGCGCGTTTTCAACCTTTTGGTCATTTTCGCCTTGCCAATCTAAATTGCAGGAAAACAGTGCTTTTTGTACATCGCGCGGAACGTCAACCAGCACAGGCCCCGGTCTTCCACTTTGGGCAACTTCGAAAGCTTCAGCCAAAACACCCGGCAAATCTTCAACATTCTTAACGATGTAGTTGTGCTTGGTTACGGGAATGGTGATCCCAAAGATATCGGTTTCTTGAAAACTATCTTTGCCTAATAAAGTGGTGGCAACGTTGCCCGTGATAGCAACCAGAGGAATTGAATCCAACTGAGCAGTTGCAATGCCGGTTACCAGATTTGTGGCACCTGGGCCTGAAGTTGCGATAACTACGCCTGTTTTACCGGTAGCACGCGCAAACCCATCTGCCGCATGAACGGCACCCTGTTCGTGGGCCGTGATAACGTGCTGAATATGCTTTGAGTGCAGATAGAGCTCATCGTAGAGATCGAGCACCTGTCCGCCGGGGTACCCAAAGACGACATCGACCTTTTGCGCTATGAGAGACCGAACGATTATCTGTGCTCCCGTCATTGTTTCTTTTTGAGCAGCATCAGAAACGGAATCTGTTGTGGGGCAATTTTGTTCTGCTTTCGCAGAAGCTGGATTAGCTTCAGGTGCGTGTGTGGCAACTTCGTTCATCACTATCTTACTTCCTCCTTAATCTTTCAAACAAAAAGCCCCGCAGCGGGTATGCTGCGGGGCTTGTGACATTTGGCTTGTTTTGCTAGGTTGCCAATGCGTTTTGAGCAGCATACTCAGATTGAGGGGTGCTAATAAGCACGACCACAATAAGAAGCACGCTAATAATTACTACAAAACTCAAGACAAACCCTTCTCTGTTTTTTTGTGTTCATGATACTAGCATATATCCCCTACTGGCTGTCAATGCCTTACTTAAAAATTTTTTACTATTGCCATACTCCTAATGAATCAGGTCGAATAGCATTATCGTCCACCCCCTCTTGTCATCCTGAACACAGCCCTCGTCATCCTGAGGCGCACTTCTCTGTCATCCTAAAGCGAAGCTCTCTGTCATCCTGAGGCGAAGCCGAAGGATCTATATGGATTCTTCGCTGCGCTCAGAATGACATGAGGAGGGGGGTTCAGAATGCCAAAACGAAACCCTTTTGTCGTCCTGAACGGAGGGTGTAAAGTACCTGATACATATTTGTCATCCTGAACGAAGTGAAGGATCCACAACGGAGTGAGCGATAGCGAACGAAGTATTATTAGAGAGGTTGCATTAGCAACCGACAGATAGTTTAAGGATGGATTCTTCGCTGCGCTCAGGATGGCATGGGAGAGCTCAGGATGACATAACGAAGTAGAAATAAAGAGGTTGCGTAGCAACCGACACTCTCTTTTTAGTCGACGGATTTAAGGCTTTCAACCATGTCGATGCGTTTCAGTTTGAACTGCATAATGAGCGCAACAATTATGGAATAAAGCATCGTCAACCCGAACGCAATCACAAAGCTGCTCGGATGAATATCACGCCCAAACATAATGTGGTCGCCTTCGGCAGTTGCAATAACAAAGCCTTCCAAATAGGCGCCGAACACCAAGCCAATTAAAGCGCCAACGGCAGTCAGTATTAGCATTTCTCGGAAAATGTAAGCGTTAACTTCACGGGGCAAGAAACCGAGCACTTTCAAGGTGGCAATCTCTCGCTTGCGTTCGGTAATGTTAATGTTGGTAAGGTTGTAAAGCACCACAAAAGCAAGTGCCATAGCAGCAAGAATCAACAACCATACAATAGACCCGACGCTCTTAATAACCGACTCATACCAAAGAACCGTTTGATAGGAATAAGTTACCGTCAGTACTCCATCGAGATCTAGCAACGTATCGCTAATCAAGTCTTGCTTAACGCGATCGTCAGTGCTTTTTGCCCAAATGATCGAATATTTGAAATCATCTTCGAAAACGGAACTAAAGTATTCAGGCGACATATAGACCTGAGAACCGAGATAGTTTTCCATGATCCCACCAACGGTAAGAGTATAGGTTTCACCAATGGGGTTACCCATAATGTCTTCTTTAGTGACCGTAAAGGTATCTCCAACCTTCAACCGGAGAACATCTGCTGCCTTTTCTGTAATAATTGCTGAAGTATCATCAAGAGAATAATCTTCTCGACTAATGCGGTTGCGCATCGTTAAGAAATTTTCGAATTCACTTTCGTTTTCTGGCACAACAATATAAACACCAAAATTGCGACCAGCATGAGATGTAAGCGTCACGTGCTCATCATGCACCGCAGTTGATTCGTATATCAATCCTTTGTTAGCAAGAAGCGCTTCCACGCCTGCGCGATCTTCGGCAGTAATATCGTCCGAGATACGAATTACCGTATTCCAATGCCTGACGTCGTTGAACTGTTTGTCAAGTATGTCGTTGATCGCGTTATAAGGTCCAAGGCCAGTGAGCAATAACCCACAACAGCCAGCAATACCAATAATGGTCATAACGAAACGGCGTTTATAACGGAAGATATTTCGGATAGAAACCTTCATTGAAAACGATAACCGCCGCCAAAGAGGCGTAATTCTTTCAAGGAAAATTCGCTTTCCCGGTTTAGGTGCACGGGGAAGCATGAGCGCTGCTGGGCTTTCGCGCAGCGTTGAACCAATAGCTACCCAGGTTGAAAGAAGCGTTGTACCCACACCAAGGAAAATAGCAAATAGCGCAATCGGAATATCAACAGGCATGGGTTGAGCCGAGAAGTCATACATCATTGAATAGGCTTCAAAAACCGCGAAAGGTATTCCCTTAGAAAGGATTATGATGCCAACCAACGAACCTAAACCACTCGCCAAGAAACCGTAAGCGAGATATTTTGAAGCAATGCGAAAGCCGCTATATCCGAGTGCTTTGTACGTACCAATAAGAACACGCTCTTCGTCAACCATACGCGTCATGGTAGTAAGAGCCACCAGTGCCGCAACAAAGAAAAAGAGGGCGGGGAACAGAAGAGAGAGCTGATCCATGCGGGTTGTATCTAGTTGGAAACTTTCAGCACCAGCATTTTTCGTTCTATCCATAACATACCAATAAGGTTTTTCAATTTCGTCGATTTTTTTCTGAGCCTCAGCGAGTTCTTGTTCTGCTTCTGCGAAATCTGCTTGGGCTTTCGTAAGGTTCTCTTCGTAAGTTTTGAGGCTGTCATCATATTCAAGTTGACCTTCAGCAAGTTCAACCCCGCCATCGGTTATCTTTTTCGAAGAGTTGTTTAATTGTTTTTCGCCAGAAGCAATAGCTGCTCGTGCCTGCCGACTTTGTTCTTCAAGAGCAGCCCTGCTTGCGTCAAGTTGACCTTGCGCACTCGAAAGAGATGCTGCCTGAGCATTGATTGATGCTTGTTTTTGATTCAGGTCTGCCTGCGCGGTGTTGAGAGCAGCGCACCAAGCTTCAACTGAAGCTTTCGTCTGGATATATTCGGGTGCATTTTGATCTAAGGCTGCTTCAGCTGCTCGGCATTGAGCGTCTTCGGTACTCCACGTTTGCCACGCCGCATTCAATTCCCCTTGTGCAGCAGCAAGCTGAGCGCTGGCAGCATTAAGCGATGCCTGCTGCTTGTCGAGCTGATCCTTTGCTTGCGCAAGGGCAAGTTCTGTCTCCATACTTTTTTGTACGAGATTATTTACGCCACTATTGAAGCTTTTCGTGCCAGAATGCAAAGCTCTTTCGTTTGCTGCTATATCATTTTCGGCCTTTTCGAGATCTTGTTTAGCTTGATCAAGTTTTTCTTCGGCCTTAACACGTTCATCTTCATATTTAGCACGTTCGCCATCAAGGTCTGCTTGCGCCTCTCCTTTAATGCCCTTCAAACGAGCCTTTTCACGAGAACCTGCCAGAGCTTGAACTTTTTTCAGAACGGTCGAAACATGATCGAAATACTCATCACTGCCCGAAAACTTTTCTTTTGCGCCAGATACACTAATAAGTGCTTCGGTGTACATAAAATCAGCTTTGAAATCTGTTTCAGCAATGTACATATACTGCTGCACGTTTCCGTTGCTGATAGAAGTTGAGCCGAGCAAAGTATGAGCATGATAGTTCGCCGAAATTACGAATCCAACAATTGTGTATTCTTGCAGTTCAAAAGCTTCTTCAGGCTCAAGAATGCCTTCTTGCACCTGAACCTTATCGCCAATTTTGACAGGAGGATTCATTATGCGACTAGCTGCTAATACACATTCTCCTGGGTTTTGGATCCATCTACCTTCAGTAAGAATGGGGCGATTGAGAAAGCCTTCTTCCTCAGAAACAACGCTATTCAGGCTGACGTTTTCACCCTTTTGCAGAAAATCAGTATCTACCGAATGAATGCGCGTAACGTAATGCCCGCCCACAATTTCGGTAACCATATCAAGCTGATGTCCTGGCATAACAGTTTCCACGCCTTCAATACCACGCAAGACATCGACATCTTCTTCAGTAAGTCCCATCGTAGAAAGGACGCGAACGTCATAAAGAGAGGATTCATCGTAAAACATGTCTGCAGCAAGGCGCATGTCCGGTGCGGTCATACGCAGCCCGGCACAAAAACCAGCGCCGAGGGCAACGATAATCAAAATTGCCACAAAGCGCCCGATAGAGCGGGTAATAGACCTCAAGATTTCTTTGTTGAAAGCGTTTTTCATAAGCTGGCTCGAGCCTTACCACTCAACCGATTCAACCGGGCTGGGTTTCTTATTGAGAACAACCGACGAAACCTTTCCTTCACGAACGGTAATAACCCTATCTGCAAGGGCAGTCAAAGCACGATTGTGGGTAATCAAGACGATCGTCTTTTCCATTGTTTTACAGGTATCTTGCAGTAGTGCGAGAACCGCTTTCGACGTTTTGTAGTCCAGAGCGCCAATTGGTTCGTCGCATAAGAGAAGTTTTGGGTTCTTCGCAAGAGCTCGAGCGATTGCTACCCGCTGCTGTTCGCCGCCGGAGAGCTGTGAGGGGAAGTTGCGAATACGTTCTTCCAGACCAACCTGTTTCAAAACCATTTCAGGGTCAAGAGGGTCAACGCAGATTTGCGAAGCAAGTTCCACATTTTCAAGTGCCGTAAGATTTTGCACAAGGTTATAAAACTGGAAAACAAAACCAATGTCATGACGACGATAATAAGTAAGGTCTTTCTGGCTAAACCTACTAATTTCGTTTCCCTCGAGAACAATCTTGCCAGAGGTAGGAACGGTCATCCCGCCTAACATGTTTAAGAGTGTTGTTTTACCGGCTCCGGAAGAGCCTACGACTACGACAAACTCGCCTTCTTCAATTTCAAAGGTCATGCCGTCTGCTGCGGCGACGCTAATCTCGCCCATTTTGTATACTTTGCGCACATCGCAAAATTCGACAAAAGCCATACGCACCCCCGTGCACCTACGCAATGCCTATAATTTTGTACTGCTTACAAACTAAATTTTCAAATCCAGTTGTTAGTATACTCTTTCAAAACGCAAGTACAAGTATATGCTACATTTTTAACTACATTTATTGAAAATAGTAGCTTTTGCAGGGGAAAGAGCCTGTGAATTAGAGAAATTTGTTACCTTTTTTGCAATGGCAGGAAAAGACTATTATTCTTTTTCAATCAATTCTCCGATGCAAATACTGCCAGACACTCAACGAGCACGTGCTTTTTGTCATCCTTGTATACTTGATAGCCTTTTTCTGAAACAATCTCAATTATTTTATCGAAAAAGGCTTCATGCGCACAGAGCAGTTGCTCATGCTGAAGTGCTTGACTGCGGACAAGCTCACATAGCTCAAAGTATTGCTCAACAGCATCATGTTCGCCAACCCGGATGAAACGATTGAAGCCCGTTGCTGTCCTCAACGCGTTCGCACGGTTGGGGGAAAAAAGATAATATTTGTCTGGGTATCTCAAAAAAAGATATGCACAGATTGCATAGAGATTGCCGTGAGAAGAGCGACGTGGCATAGCCCGAACAATTTCACTCCGATACTGCTCGAACAGCTTTGCGGTCACCCTCTCAAAACGAAGAATGCGCTCAATAAGTACTTTTGTTTCATCAAACAGAGTTACAAAAGCATCTCGAACGATTTCTGGCTCATTTCGAGCAAAAACCACTATTTCCTTATAGGGATTGAAATGATAGCTCTGAAATACTAGGGCAGCATATTGCTCAAGGGATCTCAGTAACATATCGCAGAAATCGACTGCTTTCAAATCCCAATTTGTTTGGAAACATGAAAGAGACAGGTATCGCGCCAAGGCAACCTTAAACACTGAGTTATCTTTTCCATCTAGTTTAGATTCAGGCATATCAATACTGTCAACATTGGCTGAGAAAACGTCAGTCCTCACGTTTTCATTCAAAGATGCTCTAATATACTTTTCAATCAAAACATTAGTTATTGTTATATCAATTGCTGCAGGCACCGGTCTATTTATGAGCCAAGCTGCCAAAGTAATTGAAAAAAGCCTCGATTCCTCAGAGAACGTAAAAACATGAGAGAAGTCCGGTTCTGTGATTGCCAGAATTGTCTCATGTAAGGTTAAATACTTTTCTGCCTCCATGTTTTCAATAACACCGTCACACTCATTTATCAATCTGCTCAACACCATATTAATTTTGTTACTACAAGGTAAATAGGTACGAGGAGAAATCCAACTAAGCGCTGTAAAAAGGGACCTTCTACCTGCTACTCGCAGAGAGGAGGCTGCCTCAAGAGCCGCAACAAGATTCTTTCTGTTGTTTGCGGTGTGAGTTTCTGCGTAATCGAGTGCAGTTTCGAAAACATCCCAGAGTGCTTCGATTTCTTTACTTTTGCGCTCACTATCTCGCGAAAAGAAACATAGATCAGTACTAGATAAGACAAACAGACCTGCGAATAGCTGCTCAGGTTGGCTACTCGCCAAGACATTTTCTCTGTGGCAATTCCCCACCCTAATCATATTGTCAAGCATAAGGTCAACCGCGAATTCTTCAGCCAAACATTCCAACAAGCGAACTCGACGTAGTGGAAAAATATCACGATTAAGTGCCGCAAAAAAAGTGAAGGGGTCAAGGTCGTCGAGCGTTTCGCCTGAGACTACAAGAGGAAACTGAAGGGTGCACTCTTCCAACGAAAAGGCCAGAATATCTATGAGCTCTTCTCTATTGTTACGAAAAGAACGAATTGCGACTGCTAATTTCTCGTATGAATGTATCCAGGCAAAGTCCATGTATCACCTTTCAAGCAACCCCACTCATGTCCAAGTGGAGTTGCTATGAAACCTACCTATACTATCTTAAATATCAATACTAGGAATTTTATCATGGGCATCACCACCTGCGGCATTGATGCCAGCCATACGACCAAAGGTTACACAGCGTCCATGACCGATACCTGCTACGAAAGTGGGATAATCGCCCGAACCAAAGAAATCTCCAGCAGCAGAACCGCATACATAAAGTCCTTCAATTGGCTTATCGTCAATGTCAAGAACCCGACATTGAACATCGGTACGTAAGCCACCGCTCATTGTAAGCAAGCATGCCTGCAAGTTTCCCGCATAAAATGGAGGCTCTTTCACGGGTACAAGTATTTCAGCGCGTTTGCCAAAATCAGTATCATTGCCGGCGTCACATAACTTGTTGTAGCGTTCGACTTCTGCGACTAACACTTTAGAATCGCAGCCTATATGAGAAGCAAGCTCCTCAAGTGTATCAGCTTTATATACCAACCCTTGCTCAATTTCTCCCTTTAGAACATTTTCTTGTGCTGCCAAATTAAACTCAAGACCAACTGGTTGAGTAAGCTGCCCCCATTGAAGACCGCCACCGATATTGGCATCAACCTGCTTCTTTACTTCAGCAAGTCCAAGGCTATCATAAACAGCATAAGCCTGCTTGGTTGGTTGAAAAGCCTTTGTAATGGATTTAGATTGGGTATTAACATCTTCGTTCATATAACGATAGCCAGCACCATTGACATGAAGGAAGCAGTACGGCATAGCACCAAAGTCAAGATGGGTAACTGATGCATGCGGCTCAGGTTTCTGCATGGCTCCACCTGCCCACAGGACTTGTTTGTGCAGATCGCCCGTATTGCAACCTATGGGCATATACACATACAAATCTGTTGAATAGTTTTGGAAAGGAGCGTAACACTGAATCATTTCTTTGTCAGAACTGTAATCGCCAGTGGCGATTACAGTGCTCTTTGCACTAAATTTCTTATAGCCTCCAGGCTCACCTGCGATAACTCCCGTTACGGGACCATCGCCATTACGGAGCAACTGTGCCGAAGGCATATCGTAATAAATTTCGCCTCCTTTTTCGAGGAAAATCTCATAGAGAACGGGCATCAAGACAAGGTTGCCAAAAGTATTGTCATCTGCATAGAAAGTAAAATTAAAAGTTTGTTCTTCGGTTCCCGTTTTATAGAATGCATGTGTGACAGGATATTCAGTATAATCTGGTCCTTTGTAGTAACCATCCCATACATAAGTACTGAGATTCTTTGGGGTACACATTGCCTCAAGCCAGTCAAAACATGCGCCGCTTTTTCGCGCCCATTCCCACAAGAGAGGTTCTTTTACGCGGCTTTGAGCCCACATGGTCCAGCGACGAATCGCATGGCGATAATCGGGCTCCTCCATGAGGCCTTGATCAACTAATTCCTTTTGTTTCCGCGTATGAAATGCTGCGATATCAAGCCCTCGTCCCGAAATAGTCCCCTCAGGGCACTTTTCAATTATGATAGTTTTTGCCCCTTCTTCCAAAGCAGCAATTGCTGCACAGCAGCCCGCAAGGCCGTTTCCGATAACCAAAACATCGCACTCAATAGTTTCGCCAATTTCTGATTCTTCAATTGCTTCAGGAGCGGTACTCCAGCTCCATGTTCCTTGCGTCATTATTTTTGAATCCAGAGTGAAAATCTCGTTTGGTGCAGTTGAACTACTCGACCCTCCAGTTGAGCTACTCCCTGTTGGCGCACAACCTGCAAGGGCACTTCCAGCTATGCCTGCGCCAGCCATGGTTGATCCAATAAGAAACTGTCTTCTCGATAAACCTTTTGATTCTTCTCTTCTTTTACTCATACCTTCCTCCTTTTTCTGTAATTCTGTATCATCCTAAAAGTTACTCAAGTACTAATCAGACCCCCTTCAACGTATCATTATTGCTCCCTTGGATTGTATGCCTTGTCCCATTTGGGATGAAGTAAGTAAAAGGGTAAGCAGCATAGTGTTTAAATGAAACCTACAAGGCGGGGGAAAAGCCTGAAGCACGAAATTCCCCCAGATTGGGGGATGCTCTCCAATCTGGGAGAGCTTATTAGGAATTTTTCTTATGAATACGCATGCTATAATTTTTTAATAAAGGAGGGGGTTGAATGGTGGACGCAAAGGGTAAGTCTGCGACAGAGGTTTCATTGTGGAAGCGGCTTTTTTCGACTATTGCCTTGCGACCTCTGCTTTGTATTGCAATGATGTTTTATTGGGTTTGGATTAACCTAGTATTTCAGACCCCCTTGTTTTTTAGAGCCATCCCCTTAAGCATAGGCATCGCACTGCCTTCGCAGGTTGCTCCACTCTTAGCAACCGTCCTTTCTTATTTATGCATCTGCTTGTATTTCAAGAAAACTCGGCGCGAGCAAAAGCATCCAGCTTTCCTCTGGATAATTTGTTCCTTTATGTCGTTGGGTTCAGGCATTTTAGTTGCCTGGATGATGTTTACCGTCGACTCAGCCAATACTGCGCTTGTAATGATGCCATCATCAATTCCTCAACCAATTAGTGTTGGATTATTCCTTCTTGGTTCAACACTAATTGGCTTTTTCTCAGCACTGCTCTGTATAGAACTTCAACGGATTTTTGGCAGCCTAGGCTCGCAACACGTTCTTTTTCACGGGTCTGTTGCTTTGCTCGGCTCAATGCTTATTATTACCGTAATTGCATTCCTTCCTACAATTATTGCAATGATTCTTTTTGTTCTCTCACCACTTCCCGTTGCATTTTGTCTACAGCGCACAAGAAGGGAGTTCACTAAAAAGGAGTTATATTGTCGAGGAGAGGGTTCTAAGCTCGTTATCCCTTATAAGTTCCTTGTGACCGCCTTTTTCCACGGTCTTTCACTAGGCGTTTTGCTCGGATGGTACCCAATCGTTGGGGTTGATACTACAGCATTGCTAATCTGCAACTTTATCAGCTATGCCCTGGCTGCTATCCTTTTACTGATAACTGCGGTCTCTATTAGACTAAACTTTAATCACTTAATCTATCAAATCGCGTTTACACTGATTGCTGCTGGAGCTTTCTTTAGCATCATCATTGATGAACAATTGCTTGTTGGAATATCTGTGCAACTACTAGGTTTTTGCTATCTCCATTTGCTTATGTGGGTTGTTTGCGCCTATTTTATTAAAGTCTTTAATGTGCCTGCTACTTGGATTATCGGAATCTCTACTTGTTGTTATATGTTTGGTCAGCTTTTTGGGGCAATGAGCGGAACCCTCTTGATGCAACTACCTAACTCTCCCCTTTTGGTTTCAAAAATAAATGCATCAATAATAGCAATAATGCTAGGAGCGTCCATTCTTATGATGAGCAGTAGAAACCTCAGAACTGGATGGGGGTTAGCAAAAGCTGATTCCGAACTGGAGCTTGGTGCTGGTCGTAGCCTTACTGCACAAATGATTGCATCTGATTCTGGGCTTTCCGAACGAGAGACTGCTGTTTTCGTGCATTTAGCTGTCGGAAAAAACCGTAAAACCATTAGTGAGGAATTGTTTGTTTCAGAAGAAACCGTTAAAAGCCACATCCAAAACATTTATAGAAAACTCAACGTTCATTCTCAACAAGAATTAATTAGGCAGTTTGATGAGAAACATCGCATTACTCTTAAATGAGCCTGAAATTTTTAGGTTCCATTATTGATTTGCTCAAATCGCCATACGCTCACGACAGCAAATAACCACCACAGCATATTTTCACCGAATCTGATTGGCTTCATGGCTGTTGATAATTCGTTCAATTTCGCTAAGGCAACATCGTCGAGGTTATTTGCAGAAAGAGCAATATCGGCAAATTCAGGA
>Ga0209755_10001025_pt1 | contig 46761 bp, 60 predicted proteins | sample TergutCo191P1_FD_187301 | JGI IMG/M metagenome (GOLD analysis project Ga0209755, IMG submission 187301) | Cornitermes sp. P1 segment gut microbial communities from Petit-Saut dam, French Guiana - Co191P1 (SPAdes) (version 2) | ecosystem: Host-associated > Arthropoda: Insects > Digestive system... | reverse complement strand
CGCGCGTTCAGGAAAAGGTATGGGGGATCGTTTAGCTGCGGAACTCCTTGATGCGTATAATAACACGGGTACTGCTTTCAAAAAGAAAGAAGATACCCATAAAATGGCGGAGGCAAATAAAGCCTTTGCTCATTATCGCTGGTAAGTAAAAAAACTTGGTTTTTTTACTTTAGAAGTTTTGCTTTGCATAACTTCAGACATTTGTATATAAGTTTGGTAGTTTCCAAACCGATCATTCGCAGATAAACTGCGCGCAGTTAAACCAGGCTGCAAAATGATACAGGTGGAAAACGATGTGGATAGATTGCAATGCGCTGACTTCCGCTATTAATCGTTTCCCCAATATTACGGGTAATTTTTACTTGTGTTAAAAATTACTGTTTTTATATCACGTATGGATAGTTTAAAACTTTCTGTACCTCCAGCGTAGCTTCCGGGTACGCAGATAAATAATAAGTGTTCATTAAGGAGGACACAAATGGCGAAGGATAAATTTATTAGAGAAAAAATCCACATGAATGTCGGAACGATTGGTCACGTAGATCACGGCAAGACCACTCTTTCTGCGGCTATTACCATGCATTGCGCCAGAAAATTTGGTGACAAGGTAATGAGTTATGATGAAATTGACAATGCTCCCGAGGAAAAAGCCCGTGGTATTACCATCAATACCCGTCACCTTGAGTATCGTTCAGACAAGCGGCATTATGCGCACATTGACTGTCCCGGACACGCCGACTACATCAAGAACATGATCACAGGTGCCGCACAGATGGACGGAGCAGTTCTTGTAGTTTCCGCTCCTGATTCTGTTATGCCTCAGACAAGAGAGCATATCATTCTTGCGCGTCAGGTAGGTGTACCCAACATGCTGGTATTCCTCAACAAGATCGACCTTCTTGATGATCCCGATCTAGTTGAGCTTGTCGAAGAAGAAGTAAAGGATGTTCTTACCGCCAACGGATTCCCCGGCGACAAAACCCCCATAATTAAAGGTTCCGCGTTTAAAGCAATGTCAGAGCCTGATAATCCAGAAGCGACAAAATGCATCGATGAACTTCTCCAGGCGATGGACTCGTACTTCCCCGATCCGCAGCGTGATTCAGACAAACCCTTCATTATGCCGATCGAAGACGTATTTACAATTCAGGGAAGAGGCACAGTCGTAACCGGAAAAGTTGAACGCGGTATTCTTAAGCTTAACGAAGAAGTTGAGATTGTCGGTATCAGACCTACAAAGAAAACAGTCATTACCGGTATTGAAATGTTCAATAAGCTTTTAGATGACGCTCAAGCCGGCGATAATGTCGGAACTCTTCTTCGCGGTATCGACAAGAAGGAAGTTGAAAGAGGGCAAGTTCTTGCTAAACCTGGTTCAATTACACCTCATAAAATATTTAAAGGCCAGATTTATTGTCTTTCCAAAGAAGAAGGCGGACGCCACAGTCCGTTCTTTACAGGTTACAGACCGCAGTTCTATTTTAGAACTACCGACATTACAGGGACTGTCAAACTTCCGGAAGGCAAGGAAATGGTAATGCCAGGTGATAATACGGAAATTATCGGCGAGCTGATTCACCCGATTGCCATGGAGAAAGGACTTCGCTTCGCTATTCGTGAAGGCGGAAAAACTGTAGCTTCAGGGCAAGTAACAGAGATTATAGAGTAGGAGAGAGTATTGGCCATCGTGACTGTTAAGAGCGGTTAGATGGCCTTTCTGTTTGGAGGAATGATGGGTAAGGAAGGAATTCGCGTAAGGCTGCGCGGTTTTGATGTTGAATTGATTGATCAGAGCGCAAAATCAATTGCTACAGCAGTTAGAAAAGCTGGAGCGAAAGTGATAGGGCCTATCCCTCTGCCTACAAGAATTAACAAGGTGACTGTTTTACGTTCACCTCATGTAAACAAGAAGAGCCGCGAGCAATTTGAGATGCGGACTCACAAACGTTTAATTGATATTGTCAATCCATCCGCTGAAGTTATGGATTCTTTAATGAAACTTGAACTTCCTGCCGGTGTTGACGTTGAGATTAAACAATAGGGGTTTTCCCAAAACTTTCAAACCAAAGGTTTGCGTTTTTGGGAAAATCTCAGTAATCAGAGATTTATGTTTCTGAGAATATTACCGTAGACGGTCTGACCACCGGTCAGATAACGTGCGAGGAGTACTGTAATGTTGGGGCTGTATGCCAGAAAAATTGGAATGACACAGGTTTTTGACGGATCGGGTAACCTGATGCCGGTAACGGTATTGCGCTTTGACCCGAATGTTGTCATTGCAAAAAAGACAAAAGAAATTGATGGTTATAATGCTGTTGTTATTGGTTTAGACGATATAAAGAAAAATCGTCTATCAAAGCCTCTCGCGGGACAGTTTACAAAAACCTCCGCTGAGGATAATGACTCTGGTGATAAAAAGCCGAATAAGAAAAGGATTATTCGAGAAACTGATATAACTCCGAAAAAGCGGATTTTGGAACTGCGTGATTTTGAAAGCGCTCTTAAAAAGGAAATCGTTATCGGAGATTCTCTTGGAATTGAAATGCTTGAAGGCGTTCGTTATGTTGATGTTAGCGGCATTTCAAAGGGAAAAGGTTTTCAGGGTGTTGTAAAACGTTATGGTTTTGGCGGCGGCCGCAAGACACATGGTTCAAAATTTCACCGCGAACCTGGTTCAACAGGACAGAATACATATCCTGCGAGAACTTTTAAAAACAGGAAGCTGCCCGGCCGTATGGGACGGGAAAAAGTAACCGTGTTGAGTCTTAGAGTAGTTAAAGCGGATCCTGAAAAAAAGCTTCTGCTTGTTAAGGGTGCCGTTCCTGGTATCAACAAAGGTTTAGTTTTTGTCCGCAGTGCTATGAAGAAGGGACGGTAGCAAATGAACTTAAAAGTGTATTCAAGAGAAGGTAAAGAAATCAGAACGATAGTTCTTGATGATAATGTATTCGGGCTTCCCGTCAATGATGATCTGATATGGTATGCTGTTAATAACGAACTTGCCAATAAGCGGCAGGGAAACGCAAGTACAAAAGGACGTGCCGAGGTTCATGGTTCGAACGCAAAACCTTATAAACAAAAAGGTACAGGCCGTGCTAGAAGAGGCGATAAAAAGTCCCCTATTCTTGTGGGCGGCGGTACGATTTTTGGACCGAGGCCGCGGGATTTTTCTTATTCAATACCAAAAAAAGCAAAAAGAATTGCACTTAAGTCGATTCTCAGTTTAAAAGCACAAAGCGATACATTAAAAATAATCGAAGACTTTTCCATAGAATCAGGCAAAACAAAGGATTTAGCGGCGCTTCTTGACAAATTTGAAAGCGGTCTTCGTACTGTTTTAATTCTTAAAGATGATGATCCAAAGTTAAAAAGAGCGGCAGCGAATATTCCATGGGTTAAGTATCTTTCTTATAACCGTCTTCAAGCGCATGAATTATTTTACAGCCGCCAGGTATTAATGCTGGAAACTGCCGCCAAAAAGCTTAACGAGTTTTACAGTGAAAAGGAGGCAGGGTTGTGATTCAATATGAAGATATTTTAATTGAACCTGTACTTTCTGAGAAATCAAATCAACTGCGTGAGGAAGGGAAGTATGTTTTTAAAGTGGCCCAGTCAGCTACTAAAACGCAAATTAAAGAAGCGGTTCGCAAATTGTTTAATGTGAATCCGGTTTCTTGTACAACAATGGTAGTTGGGGGTAAGCCAAAACGGCTTCGTTACCGGCAGGGTTATACTTCCTCATGGAAGAAAGCAATTGTTAAACTTGACAAAGACGAGAAGATAACTCTCTTTGAAGGCGTATAAAGGGCAGGATAAAATATTATGGCTATTAAGACATATAAACCAATAACACCGGGAATGCGGCAATACACAAGTTTAGACTATTCTGACCTGACGAAAAACGCGGCACCTGAGAAGAGTCTTACAACTGGTAAAAAGAAAGGTTCAGGACGCGACTCATTCGGACGAATCAGTGTACGTCACAAAGGCGGCGGTCATAAACGTAAATACCGCCAGATTGATTTTAAGCGTGATAAAATTGATGTTCCGGGTAAGGTTGCTTCAATCGAGTACGATCCAAACCGTAGTGCGAATATCGCTCTTGTTTTGTATAAAGACGGCGAAAAAAGGTATATTATCGCTCCAAAAGGATTAAAAGAGGGCGCGACAGTTATAAGCGGTATGTCTGTTCCTATTGAGCCGGGTAATGCGCTTCCTCTTGAGAATATTCCGTTAGGGTTTACTGTTTATAATATTGAACTGACACTCGGCAAGGGCGGACAAATGGTGCGTTCCGCAGGAACCGGCGCTCTTATTGCCGCCAAGGAAGGAGATTATGTTACTGTCAAACTTCCTTCAGGTGAAATGCGTATGATATATAAAAAATGTTGCGCGACGATCGGCAATGCGGGTAATGAAGATCACATGAACACAAACCTCGGTAAGGCGGGCAGAAAGCGCTGGAAAGGAGTGCGCCCGACAGTTCGCGGAATGGCGATGAATCCGGTTGATCACCCGCATGGCGGAGGTGAGGGCAGGAATAAAGGCATTCATCCTGTAACCCCCTGGGGTCAGCCGACTAAAGGATATAAAACCCGTAAAAAACATAAACCTTCTTCAAGGTTTATTGTAAGCCGTGGTAAAAAGAAGTAGGAAGGGAGTATGTCTAGATCTGTAAAGAAAGGCCCTTTTATTGAAAAGAGCTTGTATAAAAAAGTATTAGAATTGAGCAAATCGGGAGAGAGAAAACAAATAAAAACTTATTCCCGCTGTTCAACTATTATTCCTGAAATGGTAGGCGGAACAATCTCAGTTTACAACGGTAAAACATGGATTCCTGTGTATATTACAGAGAACCTTGTCGGTCATAAACTTGGCGAGTTTGCGCCTACCCGGATTTTCCGCGGACATGCAGGTTCCGACAAAAAAGCGTCGGCAAAGTAGGCATAATTATGAAAGATATAAATATAGGTTATAGGGCTGTCAGTAAGTTTATTATCGGCTCTCCCTACAAGATCAGGCCGGTTGCAGACCTTGTACGTCGGCAGCCGTACTCGGATGCGATTTCCATATTGGAAAATATGCCGCACAAGGGTGCTAAACTGATCCGTAAAACAGTGAAATCCGCAGCTTCCAACGCGCTTTCAAATAATAAAAAACTTGAAGAAGATATGCTGTATGTTAAGGAGATATATATTGATGAAGGACCTCGTCTTAAAAGAATTTGGTTTCGTGGAAGAGGGAGAGCAGATATGCAATTAAAGCGAATGTGTCACATAACTGTAGTAATTGATGAGACAGGAAGTGCTGAAAATATAAACGATAAATATTCTGACAGAAAACCTTTAAAAAAGGCGGCTAAATAATGGGACAGAAAGTTAATCCTATAGGGCTAAGAATCGGTATAAATAAAACATGGGGTTCACGCTGGTACGTTGATCCTAAAGATTATGTTGACGCTTTGCATGAGGATCTTAATCTGCGCAGACTCATTATGGATATGCCTGAAACTAAAGGCGCCGATATTGCTGAACTGGAAATTATACGTCATCCGCAAAGGATTACAATAACTATTCATACTGCCCGTCCCGGCGTTATTATCGGTGTTAAGGGCGCAAACATCGAGAAAATAGGCAACGACCTACAGAAGAAAGTAAGCAAGAAAGTTCAGATAAAAATTAAAGAAGTGCGCAATGCAGACAACAATGCGCAGATCATCGCGCAGAATATAGCGCGCCAGCTTTTAGCGCGCTCTTCCTTCAGGCGCACAATGAAACAGGCGATCACAAACGCGATTAAAAAAGGAAACGCGCAGGGAGTGAAGGTCAGGCTTTCAGGGCGGCTCGGAGGAGCGGAAATGTCTCGTACCGAAGAAGCAAAAGAGGGTCGTGTTCCTCTCCATACATTGCGCGCTGATATAGATTATGGATTTGCCGAAGCTCATACTCCTTTTGGTTCAATCGGTGTAAAAGTTTGGGTATATAACGGCATGAAGTACGGTAAAGAACAAAAAGAAGACGCAGGTGCTCTTGTCCGCAAACGGCGGGAGAGGACCCCTGCAAGAGGTTAATTATGCAGAGTCCAAAACGTGTAAAGCGCCGCAAAGTGCAGAGGGGCAATATGCCAGGAAACGCTACAAGGTGCAATAGTGTTGTGTTCGGCGATTATGCCCTTGTTTCTCTTGACAGGATGTGGATTACAAACAGGCAGATAGAGGCAGCCCGTATTGCGATTAATCGCCATGTAAAACGCGGCGGAAAAATGTGGATACGCATTTTCTGCGACAAACCGTTTTCAAAGAAACCAGCTGAAACCCGTATGGGAAAAGGCAAAGGCGCTCCCGAATACTGGGTAGCTGTCGTTAAACCTGGAACTGTAATGTTTGAACTTGGCGGCGGAATTGCTCGTAATCTCGCGGAGGAAGCAATGGCTTTGGCTGGTTCGAAACTGCCTATTAAGACCAAATTTGTTACCCGCTCGGAAATGGAACTTGGAGCATAGGAGGTATTGTGAAGAATACATTTAAAAACCTGTCATATACCGAGCTGAAAACAAAACGGGATGATTTAAAAAGAAGATATATGGAATTTCGTTTTAAAGTTGTTATCGGCCATGTGGATAACCCTCTGCAGAAACGTACGTTACGCAGGCAGATTGCGCGACTTAATACCTTAATCCATGAGCACGAAATTAAAATACAAAAAGCCGCTCAGCCTAAGGAGGTTAATTAATGCCGAAGAATGTAATGGAAAAGACAGCTAAAAGCGGTAAGAAAGAGTTTATCGGGATGGTAAAGAGCGATAAAATGGAAAAAACGATAACAGTTGCAATCGAAACTCTTACACTCCATCCTCTTTATAAAAAATATATTAAGCGGTCAAAAAAAGTTAAGGCACATGATGAAAAGAACGAGGCGAAGGTCGGTGATCGTGTCCGTGTGATTGAATGCAGGCCAATAAGCAAGGAAAAGTGCTGGAAGCTTGTAGAAATTATTGAGTGCGCTAAGTAAGGAGAGATGGAAAATGATTCAAGTGGAGACTTTCCTGAATGTAGCGGATAATTCAGGCGCAAAGAAAGCTCAATGTATCAAGGTACTAGGTGGTACAAAGCGTCGGTATGCCGGAATCGGAGATATTGTTGTAGTCGCGGTAAAAGAAGCGCTGCCAACATCAATAATAAAAAAAGGAACCGTAGAGAAAGCGGTTGTTGTGCGTACAAGCAAGGAATACTGCCGTCCGGACGGGACTTATATCAGGTTTGATGATAATGCCTGTGTTATAATTGACGCTGCGTTAAATCCAAAAGGTAAACGTATCTTCGGGCCAGTAGCACGGGAACTGAGGGAGAGAAGCGAATTTTTAAAAATTGTTTCCCTTGCCCCGGAAGTTTTATAACCAAAAGTTATAGGTAGGAGAGAACTATGACAGAAGCATTGCATAAATTTAAACTCAAGAAAGAAGATACTGTCGAAGTTATCGCGGGAAAAGATAAGGGAAAACGGGGAAGGATTCTAAAAATTCTGCGCGACAGCGATCGTATTGTTGTTGAAGGTGTCAATATAGTCAAGAAAGCAAAGAAAAAAAGAAAACAACAGGACAGAGGCGGTATTCTTGAAATTGAAGCAGCTCTTCATTCATCCAATTTGATGATTGTCTGTAAAAAATGCGGGCCAACCCGTATTGGTTATAAGTTTGACGGTGATAAAAAGATAAGAGTTTGTAAAAAATGCGGGGAGACATTGTAATGGCAGTTGATTCAGAAAAGAGAACAAATACAGAAACTGATACAAAGCTCGACAGGGATTATGTTCCCCGTTTGAAAAAAGTCTACAAGGAACAAATAACCGGTGAAATGCTTAAGGAATTTAATTATAAATCCAATATGCAAATACCAAGGCTTGATAAGATAATTGTAAGTATGGGTGTGGGTGAAGCTCTTCAGAACAAAAAGCTTTTGGATGCGGCTATTGATACATTGACTCAGATAACAGGGCAGAAAGCTGTAAAGACAAAAGCCCGAAAAAGTATAGCTAACTTCAAAATCAGAGCCGGTCAGGAAATAGGCGCAAAAGTTACTCTTCGCGGAGCTACGATGTACGAATTTTTTGACAGGCTTGTCAATGTAGCTCTTCCCCGTGTAAAGGATTTTCATGGCATTAATCAAAATGCATTTGACGGTCATGGAAATTATTCGCTTGGCATTCAAGAGCAGATAATTTTCCCGGAGATTGACTTTGATAAGATTGAAAAAGTAGCTGGATTGAATATCGTAATAGTTACAACAGCGCAAACAGATGCTGAAGCAAAAGCGTTCCTTTCAAAGTTTGGAATGCCCTTCAGAAAATAGGAGGAGGTAAAATGGCTCGAAAAGCGATGATAATAAAAGCGCGGCGTACTCCAAAGTATAAAACAAGGAAGGTAAACCGCTGCAGGATCTGCGGAAGGCCAAGAGGTTTTTTGCGGAAATATGAAATGTGCCGTCTTTGCTTTCGAAAGCTCGCTAGCGAAGGGATGATTCCAGGCGTTACAAAATCAAGCTGGTAGGAGAACAGGATGAGTGTATCGGATCCCGTTGCAGACATGCTGACAAAGATAAGAAATGCCGGCATGGCAAAACATGAAAAAGTTGATATTCCCACCTCCAGGCTTAAGCTTGAAATAGTCAAGATATTAAAGACCGAAGGGTATATTAAAAATTTTAAAAAGGCAAATCAGGAAGGAACTAATGTGATCCGGGTTTTCCTGAAATATGATGATGATATAAGTCCCATTATTCACGGTATTGAGAAGGTGTCAAAGCCTGGACGCCGTGTTTATATGGGTTATAAAAATATGCCAAGGGTGTTAAACGGCTATGGAACCATGATCGTTTCCACATCGCAGGGTGTGACTACAGGCAAGAAAGCCGCTGAAAAAAAGGTCGGCGGAGAAATCATCTGTACGGTGTGGTAAAAGGCTAAGAGGAAAATATGTCGAGAATCGGAAAAATACCAGTTAAAATTCCTGGCGGAGTCAAGGTCAGTTTTCAAAATGAAGAGATGACTGTAGAGGGCCCTAAAGGAAAGTTAAAACAAAAGTACCATCCCGTCATCGCTTTTGAAGATAAAGGTGGTGAGGTTGTTGTAAGTCGGCGAAATGAGGAAAAACAGTCAAAGGCATTTCATGGCTTGTACCGGAACCTTCTTAATAATATGGTCACTGGTGTTTCATGCGGCTTTTCAAAGTCGCTTGTTGTCAGTGGGGTCGGTTACCGAGCCGAATTACGTGGAAAACTCCTTTCAATGAGCCTTGGGTATTCCAATGATATTTACGTCGCAGTCCCTGACGGCCTTGCTGTTGCCATTGATCAGAGCGGAAAGATTACAGTAAGCGGAATTAACAAACAGCATGTAGGGGAGTTCGCAGCTCAAATTCGCAAATTAAGGGGACCTGAACCATATAAGGGTAAAGGTATTCGTTATGAAAATGAAACTATCAGACGGAAAGTCGGTAAATCGGGTGTTAAGTAGGTAGAATATGCTGCAAAAAATGCTGGAGAAGGACAGAAGGCGACTGAGAAGAAAGGTTCACATCCGCAAAAGGATATCAGGGACTTCGGAACGTCCACGGATGACTGTTACCAAAAGTAATCGCAGTCTTTCTGTTCAAGTGATTGATGATGTAAAGGGTCATACCCTTGTTTCTGCTTCTTCCCTTGAAAAGGATTTGCGGAATATAAAAGCGACTGTTGTCGGCGCAGGACAGTTAGGTGAAATAATTGGCAAACGTCTGTTGGAAAGGAATATAAAGACCGTAGTCTTTGATCGCAATGGATATTTGTATCACGGAATAATTAAGGCTCTGGCAGACGGAAGCCGGAAAGCGGGAATAAGTTTCTAGGGGGTATAATGGCAAAATCTAAGGATACAGAAGGAACAATGGCTGAAGACACAATCGAAGAAAAGGAAGTTGAGAATGATGCCGAGACTGTTGAGGCGTCAGAAGGTGAAGTCCGCCGCGATGGCAGAGGACGAAGCCGCGGACGCGGAAGAGATCGTGATCGTGGTGATCGTGAACCGGCAGAAAAAGAATTTATCGAAAAACTCGTAAAGCTTAACAGAACCGCTAAAGTTGTAAAAGGCGGCAGGCGTTTTTCATTTTCGGCTCTCACTGTGATCGGGGATCGCAAAGGGAAAGTAGGTTTCGGTTTCGGTAAAGCAAACGATGTATCAGAAGCTATCCGGAAAAGTATCGATAAAGCAAAGCGCAATATGGTGCATTTACCTGTTAAAAACGGAACTATTCCGCATGAAGTAACCGGTCTTTTTAAGGCATCAAGAGTTCTTTTAAAACCGGCCTGTTCAGGAACAGGTATTATTGCAGGCGGTCCTGTTCGGGCGATTATGGAGGCGGGCGGAGTTACCGATGTACTTTCCAAGTCTATCGGTTCATCCAGTCAATATAATGTGGTTAAAGCGACATTTGACTGTATCAGTAAAATGATGGATGCTAAAACCATATCCAGAAACAGGGGTAAGTTCCTCAATGAAATGTGGGGTTGATATGAAACTCGTTTCATTTTCGATTTTTAATATGCGGCTGTGCAGCAGCACTTAGGTAAGGTTAATATGGCAAAAATCAAAATCCGTCTTATACGCAGTACAATCGGTCAGCTTCCGAGGAATCGTGCTACAGTCCGTTCTTTAGGTCTTCGTAAAATTGGATCCAGTACTGTACAGGAGGATACTCCGGCAATCCTTGGAATGGTAAGAAATGTCTCTCATTTAATCGCAGTTGAATTTGTTTCAGATGAAGTGAGAATGAATGAAGATAATAATAAAGGTAATAAATAATGGCGCACGATTTGGATTTACATGCTCCGGCAGGTGCTAACAAACGAAAGAGGATACTTGGAAGAGGTCAGGGATCCGGGCGTGGAACAACTTCCGGTAAGGGAAATAAAGGGCAGAAAGCACGATCAGGAGGAAAGACGTATGTTGGATTTGAAGGCGGGCAAATGCCTTTATACCGCAGGCTTGCTCAAAGAGGGTTCTCAAATCATCCCTTTAAACAGGAATGGCAAATTGTAAATTTAAGTGAAATTGAAAAACGTTTTAAAGCATGTGAGACTGTTGACAATACCAGCCTGTTTAAAAATGGGTTAATAAAGGGAAACGCTCCCGTAAAGATACTTGCCAGCGGTGATATTACTAAGAAACTTGTTTTCAAAATTGACGCGGTTTCTGCACCGGCAAAAGAAAAAATAATAAAGGCAGGGGGCGATGTAACAATTCTTCCTCCTCCTGGAAAAGCGCAGCTAAAAAATAAATTTAAAGACGGTTCCGCTACCAAAGCGGAAAGCAAAAAAGCCAAAGCGGCTAAAAAAGAGTAGGAAATAATTAATGTCTAATCCCATAATTGGAATGTTTAGAATAAAAGAACTGCGTGAGCGTATTCTCTTTACTTTTGGAATGCTTCTTGTATTCAGAATTGGCGCTGTGTTTCCCATACCTGGAATAAATGTTACAGTCCTTAAAAATTATTTTGATATGGGAAGTTCATCCGGTGGAAATCCGATTGTAAATTATCTGGATTTCTTCGCAGGCGGCGCATTTTCAAATTTCTCGGTGTTCATGCTTGGGATCATGCCTTACATTTCAATGTCGATTATTATGCAGCTTCTGCTTATTGTATTTCCAAGTTTAAAAAAAATATCACAGGAGGACGGCGGAAGGAAGAAGATTCAAAAATGGCAGCGCTATGGGACTGTAGTTGTATGTCTGATTCAGTCTTTTGCTGTTACTCAATACGCGCAGGTGATTTCCCGCAGTACCCCCGAGCCTCTTTTAAATATCAGCATGTTTTCGTTTACATTGATAGCTATGCTTACGGTTACGACAGGAACAATGTTTCTTATGTGGATAGGAGAACAGATTACAAAGCGCGGTGTAGGTAACGGTATATCGCTTTTAATTTATGCAGGTATTGTTGCGCGTTTGCCGACTGCAGTTTTTGAGTTGTTCAACCAGATGAGAAGCGGAAATATCAACCCTGTATTTGTGGTCATCGTTCTTGTAATGTTCGCAGGGATTGTTGCACTCGTTGTTTTTGAGCAGCAGGGGCAAAGGAAGATACCTGTCAATTACGCCAAACGTGTTGTTGGAAGAAAAATGTACGGAGCACAAAATACATATATACCGTTCAAGATTAATCCTTCTGGTGTTATTCCCGTAATTTTCGCATCGTCAATTTTGATGTTCCCGCTCCAGATTGCGCAGTCAATAGGCGGTAATGTCCCGTGGCTTGCGACTGCAACACGTTTATTGAATCCGCAGGGAGCTCTTTATAATGTTTTATATGTGGTACTTATTGTTTTCTTTGCCTATTTTTATACACAGGTCACTCTTAACCCTATAGAAATAGCGAAACAGATTCGTGAGAACGGCGGTTCCATTCCCGGGATTAGAGCAGAAGGAATTGAGAAATATCTCACCAAAATACTGAACCGCATTGTACTTCCAGGAGCATTGTATCTTGCATTGATAGCGGTTACACCAACCCTTATTCAACTGGCATTCAAGATTCCATCATCAATCGCGTACCTGATGGGCGGAACTTCACTGTTAATTATGGTTGGTGTCGGTCTTGATACCATGAAACAGGTTGAAGGATTATTAAAAATGCATCACCATGAAGGTTTAGTCAAACGCGGTAAGATACGCGGGCGGAACTTGTAGAGCTTGATAAATTAAGTGATTCAGGAGATTATAAGTTAAATGAAGCTATATTTCATTTTCGATTTTATTTGCAGCCATTCAGCTGCGTGAGGTAGAGGTTAAGAAATGAAAGTCAGGACCAGCGTGAAACCTATCTGCGATAAATGCAAAATAATCAAACGTAATGGGATTATTCGTATCATATGCCAAAATCCAAAGCATAAACAAAAACAAGGTTAAGGAGCAACAATGAGACTTCGTTTCGTTTTTAATTTTAGTTCGCGGCGTACCAATAAAGTTGGTGAAGTCAGCCGTACGGGGAGGGGTTAACATGGCGCGTCTTGTGGGGGTTGATCTCCCGAATAAACATGTTAATATCGCGTTGACTTATATTTTCGGTATCGGAAGGTCAAGCGCGGAAGCAATTGTCGAAAAAGCAAAGATTGATTCTATGCGGCTTATAAATGAGCTGTCTCAAGAGGAGCTTAATGAGCTGAGAAATATCATCGAAAGCGACTATAAAGTTGAAGGCCGTCTGCGTACAGAAGTTGCATTGAACATAAAACGCTTGATGGATATTGGCTGTTACCGGGGATTGCGGCACCGCAAAGGACTGCCGCTTCGCGGACAGCGTACAAGGACGAATGCCCGTACTCGTAAAGGTAAAAAGAAAACCGTTGCCGGTAAGAAGAAATAGAGCAAAAATGTTTTTGGAGGAATAAGTGGCTGCTGCTGCAAAAAAGAAGAAAGAGAAGAAATCTGTTTATGAAGGGAATGTTTATATTCAGGCAACCTTCAATAATACAATTGTTACGATTACCGATATGATGGGAAACGCTGTCTCATGGGCAAGCTCTGGTATGCTTCAATTCAGGGGAGCGAAAAAATCTACACCTTTCGCGGCTCAATCGGTTACTGAAACTGCCGCAGCCAAAGCGCTTCAGGCAGGTCTTCGTGAAGTACATGTTTTTATTAAAGGGCCAGGTATAGGCAGGGAATCGGCTATCCGACAGCTTGGAGTAATGGGGATAAAGGTAAAATCAATCAATGATGTTACACCAATTCCGCATAATGGCTGTAGGCCAAGAAAGACCCGCCGCATATAATAAAATACCGTGAAACGGTTTATTACAGGAGAATGATATGGCTAGATACACAGGCCCTGTTTGCAGGATGTGCCGTGTAGAACAAAAAAAACTAATGTTAAAAGGGAATCGTTGCAAAAGTGATAAATGCCCGATTAATAAAAAGCGTTCAGCTCCCGGTAAGGATCCCAAGTCCCGCCTTGGCAAAAGATCTGATTACGGTATACAACTTAGAGAGAAGCAGAAATTAAAGAGAATTTATGGAATGGTGGAAAAACAGTTCAGGCTTTTTTTCGACCGCGCCCAACGAATGCCAGGTATAACGGGTGAAAATCTTTTTGTACTTCTGGAAAGACGGCTTGATAATGTTGTCTACAGAATGCGCTTCGCAACATCGCGAAGTCAGGCAAGGCAGCTTGTGTTACATGGCCATGTTTGCGTAAACGGCGAAAGGATTACCATCCCTTCATATCTTGTAAAACCTGAAAATGAGATTAGTATTGTTGCCGGAAGCAGAAATATGACTGTAATTAAAGAAGCGTTAAGAGAGTATGGTAAATCAGGTGTTATGCCGTGGCTCTCTCTGGATCCGGATGCAATGAAGGGAAAATTTATCGCTTCTCCGCGCCGCAGTGACATAACAGATCTAGGTGATGTAAAAGAACAAATGATCATTGAGTTATATTCCAAGTAGGAGTTATTGTGAAACGTAGTTTCATATTTGATTTTAATGCACAGCTGCTGCGTCCAAAAGATACAGTAGCCGCGTGATATAGGAGTTATAATGGCCCGTAAGAACCTTATGGCAGGATTCAAACGTCCAAAGAGCATTACATTTGAGCATGGTGAACTCAATTATAATTATGGTAAGTTTATTGCTTCTCCGTTTGAACCGGGTTTTGGTACGACGGTTGGTAATACATTGCGCAGAATTCTTCTTTCGTCCATTCAAGGTTATGCAATTACTGCGGTAAAGATCGAGTCTATTGATGCTAACGGAACCACACATAATGTATCCAGCGAATTTGAAACAATATCAAACATAATTGAAGATACACTTGAGGTCATTAATAATCTTAAACAGATTCGTCTAAAATTACCGCAGGATACTGAGCAAGATGTTCTTCTTTATGAATGGTCAGGCAAACAGGAAATAAAGAGCGACGATTTTTCGCGTTTAGGGCAGGTTGAGGTGCTTTCAACAGGCCAGCATATTATGACTTTAATGGATAACGCAAGTATCCGGTTTGAGGTACAGATTGATCTTGGCAGAGGTTATGTGCCATCTGAAGTTAACGAACGTTATATTGAAGTTATTAATACAATTCCCGTAGACGCTATTTTTTCACCTGTTAAAAAAGTGAAATTTAATGTTGAATCTACACGGGTTGGACAGCGTAACGATTATGATAAACTGGTTCTGGAAATATGGACAGACGGAACAGTCAGACCGGAGGATGCTCTTGCCGAAGCCGCAAAGATCGCCAAAGATCATTTTTCTGTTTTTATTAATTTTGATGAAAACAATTTGGGAATTGATGATGATCTTGATGATGAGAATGATCATATCAGAAAAATTCTTAATACTCCTGTTGAAGAACTTGAACTTTCGGTACGCTCATCAAATTGCCTTAAAAACGCAAATATAAAAACAATCGGAGAACTGACGCGTAAAACAGAGGACGATATAGCAAGGACGCGTAATTTTGGCAAGAAATCACTTCAGGAAATCAAAGAGAAACTTAAGGAATGGAACTTGAGTCTCGGAATTACTGATTTAAATGTCCTTAAAAACGCGCGTATGGAAACTAAAGTAAAGGAAAATGAAGATGAAGCATAAAAGAGGATTTAACCCGCTGAATAGAATGGCATCCCACCGCAAGGCGCTCCATAGAAGTATGGTAACATCGCTTTTCAGGCGGGAGAGGATTAGAACAACGAAAGCAAAAGCTCTGGAAATACGACGCACTGCAGAAAAAATGATCACCCGCGCAAAGGAAGATTCTGTTCATAACCGTCGAATTGTATCCAGTCGGCTTTTTGATGAAGGAGTTGTTGCAAAACTTTTTACAGATATTGCTGTGAGGATGAAGGATCGAAACGGCGGCTATACCCGCATCATAAAACTGGGAGAACGTAAAGGCGATGCCGCAGAAGTCGTAATTCTGGAACTTGTTGATTACAAAATTGACACAGATGATAACAGGAAGAAATCGAAAAAGAAAGATGAAAAAAAACCTAAAGGCGGGAAGGGGTAATAGATGTCAAAACCACATAGGGGCCGGAGTATTCGGGAATTGTACGCACGCGGCCGCGGTGAATGTCCGGTTTGCAAAAGAACCAGTGTAAAAATTCTTTATGAACAGGAGACCGAAGGGCAGAAATTTAAAATATGCAAAACATGCAGAGCCGCAATTAAACATGGAAAGAAGAAACTGACAGTAGTTAAACAGGAAAAAGCAACGCTGGAGACAATAAAAGAATCATAAAAAAATGAGTCTGAAAAAGAGGTCTATGCTTCTAAATAAACCGTTTGAATTAATTGAGAAAGTATTATGTTTATTAATATTTTCAATTTGAGCTGCTGTATTGGAAAATACCAGAGGGGGAGGGAATTCTAATGAGTTGTTTTACAATAACTGCCGGTAATTTTGAGTCAGAGGTATTAAAGTCGGATATTCCTGTACTGGTTGATTTTTGGGCAGCCTGGTGCGGTCCGTGTAAAATGATTGGCCCTGTAATTGAGCAAATTGCAGTTGAATATTCGGGACGCCTGAAAGTCGGTAAGGTAAATGTAGATGATAACGGTGAGCTTGCACAGCAATACGGGATTGCATCAATACCCGCTTTAATCATTTTTAAAAACGGCGAGGTGGCGGCTCAAAAGAACGGAGCCGCCCCCAAACACGATATTGAATCATTTTTCAAAAATCTAATTTGAGTACCTTTTTGTGTTATTGGGTCTTCCGGCCGTTGCGCCGCTTGTTACTGTAACGTACCATGATGTAGCATTATTGGGATTTAGCGCAGTTTCGTCGCGGCAAATTGTTCTGGTATTTGTGGTTCCTGTGCTTCTTACTGCGTCTATCGGACCGGGTGCTTTTCCTTCTGCCGACTTCCATGAGCCTTGATTATAAAGTAAATTTGCCGCTTCTGCAAGATAATCCTTGCTCCACCATGAATCTGTGCTGTTTGATATAATAACGGAAGCAAGAACCATGTCATCCTGATCCAAAACATAAACAACTGTCGCTTCTTTATGAACACGTTTTGTGTTTCCGGGAATCCAGAAATCACGCGCTGTTGAAGTCGCATTTCTCCCGCCAGACTCATCCATACCTGCATATTCATCTACACAATCATCTTCCACTGTTCGTAAATGAAGCACTACATATTCATCTTTTTTTACTTCCATGGGTTTAAACTCATAAATCGTTTGTTTGCTCGCGTTTGTGTTTCCCATTATTACTACACGCATAGCTCCCAAATTGCCGTCTGACTTCATCAAAAACTCAATATATTCTGTTTTGGGATTTGAATATTCGGTACACAGTTCATTAATTGCCAGCTCAGGCATTCGATTATTTCTGCTTCGCAAATTAACAATAACATTCAATGAGTTATTGTTCTCATCTTCTGCCAGAAGATCGGCCGTTATAATGCTGCCTGGCTGCGGACTCTCTGTTAATTTTACTTTTACAGTGCTTCCGCTTTCTACTGAGTTAATTGAAATCCCAGGCAGTAAGCTTATTTTTTTTACGGTTACCGCCCTTGAGAAAACAAATTCAAGTTCATCTTCTGTAACCGCCCTGCAGTTTTCAAATGCAGGTGCCTGTGAACTGCCTCCAAGCCTACGTGCGGATATTACCGCTTCCGGTGTTGAACAGGAACCAAATAAAATAAAGGCTCCCAGCAACAATAAATATTTCTTCATATTTTTCCTCCGGTATATATGGGGCGAAAATGCTGTTTTGCATGACTGAGATATAATATTTTATTAATTTTTTTCAGGATCAGATTGATACTTTAAATAATATCTCTATCACAGAAACTATTTTCCGATAATTTATGAAGCCTTTTCTAAACTCTGTTTGTTTTGGGAAAGCCATTAGATTTTACTTTCACGCAAAGTGTCAATTGTATACCTGTTACATCCGTCTTCAATGGATTTATTTAATAATTCCAGCGCACGGTTAATGTATTCTTCGCCGCTTTGCGAATGGCTTACGGTTCCGGTTACAACACCAATTGAAACTGTTACAATATCAGCGGCTCCGCTTTTCTCATGCGGAATCTTGCAGTTCCTGATTATTGAAAGCATTCTTTCTGACATAATAACAGCGCCTTTTTCATCCGTAATGGGAAGAATAATAATAAATTCCCTGCCGCTGTAACGAGCAACGATATCTTCCGTTCTGGCTACTCCTTTTGTAAGCGCATTAGCAATAATTTTCAGGCAATTATCGCCGTTGTTAAACCCGTATGTTTCATTATAACTTTTGAAATAATCTATTGAAATCATCATTAGTGTCAGTTTTCCACCCATACGCGACATAAAACCTATAAGATCTTTTAGATTTTCATCTACATATCTTCTGTTATAAATGCCTGTAAGCGTGTCAAATTGGCTTTGATCCTGTATTTTTTTTACTGACGCAAGCAGGTTTTTTACAATTTTAAGGTTAAATGGAATGCTGGCTGCAACCAATACAATGGTAACTATAATACTCAAGAAAATAAAAAGCGCGATAGTATTTTCTTTATTGATTACCTGTTCAGAATCAATCAGATATGAAAGAAGCAGAATATTTGTGACAAGTACCGCCGCGGCTGCAAAAAACGCCGTTATTGTTACTGAAAATATTATCCTGGACCTGTCAGTCACGTTCCTTACCCCGATTTATTATATTATAAAATATAAAATTGTCAAATGAAGCTTTCCCGAAACTTTCTAACCAAAGGTTCGCGTTTTTGGAAAAGCTTAAAAACTGACTGATTATAATGTCATGCGAAACTGTCATTTCGTCTAACGGTTATTTCTTTTTGCTGTATTTTTTATATCTAAAAATACTATCTCTATATCTTACGTTATATCTCATTTAAAAAACCAACAATCGGAGACTTGACACAAGCGTATCCATTAATATAGAGTAAAACGCGCGGGGCTGTAGCTCAGTTGGCTAGAGCGCTTGAATGGCATTCAAGAGGTCAGGGGTTCAATTCCCCTTAGCTCCATTAATGGTTTTTATTATGAGAAAGATTATCAATAACAATGGTTAATTTAAATGCTAAGTACTGGCTCTGGTTTGATATTCTTCACCGTCTGAGCAAGGTGTGATAGTAAAAGTATTGTCCATATAAAACGCTTAAACCCTTTCTCATTCCACGTTTCGATACGGCCGTATTATGGAGCAAGCCCAATACAACAACCCTTTATACTGTATTATAGCTGTATGTAAAAATAGCTGCCGCGGAGACTGCCTTCCTCAGCCAATCCGTGTTGTTAACCAAAACTTTCGGACTAAAGTTCCGCACTTTCGGGAAAGTTGCTTTATTTTATTTTACCGTTTTGTTTTTGCTACTTCACAAATGCGGCGGGCCATGTTTTCCAGAGAAACCTGTTCCATTACGTGGCCAAGCTCGTACGCAACGCGGGGCATTCCGTATACAACAGCGCTTGGTTCATCCTGACCGAGTGTTATGCCGCCTTCCCTAAAGATTGTTCCAAGGTGCTGGGCTCCGTCTCGGCCCATTCCGGTCATAATTACTCCGAGTGCGCGATTGGAATAAGACATCGCAACAGAAGCAAAAAGCACATCCGCCGAAGGCCTATGTCCTGAAACCAGAGGAGCATCCGATAAACGGGCTACCGCGCTGCCGACTTTTTTTTCTACCTCAAGGTGCTTATTGCCCTGAGCAATGAGAATCCTGCCGGGGATGATTGGATCACCGTCTTCTGCTTCCTTAACATCCAGAGGACATATCCGGTCAAGGCTTTTTGCGAACTCCAAGGTAAAACCTGCCGGCATATGCTGAACGACAACAATCGGAACCCTGAGATCAGCGTCCAACTTGGCAAACACCACGCGAAGCGCATCAGGACCTCCGGTACTGATACCGATAGCGATAATTTCTGTATTCGCCGGATTACGCACTCTTGCAGGCGCTGTGGCTGGAGTAACAGGAGCTGCGGCTGCCAATTTAAAATGGACAGCAATATCTGACTGTTTTTCACTGGGAGTCTTCGGCGTATACTCGGAAGGCATAAGAACCTTTTTACCCCGCTGTTTGCGGTAAGCGCCGCCGTAACCTAGAAGCTTTGTAATTAATGTTTCTTTTACTACATGAATGTCTTCGGAGATTGCTCCCGAAGGTTTTTGAACAAAATCGCTCGCGCCCAGAGAAAGGGCTTCCATCGTAACTTCCGCGCCTTTAGCGGCAATCGAAGAAAGTATAACAACGGGAACATTTATCCCGCGTTTTTTTCGTTCTTTTAAAAATTCAATACCGTTCATTTCCGGCATTTCAAGATCAAGGCAGATAACATCCGGTTCAGCCCGCTGTATTTTTTGTAAAGCAAATAGACCGTTCATTGCCTTTTCGGCAACAGCCAATCCTGGCGTATCTTCAACCATACGCCCTATTAAATTGCGCATCAGCGCCGAGTCATCAACAATTAATACCGATATTTCATCAGACACGTTGCTCTCCTATGAACTCTTGCAATATAAGGTTGCCCACTCAGTTTTCAGGAATTCAAATTTTGTAGCCATACCAAACAATGATTCCGAATGTCCTATGAACAAGAACGATTTAGAAGCCATAGCATCCCAAAACCTGTTTATAACAGCGGTCTGCGCAGCCTCATCAAAATAAATAATAACATTCCGGCAGAAAACAACATCGAAATTCTTATTTCCCGCGTCGTTCTTCAGGTTATGATAGTCAAATTTAATTTTCGATTGAATGTCGGAATGAACTTTATACCCGCCGTCAACTTTATCAAAATACTTTGCCAGATAATCGTCCGGTATTCCAACAATACGGCTTTCCGCATAAAAGCCTTCCTTGGCGGTCATCAAACATTTAAGCGATATATCGCTGGCCATAATATCAAAATTCCATGATTTCGGCAGAATCTCGGTTAATAACATAGCGATAGTATAAGGTTCTTCGCCTGTAGAACATCCGGCACTCCAGATCTTTATTGTACCGGGAACTTTTTTGATTTTGTTTATTAGCTCAGGAACGACATGTTTTTCAAATGCGTCGAACTGCGGCTGATTTCTGAAGAACCTTGTCAGGTTGGTTGTGATAGAATCAAGAAACCCTTTAAGCTCTTCTTTACTGCTTTTAATGGTTTCAAGATAAGTAGCAACAGAGCTGACATTCTTCTCCCTGAGCCGCTCTTTTAAGCGGCTTTCCAATATCGAACGATTGGTCGGTGTGAAGGTTATACCGCTTTCTGCATAGATAAGCGCTCGATATAATTCAAAATTCGCATCATTAAGAAAATCACTATCAGCCATACTATTATTTTAGGAGACTATTTGAAACATGTCAATTGTTATTTTATACACTTTGACTTTTTTTCCAAAATGTATAAAAAGTAACAGTTAATAACAGTAATTTTTGATATCATTGGTTTATGGATAATATACTGCCAATGAAACTTGATCTCTGCGCACCTCTTGTATATGTCAAAATTGATAATATTCAGGAAAATAAAATAAATAAGGAATTAGTCAGTCAAAATGAGGAAATTCTGATCTGTTATGCCATAAACTCTCGGGAAAGCAGCATGATAGAACCGGATAAAGAGAAATTTCTGGATAAATTATTATTTATAGGCAGGAAAACACCAGGTTCAATACCAAATGAGCAGAATTTCAGTTCCAATATATCAGAATTCGTTATAACCGCTTTACCGGCGGGCAAATACCTTTTTAACCAATACAGGGCAGCAGAACCATTAAATCAAAAAGAATGGCTGGATATGGCCATTGAACAGCAAAAAGACGGTTTATGGGAACGGTATAAACTGGAAAACATGCTTTACATCCGTTTCTTATTTGAAGACGGGGCATTTGTTACGCAGGTTTTCAGACCGTTAATCAAAGTCAATGTATGAAATAAATAGCCGCGGCAAAACCAACCCGAACCGCAGTTTTGCATGCAGCTATTGTATCATGTTATTTTATTTCTCATACTTGTATTAATGAATAAAATTGCATTGTCCGGTTTTTTGATACTTAATATTCTTTTAATTTCTTTTCCTGCAGAAAGCCAATTGCGTTCTTTTAACGAGTTATTCCCCGGTATTACAGAAAACCAGAAACAAAGGATTTATTCTGAAGAAGGAATGATACATTCTTTTTTAAGAAACGAGACATCGTTGTTTGTTCCAGGCAAAAACAGCGGCATCAATCTATGGCCTGCGGTTATGGAAAAAATACCTTCCCAAATGGCAGAAGCGCTCATTGTGGTACCTTACCGCAATAGGCCGCTTAATAAACTTGATATTTATAACGTACTTGGAAAGGTAAGGGGTTTATCCAATTACACTATTAATTCAAGATCGCGCGGGACAATCGCACTTTTTAGTGAAAGCACCCGCATTGATACTCCAAACAGAAACAGTCCTATACCGGATCCTCCTCCGGCATTGATTCTGCCCAGCGCAGAAACTATATACGGACGCTACAAAGATCCTTATTTCGGGAACACCTATTTAAGGGGAGATTTTTCAGTAAACCAGTACGGAGTAATTTACAGATTAACAAATACTAATACCATTTGGTACTTTATATTTCCGGTTATGGGAGCAGAAAAACTAGCATTGGTTTTTTACGCAGAACCGGTTGCGGAAGGATTGCTTGTGTACGGGCTGGCCGGGCTTGATATACCAATGTTTATAGCTTCCAACATAGACTTATCTGATCATATAAACATGCGCGTAAGGATAGTTATGAACTGGTTAACAGACAACATAAAGGAAATATATTAAGGTCTCCAAAACTGCGCCGCCAGGCCCTTTAGCATCTTCTCAGAGCTTACTCATGTTTTGTATCGCCGCGCTTGTTTATTTGTTCACGCGGGCTACCCGCTTTCAGTAAACGGGCCAGGTTAAGAATTATATTCCGGTCTTTTGTGTTTAATTGCTCGCAAGTCAGCGCGATTTCCTGCACATCGCTGTGCAGGGATGAAACAGGCTTATCATTTATATCATCTACTCCGCTAACAAGATATTCCACGGATACTCCAAGGACTTTTGCAATGCTTACAGCGGCGTCAACAGAAGGTTTATAGCTTCGGACTCCCAAATAGCTGTCTATTGTTTTCTTTTTAACACCTGAAAGCGCTGCCAGTTCCTTTACCAGCATACCGGAATATTCCAACTGCGATTTTAAATTCTCTCTAAAACCCATTTAATCCAGAATACGATAAAAATCGTATTTACCAGTTGACATTACCAGTATATTAGGTCAATATTGCCATTGATACGATTATTTTAGTATATATATTATTTTCTTGTAAAAAAAGGAGGGGCAGGGTGGATAATAAAGTAGTTATTTTTATTTCTGTTATTGCTGTTGTTTTAGCCGGGTTTTGGGCGTCTGTTATCATGCTGGCGACCTGATTTAAAAGGAATATGGTTTTAGTGAACGGAGAAAAATTGATTTTTTCTAAAACTATTGCCAAAAAATTGTAGATTCGTTATATTGTAAGACACAGGAGGTCTATCTATGAATAAATATTTTAGAAAGCTGGCAGTTTTGCTGCTGGTTTTCGGCTTAGTGCTTGTAGGTTGTGATGACCCCGGCGCAAGTATTAGAGTTCCGTCACTCAATCTTGATAATGGCGTTGTAAACCCATACGAGGGCGGCTCTATTTCCGAGGAGTACAATAACAGCAACGTAGACGAATTAATCGCCGCCGCTGCTGAGGCTGCAAGGGTCGCTGAAGAAGCTGCCGCCGCAGCAAAGAAAGCAGCTGATGACGCTGCTGCTGCTCAGAAAGCTTTGGAAGAAGCTACTACTGAGGCTGAAAAGGAAGCTGCCCAGAGAGCTTTAGAAGAAGCTGAAGAAGCTGCAAGAATTGCTGCTGAAGAAGCCGAAGAAGCTGCAAGAATTGCCGAAGAAGCTGCTGAAGCCGTTGAAGAGGCTAATAACAATCCTCCGGCAAGTAGCACAGAACCTGAAGTACCAGCAGAACCTGAAGTACCGGCAGAGCCTGAAGTACCAGCAGAACCTGAGGTACCAGCAGAACCTGAACCAGAACCGCCGCATGTTTGGTATGATCATGAAGCTGGGGATGTATGTGATGTCGATGATTGTCCATATAACCCCGACACAGACGACGAAATAGACTTGGGACTTACCGATACAGGTAATCCTACTGTCGTTGAAGGAAACCCCATTGTCGTTGAGGGTGATCGCCCGAATATGGATGATGTTGTTAATGGTTTAGAGGATGGAAAGGTTTTCTATTTCAGTGATAAAGATGCTAATGGTAAAGATAGAATGGGCTGGAATAACGGCAATGCGAATAGAGTTTTCCGTTTGCCTAGCGGACAAGCTGTATTGAAGACAGTCTCCGGTAATAACCCTAAAACTATAAGTGTCATTAGCTATATACCTTATGATGTTGATATAAGTATCATCATTACAGAAGGTAAATCAAAGGGTAAAAATATTACCCCAGCCATTATTACTCTCGAAGGAAAAAAAGCTTGGAGATTCAGTGTTGAATCCAATGATAATTTTCACTTCAAGGTTTCTCCTAAGTAATCCAACAATCTCTGGCTAAGAGTCTAAGAGCTGCCCTGTTTTGGGGCGGCTCTTTTTTTATGCCATGTGCCATTGTGTTAATAAACCTTTATTCCAGTCCGTAATATATACAACACTAGGCTGGTACAGCCTGCTGTACAAGGCTGGTACAAACCTTTGTACAAGGCTATTACAACACGTTGTACAAGGTTATTACAACACATTGTACGAGGCTTAACGGATACCATTCTGAAACTTTTATACCTTTTATGGTTAATTAAACATTAGCCATTGCGCTTTCTTGCCTGTAACGTTTATTTGTGACATAATTAAGCCATGTATGATAAGAAACTTTTCCATTCAGGCCGCGCAGTTTTCTTTTTGATGGTTTTCATATGTGTGATTATCGCGGTAGCAGTTTTAAAAATTGCCTCTACTGTAGTTCTGCCTTTTACAATCGCATTATTGCTTGCCTTTGTAATGTATCCGATTATAAAAGGACTTGACAAAATCCGCTGCCCCCGCGTTATATCAATTCTTTTGGTAATTGCAATTATTATTTCCGGATTATATATCTTTGGGGTGGTTCTTTTTTCATCGGGAAGAATGGTAATCGCGGAATGGCCGAAATTTGAATATCGTTTTACTCAAATATTCAACCAGATAGCGCAATTATTTGATCTTCCAAACAATGAAGAGTTGAGTTTCTGGCAGAATCTCTGGGCTCAGGCTGGAATTCGCACCTTTGTCCGTGATTTTACAATATCATCTTCCAATACTTTTTTAAGATTTATTTCCAGCGCTGTCCTTGTAGTTCTGTTCATTATATTTATCCTGATGGAAGCAAGTTTTATTAATCAAAAAATAATAGTTGCGTTTGAGAATCGCATAGGGCGTATAGGCCGTATGGGGAATGAATTAATTCAGCAGGTAACCAGGTATCTGACAGCAAAATTTTTAATTTCACTTGCGAACGGTATCATCTTTGCCGTAGGGTTTTCGCTTATCGGACTGGAATTCGCGATTGTTTGGGCTGTTATTCAGTTTCTGTTAAACTTCATTCCAACTCTGGGAAGCATCGTGGCAGGTGTAATAATATCACTGTTTGCATTAATTCAATTCTGGCCCGAGCCTGCGCCTATCATTGCAGTAGTCGCGATAATATTGGGCGTAAATTTAATACTGAGTAATATTTTTGATCCGAAAATTGTAGGAGATCATGTAGGAATTTCTCCGCTTGTAATACTGGTATCATTGTCAATCTGGGGCTTTATATGGGGTTTTGCCGGAATGGTTTTGGCAGTTCCAATGACCGTTATTATAAAGATAATATGTGAAAATGTTCCGATGCTGGAACCTGTATCAATATTGATAGGTTCGAGGAAATCCGTGCTTGCAAAAAGAGCCGAACAGGAGAAGATCGAACCGCAGCCATGAGTTTGCTGAAACACCCGTATATAGATGCCCTGACAGAAATTCCGTGTTATCCTGATTTTGTTCCCTTGGATTTTACGCTGAAAAACATTCTTCACCCGCGTTTGTCTTTAACGTTTGACGGTGTCTCCGAATTTACATTCGCAGGTCTTTTTCTTTTCAGGAAGAGATATAACTACCGTGTCTCCAGAACCTGTAAAGACGGAAACTTTATAATTTCAGGAGAACAGCCTGAAAGCAATAAACACGGTAAAACTTTTTTTATGACTCCGTGTGCATCTCCGGAATGGGAAATCCTTGAATCACTGTTTCAGACTCACGATTATTGGAAGAATATTTCAGAGTCAATTTTAGCCCCTGTTAAGGAAAAGCTTGAAGAACAAGGTGTAGTAACCGAGGAAGACAGGGATAATTTTGATTATCTTTATTACCGCAGTGATTTAGCGGAACTATCCGGAAAGAAATACCATAAAAAGAAAAACCATGTAAATAATTTTTTAAATTCATACTGCGATTATGAACAGCGTCCAATGAGCGCGGAACTGATTCCCGCAGCCATAAAAATTCTTGAAACGTGGCGGCAGGACATGCTTGCAAGAAACGCAAAAGAAGACGGAGATTACAATGCATCAAAGGAAGCGCTTGAATTATTTGACTCGCTTACATTAAAGGGCTCAATCTTTTTTGTCGGGGGAGAACCTGCCGCATGGTGTCTTGGAGAAAGCATTGCCAGGGGAAGAATGTTTGCGATTCATTTTGAAAAAGCAATTGACGAATACAAAGGCATCTATCAGTTTGTAAATCAATCGTTTGCAGCCTCTCTTCCGCGTTTTTTTTCACTGATAAACCGTGAACAGGATTTGGGAAATGAAGGACTGCGTCAGGCAAAGATGACATACCGCCCCTGCGGTTATGTTAAAAAATATACCGGTGTTCTGGAAAAATAGAGATAAAGAAGGCAGACATGACATACTTAACGGGTTTTCACGCGATTGAAGAGAGAATAAAATCCGCCAAAGTCAACGGCTTGCCGTGCGGTCCGCTGCTTGTAGCAAAAGCAGGCCCGCGCGCCAGGGAAATTGTTACACTTGCAGTTAATAATAAAATACGCTTGGAAAGAACAGGAACATATGATCTTGACGGTCTTGCGCCGGATAACCGCGGTATCGCCCTTCAGGTTTCGGAAAGTAGTTTTACAGGATGCGAAAGACAGACTGACATCAGTCTTGATAATTACCTTGCAGATATCAATGATAAAAATAATAAAAACGCGCTTGTTCTGATTCTTGATGAAATAACAGACCCGCACAATTACGGCGCAATTCTTCGCTGCTGCGATCAGTTCGCTGTAGACCTGGTTGTCAGCCGGAATCGCCGCAATGCAAAGAACGCAGGTATTATTTCACAAACATCAGCAGGCGCCGTATCATGGGTTGCCCAGGCGGAAACTCCAAATCTTGTACGAGCGGCACAGGATTTAAAGGAAAGCGGCTTTTGGATATACGGCGCAGACATGGAAGGAGAACCGGTCTATAATAAAAACTTAAGCGGAAGAACAGCGATTGTCATGGGCAGCGAAGGAAGCGGCATTTCCAGGCTATTACGCGAAAAATGCGACGGCTTTGCAGGGATACCTTCTTTTGGGAAAGTAGACTCTCTTAATGTATCAGTCGCGGCAGGCGTGCTTTTGTATGAAGTTATGCGTCAAAGAAACAAGTAAGAAACTACCATGCATAGCAATACACGCAATGCGCGGCGCATGTATTGTATGTGCCGATATCAACGCTTTTGCAGCACAGGCAGTCAGCGCGCTGGTTTTTATCGCGGACTGTTTGCACTCCGCATATTTTTTCGATTAAAGCGGCGTCAATACATGCGCCGCGTTTAATATTAATTCCCATGGACTGAAAATCAATTTTTTCTGCGCAGCTTTGTATTTCCATTTTTGCTTCCATTGCGCACTCGTATAGACCCGATATAATTCCATGAAAACTGCTGTTATTTATGTCATTATCCTGTATGACAAATTTTCCTTCCTTTTCCAGTGCAGAAAGCCGTTTCATCGCACCCTGATACTTATCAAAGATACTGATAATGACCCGATCAACAAAACCGGACAATTCTTCCGAAATGTTTTTAAAGCTGCGCCGGTGAAACTTGTCATCTGTAATGCTTGTAAGAATGACAGGATCATATCTCCATATAACTCTCTCTGATCCTATTTTAAGCGATAATTCCTTCATGGATTTTATTACATCCAGTATAGAAGCCTGATTCGGTTCAAGCGCCTCAGGATAGCCGGTTACAGAAACCATTACATAGAATGGAAACCCGCGTTCTTTCAATTCATCTGTATTGGCAAGAATGTGTTTTGGATCTCTTGTCCAAAAGACAAAAACGTCAGTTCCATCCTCCGGTTTCATGCCTTCCTTAACAGGAACAAGCGGAATGCGTTTTATCTGAGCGGCATTAAAAGGATTTACCGCTTCTGCAAACCCTTCATTGAGCCTTTCCATGAACCAGTCAAATTTGAATCTGGGAATGTCACAGCGTCTGGAAACACTAACGATCATAGGCTATAGTATACAGCGGGTAACGTGCTTTTGCCGTCTTTGCTGCGGTATAATCTATGATAAAATTGAAGGTTTCTTTAGTATGAGACAAAATTCCTTTATTTATAAATGTTCTTCTTGCGGACATGAAGAACCTAAATGGCTGGGACGCTGTCCCGAATGCGGCGAATGGAACACTCTCATTGAAACATCAATGAATTTAAAAAGCGGGAACAAACACACAAAGATAAAAAGTAATATGCCTCAGACGCTTCCGCTTTCTGCAGTAGACCCAATGGAAGGTATCCGTATTGGCAGCGGTATCGGAGAGCTTGATCGTGTACTCGGCGGCGGTATTATGAAATGTTCTTCAATTCTTGTGGGAGGAGAACCGGGTATAGGAAAATCAACTCTGTTATTGCAAACGGCTTATTCAGCTTGCTGCGGCGCAGCTCTTGCAAAAGGACGGATATTATACATTTCCGGCGAAGAATCTGCAGGCCAAATAAGACTGAGGGCGGATCGTCTTGGGTTAAATGTAAACAAAAGTGTAATGGATCGGATTGAAATTCTATGTACCGGAAACCTCACCGAAATTGAGACCGTATTGAATAATGTTAAACCTGTTTTGGTGCTTGTAGATTCTGCTCAGACGCTTTTTTCTGAAGAAGCATCAACACAGGCTCGTATGATATCAGGCAGTGTCAGCCAGATGAAGTATTGTACTTTTGAGCTGATTTCGTGGGTAAAGGAACATGATGCCGCCCTTTTTCTGACTGCGCATGTAACAAAAGAAGGCATTATTTCAGGGCCGAAAACATTGGAACATATGGTAGATACTGTCTTATACTTTGAACAAAACGATAAGACTTCCGGATTAAGCGGAACTGCCGACTGCCGTTTTTTACGCGCTGCAAAAAACAGATTTGGTTCAGTTGACGAAATAGGAATATTTACAATGGGAGAACAAGGCCTTGCTCCGGTTGAAGATACAGGCCGAATGTTTTTGGTAAGACGTGAAGGTGATTTACCGCCAGGTGTGGCAACAGCTGCAGTTTTGGAAGGTACAAGAACCATCCTTGTAGAAATCCAGGCGCTCTGTATTCCGGCAAAAAGTACAATTAGCCGTATATTTTCAGATAAAATTGATTCAGGCAGGGTTTCACGGGTTTCAGCCGTACTGGAAAAATATTTGGGTTTGAATAACAAGCCTGGTTTACGATTCTCCGATCAAGATATTTATGTAAATGCCGCGGGAGGCATTCGAATTACAGAAGTAGGAGTTGAGCTTGCGCTTGCCTGTGCGCTGTATTCCGCACGTACAGGGCTTGTTTTACCCGCAGATTTGGCCATTGCGGGAGAACTTTCGCTGACCGGAGAGATTCGCCCGGTACGACGCCTTTCTGGACGTATCAAAACAGCATCAGGTCTTGGTTTTAACTCTTTTCTTGGACCTGCAGCAGAGAGAATTGAAAATGCAGGGAAAGATTGGTCAGGGAAGCTGCATACTTCTTCTGATATAAAAACTGCCATTAAGCAGATTTATGCAAACCATGTATAACAAAGCACTTTTATCAGGAATAATTTGTTAATATTTATTTAAACTATTGACATTAGTTAAATATACATCTATATTTTCAGTAAACAGGTAAAATTTTAGATTGAATAACATTATTTTTTGCGGACTTTTAGAGAAACCGCGCGGTTTAGGGGTTGGTTCTGTTCTTGTCATTCGCCTTTCGCTTTTCTCCCTTAACAATAATTATTCATCTTCTCTCTTAAAATTAGGGAAGGTGTAAGTTATGTGCATCTTATTCTTTCTGCTGGATGGCAACAAACACCGGAAAGATTATGAGTCATCCGCTTTCGCGGGTGTGAATACTTGGACGTAAGTCCACAGGACGCATCAAACCTATGGTTTGCGTCTTTGGAATCGCAAGCAGCTTAAATCTATGTTGCGGCTGTAAAGCGAAACCAGCGTGCCCGGACGTAATTGCAAACCGATTGCTGTATTAGGCAGTCTGTCTGTTCCGGGTGAAGGATTTTTCTCAATGGCGAAGAAATTGTATGTCGGTAACCTCTCCTACAACACTACCGAAGATGGTCTGCGTAACCTTTTTTCAGGTTTTGGTACTGTCGCATCATCCAAGATCATTTTTGATCGTGAAACCGGCAACTCAAAAGGGTTCGGATTTATCGAAATGGGCAGCGATGAAGAAGCAACAGCGGCAATTACAGGAACAAACGGCCGTGAATTTGAAGGCCGCCAGTTGCGTGTAAACGAAGCAATGGACAAACCGCGGCGTGAACGTTCCGGCGGCGGAAACTGGTAATAGAAAACAGCGCAGCTGCGGAATAATTATAATTACAAGCTGTTTAAATGGCAGTCATCGAATAGCGGGCTTGAAAATAAGCAGCCGTAAAGAAAACTGCGCTGTTTTTGCAGGTAAAATTTATATGAACTCACTTTAATTGTTTATATCGCTTGGCAATTTCAGCCGTTCTGTTTCTGCGGCAGCGTGCATTTTTTCAAGTACATCCATAATTGCATCAGCGACAGCCTGCTTTTTATCTTCTTTGCTCTCGGCCTCCATCAGTACTTTGCCACGGAATTCTTTGCAATTTACAACTGGTCCTACAGTGACGCGGATAATATCCTTGCTTACAACATCGTTTAACATGTCGGTTTTTTGGACATGCAGTACTTCGCCGTTAATGGTGACAAAACACATATATTCAAAAGAGCGGATGTATGAATCGATTTCGCGGACACCCTTTTTTGAACTGGGTTCCCATGGGCGGTAACGGGTTCCTGACGGAAATACAAGAACAAGTTTGCCTTTATATTTGCACCTGATAAGCGCTTTCATCGCGGCATGGTTGATTGCATTGGCGCGCAGGATTTCTTCTTTATCTTTTTCAGGGTCAAGTTCCTGAATAGAACGGCTGGGATAAATAACTATTTTTGTATAAGCTCCGGTAAAAGCCGCAACAATCGGATTATCTTCGTTTAATTTCATTCCGGCGATAGCGATAAGCGCATCATTGATATCCTTATCCCGGTTTCCCGCTTTTCTTGCGTAAAAGGAAAATATTGACAGATCAAGATTACTGTAATGTTCAACAAGAAGCAGACAGGCTTTTCCGGATTTAGCCTTTTGCAGTAATTCCTCAAGGTTTTCATAACCGTCAAGGCCGCTTCCCGGAAGGGCTAAAGATTCCACCATTTCATCAATAATTGAAAGTATATTAGAATCTCCCTCCTGATATACATTATCTTCAGTGATGACAGTGGGAACTTTTGAAACCTTTAAAGCTCTTTTTATATGATCGCCGAAGGCAGTTGACAGTGTATCCATTATTATACTCCCCAAAGCCTGATTAGCTCTATAATTAACTCACACGCAACGCACATCTCGCTGACGCTTATCCACTCGAGTCGGCTGTGAAAATTGCGGCCTCCTGTAAAAATATTTGGTGTTGGTATACCAAGCTCAGTCAGCCTGGAACCGTCTGTTCCGCCGCGTATCGGTTTTAAATGCCATTCAATACCAATATTCTGCGCTGCTTTTTTAAGACGATTCAGGACTTCAGGTTTTTCATCAATCTTGAGTTTCATATTATAATATTGCGGCTGTATATTAACAATTACCTTTCCGCCAGGAAATTGAGCTTCAACAGTCTTCGCGAAGTTTTTAAGCGCTGTAATCCTGCGTTCCATGTTGTCAGAGTCGAAATCGCGGAGATATACTTCCAGCGAAGCTTTTTCCAGATTTCCGGAGATTTCCATCGGGCAGTAATAACCGTAATAGCCGTCTGTAGCTTCAGGACTTTCGCTGCGGGGCAGAAGAGTAGCAAATGTCGAGGCCATAAGCGCCGCGTTTACCAATATTCCCCTTGCGCGGCCGACATGTATTACCTTGCCGTGAAAATCAATGTTTGCCTGCCATGCGTTAAAACACTCGCTTTCAAACTCACCCAGAGGCCCTCCGTCCACAGTGTAGCAATAGGAGGACTTGAGCTCATCAATGGGAAAATCAGGGAGTCCCTTTCCTGTTTCTTCATCGGGAGTAAAAATTACTTCTACGGGCCCGTGCGTTGTTTGCGGATCTGAGATAAGGTATTCAACCGCTCCCATTATCTCCGCGATTCCGGCTTTATTGTCCGCTCCAAGCAAAGTTGTCCCGTCGCTGTGAATAATGGACTTTCCCTTATTTGTCGCCAAGTCCGGGTCCGCGGAAGGATCAAGGCACAAACTTTCCGTAAGCTCGATTTTTCGGCCGTTATAATTTTGCACAAGCTGCGGTTTAACGTCTTTTCCAGAAACATCGCTTGCTGTATCAAGGTGCGCAAGAAATCCCACACACGGCATATGCTCTTTTCCGGGGCTTGCGGGCAAACGGGCTATCACATAACAAGGCTCAGCTACTTTTACATCTTCAATTCCAAGCGCACAAAGTTCATCCCGTAAAGCATTCGCCAGTACCCGCTGCCCTGGTGTCGAGGGAGTCTTTTCAATGTGGCGGCTGCTTTCAGTATCATAACGCAAATAATTCATAAACCTCGGAACAATTAATTCCTCAAGCTGTATGTTTCTCATGGGAACAGTATAGCAAATTAAATGGAAAATGTGGCCTGTTTTCGGCGGGTTGTTAATGTTTAGACTGTCGGCCTGCGGCGCGTTTAAAAAATTACCTTTATCTGTGAAATAAAGTTAAACAAATAAACCAATTAGCCGATAATTACTCAGGGTACTATATTGGCATATAAAAACGCTTCGTCTACGTATAAAGAAACGAAAGTAAAAACCGCCGGTCAGGGGCAGCTTATTGTCATGCTGTATGACGAGGCTGTAAGACAGCTTACAAAGGCGGCGGAGCTTTTGGCGCTTAACAAGAGCGAGAAAAAAGATCCCAGCAGAATTGAACAAATAAGCAAAGCGATCATGAAGACCGAGGAAATATTAACGGAACTGATGGTTTCCCTTGACTTTGAACAGGGCGGGGAAATATCCAAAAACCTTTTTGCCCTTTATACCTGGTTTAACAGGGAACTGGTTGAAGCGAATATCAATCAGGATACGCGCAGAATGATAACAGTAAGGGATATGCTTTCCGATCTCAGGAATACCTGGAGCACGGTAGCGAGCCAGTCTCCCAAGGATCATCAGGCGGCTGTCGGCCTTAATATAGCAGGCTGAAAAGGTGAGTATGGCGGTAATGACGGAAGAAGCGGTTATGGCGGATATTGATTCAAGAGAACTTGCCCAGAGAGTGGCGGTTTTAAAGCGTTTCAAAACACTGCTTTCGCAGCAGAGGGAAAGGTTCCGCTCGTATCTTGACCTGCTAGAAAAGCAGCAGACTGTAATTGAATCCGGCAGCGTCGAAAATCTTCTATCCTATGTAGAGATTGAAGAGAAAATTGTAGCCGATATCTTCTCTATACAGAAAGTTATCGATCCTCTTGAGGAAATGTACTACGCAGTTGTCGGCCCAGACATGCAGAAGATTCCCGAAGATGCTGACATTTCCGCCCAGGACGAAGTTCCAGGCCTTAAAGCTTCCCTTGAAAAACTGAAAAGCGAAGCCGTTATGCGTTCTACCAAAAACAAGGAGCTTCTTTCCAAACGAATGCTTGAACTGCGCGAAGAAATTAAATCCCTGCGGAACAATCCTTACGCTTCAAAACAGCGCGGCGCCTTTTCCAATACAAACATGCCTTCTTTAATTGACATTGAAGGCTGACGAATATCAGTTTCCGATTCTTATCCATGTCTCCCCGTTGCCCGAAAAAGAAACACTGGAGTCAATATTATACACAAAGGAACGCCCTTCCATAACCAATGTCAACATATTACCGGCTGACTGATAGGCTCCGGTATAAATCCTTGAACCGCTTATAAAGCTGATATTTCCGTAATTCGCGGTTCCGGTAAAAGTCAGGTTCCGCTCTCCTGAAGAAAGCCTGTATGTTCCTGTCTGAAAAGCGGCGCTCTGGGTATTTAAAAGGCTTGCGATTCCCGCGGATATTTGGCTTTGCGTCTGAGCAGGAATAGGATCATACACGGTTTGAAGCGCTCCCCTCTCAAGAAGATAATCACTGATTTGAATGCTGCCGTATCTTTGCGCGATAGATAACGCTGTGCCGCCGTCCCTGTTCCTTGCGTTAATATCCGCGCCGCGGCCTACAAGAAGCTGCACAAGCTCAAAATCAGCGGCTCTTGCCGCGTGCATTAAAGGCGACATTCCGTCCGAATAACTGCTGGAGAGCGGGTACTGGTAATTAACGTCTGTTCCCGAAAGAATAAACTGCCGCGCGAAACTGAATCTTTGCTTTTCCATAGCCAGCAGAAGTATTTCGCCGTTGGCGCTCACGCCGCTGTTAATAATGTACTGAACAGTTTCATCGGACTGATAGCGGTTTATCGCCGTGAATAAGTCAAAAGAAGACGGACGCACATTGTGCCTGTTTAAAAGAGACAGCACCTTCAGCGTTGTTTCCCCCTGGGGATATGTAACGGCGAAATTAGCGATTAGTCTCTTCTCATCGGCGTTTACCCTGTTAATGTTTTGATTAATAAGCCTTTCCGCCGCGGGATAATCACAGGCGATCAGCGCGTTTACAAGATCCCATTTGTAGTCATCTGCGGACAACGCTCCGGCAAGGAAAACCAGAAGAATAACAGTTAATCTTCTCATTCTCTATCCTCCCAAATAGCGAACGATATGTTAATTGATGGGCGATACTGGATTCGAACCGGTGGCTTCTACCGTGTGAAGGTAGCACTCTAACCACTGAGTTAATCGCCCATCAATTGACACGACCAGTATATCACCTAATGCAAAACAATTGAACAGCCGCCGTAAATTTCAGCTTTAACCGTTACTCAGTCTTCAGCGCGTCATCAAACGCGACATCAGAAGGTGAGAAATTGATGCTTTTGACAAACTCAAAGGCTTCTTTCGCGCCGACTTCTCTGTTCATACCGGAATCTTCCCATTCAACGGAAAGCGGGCCCTTGTAACCAATTGCGTTCAGTTCGCGGACAATATTCTCAAAGTCGACATCGCCGCGGCCGAGTGAACGGAAATTCCAGCCGCGCCTTACATCGCCGAATGTCAGGAAAGAGCCGAGAATGCCGGATTTGCCGTCGAGTGTTACAGCTGTATCTTTCATATGCACATGCAGAATCTTTGACGCGAAATCGCGGATAAAAATATGCGGAGTAACACCCTGCCAGATAAGGTGAGAAGGATCGAAGTTAAAACCGAGTGTTTTGCGGTTCTTGAACTCTTTCAAGAGCCGCTCTGCGGTATAGTAATCAAAGGCGATTTCTGTCGGATGAACTTCCAGCGCGAACTTCACGCCGTTCTTGTCAAACTCGTCAAATATGGGGGACCAGAGTTTAACAATCTGCGCGTAGGTGTCATTTATCATCTGTTCTGTAGTCTGCGGGAATGAATACCAGTATGCCCAAATGGGGCTTCCCATAAAACCTGTGACAATTTTTACACCCATGTTCTTTGCCGCGGCAGCCGCGTATTTCATCTCTTGAACCGCCCATTTGCGGATTTCTTCAGGCTTACCGGCAAGATTTGACGGGGCAAAACCGTCAAGGCGCGGATCCCAATTGTCGCCGACGCACTGGCCTATTAAATGTGTCCCGATTGCCCAAACTTTAAGATTATTGTTTTTAAGGATATTTTTGCGTTCCTCTATGTATTTGGGATCAGTCGCCGCTTTTTTTAAGTCAAAATGATCGCCCCAGCACGCAATTTCTATTCCTTCATAGCCAAATGATTTTGCTTTTTCGCAAAATTTCTCAAACGGTATATCTGCCCACTGCCCTGAAAATAAAGTTATCGGTCTTGCCATACATTACTCCTAACCATTAATATACAGGCAATTCCCAAAATCCTCGAACCTTTTGTCCGATTTAGTCCGGAAAATTGCCCTGAAAAAACTGGAAAATCCTCCGGCAATGATAGAATAATAATTAATAATATGCAAGTAGAATCAGGATACAGAATTTCCGCCGTCTTTGCGCGATCCATAAAAAACGCATCGTCTTATTTGCTTTCCGGTTGTACGCTGAAACCGCAGGCAATTTAAGCGTTCACAGGCTTCATCTTCCTCTTTAGTATTGGTTTATCCTGCAGTCTGTAGTATACTATCACTATAGGCTAAAGTGAAATATCACTATAGTCTATAGTTGCATATCACTTTAGCTTATAGTGACTGTTAACTATAGTCTATAGTGATAGTACACTACAGGCTAAAGTGTAATATCACTATAGCCTAAAGTGACATGTAATACAAGGCAAGACTTTGTATATTGTTTCCCTTATACTCTTTCTGGAATAACTCCCTGTGCCAGGGCGGCGCAAGGAATAGTTTGATTGTCACCGCATACGCGTATATCTCTACTCTTGAAAATGTCCCTGTTTACGGTAACAATGAAATATGCACGCCCGTGAAATTTTTAATTCACTTAGCAATGTATACTTTGTCGGGATTAAAGGAACAGGCGTTTGCGCGCTTGCTGAATTAATGTATAATTCAGGAATTAAAGTCGGCGGCAGCGATATACCTGAAGTTTTTTACACAGACGCTATCCTAAAAGAGCTTAAAATTCCTTTTTATACTGATTTTAACGCTGCGCATATTAAAAATGATATCGATATGGTTATTTATTCCGCAGCATACAATGCGGAAACAAATCCGGAGCTGGCAAGAGCGCAGGAATTAAATATCCCGATGTTTAAATACACAGACGCGCTCGGCGCATGGTCTTCAAAGTTTGATTCAACCGGTATTTGCGGCGTTCACGGAAAAACAACCACAACCGCGATCTGCGGAGTACTGATGCGCGCCGCGGGGATTCCCGCTCAAATACTTGTTGGCAGCGCGGCTCTTGATTTTGACGGAAGATCCACACTCAACCTTGGCAATAAATATTTCATAGCGGAAACATGCGAGTACCGCAGACATTTTCTTTCATTTTGCCCAAAGCGAATAATACTTACCGCTGTAGAAAGCGATCATCAGGATTATTTCCCTGATTATGATTCAATACGTAATGCGTTTGTTGAATACTGCCGTCTTCTTCCTGACAGAGGGCAGCTTATCTATTGCGCCGATGATAAAGGCGCAAGTGAAGTTGCCGGTATCATCGAAAAAGACGGACGCGGAATTGAGCTTATCCCGTACGGCTTTACCGCGGCCGGGGATTTTAAAATAAATTCCTATAATGTTGAAAATGAAAGAGCTGTTTTTTCAATAGCAGGAATTCCGGGTGATATTAAAATGCGTATCCCCGGCCGCCACGAAGCGCTGAACGCCGCCGCGGGTTTGGCATTAACAGTCTCTTTGGCAGAGAATGAACGCGCAGATAGCGCCGCTGGCGCGCTAAATGAAGAACAAATCGCATCCATTAAAAACGCTCTTGTTAATTTTAAAAGTACAAAGAGGCGAAGCGAGATAATCGGAGAAGCAAGAGGAATTATTTTCATGGATGATTACGGCCATCATCCTACCGCGATTAAATCGACGCTTGAGGGAATTAAAAGTTTTTATCCTGAGCGCCGTTTGATTGTAAGTTTTATGTCGCACACATATACCCGCACCGGCGCTCTGCTTGATGAGTTTGCTTCCTGCTTTAACGCAGCGGACATTGTTTTTTTTCACAAAATTTACGCATCCGCAAGAGAAAACTACAAGGGCGGCGTTAACGGTAGAACGCTTTATGAAAAATCAAGGGAAGTCCGTAATGGAAAGGAAACTTATTATACAGATGAGCCTGACGCCGCTTTTGATTTGTTATGTGATATACTAAAGGAAAACGATATTTTTATTACTCTTGGAGCGGGAAACAACTGGCCGCTTGGAGAAAAACTTTTTTCTCATTTTGGTACCGCAGGGAAGGTGAAAAATGATTAGCATGACAGGTTACGCTTACCGCGAAAAAACAGGAGAGGATTTATCGGCCTCTGTAGAAATTAAGGGATGCAACAGCCGTTATCTGGATATTTATATAAATCAGCCGCCATGGCTTTCCGCCTTCGAGTCCAGAATCCGCGAAATAATTTCCGCCCGCTGCGGCAGGGGAAAAGTTGAAGTTTTTATACGTTTCCGCGAACATAACGCGCCTGTCAGTATCAGCATAAATAAAAATGCTGCCAGGGCTTATTTTGACGCGCTTAACGATATAGCGAAAGAATTCGGCATAAGCGAGAAGCCGAGTCTTTCTGTTCTTATGGAAATGGAAAACGTTATAGAAATTGAGAAAAAACGCGATGATGAGCGTTACTGGCAGGAAATTCTGCCGCTTTTAAGTGAAGCCGTACAGGCTTTCAGCATGGAGCGTGAAAGAGAAGGAAAGCATACCGAATGCGACATACTTTCCAATTTAAAAATAATTGAATCATCATTGGAAACAGTTTCTTCGTTTGTTCCGGTAATAGAAAAAACGTTAAAAGACAATATAAGATCCCGCTTTACGGAGCTTCTGGGCAGCCAGATTGATGAAAACAGAGTTCTTGCTGAAACAGCGTCGCTTTTACTGAAGTATACGATATCCGAAGAAATATCACGTCTTGTTTCTCACATCGGCGAATTCAAAAAAGAAACCGAAAAAAATCCCCGGCCGGGTAAGAAGTGTGATTTTCTGTGTCAGGAAATTAACAGGGAAATAAACACAATAGGTTCAAAAAGCGCTATACTTGAAGTAAGCGCAGAAGTTGTAAAAATGAAAGAAGCTCTGGAAAATATCAGGGAGCAATTAAGAAACATTGAATGATTTGATTTTTATTACGGTTGCCCGGAGATTATAGCATCGGATAACCGTAATACAAGAGGATGATGAAAATGAAGATTAAAATTGCCATTTCAGGAAAGAGCGGCTGCGGGAATACCACAATCGGAAAAATGGTTGCCGATATCCTGGGAATTAATTTTATCAATTTTACATTCCGCAATCTTGCCGAAGAACGCCGGCTTGATTTAACAGGAGTGCTTGATCTTGCTTCAAAGGACGATTCTGTGGACAGGGAAGTGGATACGCGTCAGGTTCAGCTTGCCCGTGAGGCTGACGGCTGTGTGCTTGGTTCCCGTCTTGCAATTTGGATGCTCGAAGAAGCGCATTTAAAAGTCTATCTCAGGGCAAGTCCGCAGACAAGAGTAGACCGCATCTTGAAAAGGGAAGGAGGCGAGCCTGATAGAGTAGCAGCCTTTACTGAAGAACGCGATAAACAGGATCACGGCCGTTACCTGCGTATATACGGCATCGAGACCGACAAGTATGATTTTGCGGATTTAATAATTGATACCGATAACCTTACGCCGGAACAAATTACCGGCATGATTATAGAGAAGGCGAAAGAGATTAAAAATATTTAATGATTAATAAATTAAATCCTCAGAGAAATGTACCTAATCAAAATATAAAGAATATTGATACAGTAAAATCGAAATCATCAGCGCAATCTGCGAAATCTTCCACCTCAGCGTCAAATGTTGTTCCGCGTTCTGTGTCTTCACCTGCGAACTTGGGGCTTCCCGCCGATAAATTATCTTCTTCCATTATTTCCTTCGCTCGTTTTTTCTCCCTCCCTTTAAAACCGCAGCTGCTGGCTGATATACGCCGCAGTGCGTTTACGCCCGAAAAAATACCTGCTCCTGCTTCAAACACCGCCGCTGCTACTGCCGCAACGCAGGGAGAAGCATTGACAGCTGCGAAATTCCGCGAAGCGCTTTCACTGGCCGCCTCCGCCGCGGAAAGCAAGGGAGCGGAGCTTCAGCCAAAAGGACTCGAATTGTACGCACAAGCTATCGACCCCGGATGGGAAAAGCGGAATGACGGTGAAAAGAGCAAGCGCAATAAGGGACAGACTCAGCAGGAAGATGAATCACCTATAAAAATAAAATCCGCCAATGATACACAGCCAGAACCTGTCACAGCTGAGGTATTAAAGAAACTGTATTATGAAAACACGCGCGAAGATACACTTTTGGATATCTTAAACAGACTGCCAGGAAAAAACGGGCAACGCTGGATTGTGCTTCCTTTTGATTTCTCACAAGGCCGCCGGGAATACAAAGTTTCAATGAGAATATTAACTGATGATAACAGGCTTTCAGCCGGCGCCTGCCGCATGGCGCTGGATGTTATAACGGAGGATCATGGAACAGGGAGCAAGGAAGGTGAAAAAAGGATTCTCTTTGTTATTGAAGCCGCGAATGACAAGCCGCTTAAGATTACTGTTTATATAAAAGGCTGGTTTCCAGTTAAGTCTCAATCAAAGTATAAACTTGAACTATCTGAATCCTTTAAAGTTCCCCCAGAACGGATAATCATTAAAACAAGCGAAGAATCATTTCCTTATGAAGCAGGCTTTTCACAGCTGTCATTCTGTTCTGTTGATAAGGAGGCGTAACACGATAAAACGCAAAATAGCGTCAGCTATCGCTTACTCATCAGATGATCCCGCTCCTGTTCTTCTGGCTTCAGGCAGAGGAGCTGAAGCACAGAAGATTATCGCTGTCGCGGAGAAGGCCGGAATTGCTGTCGTAGAAGACGCCTCTCTCGCCGCTCTTCTGGATGCAAGCGTAAAACCAGGCGATTTAATCCCCTCCTGGTGCTGGGAAGCCGCGGCAAAGGTATTGGCTTTTGTGATGAAGACTGATCAACAGTAAGGATTAGAGTAATATCATAACGAGGCGCAGCGATACAGTATGTGTATACTTTTTTAGACAGCCGCCGGTAACCACCACACCAAGCCTTGACGCGATCCTCCGCCAAGCCTTGACGCGATCGTCCACCAAGCCTTGACGCGATCTTCCACCAAGCCTTGACGCGATCTCACACCAAGCCCTGGTGTGATCCCCTGTCAAGCCTTGATAAATTAAATAAAATGCTGTATTCATATTATGGCGGGTGGTACATTATTAACAGCACATATAACGGCGGAGTTGTCGCAGTCTTTTGATATGCATTTATTCTATTGCGCGGGCGAAGGCAGACAGTTAGATGATTATCCTTAAAGGTATCTGCAAAGCGTATCCTGGTATCAAGGTTCTTAACAATGTTGATATCGAAATCCCCGGCCGTACTATTTTTGGAATAATCGGTAAAAGCGGCGCGGGAAAATCCACTTTGCTGCGTATCGCAAGCCTTCTTGAAAAGCCTGATTCGGGAGAAGTATATTACGATTCTGTCAGGGTTGACGCATTGAAAGGAGAAGAGCTTTTACAGCGGCGCAGAAACATGGGAATGATATTTCAGAACTTCAATCTTCTGGGGTCTCGCAGCGCGTCGGGTAATATTGCATACCCCCTTGAAATCGCTGGTCTTAACAGGAAGCAAATCGCGAAAAGAGTGGACGAGCTTCTTGACATGGTTGACATCAGGGACAAAAGCAGAGCGAGAATGAGCGAGCTTTCAGGCGGGCAGAAACAGAGGGTGGCAATCGCAAGAGCGTTGGCTGCAAACCCCCAGGTGCTTTTCTGCGATGAGGCGACAAGCTCGCTCGATCCGCAGACTACACGTTCCATTCTGTCGCTAATCAGGGATTTGCATTCAAGGCTGAATATCACTGTGTTCTTAATTACGCACCAGATGGAAGTAATCCGCGAAATATGCCAGCAGGTTGCTGTTCTTGAAAAGGGAGTCGCCGTGGAGCAGGGGACTGTCGCCTCTGTTTTTGACGATCCGAAAACACAGGCAGCAAGGGATTTAATTCATGGGTAGCGAAAAGCTTATGGAAGTGCTGTCACTTATGCCTCAGGCAACATTTGAAACAATTTTTATGACAGCGGCTTCCGCGGTTCTGGCCTCTGTTCTTGGTTTTCCGCTCGGTATCTATCTCTTTGCCGCTTCTCCCGCCGGTATTTTTCCGCAGAAAATCGCTTACAATATTGTTTCCCGTATAGTCAATCTTCTTAGGTCTTTGCCCTTCATTATACTGATGATCCTTCTCATTCCTTTTACAAGACTCCTTATAAAAACCAGCATAGGGCCTACCGCAGTGATCATTCCGCTTTCAATCGCCGCCGCTCCTTTTGCCGCGCGCATTGTAGAGTCCGCTCTCGCGGAGGTAGACAAGGGAGTACTGATAGCTGCAAGAGCAATGGGCTCGACCAATCTTCAGATAATCTGCAAGGTGCTCATCCCCGAAGCAATGCCTGCTCTTGTTTCCGGCCTTGCACTGACTATCATTAACCTGATAAGTTATTCCGCCATGGCAGGAGCACTCGGCGGCGGCGGACTGGGAGACCTTGCTATACGCTACGGATATTACCGCTTCCGTGTCGATGTAACAATTGCCGCAGTTATCATCATATTGATACTTGTGGAGGCAGTACAAATGACGGGAACTGTTATCTCAAGGCGGCTTTTGGCAAGGAGGTAGCGTCTTTACCGCATCCGGTTGATCGATTGATACCTTAGTATCAGAAATAGCGCATGCTCAAGTCCATCTTGACATTTCTCCCTTTTTTTGAAAATATCAATAAAACAAGCGGCTGTCGTATAACGGCTATTACCCCAGCCTTCCAAGCTGGAGACGTGGGTTCGACTCCCATCAGCCGCTTTAAGAGAGGTGTTTTTTGTTTATAACAAAAAATATCTGGCGTCTGCCTTCGGTCAGCCGCTTTAAAATGGGTATTTTTGTTTGTATAATAAAAAATACCTGGCGTCTGCCTTAGGTCAGCCGCTTTAAAAAGGTATTTTTTGTTTGTAATAAAAAATACTTGGCGTCTGCCTTAGATCAGCCGCTTAATCGTACGGGGCGCATAACTCAGCTGGTTAGAGTGCTTGCTTTACACGCAAGATGTCCGCGGTTCGAATCCGTGTGCGCCCATATGAAGTTAATAAAGAATGTATTTATTACGGCTCTCGTTATTGTTTCAGTGCTGTTGATGTCCTGCCAGGGAAAGAACACAACAGCGCAGCCTGCTTCTTCCGGCAAGGGTGTTACTGTTCTCCTGCTTACTGATTCAAGCGGAGTTGACGACAAGTCCTTTAACGCAGCGGCGTGGAAGGGAATCCTCGATTTTTACAGCGCATCCGGAAATGAGTACGGCTGGTTAGCAACAGAGAACCAGAGCATGTATGTTCCGTCGCTCAGGCAGGCTACGGACGAAGGTCATGATTTAATAATCGTTAACGGCTTTACATGGGATGAGGCTTTAACGCAGGTTTCAAACGACAACCCGCGGCAGAAGTATCTGATAGTTGATGTCGACTGGGTCGAGGCCGGCAATGTCATGCAGGCGGCTTATGCAGAGCATGAAGGCTCCTATCTTGTCGGAGCGGCGGCGGCTTTGAAATATCTTGAAGACAGGGAAGCAAATCCTGATTTTCTGATGTTTCCGCGCTTTGGGTTTATAGGCGGAATGCCGGGCGCTGTTATTACCAAGTTTGAAGTAGGTTATATACAGGGCGTCCTTTCAATTATTCCCAATGCGCAGTTTGTCGATTATTATGTCGGCAGCTGGAGCGAGCCTGCTCTTGCCAAGATTCAGGCGATGAACTGGTATGATTCAGGCGTTTACGCGATCTTCTCGGCTGCGGGAAACAGCGGCAACGGCACAATCGCGCAGGCAAGGGAATACCGCGCCGTGGGAAGAAATGTCTGGGCGATCGGAGTTGACTCAGATCAATATGAGGAAGGGCTTTATAACAGTACGGATTCCGCGGTTCTTACCTCCATGTTAAAGCGTGTGGAAAACAGCGTAATATTCGCTCTTAATGCCGTTAAAAATAATACGTTTAATCCCAGCGTTATCACATTCGACTTAAAAGCAGACGGCGTAGGTTATTCAAATGCGAACGCCGCTCTCGGCGTCAACATTATTAACAAGCTGGAAAACATAAAGCAGCAAATCTCAAATGGGCAGATAACGGTAGCGGCTACGCTTGCCGAAGCGGTCCGCCTGCCCGGCTTTCCGCAGAACTTAAGAGCGATTGACGACTAAACAAAATAAAACAGAAAACAGACTCTTAAAAGTATTAACAGGCTCAAACGCGGCCATTTCCGCCGCGATAGTTATTCTCGGCTTTCTTACAGCGACCATGATTCTCCTTTTGATAGGCAGAAACCCTGCTGGTTTTTATCAGGCGGTATTGCAGGTAGTAAGCGGATTTGATTCCCGCCGCGGCGTCTGGAACGCCCGTTATGTCGGAGAGTGGCTTGTTGTATCAATGCCGCTGATTCTGTGCGGTCTTAGCATGGGTTTTGCCGCGAGATCGGGCCTTTTTAATATCGGAGCGGAAGGGCAGTACATGGCAGGGCTTACCGCGGCGCAGATAATCGCGCAAAGCGGATTCGCGTTTTCAGGGATTCCTTTTATTCATCCGGCATTGGCCGTGTTAGGCGCAATGGCGGCAGGCGCGGTATGGGGAGGCGTCTCAGGTTTCTTTAAAGCTAGATACAGGGTATCGGAAGTTGTTTCTACCATTATGATGAACTATATCGCGCTTTTCCTTCACCGCTTAATTACATTGAGGATTCAAGGCAGTAATACTTTCAGAACGCCTGATTTTTCCGCCGCCGCGTCTCTTTCAAATTCGCTGCTTCAATCCATTACAAACAATTCAAGGCTTAATAACGGATTATGGCTGACAATTGCGGTTATTCTTTTTTACTATCTCATAATGGAAAAAAGCACGCTTGGGTATTCTTTGCGCGCCGCGGGCTTTAGCAGGGACGCCGCCGTTTACGCAGGCATCCGCGTTAAAACAAACATCACTATTTCCATGACAATCTCGGGGATGTTCGCGGGGCTCGCGGGAGCCGTAGTCGCGTTAGGTGTTTTTTCGTACGGGCGCATTCTTACAGCCTTTGAAAATTACGGATTTGACGGTATCGCGGTCGCGCTTGCGGGCAACTGCACCGCCGCCGGAATAGCGGTTATGGGACTGCTTTTCGGAATGTTGAAATCCGCCCAGCCCCTTATGCAGTCGCGCCAGATTCCGCGCGAGATTGTTAATATCATAATGGGGTTTGTAGTTGTTTTTATTTCATTGCGGCCGGGGATTTTAATGTACATTGAGAAGCTGCGCAATCAGCCGGAAATTGAAAAAGAGAAAGCTCCTTTCCTGATGAGGCTGAAAAAGAGCGGGAGAGAGGCAGGGTAATGGATCAATTGTTTCTTGCGGGAATGATTCCCTCAACATTGATGATAGTCTCTCCCATATTAATAGCCGCAATCGGAGGAATGATCTGCGAACGCGCCGGAGTCGTCAACATCGCGCTGGAAGGGCTCATGTCGATAGGCGCCATGACCGCGGCAATTACCCATGTGCTTTTGGAATCATCAATCGGTTTTTCCATTCCTCTCGCGCTGCTTTCCGCCTCTTTCGCAGGCGGTCTTTTCTCGCTTATTCACGCGTTTGCTTCCGTTACGCTGAAAGCCGATCAGGTTGTTTCAGGCACGGGGATAAATCTCCTTTCCAACGGAATAACAGTTTTTATCTGCCAGCTTGTGTTCAGCATGGATCGAAGCAGAAGTTACAGAATGGGAATGAAGGCTGGATTTCTCGGAATCTATCCCACTGTATGGATAGCTCTCGCTATTCTCGCCGCCGCGTGGTTTGTGCTGTACAAACGCCCCGAAGGGCTGCGCCTGCGCGCTGCAGGCGATCATCCGCAGGCTTTAGCCGCCGCCGGAGTAAACGTAATAATAATCCGCTACGCGGCGGTTTTAATCTCCGGCCTTCTCGCGGGGCTCGCGGGAGCCTGCGTTGTCCTGACCCAGGACATTCAGTTTACGGTTAACACGATTAACGGAAAAGGCTTTATCGCCCTTGCCGCGGTCTCCTTCGGACGCTGGCTTCCGTTAGGCGTACTGGGCGCTGGTTTTTTATTCGGCCTGTCTTCCAGCCTTGCTGTAAACATCTTCAATATCAGAAGCCTGGATTTCCTGCCGTCCGAAGTTTTCAATATGCTGCCTTATTTTATTACGCTGTTAACGCTTGTGGTTTTCAGCGGCAAGGATCACGCGCCGCGGGCATTAGGAGAAAGGGAATAGACGGCGAACGCCGCTTAACTTTCATTTAACTGCCCTCTTTTTACACCATTTAAGCCACTTTCTACACTGCCGCCCCGCACAGCAATGAAAAAATTAATATATTTATGTTAGGAAGAAAGTACAAAGTACACATCAGCTTTACTTAAGGAGAATTTTATGAAAAGTACAATCAGATTACTTGGATTTATTACACTTGC
>Ga0209755_10001024_pt1 | contig 46781 bp, 2 predicted proteins | sample TergutCo191P1_FD_187301 | JGI IMG/M metagenome (GOLD analysis project Ga0209755, IMG submission 187301) | Cornitermes sp. P1 segment gut microbial communities from Petit-Saut dam, French Guiana - Co191P1 (SPAdes) (version 2) | ecosystem: Host-associated > Arthropoda: Insects > Digestive system >... | reverse complement strand
CAACCCCACCGTCGGTAAATGTTCCGCCTTTCGTGATTGAGCGCAATGAACCTCTACCCCCCAAAGTCAATGTAGACATCACAGGGCTCGGTCACGAAATCGTATCAATAGATGCAAACTGGATAACAAACGTCTTAAACGCAACACGCACTCGGGTAGCAAGCGTACCGTACGGCACAGCACTCAGGGCAGATCACGACTCAGCCATAAACCTACCGCTGAGAATGGACGTACACGTCTCGCTTCGTAATATAATACACCCGTTCGATGACAGAGTAACACAGCCACGCACAATCGACATCACATGGGACAATCTGGCGAGCCTTAACGGTAATGTTCTCGGTACTTTGACCTCGGGTGTACTAGTGGACGGCACCACACCTGTACAAAGACTCAGAGATTTTGATATAAATGCGTCAATCAACGACGTAGTCAGAGACTACACATTCAGACCAGCGACACTTAATTTGCCGCAAACACAAAACAATATAAATATAGTGCGGACATACCCGGCCGTAGTAACGCAGCTTGCATCAGCCCTTGACATCCCTGTTGACGTGCAAATTCCGCAATACGTCATCAGGACAGTAAGGCTGCCCGAAGGCTACGAAGCACCCGGAATGTTTGTTCCCGTTCCGGAAGGTGCTGAGCGTCGCTTAGCACACAGCAGATTCCCGTTTGGTAAATCAAATGAGTTCATAAGTAGCCTTAGTGATGATTTCTTCCCAAGACAAATTTCACGCACATACAACGTAGGCACACCCGAGGAGAGAACAGTCGCTCCGCTTGTCATAGAAACAAGAGTAACCGCTCCCGACGGTGCGTTTTTAGACGACAGAACGACCCCGCTGCCCGCACAGACGACGGTAACATGGCAACGTGATTTCCCACAGCCAATGCCTGAGATTAACTTTAACCCCGACCTCGACCGCTTCCTCGTTGACGGCAGTGCGCACGCAGGAAGACATCAATTCAACGCACGTATCACAAACCTGCCTCCAAACTGGAGCTTAGGCCCGTCAGAGTTGCCGATAGTGCCTGAAATGCCAATCATTAACATAACAATTGACCAAGCAATTGTAGATATGTCTGTATCTGTTCCAAACAGGCCGTACCTGCCTGTCGCTGCAGACCTACCGTACGACCAGCCGAGCTTTGAGTACGCACCGTCTGTCCCATACGGCACACTCAGAGAAAACTTTATACCCGACAGGCTGTTTGTATACATCCGCGTCTACGACGACTTCGGCGAGGACAGGCTGGTGCGCGTGCCGATTGCAGCACCTGTTGATGCTTGGAGACAGGATAATTCAGTAAACGCTACGCAATATGACGTCGGACGCACTCCGGGGCTGTTCAGGTTCACACCAGACATAATCTGGGGCAACCAAATAGTGCCTCTCATAGAGAGCGATGATATAACAGAGAACGAAGTTACAATAAGCGTAAACCCGACAGTTCGCCGTATCCCTGTAACTACACTGCCAAATCACTGGAACAGAACAGTTCCTTACGGTACGACTTACGCGCAACTTAGCCTTGACCAAGAAACGGCAGAATTGCTCGAAGCTCGTGTCCTGCCGAACCATCTTAACGCAACAGTACAGCGTGCAACATGGACAAACCGCGAATACGACTACGCAGCCGGAAGCGAAGTAATAGGCGATGTAGAACTCGGCTTTGTAGAGTGGCGGCTTATCAGCATTAACGGCGTCGAGTACACAGGCGACAATGCCATGGGCTTCAACCGTGCCGACCCGTCAATCGGCGCAGCACCGGGCATTTACGTATTTGAAGCCATTTTGCCCGGAGTATTTGAACACTTAGATTCAGAAAACAGGCTAAATCCAACACTCTCTACAGCAGTACCGACGAGAATTACCGTCGAAGTTCTGCCGCGTGAATACTTTATAGTACAATGGTACGACTACACCAGAAACGGTGTCAGTGTTAATGAGCAAACTCTGCTCTACGGCTCACATTATAACGACATATTATTCCCGGATTCAGCAGATGCAAACTTCCCTCAAACCGTAAGAGCAATAGCAGAGCTACGTGATGTTAGCGGACAAGTATTCAGAACAGAAACTATAGATATAGGAATCTCCGGATGGATTGACGAAAACGGAGTGCGTAGTCAATATGCGCTAAGGCCTCTGACTACAACAGAATACCGCTTTACTCCTGTCCTCATACTGCGCGACAGCACACCACCTGCACCGCCCGAGCCGCCCGAAAACGGTTACAACGGAAACAATGGAAACGAGCCCCCCGACAATGGCTATAACGGCAACGGCTACAACGGTTACGAGCCTCCACCGCCCCCGCCACCCCCACCAACCGAATCACGTATAATCCACTTCACGCAAGACGCAAACGTCGGTCCGAGACCGATAGCGGGTATGCCGGAGCAAATAGTCGTAACGGTTGAAGACCCTGTGTTTGTGTTCACTGACGACCTCGAAATGTTCAATCAAGCTGACGTTGAACGTGTAAGAGATGTGCCATACGGCGCATTGCGTACGGATATAATATACCATGAAATGCCCGAAATAATCCAAGGCACAGCAGTAGTTCCAAACCCGCAGTTCGGCAGAAACCCGGAGCTCTTCCCGAACCACTACATTGAATACTTCCACAGCAGATACCTAAGCATTGAAGTTGCAGATGAAGACTGGCGTGACGATTACGGCACACATCCGGATTGGTCTGCTACAAACGGCAGAATCCGCACGGTTGGCAGACAGGATTACACAATATCACTGCTACAGACCCAAAATGCTACCACAGATGCAGGCGTGGTACGTGCGTTGCAATTGCCTAATGTAAGTGTGACGGGTGCAGTAATTCTAAATCCGAGCATAGTATCCGGTACAAATATTCAAGGAGATATAACCCACCGCGTAGCACTGCCAAACCTCATACAAGAAGACTTTTACGTCCAGACAACAGTACAAAACCCGATATTCACAATCGACAGCTTTGTGCCGCTTGCTTGCGTTGTACTTGGATGCAATGCAGTAGTATGTACCCACTTTGACGCACACAGAAACGTACCACTCGGCACAAGAATTCAGCATATCCGTGATACATACCTTCTACCCACAAACATAGACGCAAATGTCCACATCTACGCTGGATATCCCGGAGACCCTGCACGCACGACACCGCTTGATACGTTTACATTCCGCATAGGTAGCGAAGTTTACGCGAGCAGTGCAAGCGGCAGACCATACTTCTTCGACAGCAGCTTTGTCTGGCAAAACGAAGACGGAATCCCTGTATCAACCCCAACGTTTAACCAATACCAAGACGGCGATTACAGATTCAGAAGCCTTGTAACCTTGGAACTGCTCGAGTCTCACGAACCGGACGCAGCACCGGGAACACCCCCGGAACCAAACAGAGATGGAGCGGTAGTAGGTAGCGCAGTGCGACGCCTTGCAGCATCGGGAGAGCCGCAGGAAGGCGGAAGAGTTCCGTCACCGGATTATATCATTTCAGTTCAGCAAGCGGTGTTCTCCGTAATCGAAGCAACGCTTATTCCTGCACCTACCTCAAGACCTGCCGCCATACCACCTTTCAACCTTACCCTTCCCGGCTTACGTACCGGCGTAGAGCGCAGTAGCCACAGCTACGGCACGGCATACAGGGGATTCGCAACCGGAGCACTCGACCTGCCGCAACAAATACTTCTGCGCGGTCGTGCCTTTGCTCCCGACGGTGCCCCCATAAGGAATCCCGACGGAATGGAACCACTGTTAGACGCTTACATGTACGTAAATGTAGGTCCTGACAACTGGTTCTCGCCGGAAGACGAAGAATTTAACCCAAGATACATAGACACACATATATTCACTACAGGACCTTATTCTGCACTGGACAATCACGAAAACGCCCATAACACGCATTCGCCTGCAGGCTGGAATCCGAATCAGGACGGAGATTACAGGTTCAGGCTGCCAAGACCGGAAGAAATAAATCATCCGGCAAATGACATAAACCTCGATGACCTCAACATCACAATCACAAGAGAAATACGCGAGCCTATATTCATAGTCGAGAGCTTCGAGCCTGTGCAAGACGGCTTACGTTCGCTTACCGACCCATGGGATACAAACTGGGTTGACGGAAACATAGTACATAGAGACTTACTATTCGGATGGCTCAGAGCAGATTTAGAGCTTCCAACAATAGTAAACGCCCTCGCCAGAATTGATATGCCACTGGGCGCAAACGGTCAGCCGCAACAGCCACTCACAGGCATTCCGATAACCTTAGGCACTGATACTATAACCTATCAGCCCCAATATCAGAACGAAATACAAATTCAGACATTCCGAACACCGGGACAAAGAGTAGACTGGCTTGATGCTGACCCGAATGCGCGTTTCGGTTATGACGATGTAGACCAAACTCGTCAAAGCGCATCGCCCGGCACATACCTCTTTAACCTCATCAACTACGAATCAGGTAACCGCCCGATTGTTGATAATGCAATTACAGGTGTCACAGTAGAGCCTGTAATAACAGTACCTGCTGAGGTGTTGCGCCCGCGCCTGAGAGCATACGTAGAGCACCAAGTCTACACAATCGTAGGATTCCACCCGGAAGACGACATCACCGTCCTCTGGGGTACGCCCGAAAACGAAAACCAATGGGGAACAGCAGCTTCACCCATCCCATTTCCCGAAAACCTCAGAGCAATAGTACATGTCTATGGTCCTCCCGAACCCGGAGCACCCGACCATGTACGCCCGATTATCCGCACATTCGGCGACCCAACCCATGACCGCAATATGCTCGATGAAAACAACGAACAAACAGAATATATGTTGGTTCCGTTTAACCACCTGACATGGGCATGGCGCACTCCCGCTGACTGCGTTGACCCAATCTGTGACAACGACTGCGGCGAATACGTAACATACAACCCACACGCCCACGGCACATACGTGCTGCGCCCCCGCGATGCATCAACAGCAATGGGCGCACTCGGCGACTACTTCACACTAGACCACCACGAGCACCTGCTGCCCGAAGGTCACCCGAACGCACGCGAAGCAGTAGAATTACCCGACATAACAGTAAACGTCCTGCCGATAATCGTTACAGGATTTACACCTCCAATGACTCCGTTTGCTTGGCAATCACTGCCCTTCGGCTCGATTGACAGTCAAGTTCAATTGCCGCCGACCATCACAGTAAACACAATAGAGTGGAGTCCCGGAACAGAAAATACAGCAAATCATCACAGAACAACCAGACAAATCCCGAACCCATATGCTGACTGGAGCGACCCGAGCAGTTGGACCGGTTATAGTCTCCGTTGGGACAACCACGCACTCAACTTCTGGGAGCAGACAATATTAAATGACAACAGAGAAAGATTCGACGGAATACTACCGTTGCCGCACCCGGCGAGAACGGCAGACGCCCTAACCGGAACACGATACATCTTCACGCCGCAACTGCCGCTTATCAATCCTACTATTATTCCGCAAGAGGACTGGTGGAATAGCCATATCCACCCCGACCCGAACACCGACAGCCAGTTTGCACGGCTTGTAATAAATAATGGCGGAGGCTTTAACATCAGCTGGCTCGACAGCACACTGCCGGTATTTGAATATATTCAAGTGCCCTCACCACCGTGGGGGAACCAAATCACCGTAAGCTCAGCAAACATAGCCATAGACGTAGAAGTACGCCATATCCCGATACTGAATTACACTCTGCCGTTCCCATCCGATAACTACGCCGATGAAGAACATCTGCGTATATTCAACTACGGTGCAGAGCGTAGGGACGCAGCGGGCAATCTGCGGCCGCTGGTAGTACCCCCGTCACGTCTCGACACGACAGTAAGAGTCTACAATGAAGCAGTAAATAACTGCACAGGCACGCCAATGCCCTCGCCGTGTTATGACGTAAACTGCCCCGTCCACGGCGGAGGCATGGTTGCACCCGAATGTACTCGCTCACCGGAAGACATATACAACAACGTCCCCTGCATTGACACGGACTGCCCCGTCCACGGAAATAATGCAATAAACCACGAATGTATAGCGTCTACATTCAGGAGAAACCCTTGTGATGACGACGACTGCCTATTGCACGGCGTTCTCAGTCTCTGCGATGAAGATGACTGCTTCCTGATTCACTCAACACGCCAAGGCACAACAGTGTCAAGAGATGAAGAACGCCGCAGCATACCCGTGACATGGACAGTCCACAGATTCGACATTGCACACAGAACAGTTGTCACCGACGGCAGAGACATCCTTGAAGAGCCGTATGTAGAGGCAAGAGACGTAGGCGGAATAAACATATTCGACCAAAACGTAGCGGGCATATATGTTTTCATAGGCGAATTCGGAACAGATGACCCGGACTGCCCATACCGCCGCATTTACAGCCGCAGAGACGTAGTTAGCGGTGACGTATTAGAGATGCCGCGCTTCACAGTAATAATTGAGCCGAGAGAATACGTTATTCAAGAATTCTACACACTCCCGCCTGCGCAAGCCGACAGGACAGGTTCAGTTGCCGGACATCGCGACGGCGAAGTAGCCCCCGGCAGAGCAGTAGAATATAGAACAACCCGTCACACGCTTGGCGAAGAAGATGTACTCCCGGGCGTTTGGGCTTGGGCACACCTTTACAACAGAGACGGCACAGTTTATAGAGGCTTCTACATACCCATAGCTTCTGCAGAAAACCCCGAGTGGGCGTTTAATCCCACTTGGTTCCCTGCGGAAACACCTGATGGCACACCGATAGGGGTTACAACCCTTGCAGCCGCAGTACTCAGCGATTACATCGAAATCCCCGTCAGAGAGGGAGATACAGCTCCAACCCCCGAAGACTGTATCCACCGCCAACCTGATAACGGAATCGACAATGGCAACGGCAACGACGGCAACGACGGCCTGTGCGACGACTCGGCTTGCACCGCATGCAATCCCGAAGCACCCGACCGCAGAGGCTACGGTCAAATCCGCTGGGAAGAAGACGGCTCCAGAATAACGGCGCAGTCCGAACCATTTGTCCGCGTGAGCGGTGAAGTGTGGAACGACCCGTGGGAAAACTACGACCACTTTGCACATCACAATATAGGAACCTATCCGACAGAGGGCGACCGCCCCGGCATCTACGAGTTTAAAGTAGAAGTAATCCCGGGAGTATTAGATAATACGATTTTCTATACTGCAGGCAACGTCCGATTCCCCCACGAAGAGAGCAACCTTACAGCTCCGCCGCCCACGACAGTGCCCGCAATTCCCCCGACTGATACATTAACAAACGTATTTGTAGAAGTAATGCGCCCGCGCTTTGACGGCAACCTCACACTCGGCGGCACTCACGAATTCACGGTAAGAAGTCCGCTCGGAAATTACATAGACCAGCAGCCAATACCGCGCCCCGCCATCCCGGCGGCAACAGAAACACTGCTCGAAGAGATGATGGTAGCAGAAATGCACCGCAACTTTGCACTACGCGAAGAAGTCCATACCCTGACGCTCATAGGCGGCACAGGCTTTGTAATAGCACCAACCCAAGGCACAGCCCTGACAAACGCCCCGGGTACAGGCTGGGTAAACCTCGACACTATGAACCTGTACCACTTCACAGGCACACTCTCCCCGGGAGCATTCAGAGGCAACAGGTCAATCCACCACTTCTCAATGCCGAGCGGCGTGGTATTACCCAACGATTCGTTCAGAAACACGAACATAAGGACATTTAACTTTGTTGACGGCGCAGTCAGCCCGACTCGTGCGAGAACATTCCCCGCAGGCATGGATTTACCCGATTTCACAATCCCTGCACCGACAGAAGCCGACCCCGACAGGCGAATAAACCCCGATGAACTCTTCCGCATAGGGCTCCTTGACTTGTATGATTTGGGAATAGGACTCGGAACATGGGTATTTGCTGAGTCAAATCAGATTTCGACTGTCAGGCTGATGAGAGATATTAACGCCCTGCCGATGGGTATGTTTGAAGACTCATCAGGCATACAGCTTGTTATAGCGGGCTTCCCGACAGGGTCAACAGGGCAGCTCTCTACATTCCGAGGAGTCCCTCGCTTTATGTTCCTCCGCCACCATTTGTGGGAAAACACCGAATTGGACATATACTGGGCTCGCCCTGCGGGAACAGGAATGCCCGGCGGCTTTAACCTCGGACGTTACGGACATCTGCTTAATATGTTCGCACGCGGTTTAGGTTATACGGAAACAATAGAAATAAACCCGCTGTTCTTAGGTGCAGCAGGTGAAGATAGCTATAATTTCCTTGAATTTTCATGGGAATTTGGAACTGTTAACCCGGCGACTGGAGCATTTACAGCCACACACACCACGGAGGCTCAGCTTCGGGCTATGGGTGTCGAAGGTCCGCTTGACCAAAACACATTGACAGTAAATGTGCAGGAAGATAATCTCAGCTACTGGCGTGCACGGATAGTATTTCATGACCCTGTATTTAACAGAGGAACAGTCCACTACACGCTACCGATGCGCTTTGCAAATCAAGAAACAAACATCCGTGTAACAGGCCCGTTTGGTAGACCGGCTCTTAATGCGGCAGGCAATCCGATTGCGCGGGACTGCACTGTCTGCGCTCCTGTCCCTCCGGATGGACCAGGCGGACCGAACATACTGCCGACAAACGACCCTGGCGGTGCAAGACCTTTCACACTGCGCTGCCAAAACTGCTATCCGATGAACCGTGATACCGTACGCAGAAACTTCCCAACCAGGGTAACTGATGCCGATGGAAACTTTGTGCTCGATAATAACGATCAATATGTGATGCAAGACAACTTTATGATATCCCATCACTTTGGCAGGCATAATGCCGGCGCCCCGCCCGACCTCAACGACATGGCGCACTTCACGATGTATAACATGATTACGCTTGCAGCCGGCGGTATACCTGTCACGGGTATAACCACGCACTTTGAAAGTTCGCGTATACCGGGTGCCACCTCACCGTTTGCGATATTCGGCGGGCAGATGATTCAGCACGGAACATCAACCCTCACATCCACTGTAGCCCCGGGTTATTCGGGTACAGTCCGTGTATGGCTGACACCGAACCTATTCCCGGGCAGGCATGTTGACTACTTGATAATAGAGTCATACGAAGGTATCACAGAGCGCATCCGCCTCGAAGTCGAAGTCAACCCGCATAATCTGCATGTTGAAACACAAAGAACCCAACCTCCGGAGCAACCGCAAGGCTGGAGCAGAGCGCAGGGCTGGACACATGGCTGTGACCTCGGTTGCCCCGTGCCTTGCGACAACCCCGCTCACTTACCGCCGAATGTGAATGTAGACTGTAACCCCGGCTGTCCACCCAACTGTCCCGCCGACCATACCCTCTGGCGCTTCCCAACACGCTCTGCCGGTTACATAGTTTCAAGTACGGTAAACTATAACTACGGAGCAAGTGCAACAGGAGATCAGACACGCGGAACTATAGGCTTCACACAGTTTGACATCTGGAACTATTCAGCGATACCGATGGCGCAACTAAACGATATATCGCTCGTAAGAAACACAATAACAGGGGATAGGTCTCCGTTTGAAATACAGCAAAGACCGGGCGGCGTGCTATTTAGCGGCACGGGTCTCGGCGCAGGCGGAACAGCTGTGGCATCAATCCCTGCCATGCCGGCAAGAAACGAATACGGCCGTTTGCCGCAGGGAGTCAGAGTTTCTCCGACAACCCCCGGTGGCACAGTAACTTGCGTATCTACCAATTGCAATACCTGCGCTAACCCGGAAAACTGCATACTCCAAGTTTCGGACGGACTACACCACCGAGGCGGCAACGTAGCAAACATAAGGGTACGCCCGAGAGTAGACCTGCCTGTAGGCATCCATAGAGACACCTTGCGCGTACGAGGCATTGGTGGTGCGGAGATTGTAATAACCCTGGAATTCGAAGTGCTTGCGCCTGTTTTTGACATAAGCATAGGGCTTCCGGACGATTACACGGTGGCAGGCTCAGTCGTGACACAAGTTCCGAGGCAGTTACCGGTCGACCTTATAAGAGTGCCCGTCCCGGCGGGAGAAGTAAACCCACCGGCGGCTAATATCCCTGAGCACAGAAACAGAGTCGAAAACGTAGAGATAATCTTCCCTGACCGTGGGTTAGGCTATCTGCGCACAATAGATGATTCAGACCCGAGAAACATCCTCGGTTCTCGCCAGATAAACCTCATAAACAACCACACAGGTGTAGCAGGCCAGACCACGCCGTTGACGAATATACGCTGGCACTTCATCTGCGCAGATGATTGCGACGTCGTAAACTGTACCGGCGAGCAACGCTCGCAGGGGCATCACTTTATAATGTTTGATGTCGGTTATGAGCTCCCGGCTTCAAGGGGTCTCAGAGAAGGAACCGCAATAGGCTCAAACGAAGACGACGGACCGATGCTCAACCCGCAAAACATCCTGCAAGCTCTGCCAACGGCTATGCCGAACAGAAGCGGTAACTTGCGTATCGCACCGAGAGACGGTCTGCAAATCAACCGTGATTCTGATGATAACATCATACCTCACAGAGAAGTTCTGGTCATAGAAGCAGACCACGGCTTTAGACTTGAAATTCCGATTGAAATAACGATTATCGAGCCGTACTTCCATATTATCGCAACACATCAGCGTGGTACAAGCGGTGATATGGCAAGGCGTACGGTAGGTTATGTTGACACACGCGAAGTCGCTGTCGTTGATGATTGCGAGTGTGCTTTATGTCAGTGCGATGACAATGGCAATGCTGTTTGTGATGATATAGACTGTGACGGAACAGATTGCGACCATGTTGTCACAACCTGCGCCTGTGACGATTGCGAATGTGATGCAGATAACGGTGGAGTGCCCGCGCCGCCGACCGGCCCTGACATCTTGCCTGTCAGATTTGTTACACGTATGGCGGGTTACTTAGGCTTTAGAAATGACGTGCGTGTGCATGATGATGGTAACAACGACCTTCCGCATACTCACGCAAACCACACCCGCTCAACAGGACCGAGACAGATAAACCTTGAAAACCTCGGAACACTGCCGATTACAGGCTTAACATGGCGTTGGGCGAGTCTTGACCTGAATGATCCAATTTTTGACCCGGATGACCCGCTATTTGTAGAAGGCAGGACTGAATTACCTACGGGCCAAACCACTCCGTTTGTAGTCTGCTCTCCTTGGCTTCTACGTATGGGATGGTCAAACTCCACAACCTTGACACATATCCATCCTGTAGACAGACTCACCCCATCAGGCACACATACGGGCAACACATGGCCGGGTGGTGACTGGGAAACACACGGCGAAAACAGCAGGGCAAGCATAAGGGTGCGCCCGATAGGCGGACTGTTCCCCGGAATGTATACAGATTACCTCATAATCGAAGGCAATGACGGATTTGTAATGCGAATTCCGGTAGAATTTGAAGTAATCCAGCCCGACTTTAGGGTTTCCGTCAGAACAGTTTCATATATCCCGCCCGATCCGGGACAGGATACTATGGCAGTGCGCCTTAATAGGGTAGAAGAAACCGTAAGAGTGTTCGACGACGAAACTCAAGAGTATATTGATGTTCCGACCGGAAATGTAATAGGACGCGCCTATACAGAAATATGGCCTCCCGCAAACAGAGGCTCAAACGATGCGGCGCTGACAAATACCGTGGGTATCCCCGGCCATGTAGGGCTCAACAGACAAATGGAATTCCGTCCCGGTATGGAAAACTACGTCAGAGCAGATGCAGTGCCGCTTGTATTCCCGCCGAGATACGTAGGTTACGGTTACTTCTTCGGCGGTCCGGCTGCTGCAGGTACTGTACCACATGCCGGCGCAGACTTCTCAACCGTTAATATGCCAAACGGTCACAGGCAGATAGTATTCACAAATCTGGGTCATGCACGACCGCTCTTCCAGCCGCACCCAACTCTTACATGGGAGAGCCAACTGCCCGAAAACTCAGACAACCCGATGTTTGGAACACCGCCGTTCCAAGTTACTACTATAATGCGTATCAATGCAACCACTTCCTATGCGCCGTCCACTCGATGGGATCTCCGTATGCCGGGAAGCGGTTATCAAGTAGTTTCTCAAATCTGGGTACGCCCGAATGTAGGCTTGCCTGTCGGAACCCACAGGGATTATCTGGTTTTGCGAGGCACACATGGCTTGGATATACGCGTTCCCGTGGAGTTTGAAGTATTACCTCCGGTTGACTTCTTAACCGCAAGCCCCAACGCATGGATATTTACCTCCCGCGACGAACACTACAGACTAAATAACGACATAGACGCGCGCGGCACATACCGCACGGGTTATGCTCAGTTTAATTTCAGTAACTTCGGTGTTGACCCGATTACGGGTATGGATTGGCGCAGATACATCCCCGCAGTTTCAGACATAGAGTCCATAACAGTAGCAGGCGTCGCAGCACCGTGGACCGAAGGGACATCACTGGCTCAGGCGACTTGGCTACGCAGCTTAGGTACAACAGGTTTTAATTCCCTTGAAGAGTTTGGTGGCGTATACACTCAGATGGGCTTCTCTGATAGGGCACACGATGCCCCCGGATTTAATTGGAACATCCATGTAGACGTAAACGGCGACTACTTCATGGTTTACAGAGGTTTAACCGAGGGTCACGCTCAGGGCGGAGCGGCTTTTCCGTTTGAACAAGGCACGGGAACAGTCCCAGGTGGCGGCGTGCGTGCAAACATAGGAGCAACCGAGCGTTGTATCGCTCCTCCGAGAGAAGGAGGCACAGGCGGGCAGCTTCTGCTTGGATTACCTGCGGACGTAGTCTGTGACTGCCGCAGAAACATGACCCCCGGCCAAGCAAACATCAGGGTCGTGCCGCGCTTCGGACTGCTTGCCGAAGACGAATTAGGCAATCCCGTAGCCTCAAGAACATATGAAGAAGTATTTATTGTCCGCAGACTCGTTGTAGCCGCAAACCCCGCAGAAAACATCGAAGAAAGATGGCAATACTTCTCATTCCCGCTCAGCTTCACAGTCCATGAGCGACACGGTATCATGCTCCGCACGGGCGTAAATGCGAGATTCCCCGACATCGCAGCTCTGCACAACCCGCCTTCCGCTACGAATCTCCCACCGCATATCTCTCTTCAAGCTGACGGCAGACCCCCTTGGATTACTGCCGCAACCAATTGGGAAGCATTTACGGAAGCAAGAGCACCGCTCACACGTATTCCGGTTGCAAATCAGGGAACAGCCGCTGCAAGAGGCTGGGCTTGGAGAGATTTGCCTGCGGGCGAGCATTGGAACAGAGACGGAGCGGCAACCACAATACTGACAGGCCCGGCAGCAGATATACAAACGCATACCGGCATACCGATTTACTCGTTTGCACCCGTGTTTGAAGGTTACGGTTTTGTTCACAGACCACTTGCAAGTGACCCGTATTTCCACGGAGCACGCACAGGCGCAACATGGTCTATGGTGGAGCGCGGCGGACAGTTTAACGTCATACCGTCGGAAAGGCTCTCTCATGCGATATTCGAACTCTTTAACATAGGGCGCGACCGTGTCCACGGTGTCACAGCCACATTTGAAAGTGTAATAAATAACGATCGTGTGCAAAATATACACGGAGAGTGGGTCTCGCCGTTTATGGTTCAGCGTGGCTTAAACGCAAACCAAACCATGTATGAAACCGTATTGCCGGGCGCAGGCACCGGTAACAGAAGCGGTACAAGCATAGGTCCCGGCGGCATAGGTGCAGTTACCAGAGTCTCGGTACCTTATCCTCAACGCATAAATGATTCACCCGGAGCAGGTGAAGTTAATGCGGGCGCTATCTTCACGGAAGGACTTTTGACTCGCCGTGCAGAGGGTGCAGCGGGCGAAGATGATGACCAAGCTTTCTGTTGCGGCGACTGCCTCATGAATGATGATAATCGCACATGTCGTTACTGTTACGGCCCGGATCATGATTATTATTATGAGTATTATTGCCCGGTCTACCTTGATACAGACTGTATATTCGTCGACTGCTACAGACTGTGCTGCGATGACTGTTGCTGCGAAGAGCGTAGGCAGCAAGCAGCAGCTAATGCCGGAGCTCAACAACCTCTCGGTGGTGCAGGCGTAGGAGCAGCCGCAGGTATCGAAGGCGCATCCGCAGATGTCAGAGCGGCTTTAGCAGACATCGCAGGTCTTGCGTCATGCTGTGATGAAGATGAAGACAGCGAAGGCCCGACACTTGAAGAATTAGCACAGGCACTCGAATTTGAAATCAGCCTTGCAGAGGGTGAAACAATGACGGCATCTATAGACGCAGTTGATATGCAAGCGCTTATGGATATTCGTGCTGCGTCAGGCACAGTTATAATCGAAGCACTCACAGCAAGAATCTATCACTATTTCGTGAGACCGCGCACAGACCTGCCGCCCGGAGTCTACCGTGACATCTTCATAGTAATGTCCGAACACGGCGTTGAAGTCGAGATAAAACTCGAATTTGAAGTCCTGCCGCTGAATCTGCAAGTCAGCACAGAGGCACCGACATGGGATGATTATGCCGGAACCGAGGGAGCATTTGTTGAGCATGGAGACTCAAATAATCCGTTTATAGCAAGCAGAGGTGCATTTGCAGGCTCAAACTGGCAAGCATATGACAGACCCTATGTTGACACAGCTCTCCCACCCGGTTTGTCAAGGTTTGTTGCTCCTCATCTCACAGCACCCATATACAGCTTCGGCACAAGGCAGCTCGGCTTCGTCCGTAGCGGTTTACTCAACGACGCAGTTTTCGGCAGTGCCACCTTTGACCTTGAAAACATAGCCACTCCGCAAAGACTCTCAACAAATCGTTTCCACAGGGAACAACCAAGCAATGCTACAACCATATTACATGACGTAGTAGGTCAAAGTCTCCACCCGACATTGCGTATGGAGCGTATTCACTGGGATTTTGAAAGCGTTCTCTTCCCCGAACGCCACGGCACAGACGTAGCTGCAGTAAGGCACAGCCAAGCAACTACGTACGCCAACACATTTGCAGATGAACAAGCAGATATATACGCAGATGTAGCGGGAGCAGAGTATGCGGATACACATGAAGACTATCATGCAGCAATTGCAACACTTGCGGTAAACAGAGAAGCCTTAATGGAAGAATGGGAACAGGATAATCCCTTCCTCGGCGACCCGGAAGATGACGATGCCGTTGCAGCACACGAAGCCCTCCGAGCCGAGAAGCTTGAAGAAGTGGAAGCGCAGTGGGAATATCATAGATTAAGCGCATGGCTGAGTCACTTCGGCCCTGCAAGGGAAGCGGCGTGGAATTCAGTACGGGATGGAATTTTTGACTCAGCATTTGCAGAGCGGTATGCATATCTTGCCGAGAATGACGAAGCTGTCCTCCGTGCAAATGCACCGTTTACTATAACAACAAGCGAGCATATAGGATATGAGCCTGTTCCCGGTGGTTTGCCGAGACCTGTCTTTGTAGATATACCGGAGTTTAGGACAAGAAACGGTCTTGCCCGTGTAGGCGAACATGCACGCGGCAGAGCTACCCTCGACTGGAGTCAGGGCATATGGGATAATATAGGTACCGCACAAAGAACAGTTCCCGCTATTTTTGAAACATTCAGGGCAGCCCGCAATACAGAACAGCCGATTTCAGAGATAAGCGTAGAGCCGAGATCGGGACTGGGCTTTAGAGAAGGCAGAGATACATACGGAGCACTCACGGGTTACGCTATTAACGAGCTTACTGCATTTGAAGATGCCATTATTATCTGGAATCCGCTTTCAAGTGCCGAAGAGCCACTGGTGAGAATACCGTTGCAGGTCAGCATTGAGCCGTTTAGGCTCGGCGTAGCCACGACACATATCCCCGACCACACCCGCCCACTCAATCAGACGGGTTGGGGCAACTTTGAGTGGACTGCGGCAAATGTTGCTGACAGACCGCTGATGCAGCTTGATGACTGGTCAACAATCCCGGTTTGGGATTTCGGACAGTTTAACCCCGGTCAGGATATAATCCCTTGGCTTACAAGCGTGTCAGGCTCTTTTGATGGTGACATTGTTGACGGTGATATTGCCAGATTTGTAATATCAAACCTCGGCGACTTCCCGATAATGGGACTAAACCCCGCCTACAGAGCATGGGCATCGGAAGAAGGCGGAGTCAGAATTATAACCGACAACGAAGGTAGAATGACCGGTTGGGAAAGAAACGCTGCCGTGGCTCCATGGCGAGCACTATCTCCGTTTGTAGTATACGGCGGTTATCTCCATGAAGATCTCCAGACAGCAGCTACAGCCGCAACAGAGGTTATCGGGCGCGTTGGTGGTGCTCCAACTGATGATGATTATGCACCAAACACAGTAAACATCCGTGTACTCCCGTGGCACAACCTTTCCCCGGGACGCCACCACGATGTCCTATTTATCCGTAATCCGGGTGGATTTGAGATTGCAATTCCGTTTACAATAGAGATTGCAGAGTTTGAAACAGACCTCGTAGCCGAAGAATTTGACCCACGCGCTCAAGGTCTCGCCATCGACCTCGGTAGAGACACACGTATTATCCGTGTCACAAACCTAAGCCCGTTCCGTGTGGCTGCTCCTGATATGCAGATGGTGAGCATACCTCATGAGGTATGGGTAAGCACTCCGACCGAAGCAGACCCCGATGCCGGATACTATAGGCAAATCAGGGTACAAGACATTGATAACCCCGAAATCTGGCGTTATACCTCGGGATATAGGACAGCTCCGTTTGATACAAGCCCGCAGTCGCTCGACAGCTTGCTTACTCCTGCAACTCTTACAGCACACGTCGGTAACTACTTTGAAATCATGGGTCCGATTATGTGGAATCACTGGAACATGAACATGTATGCCGATGTCCTACCGGTAACGCAGATTGACTTCGGTCCTTCGATTCCGATAATGGACTACAATTCCGAAACAGGTCTGTTTGATATACACAGGCAAAATGAATTCGGCGAATATATGTATTGGCCGACCTTCACGTTGACATGTCAAAACGGCCATGTGTTTGATGTTGTAGTAGATAGAAATCATTTGACCGGAGAGGTTTATTCTGTCCATCTCACCAATAGGACACCGATAGGCGATATACCGGTAGGTGAAATCTTTGACATTGACCATAGTATCGCTGCAAGGCCGATAACAAGACGCTCTGCGCCGGGAACTGTAGTCACAAATGCTATCCCCGTAACCACAATCATGCCGGGCTCGTGGCTGGCAGGCAGAGATCCCGACAGCCCTCAAGGTACGGAAGGACAGAGCTTCTATATTGAAGTGCGTATGCATGAACATCTGACACAAGGCCACTTTAGGGAGTACATTAAGCTCACAAACCGCAACTACTTCCTAGACTTCGTGCCGCTCGACTTTACGGTTATCCATAATATGTTCGGTATGCAGACCCTGCATCCACCGGCACCCCCGGCAAACGAAGAACTCCCGATGGCAGAGCTTGACTTCGGCACAATCTTCTTCGGTGAAGATGAGCCGGGAGCTGCAACAATCAGGCTTCGCAATACGGGTAACACTCCGCTCACACAATACACATCCGCATTTTTAACAATGGAACCCGTATGGTGGGGACCGCTCGGAACAGAGAGCCCGCCGTTTAGGATTACAAGGCAGATAAACGAGCAGGACGACGGTAGTATCATGCCGGGTAGGGTCGCGGGTACAATCCCCGTAGGCCAGTTCTCCGAAATTGTAATAGAAATCGTCCCGTACGTTTCGATGAGGGGTTCGGGTACGTTTGAATCCATCCTGACCATAGGAAGCGAAGACCCCGAACAGCCTATAATACAGATTCATGTCACACTTACGGTTCTGCCGCCTTACGGCTTCATTCAGGACAATGCTGTGACGTTCCCGAGAAGACCCGTGGGATATGAGTTATACAATGTGCATTTCCCGATCGGACCCGACAATCAACTCGATGCATCTCACCCGCTTAACAGTATCAACCGTGATGTAACAGTCATAAACCTCCAACGTGATGATGAAGGTAACACCGTTGGAGCTCTGACGGGTATTGATTATCTCGTAGGCGGCTGGACAACGGATGCACAAGGCAGGTTTGTCAGCACTTGGAATGAAGCCGTAGATGGTCCGTTCCCATTTGAACTCGTAGCAAGAGAAGGCGATTACGATATGCCTCCGACCGACTGCGCAGGTCACTATTACTGCACGGAGCATGGTGCCGGTTGTGGCGACGATAATTGTGATGACTATTATTGCGACGATTATTGTGGAGATGATTGTAATTATAGAGTATTTGTTAATTGCGATTGCCCCCCTGTGCGGCAAAGGACATGGATGGAGACCAGACCAAGGACAGAAATTGAGGATATGTATGTTGTCCGTAACGCAGGTTATCTCGTGTTTCGCCCGATTGCAGGTTTACCGCCTGGCTTGCACACAGCTCCTGTATTTATAATATTCGACGAAGTTGAAGAACCCATGCGTGTCGATTTGAGCTTTATAGTAGAGCCGCACGCGGGAAGGCTTGACCCTGCCGACGAGTTTGTTTGGCCTGCGCGTCCTGTTGGATACACCGCGCTCAACGTAGACCCGCAGACAGTTTTTGTCCGCAACATCAGCAATATCTGGAACACTGATGTAGAAGGGCTTTGGGATTTCGATGTCTATTCGCTGACAGTAGTTCCCGGAGGAGATTCAGATACTCCTGCATTTGAAATAAGATTGCCTGATCCCGCCTACGGAATGAACCAAGGCTGGCGTACCGAAATCACGCTCGCAGAGCTGAGAGACTTCTTCGGAAACCAAAAACCCATATCGCCGAGTGCTGCGATACCCATACAGATTCGCCCGGTGCTGGGCTTGCCTCAAGGTCCGCACGAAGGTGACTTGGTGGTGAGAATCGGCGAAAGATGCGAGCATAATGAGTTTATTTACGATGAAGAAACAGGAGAAATTCTCCCTGAGCGTCACCTCTGCCACAGAGGAATCGATTGCGGTCACAGAAGATTTGAACAAGCCACAGACGCGGGTGGAAACCCTGCTTATGATGAATATGGTGCTCCGGTAATGGTTCAAATCGGTGGAGCCTGCTGTCAACTGATGCTGGTTGCAAACCTTGGCTTCACGGTTTCACTGCCGGGATACAATATTCAGGTCTCACCCGAGGTCAGAACTTGGCTGCCGCCGCAGGGTTATCGCTACACAGAGCGACCGCTGATGTTCTTTGATGTGACAAACATCGGTGACCAGATTGTGCACAATATCAGAGCATACTTCGGACTTCCGCATTTTGAAGTCGTAAGCATTACCCACACGAACGCAACAAGTCCGGAGCAAACACAATATGTTATAGCTTCTCGTCCGACCGGGGCAACACCGCCGTTTACGACCCCGCTCACCACTCCTGCAGGATTAAGGCTTATACCGCACGCACATTTTGAGGATCCATACATCAACCCCGAACCTCGCAATCCGCATACAGTACGTGTATGGGTGCGCCCTGTACAGGGTCTCGCTCCTGACGGCTTGCAACCTCGGGAATATATAGGAAATCTCAATGTCCGTGTAGATAGCTTAATACCTGAGCGTGGAGCAAACGTAGCCCATGAAACGGGACAATCCCGCTTTACCGTATTGCCGGCTGTGACAAGAGTTGAGTGGCAAAATGCTCTCTGTCTCGCTTGCGGAGCCGCAAACTGCCAGACCGTCCAGACTCCGACGGCAAACCCGGAACGTCCAACAGGCTGTCTCAATGTAGCGCAATGGGACGACACAGACGCAGGATACTCCCTACGTCCGACAATAGAGTTCACACTTCGAAATCTCGGACCGGGTGAGCTGCGCGGAGCCACGGCATCACTTACAAATGCGGCGTTTGAGTTCGTACCGAGTCCGCCCGGCCAAAACAGAAATGTGCTTGAGGGAGGTACAACCTCATGGTTTGTACGCCCGAGAACAGGGCTGGTTCCGTTTAACTACACAGGTGAATTAGTAATCGTAGCCGCAAACGGCATAGAGCACAGGGTACCGCTCAGCTTCACCGTCAACCCCGCAAGAGCAACGGTTTCTCCGAACATCCACAACTGGGGTCAGATAACCGCAGGTTATACCCGCGCAATGGCTCCATATGTCAGAATAAGTATTACAAACACAGGTAGATCCCCATTCCCGCCGCTCTTTATCAATATGGATATGGGTGCTGATTCGCCGATAGAACTCGTTGACTATGATGTAGTAAACGGTGTGCGTTACGCACGGCTTGTCAACGCTGCAGGTCAGACGATAACTGAATTTTCACCGGGAACAACTGCGTTTGTAAGGGTGCGCCCGGTCCTCGGAAGAACTGTAGGAAGCTTTACCGACCATCTGTATATCCGAGGCGACCATATATATGTCGATGATGATGATTTCGGCGATGCCCCTGAAATGCGTATACCGCTCAGCTTTACGGTTGTACCGCCCGAAGCGAATGCAACACCGCCGAGCCTTAGCTTCGTGGCAAGGGAACACTATGACCCCGTGCCTCTTACAAGCCATACAATAGTAAGCAGAATTCCAAGAACTGCACCGCATAACCAATATGTGATTTATGACATCTCGGCACGATGGCTCACGGGTGGTTTGTTCACAGTCGTCGGCGGCTTCGATGTAATCCCGGGTATGCTCGCAGCAGGGCAGAACTTCAGGCTCGACATACGCCCGGTACCGGGTCTTGGAATCGAAACACATTACGATGTACTCCGAATTGAAGGCAGACACGGATTCAGGCTCGATATTCCTGTCACATTCTCCGTCAACGAAGCAGATATAGAATTTAACCCCGACCCGGTTGTATTCGATACAAGGGTTGTAGGTTACAACACCCTGCAGCATCACGCTTTGCCTCAGTTCATCCCCGTAACCGCAATAACATTGCCTGATATGGATGCACCTATAGGAGAAAGGTATACAGACGTAGTTTTGGCAACGGGTGATTCCATAGTCGGCTTTACGCCTCTGCGACTCGCAGGCGGAGCGAATTCACCGTTTGTAGTACACCAGTGCCGTGATAGAAATAATTGGGCAACATACTTGGTAGAAGGCGTGCCGCATATGGCGATAAGACCTAACGGAGTAGAGCCTGAGTTTAGGTTCGAGGTGACACCGAGACCGGGACTTCCCGTTGGTAGACATACCGATACGGTCATCGTTATAAACTCATACGGCCTAGGTGTTGCAAGTGTTCCGATTATCTTTGATGTAGTAGAGCCTGTGCTCTCCGCAACAATTTCGGAAGGCAAGATATGGGCGCAAGCCCGTGTCGGCTACCGTGTGGTAGCGGCAAATTATGCCGACAGAGTAGGCCACGCATACCCGCACGCATTCACAATCACAAACACAGGCACAGGCCCGATTACAGGCTTAACAGCCCGACTGCAATCATACTACATGGGTCAGCCGTCAAACTTCACAATAACAATACAGCCAACCCCGAACGCGCTGACGGTAGACAGCTTCTCACCGACTCGGGCGCCCGTCCATCAAAATGATATTAGGACAGCAACCGTAACAGTGAGACCAAATGCCAACATGCCTGCGGGTATCTATCAAGACGTGGTAATCGTCACAGACTCATCAGGTAGCATCTTGCTTGAAGCCCCTGTTATGTTCTCTGTTGCTGAGTTCCGTGTTAGTGTACAAAATGTAAACCATCAGCCCGATGAAAGCCATAACTTCGGCGAACTGATTCACGGCTACGGTGCGGCAGACTTGCAAAATCAGACATCCACGTTCACAGGTCCGGCGACATTCAGGTTCAGCAACCTCGAAAGCTTCAGTCTTGTAAATGTTGAAGCCACAACCGTAGGCATCCCGTTTGGTGAAACCGTGGAGACATTCAGAGCCGCAATTGTTCCGAGAATTCCTCCGGTGCAAGGTCTTGCGGGTAACGCAATGACTTCCGTACACGGCGACAACCCATCTCTCGATATCGTTGTGTATCCCAGAGCGGGTCTGCCCGTTGGTGTTCACACAGGCATATTGCGTGTAGAAGGTACAGACGGACCACGCAGCGGACGTTTCGTAATAGCGATTCCGCTAACATTCGAAGTAACTCCACCGACCTTTACATACAATACCAACTCGTACCCGTCACTGAACTTCACACCTGTTAATCCGCATAGCATGGCTCAGCCCTACGGCTTGCCACCTGCTGACATAGCTCCGGGCGGACCTCTCGCTCCGAGACCGATAGTGATTGAAAACACAAGTATACTAAGGCTCGTGAATATGCAGCTGGAGCTGACACGCCCCGACTTTGTAATCACCGCTGTAAGAGCGGGTTCGGGAGCGGGAGCTACGGATATTCCGATTATTCTTCGCGAAGGTCAGCGGCTTACACTGTGTAGAGATGCCATACTCGGCAGCGTGCTTGATGGTGATAATGAAAACAGATTCATAAGCATATATGTAAGCCCGAGAGCAGGTTTGTTTGGGTTGCCGGCACCGGAACACAGACCATTTACCGATTTCCTCACGCTGACAGGTGAAACAGAGGTCAGGGTAACGGAAGGTGCTGCTCAAGTGTGGAATCCCACAGGCGACGAAGTCAACGTAATCACACAGATAGACTTGCGCCTGCAAGGTCCGCCGCCGACACTTTCGGCAAGCATAAATCCGGGTATGCAAAATCCGATTTCACTAACCCATTACATAGACTATGAGCAACCAATCATCAGCTTCACAATCACCAACAGGGGAACAGCCCCGCTCAGATATAGTGACCTGAGGCTTGTAGTGCCTGACGGATTTGAAATAGTGAGCGGAATCCCCGAATTTAATCCGCTCGCGCCGAACGCAGGACTCGCTCCGCATCTTAACATTCCAATTGAGTACGGCGGCTCGGTAGGCGGCACGCTCACAGTGACAATACGCCCGACCCTGCAAACAATGAGGACTCTTGGGGTTCACGCAGGAAACGTGGTAGTGCTCCATAACAACGTGGAACTGGTATGGCCACTGACGGCAGACGGTCTGCCACCTGATCCACCTGAGCCGAACTCGTTCTCACGCCAGCCGATAAGCCTTACTATAATCCCGCGCACATTCGAGGTCGCGCTCGAACCGTTCGACGGTCTCGCAAATCCCGGAATATTCACCCTCTATGTCGGCGAAAGCCCACTATCAAACACTGACTTGCATGAGCGCGAGATAACCATAACAAATAGAGCGCAATTACCTCTGCACCTCGGCAGGCTTCAAAACGGAGTCTTAGTACCCGATGAAGGCGGCAGGCTCGACATTGCTTTCTCAATAGCACCCGCCAGATTTATTATAGTGGAAAACAGCTGGCCGACAGGAGCTGAAGCAGTGCTCGGACCGGGTGGAACTGCAACATTCAGAGTGAGACCAATGGAAGGTCAGACCGCTGCACGTACTGCGGGTGCTCCGAGTACGCTGCAATTTACGCATAACAGCGGAGTAGCACCGCCGCCGCCCATAACACTTACGCTCGTAGTCATTCCGCCGGAGTTTGAAGTGTTTATCGGCGCTAAAACAATTCCTCTGGAAACGCCCAATTATCCGACTCCGAATCCTAATACGCCGGCAGACAATAGATTTAACAGATTCTATTACTATCTTGGCGAAGATATAGCTGTACACTCGCAGACTGTCACAATCCGCAACCTCAGCCGTGTGCCTCTGAGCATAGATGAGCCGCTTATTCAAGTGCGCTTCGGAGGCCAGACAGGCTCGCCGCTGGATGACGGAGTTACAGTACACAACTTCATGCAGACACCACTAAATCCGAACTCTCCAAACACAGTAAGATGGATAGAGTATGACGGATCAGAAATCGACGGCACCAGATATATAGCACCCATATCACCCGAAAACCCGGGCGACGGAGAAGCGACATTCGAGGTATTCCCGAACGCTTCGGCACTGCACATCGACAGCATGAGACGCGTAAACGACCCGTTGCGCGTAGCCGGCATAACAGCCCCGTACAGAGGCTCTGTGCGACAAGAAGTAATGCATATCTGGCACAGACACCAAGACCTTGAGGATCGCCATGCGGTATTTGTGGACTTGACAGTTGCACACGTAGGCGTTGAAGCAAGCGTCGAGCGGATGCAAGCTCCGACAACCCTGTTCAGACGTGATATAAGATGGCATTATGCAGACCTCACAGATACAGAAATCCGCGATCTTGCGAGAGATTTTGGCATCCAGGTAACGCTTAGAAACACAGCAACAAATGTAGATATAGACCTTTCTGACATCGTCTTTGACTTTGTCAATGAAGACCTCGAAGGAAGAGGACTTCTATCTGACAACTACCGTGATCCCGACCTCTTCGAGATTGTGTATGTACACACTCCCGAACATACCCCCGCAAACCCGGTCACAATTGCCCCCAACAATAGCCACAGACTGGTAGGTACGCTGGAGCGTGCATCAACGGATAATCCGAGAGGACCCCCTGTAGTGGTGTATCTGATGCCGACACAAGAGGCGATGGAAAGAGTTCCGAACCTCTATCGGACAAACATGACCATAAGGTTCAACCGCAGCGACCGTGACCACGACTTAATCTGGCCGCCGTATGCAGAAAATGCCGATGCTACCAACCCGGTCTTAGCTAACCCGGTTTTAGTTCTGGACATCCGTCGCCCGACATTCGCAATCACAAATCCTGTTCCAATCCCTAGAATATACCTCGATGTAGGCGAAGTCCCGACAACGGACGAAAATATCAGAGACATCACAATAATAAACGACGGTCAAGGCCCGATATTCATTGGCGGCGACTTCATAAACGGAGTGACCGGCGGAGAAACAGCATTCATGCGCGGTGGCGGCGTAGGCACCCCCGGAAGTATTGTAATAGGCGACCTCGAAATCACGCTGACGGAAGCTGCACCTCTTGCAGTCCCGCCGCCTGACTTTGAATTTGCAGTGAGAGATTATCGTAACATAGGCGGTAATAACGGCAATAATGGTAATAACGGCAACGGCTATAACGGAAACAACGGCGGCAATAACGGCGGCGCACCCGGCGGTGTAGACCCCGACCCAGACCCTGTGCCGCCCGCACCGGGCATAGCTCAGCTTGAAGAGCCGAACGGCGACCCGATTAACGGCGGTGACCCGAACAATGGCAACAACGGAAACAACAACAATAATGACAATAACGGCGGTGAACCTCCGCCACCTGCGCCAATACCTGAACATTACTGGCTGTGGCCGGACGACGAACTGACAGTTAGAGTGCGAGCGACAGAGCGGGCGAGCGTTACTCCGAATAGAACTGTTCATCCTGACGGCACCCCAAACATATTGGATGACAGAATAGGAGACCTCCACTTTGAGCACATCATTAGGGAAAATGAAGGCTCAGACACGCGTGTTCAAAATATCCAAGGCTGGGGAGCAGTCCGAGAGGCAAGCACAATCAGAGATATTACTCTGAGAGTAACCGAGCTGACAACAACATTGGTTCTCCCGGAAGCAGAGCGGCTATTCGAGTACTACTTTGAAGAACCTCTGGACAACCATCCAAATCGTAATCCGAACGATATAGAGGGCGGCGTATTCGCGAGACTCACAAATACATCAGCAACAAGACCGATAACATTCTTAGTACCGGAAACACCGGCGGCCGTTGTTGGCATAAGACATGATTTTGTGGACCATCATCGTATGCGCGAAGCGACTGAAGCAGAGCTGGCGGTAAACCCGGGTATCCTCCATGTGAGAGAAAACCTCACACCAGAAGAAATTGATGAGCTTGAAAACATCTTCAATATAACAAACTGGCCGACAGGCATATTGCCGGCAAGTAATTACCGCGACCTGCGCATCGAGCCGACACAAGAAGCAATAGACCACGCAATAGCAACAGGTATAACAGGTGTATACCACGTAACCCTAAGACTAACCCACGTATCACCCGGTTTTGACGCAGATGGCGAAAGCCTGCGCTTCATCCACGAAATACCGCTGGTGCTCGATGTAATGCCGGTGAACTTCACAGCGACTCCCGCAACCCCGAACCCGATAGCCAATATCGGCATAACATCGCCGTGGAGCATGACATGGGGCTCAGACCCAAGAGTTTCGCCGAACTATAGAGTTATCAGACTGCAAAACGAATCATACAGGCAGGAAATACGGATTTCTGACATCATCAGGACTATTAACCCCGCCTACTTTGTAGTACATCTGCCGACCGATCAATATCAGCTTGAGCGCAAAGGCACAGATGGCGACTACATGGATATTCACGTCAGAGTCATCGGTACTCCGGGACTTGACGGCAACGTAGGGCTAACACCGGGAACATATAACTCCGTGCTAACAATGTATTACGAGCGGCTTAACGAAGACCTTGATGAATACAGAATCCGCAGCAACGTGAACAGAGTTATAAACCTGCGTGTCGTGATAACCAACCCGACATTCGAGATAGACAATGACCTATCAAATATCCGCGACTTTAACCTATACGTCGACGAACAACCCGTACCGCGCGCTATCCCTGAAACATTTGACCCGCCGCAACCGGGAGTCCCCGCAATTCCGGCACACGCAGGTTATGTGATAATCCGTAACACCAGTACGGCCGGTGCTGTGATTGACCTACGTAATCTTTCAATCAGCTTTGGTGCCGATGATACAATCGGACATCAGATGTTTGATGCACAGTGGGAATTTGCAGACAGATTGCCGCGTAATGAATGGACACTTCCGGAACATTGGCTCCTGCCTGCAGGTGCAGAGCAAAGAATCAATGTCTGGATTAACCCGGGAGAGAGAGCCATCCATGAGCAGATTGACACACACGAAATCCCGATGACCATAAGCATCACGGCAAATCAAGGCGCTGCTACTCCGCAAACATCAAACGTAAGGCTTATAGTAAGACCGGTCAACATAGGTGTGCAGTACAGTCGCACAGAGACCGCTATGTACAGGCGTGATATTAGACGTGCAGACGCTGTGCAAGCAACACTCGATACATACGCAGTCCGTATAACGCTGACAAACAATTCCACAAGAGAAAGCATAGACCTCTCTGATATCAATATCATTTTCGGAGACACGACATTATTCGAACTCGTACACACCCCGACAGCAGGTGTAACGATTGTTAATAATGCAACACTCCAAGGCACAGTAGCACCGCTAGGCACTGTGGTAGTCTATCTCATGCCGAGAGAAGCGGCACTCAGAAGACTGCCGACAGATACCGACAACGCACCCGATGACTACGTGACAAACCTGACGATGACATACGCACGTAGCAATCTTAACATAGGCACGACCGATTTCGCAGTCGCAAATCAAAACCTGACCCTGACAGTTAATCGCCCGACATTCGAAATCGTCACAAGCCAAGACCAGATACCGACAATCTACCTCGAAGCAAACGAAGAACGCAGATACAGCGCGGATAACGTCCCGCCGGGTAGAAATGTTCGTGACATAGTAATCCGCAATGACGGACAAGGTCCGATATTCATTGGCGACGACTTCATAAACGGTGTAAATGGTGGAGAAGCAGCATTCATACGTGGTGGTGTATACGAAGATGTACGCACCCCCGGAATAATTGTAATAGGTGACCTCGAAATCACGCTGACGGAAGCTGCACCTCTTGCAGTCCCGCCGCCTGACTTTGAGTTTGCAATCCATGATAACCGACCAGCTCCCGACCCACTTGATGGAGAGACTGCTCTATGGTTATGGCCGGGCGAAAGCTTGACAGTAAGAGTCCAAGCAACAGAAGTAGCAGCAAGGACACTTGGTATTGAAAGAATCGGAACGCTGAACTACAGGCATATAGTAAGACACGTAGAGAATGTAACGGATAGCCTGAATCCAACGGGACTGCATAGCAACAGGACTATCAGGCTTGACGTAGCAGATTTGTCTACAACCTTCGTGATAAGAGATGGAAGCAACAGCTTCTTCAGCTACTACTTCGAAGAGCCGCTTAATGAACACCCGAACCGAACCCCGGATGCAACTACAGGCGGACAATTTGCAAGACTTACAAACCATTCAAGCAGAGAAGCGATACCGATTCTGCCGATGGCGCAGTTTGTGTCAAATGCGCACGGAATCAGATTCGAGTTTGTAGACCATATGCAAGGCGGCGATCCATTGCCCGCAGGTCATCCGCTACTAGGCAATAATATGTTCGTTATCACAAACTGGCCGACGACAACAACATCGTTGCTCGCAGACCTCACAGGCGTAGAAAACTTCAAAGATTTACGCATAGAGCCGACACAGGCGGCGATAAACCATGCGATAGCAACAGTAAATACCAACGGCCGCTATACAGTGACACTCAGGATTACCCACACATCACCAGGTCTCGACGCGGCAGGGCAGAGAGTGGAACATGTCCACAATATACCGTTGACTCTTGAAGTACTGCCCATCAACTTCACAGCAGTACCGACAAGCGCAGTCGTCGAGCCTTCATGGAGCATGGCATGGGGTGCAAATCCGAGAATTTCACCTAATTACAGAGTAATAACGCTGACAAACCTCTCAACAAGGCGAAATATAGCCGTAGAGGATATAGTAAGAACGTTTGTTGACGGCAACTTCGTAGTCCACGTACCCGCCGACATACCTGCTTACATCTTACCCGCACCGACACCAGGTGCCACAGGTTCGTCTGTAAACATTCACGTAAGAGTCGGCGGCGATGCGAATATCGGCGGCAACGTCAGCCTCGCTCCGGGTGTACATGAAGCGACACAAACGCTTTACAATCTAAGAGAAAACGACACGATCCGCAGTGATACAGACATAGAGATAGACATGAGCGTACGGATAACTGCTCCAACAATCTCAATAGCTGCGGCAAACCTCAGCCACTACAACCTATACGTTAACGAAACGCCGATTCCTAGCGGAACCGACACTGTACCCGCACACACGGGAACATTCGTACTCCGCAACGATAGCACAACAGGCGTAATTGACCTTAGAAATATAACCATAACATTTGGTGAAGACGATTCGCTCGGTCGCCGCCTGTTCGGACCGCAAGGTCTGACTCAGCACTGGGGGTTTGCAGTGCCGATACTCCCGAACAATTACATTCTGCAACCCGGCGATAGCCGCACGATTAACGTCTGGATAAATCCGAATCAAAGAGTAGCCCTGACCGAAATCGGCACATACACAATCCCGATGACAGTAAACCTCACGGCAAACACTACCGCACCAGCGGCAACACGAAGCGCCGACATCACCCTAGTAGTGCGCCCCGTTGATGTAAACGTGGGCATAGCACGTCCAAGCATGACCATGTACAGACACGACGTAAGGCGTAACGACGACGACGTATGGAGACGCGCATACGCAACCCGCATAACTTTGACAAACAGGTCAACAAGAGAGCCTGTAAATCTTGCGAATGTCACTATGAACTTCGGTTTAGACGAGAACCTCTTCCAAATCACACATATTGATCCACCCGTACCGGGCATAGCAATAGCCCCCGGCGGCCGCGGCCTGACAGGCACGCTCCCTGTAGCCCCAAGCGTAGGAGCGGACGGCCCATCTGTAGTATTTTACATACTGCCGAGACAAGATGCACCCTCGCCACCGGGACATATTGCGCTTGACAGACTGCCGGGCGTCCATTCGACAAACCTCACAATAAACTATGCCCGTAGCACCGGCATTGGTGTTCCTGCAACTCCGGAACTGATAGCAGATCAGCTTCTGCAGCTAACAATACGGGAGCCGAACTTCACCATCGACACACCAGCAAACAACTCAGCAGAAACTCCGGTTCTCTACCATCTCTACTACCTGGAAGTGCCGAGAACTGAGGTTCGCGAAAGCCGTTTATTAATCCCGGAGCCGTCGATATACCAGCAAAGCCTGATGTACCCCGTCACAATCACAAATCACGGTCAAGGCCCGATACGCCTTCGCGACATGACATTCACATTCACCAACAATGCAGACTTCAGACTGCATACCAGTGGCACACTCACTCCTGTAGGCGGTGGCACACAGTCTGTGGCAATTCCGGAAGACCTATCCACAAGCCCGATTGAAGTCCTACCCGGTCAAAGTCTCACGCTCCATATTATTGCAAGACCTACAGCAAGTCACATCCACGCTAACGTGAGTAACAGCGTGCGTAATTCAAGAGTTGACATCCGTCTAGCCGGAGCACCGGCTTCAGACAGTGAGGTTTTCCTTCGCATGACGGTAGCACCTGTGACATTTAGCTTTACCGCGCCCGATGAACTCAACTCGTCACTTACATTACCGCAAGCACCGCAAGTCTTCGTTGTTGACTGGGCACAGGAGTATGATTATGAAGATGAAGAGCACAGCCGCACTCTTAGGATGGCAAATCTCTCTACAAGAGAGTCGATATACTTTAACCGCGATCCTGTAGCCGGCACGCCCGGAACAGAAGAGAGCAGAGTAAGGCTTGAGTTCCTAAATCCCAGACGTCTTGATGATGGAACACCTCCCATCCCATGGAGAGACCCGGAATCACCTGAGTACATTGATATGACAAAAACCCTGTTTACGGTTGATATGGACTTATCCGAATGGCCGGGCTGGCCTGCTCAGGGTGCAGAGTTTGACTTGTCAGGAACAAATGCAGGCGAGGTTTTATCAAGCCTTGAATTTAGCGTACGTCCGACCGAAGCGGCAGTCAACCTAAGACCGGGAACATACCTCGAGACAGTGAGAATAACACTCGACCTCGGGAACATAAGGATTGTGAGAGATCTAATCCTCACTCTTATGGTAGAGCAACCTGTGTTTACGTTATATGGTATGCCTGAGACAACACCACTCTCGCGAATAGAGTTTCACCTCTACCACCTTGAAAATCCAACTGATACAGGACTTATAGAGCCTCGCACCATCCTCGCGGCGGGCGATAACGCTGAGTGGCATCGCATGTATCCGGTGACAATAAGAAACGATAGCGCAGGTCCGATATACTTCGGTGACCTCCGCTTCAATGGCGGAACATACACAGATTTCAGCGACTTCTTCATAATCCATGACCCACGTCTGTCAGACTATAGGATTGAGCCCGGAGCATATTTGACATTCCATATCAGAGCGAGCAACACGGCAAGTCATAACCACGCATTTTATCCGGAGTCAACAAATTATACATTGCGCGCGCGTGATCTTACCATCAGCCACGACTTTGGAAGAGTTTCAGGCGTAGGCGTAATCTACATGAGACTAAGGGTTCAGCCTGTCAACTTCGCTGTAGACTGGATTGCGCCAACGAATCCTCCCGACCCGGCAAACCCGCAACATGTAAGAATGTACTGGGGCGAATTATCAAACATCCACAGACGCAGATTTAATCTGCGTAACCTCTCAACGAGACAATCTATCGATCTTAGTGAGATGCATCAGGCGTTCGAGGAAGATTATTTTCAACTAGTCTCTGTTGCTGGTGTAGACCGCAACGACTGGCCGACAAATGCGCCGATACTAGGACCTGCAGGGTCTACAACAGATGCTATAGAGGTTGTGATACAGCCAATTCCGGTGAATGTGGACGGCACAGCAAACGCACAAGGCAGAGTAGAGCGTGAGCCTCGGCCGCTGGCACCATACGAAGATGAGCTACAACTGACATATCACCGCAGTCACTTCGGCACAGCGGCTGATGGCGGTACAACATGGACGGGACCTGTCAACCTGACATTAGTTGAGCCGCGCTTCACAGTGGACACACCAACAAACAACTCAGCAAATAACCCGATATCATACCATCTCTACGTAGGAGAAACACCGCAGCAGACCTCACGCAACAATAACACATTAGGTGCAACTGCAGAAAACCGTTTCCGCATGTACCCGATGGTAATAACAAACACAGGACAAGGCCCGATATTGCTCCGTGATATGCGCTTTAACTTTAGTGCGACTGACGACTTCAGGCTGCACCCCAACGCAGTGCTTATAGCCGGTGGCGTAGAGTACCCACAACCGGGACTGATGGCAGGTCATTCAACAGGAACCGGTGCAGAAAATATCATCACCTCAACAAGCGACTTTGTGCTGCATGACGGCCAGCAACTGAGGATATACCTCATAGCCACAGGCCTTGGCACAAGCGAAGCAAACGGCGCAAGCACAAGGCGCACAGTAAACGCAGCTAATCAGAACATACCGCGCACATCAACCCTCAACATCAACCACAGTTTCGGTGACCCGACAACTCCAAGAACGCTCTATATTGAACTAACGGTTCAGCCCGTGAACTTCACTGTGACACCTGCGACGGTGCCGCCGCATGTGACAATGTACTGGGGCGAAAACCCGGCAGCTCACCAGCGTTTCTTCACTCTGCAGAACCTCTCTACAAGAGAACCCATCAACCTTGATGACATCGACTTAGTCTTCCCGGGCATAGCGGGCGGCTACTTTGAGGTTGTAAATGTAAATATCGGCGGCACAAATAGCAGCTGGCCTGCAAGCGGTAATAGAGGACTTTCGCTCGCGGGTACAGGAGCACCCGGTTCATCATCAGGTGTTATTACGGTTCAGCCTACGGTATTCCCGAGCGGAAGCCCCAGGGTAGAGAGAACACCCGGAACATATAATGACGCGCTGCGCATGACATATGCCCGAAGTCACAATCCGCACGTCCACGAGTCATCGCCCAACTCATCGCACAACATACCCATAAATCTGACAGTGCGGAACCCGCACTTTAGAGTAGAAACAAATACTACGACGGAAACACCAATCAGATACCACCTGTATTATCGTGAAAATCCTGTCCTCGAGAGCCGTAACGGCCCGCACCTCAATGATAATCGCCACCATCTGATGTTCCCTGTGACAATAAGCAACATAGGTAATGGGCCGATGCGCCTGAGGGACTTTACGTTCAACTTCGGAGCACCCCTAGACTTCACGCTGTATAACATAGGTACACTTCGTACCTTAGACGGAGTTTTGGTCCGTGATGATGTGCAGATTCCCACTCCCGCAAACATGGCATCGCTTACAAATACTGAAGAAATCCCCGTAGAACATAGCCTAACTGTATACATAAGAGCAACAGGTGGCTCGGGAGGTGCAAGCAACAGACTCTCGCCTCCCACCGCTCCGCGCCCATCAAATCTTTTAATCAGCCATAGCTTAGCCGCTGTAAACACTCTCCATGCGCTACACCTGAGCCTTACGGTACAGCACGTAAACTTCACGATGACACCAAGTCTTGCAAATGCAAATGATGTTACAATGTACTGGGGTCAGAATCCGGCAGAGGTACAATTCCATCGCGAGTTCGTTATAACAAACGTCTCTACCAGGGAATACATAAATCTCGCAAATATCGCACCACCGTTCCCGAGTAGCTTTTTCAGAGTTATGACAATCGACGGCGTACCCGCTCAGAATCCAAATGACCTCGGATGGCCTACCGTAGTGGGAACAGAACCCACCCTCGCCCCCTTGCAGGCAATGACGATTAGGGTTCAGCCTACAGGTTTCCCGGATATAAATGGAAGAATGGAGCGCGCCCCTGGACCGTATGATGACTTCATGCGCCTGACCTATGCTCGAAGTCTCAACACAGCTCAAGGAGCATCGGCAAACACAACCCACAACATACCCATAAGACTAACGGTGGAAAATCCGGGATTCGACGTAAGCCCGCTTCCGGGATTTGCGACATCGGCAAATCCGATAATGTACCATCTTTACTACCATGAAGACCCTGCTACAGCAAGGCATACTGAAAGCCGTGCCGTTGGAGACCTAAACGCAAATACATTCCGCATGTTCCCGGTGACGATAAGTAACACCGGCGGCGGCCCGATGCGTCTTAGTGATTTTACCATGAACTTCAGTGCGGCAGACGACTTTAGGTTGCACACCGAAGGCTTGCTTTATACTCCGGGCGTCGGAGTTGAAACTATAGACATTGGTATAGATGCCGACATGAACTTGACCGGAATCCATGAACTCCATCCGGACGGCACTCTGACGGTATACATCATTGCAACAGGCGGAGCTAACGGCGCAAGTACCAGACGCACATCTGTAAATGGTGTAAACACTCCGCGTAACTCAACCCTCACAATCAGCCACGAACACGCACGGGAAGCCGCTACACGCACGCTCTATATAAGGCTGACGGTAGAGCCCGTCAACTTCACTGCGGAGTGGTCGCCGCAGCCGCCAAACGAGCCTGACCCGCAGAGCATAAGCGTGAGCTGGGGTACTGACCCGAATTATGAATGGCGCTTCATAACGCTCAAAAACCTCTCAACAAGAATGCCTATAGCTCTTCAAGAAATATTTTATGACTTCACAACCATTGAAGTGCTTGATATATTCGAGTTTGGAACAATAGATAACAATGAGTTTATTCCGATATGGGGGGGACAATCAAGTCAAGGCCATCTCGGGGCAGGCATGCTGGCAGCAACGGAAAGCCTTGATCCAGCGGCATCGGAGGTTACGCTTGCATTTAGAATAATACCTGAATCCACACTCGGAACGGCAGAAGGACTCATAAACATCGGTCCGCGTCTAAATGAGCTAAATGAGATTCTGCTCAGACATTGGCGCAGTGATACAGACCTTTTTGAAAGAACCAGACCGTCAGGGGGGCAAATATCAGAGTATGCATCAAGATACATTCAGTTTACCCTGACTGTATTTAGAGCCATACCCAGTATTGAGATAATGACACCGGTACGCGATTTCGTAATATATGTCGGCGAAGAGCCTACATTTGCCGGGGCTGAGCAATTCATAACGATTAGAAACGATAGTGGTGCTCCGATAGATCTCGGACTGATAGCTGATGATACTTATGGTTCAGCCATACTTGAAACACTCGATTTCCGTGGTGATATATTTGACTTCTTCGAGTTTGAACCTCTGTCACCCGGATATAGAATGCTTCATCACGACCAAACCGTAAACATACCAATTCGTATCAGAGAAGACAGAATCCCGACACTTGCGGAAATTAATCCGCTTGGCGAGCCACATGCAATCGACTTGAGAATCATAATATCGGGTACGGCTATTGTACCGCCGGGTTATCTTGACGATCTGCCCGATGGAGGAGAGATAGACTTCATAGATGAGTATAGTAGAGTCGATATTAACTTCGATGTGCGCCCGGTTGACCTGCGCGTCACTCCGATTAACTACCGTTTTTCTGATGCAACACCTGTAAACGGTTGGGATCATCCTGCTACAAATATAGATACAACATGGGGTGCTAACCTTCACACGACCATACGTGTGCTGCGTCTTGAGAATATGTCAACAAGACAGCAGATTGCGCTTCGGGATGTACTGGGTAGCGATGATGAGCTTCTGACCGCAGGCATAGAACGTGCGATTTTGAATTATGTCTGCCAGTGCCCGGATGCAAATGATTGCACCACGGGAGACATTGCACAGTGGATTGACTTCGGTATAATGACAGGTGGCACCGTGGACGGTGATACTAATATAATGACAGGCGGTACGTTTGTACGCGGCTGGCCTGCATCGGGAACACTGCCGACAGCAGATCCGGATACCCGCTTGCCGCAAGATCCGCTTTACATAGCAATAAGAGCAAATATGTTCGCACCGTATCCGCATCCTTTCACCAATTTAGTAGTCATTCCTCATGGTGAGTATGAGGGCTCTATGCGGATTGCATATGAGCGCAGCCGCAGAGAGAATGATTTTGAAAGAGATTTGATGCTCAGCATAGAGCATGTTCAGCTCGCCGTGGATAGCAGACCTGATGGCTTTGCGTGGTTTGACCTGTATGTGGGCGAACCACCGACACCGGACCGTCAGGCAACCGCTGATAATCAAAATGGATATCAACAGATAACCTTCAGAAACATAGATGATACCGGAGGTCATGTTCTGTTTAATAGCATGCATATAGAGTTCTACGATGCATTGCCTGACGGCACCTCGGAACGTTCGAGATTCTTCAGAGGCACTCATCGGGATGACCGCATTATGCGGGAAACCAACCCGACTGTTGAGTTTATTCCTGCAGTGGAAGGCGCGGAAGGTATCGGCCCGCAAGAAGAAGCAATCCTGAGATTCTGGGTCGGAATAACATCAGGCCGTGAGTACATCGGACGTCATCCGGTAGATATGTTTATATACACGGATGACCCGGCAACTTACGATCTCCACGAAGATCTTTTCCCGTTCCATATAAGGTTCTATGTCACGATTACACCTGTAAACATACTCGTTGAGTGGCCGACTGAAGGACCGCAGCTTGAGCCTGCACCTGTACCGGACGGTAACATCCCGCCGGCAAGAGACCGTCGTCACGTAAGGCTGGACCGTGGTGAGGACCCGGATCATCATCAGCTTACATTCCGCCTGCACAACCGCTCGACAAGAATGCCAATATATCTTTCTAATATAGATTTAAGCTTCATCAGCCATCTTGTGCCGGATCCGGGTAGTACCGCTATTGCATACGACGCAGTGGATTACTTTGAAGTCGTAAATGTAATATTAAATCCTGATGACGAGTACCCCACAATTATACCTATTGTAGACGGACACTGGCCTACAGTTCCGGAAGATCCCAATGCGGATCGCCCACGTTCATGGCCTCCGAGCGTCGACACGCCGCCGATACTTGAAACCGCGCCTACGCGTGGCGAGGTAGGAGCACCGATTGAACTTACAATCAGACCAAGACCGGATCAGCCTGATGAGGTTGACGGATTGGAAGGTAGAGTTGTCCGTGACCCGGGTAATTACGACAACCTTATGCAGATTTTATATGATCGCAGTCAAGGCGGATGGGAAGCCTGGATTGCAGGTTGGGAAGACTTGCCTCATCCGCGTGTTATAGCCCCCAACCCGCACAACTGCTTCTGCCAGGCACTCAGATTGCACGTACGTGCGCCAAGCATCAGCGTAGGTGTACCCGGCACATTGCCGAATCAACCGGTATTGTTCCATCTGTATGAAGGCGAAGTACCGAGGACAAATCGTCGCGACGTTCCGGTAACGGATGCGCAGACATATCGCATGTTCCCGATAACACTGACTAATAACACACGCGGGCAAATGCTGCTGAGCGACCTTGTGTTCACCTTCGGCGGAGCAGAAGACTTCGAGCTGTTTAGTGGAGTTAATGCAGGACTTCATAGGCTGGCAAGCGGTGAGGTTGTTCAGATTTATGTTCCGATGCAGGATCCTACTACAGGACGGCTTACAACCGATATCAGGCTCGAACCAACTGAGCAAGTGACCTTATATGTCATAGCCAACTCTACGGCAAGTGACGAACGCACTTATGACTCATCAAGAGATAATGCCCCACGCGATACAACTCTGGCTATCCGCCACAGACTCGATGTCGAGGGCGGAGGAACTGTCGTAAACCTACAACTCACCGTAGAACCTGTTGATTTCACGGTGACACCTGCGACGGTGCCGCCGCATGTGACAATGTACTGGGGCGAAGACCCGTCATTAGAACAGCATCAGCGGTCATTCACCCTGACTAATCAGTCATCAAGGCAAAATATCAACCTTGCCGATATCACAATGCTCTTCCCGGGAATACAGCCAATACTGCCGGGTGGCTACTTTGAAGTCGTGCAGATAGGTGATGAACCAAGAAGAGGTCTCGGAAACAATGGTTGGCCTACTTCTACTGAAACGCAGTTTGTGCTTGCGTCAACGGAATCACAATACCCGTCGTCTATTACGATTATAGTTCAGGCGAGAGCCACCAATAATGACAGGGTAGAGCGCGCGCCGGGAACATACTACGACCAACTGCGAATGACCTATAACCATAGCCATAACGTCGCGCAGGGCACGCCTTCTGCGATGACAAGCCACAATATATCAATAAATCTCATAATGCAGCCGCCCGGTATCACAATAGGCGTACCCGGCACATTGCCGAATCAACCGGTATTGTTCCATCTGTATGAAGGCGAAGTACCGAGGACAGATCGTCGCGACGTTCCGGTAACGGATGCGCAGACATACCGCATGTTCCCGGTGACAATCGTGAACAGGGGTAACGGTCCGATGTTGATAAGTGACCTTATCTTCACATTCGCCGGAGAAAATTACCCCCTGGACCTTGAAGGAGACTTCAGGTTGCACAGCATGGATTTAGTCGATAGAAACGGTAATGTATTGCTTGATGACGTAGCTGTAACTATGGATGACCCCGGCACACGGCCGGGAAGGATTTTAACCACCGAAGAAATCCCCGCAGGCGGTACACTGACAGTCTTTGTTATAGCGAAAGAAGGCGCAAGTGAATATCGTACCCACGATTATGTTACTGATGACAATGAACCGCGCAGCACGAGCCTTGCTATTCGCCATTCCTTTGGATCTGCCGCCGATAACAGAACTATAAATATGTCGCTTACGGTAGAGCCGGTAAACTTTGGTGTGACAACAAGTGCTGCAAATGCAAATAATGTCACAATGTACTGGGGCGAAAACCCGTCATTACCACAGCATCAACGGTCATTTACGTTGACAAACCGTTCTACAAGAGAATCCATCAACCTAGCTGACATAAATGCGTCCTTCCCGTACAATTACTTTGAAATCGTGAGTATAGGTGGAGACGGCAGAACAGGCTCAGGTTGGCCTGCTATTGCAGAACGGCAGTTTGTGCTTGCACCATTGGGCTCAGTAACAGTTGTAGTTCAGGCGAGAGTATATCCGCCGACGACATCACTGCAACCAAACAACCGCGTAGAGCGCCAGCCGGAAACATACGAGGACTTCTTTAGGCTTATATATGTCCGCAGTTTCAGTAGCGATCAAGACGCCGCGTATTTTACGACTCATAATATACCGATAAATCTGACGGTGCTTCCTCCGGGTATCACGATAAGCGCGCCCGGCACAGTAGCAGCGCAGCCGGTATTGTTCCACCTGTACTACGGTGAAGCTCCGGGAGACTTGCGTCGCTCAGGTCCGGGACTGACTACGCTTACATACCGTATGTTCCCGGTGACAATAGATAACAGGGGTAGTGGCCCGATGCTGATAAGTGACCTCATATTCACATTTGAAGGTCTTGACGGAAATGCTCCGGAAGGTGACTTCAGACTGCACAGCATGGATTTATTCGGGCCGGGTAATGTTCCTATGCAGGTAAATACACCTATAATCATGGATGATGACGTCGATAGAGAAGGAAGAATTGACACCACCGGTTTAAGTCATACAGAAATACCCGCAGGCGGCAGGCTGACAGTCTTTGTCATTGCAATGGACGATGCCGGACAAACAAGCACCTACACCGACGCTAACGACCCGCATCGCGACGTGCCACGCAGAACAGGGCTCACAATCGAGCATGATTTTGGAGATGGTGCCGACGAGAGAACTATATTCATGCACCTAACCGTTGAGCCGATTAAGTTCGCAATTGGGCTACCGAATCCGCTCGACATCGCAGTGAATCAAGACGATACACAAAACGGGCGAACCACGCCGGGACGTGAAAATGAACATATACGCATAATCACGTTGCAAAACCGCTCAACGAGGCAAACTGTTGACCTTGCAGACATTGGTCATTCGGAAAGCTTCCAAAACGGAGGGTTGTTTGAGTTCGGCAGGATGATAAACGGTGTGTTTGTCCCGGGCTGGCCTACCGGAGAACTTGGGCTTGCGCCAAACCGACAAACAGCGGGAGCTGCATTTGAAATTGCAATCAGGACGACGGTAAATCCGCCGGATGAATATGACAATGTGGGTGTGCGCGGAGATTACATCATTTTTGATTATGAATTTGGGCACTTCCCCGGTGAAAACAACGACCCGGAGCAATACAAACAGTGGATAAATCTGACAGTGAATCCACGTATAACGTTCAAATGGAACGCTGTTGACGGATATGGTAACCCGGTTACTGTATATCAGTATGTCGGTACCGGCGCAAACAGAGTCCTTGTACCTGCAAATGTGATAGAATTCCGAAACATTCCTTACGGTGAGAGGTTTACCCCTGTAATGACAGCTCCAAATCCGCTACCAACGCCTGTTATAAGGGAAAACCTTGCAACAGTAGGCTGGTTTACCGATATACCGACGGATGATTATGGAGTGCCTCGCCCGCAGTCGCTATTCTTTATCTATGAAGATGTCGAAGACGGCATTGTTGAGGCGCACCCATTATTCATAGACTTGCTTGCCACTACGGGACAGCACGCACCCTACAACATCATCACGGAAAACCGCACATTCTATGCAGGCTGGTCGAGCGGTGCAGTAATTTACGTTGAAGTCGATATAGAGGTTGGTGTTAATGCAGATGCCGGAGGCATAAGCTCGGAGAATGTATATGTCTATATAAATGATGTACCCGTTTCGCGGGATTATCTCCGCGCCGGTGTACCCGTTCCGGTAGGGCATGTAGTTCGCCTTAATGCAGATACGACCGAGTATTTCAGATTAAACAGATGGGTAGTATCAGGAGATTGGAACGAAGCTTTGGAGCAGGACGGTATAGTGTACGGCAGGACTCAACCGGGCAGATGGCCGACTGACTCTCGTGAGACCTCATTTGTTATGCCGAACGTAAACATAAGGCTTGAAGTTACCGAGTATGACTGGGAAGGCAGAGCGTTCTACATCAACGGCATGGGTGAACAAAGACAAAGACTGGGTAACGGCAACAATTTTGACGGCGAAAATAACTACAACGGCAACGGCGAAGATGACTGCGAATGCGCAAATGACTGCGAATGCGCAGATGGCTGCGGAGATGACTGCGAATGCGGAGATGACTGCAAATGCAGAGCTTACTGCGAAGATTACTACTGGATACTGCCGGGAACGTCGGTAGAGCTACCTGATGTTTATGTAAAAGGATACACATTCCGCGGCTGGAGATCGGTATATCCGGAAGATTTGGATATTTACAACTCAAATCCGTTCTACTTCCACATGCCGGCAGGAGTTTCTCCCGTAGAAGTCGAAGCTATTTGGCGCTTTGTGTGGCAGTGGGGCGGCGGCGGTAGCGGCGGCCAGTGGAGCGGCGGCAATGATGGCAATGATGAAAATGATGACAATGATGGCAATTGGAACTGGTGGGACTATACTGTTATCGAACTGTACTACGGCGAAGATTCAAGTGTAGATATATACACATTAGTAGAAACTGTCAAAGATATGGCAGCGGAAGAGTTTGTTTATGAAATAACCTTCGAGCAACCGTTCCTGATCCCGGCAATAGTTCATAATAATTCCTACAACCCGCAAGTATTTAAAGACATTCCCACCATTGAGGCGCTCGGAGGTGACGAAACTTACTTTAATCTCCACAGTGGTGTCATGCACATACACATGGTGGACGATGAGCAAACCATAACAATCATAGGCTTTGATGACGTCGGGGGCGGTTTTGAACTCCTGCCCGACGAAGTGCTCATCTTCCTGATCACAGTACTGCCGACTGCAAGTCACGACACAGAGATTGCGGAGGGGCATTACTCGACCCTGCGACTCAGTGACACTGACGACGAATACGAAAATGCCCCAATGCGACACCTCGACCTGACTCTTACATTAAGACCTGTGACATTTGATTTAGATTTTATCGAGGTTGAAGAAACTTCTGAGGAGGAAGAAGAATCAACTCCTGAGGTTGAATCAAATCCTGAGGAGGAAGAAGCTTCTGAGGAGGAAGAAAATAGATCGTCGGTTATATCAATATACGGTGCCGGTGCAGAAACGATGATAGAGGAAGGGCACTACCTCACGCTCAGGATAACAAATGAGTCAACCAGAGAAGAGATACACTTTAACCGTGCGGAAGATGACGACTATCATAGGCCTCAAAGCACTGTAACCTATGAGTTTGAAGTAGTAGAAATCGAGGGCAGGGACATTACAAGCCTATTCGAGTTCGCAGAAGACCTCTACAGCTGGAGTTCAGACGTAGTTTTAGGTCCGAATGTACCCGAAGATGAAGATGAAGATCTGTCTGAATATGAACCCGAAGAATTGTTTACGGCATTTAACGTTGAATCCGAAGATGAACGTCTTTATGAATACTTCGACTTCAGGGTAAGACCGATACTGTCAGCTGTAAGAACTCTGCCTCCGGGCATATATAGCCAGACGCTGACTATCACTCACCAACTCCACGGCGTAAACACTGAAGAGAGAGAAGTGACACTATATCTCGAGATACTGCCCTACGAGGGCCAAACTGAGGATGACGAGTCCTTAGGCTTCACGTTGGATACCCCGCATCGGAACCTTGTTGAGTTCCATCTGTACTATCGTGAGAATCCTACACCGATACGTCGCACACCTACAGATCAGGTTGCGGATATGATGGCAGCGGCCGGAGAACGGCATCTCATGTTCCCGATAACGATAACAAATATCGACCGCTCTCCGATAGCACTTAATAGCTTTAACTTTGCCTTTAGCCGAACAGACCTTGGCACAACAGACTTTATGTTCCACAGCATTGCCACTCGCGCAAATATGATGAGAGCTGTGCCAATCATAACCCCCGTGCCGCTTCCTGCAAACCTTGCGCAAAGTAATCATTTAATCATGCCCGGCGAGAGTCTCACCCTGTACATCATTGCCACACCCGGAGCGAGCCACTCCCATCCGCACCCGAACCTGACTCCGAGCGTACGCGACACAACCTTGCGAATCAGCAATGCAGAGGGGACAATCCGTAATATAAACCTGAGACTGACGGTGCAACCTGTGACGTTCACCTTGAGTGCGAACGTACCTGCAGACCTATATCAATTGATGGGTCCCCGAGCTCCGCAAACCATAGTAGTACCTCGGATGCAGACGCATAGTCCTGCTTTGCAAACCATAGGCGCAAGCTGGATGCAGATGCATAATGCTGCTTCGCAAACCATGGGCGCAAACCGGGCGCATATGTATAATCCTGATATGCAAAACATAATCGTACCCCAGGTACAGTCATTTGATCCTTCTGTACACAGCCGCACTATCAGGATGGCGAATCTGTCCACAAGAGAGCCGATACACTGGAACAGAGAAGCCGTAGAAATTTCACCAATGATGCCCACCGGAGTGGCGGAAAGCCGTGTAAGGATTGAGTTTGTGAATCGTGGACATTCCGATGATGCAACACCTGAAATCCCATGGACAAACCCGGAACAAACCCTGTTCACGGTAGAGGCAGATTGGCCGGGCTGGCCTGACCAGGATGCGGTGTTTAACCTGACGGCAAGAAATGTAAACGAGCTTTTATCGCGACTTCACTTTACTGTACATCCGACCGAAGAGGCTGTAAACCTGAATCCGGGAACATACCACGAGACAGTAAGGGTCACACTTACTCTCGGAAATATAACAGTTGTGAGAGAAGTGGTACTCACCCTGGTAGTAGACGATATCCTGCAACTCTCAGGAATACCTGATGTCTCAGTCGATGATGATCCGGGTACAGAAGCTCCGGAAACACCAATACCCCGCGAGCCCGCACCCGCGGCACCTGCAGAACCCGCAAACTGCCTGCTATGGCTACTCCTTCTCCTGATACCGCTACTATTTTTACTATGGCTATTCTGGCGCAGAAAGGTTGAGTTCATATTCTACTTAGACGATGAAAACACCGAAACGGTAACGGTGAAAGTCTGGTTCAGACTAACCGAAGAAATGCTGCCAAAAGCTCCAACAGGACGCGAAGGCATGATACTCCGAAGTTGGTACAAAACACTAGAAGATGCAACCCGCGGCGAGAACAACCAAGTAGAGTTCCCACAAAAAATCCTGCGCCGCCGCAAATTCTACAGCGTATGGTTCGAGTGAAGCGCGGGGACGGGCCCCTTGCTTCACCAAGCGGGAGTAGGTGAAGCGCGGGGACGGGCCCCTTGCTTCACTAAGCGGGATTAAGCAAAAACAAACCGAGACAAACCGAGGGAAACCACCTCGGTTTGCTTTATGCTACACATTGACTTTTATCCTCGTTTCATACTTTAATCTTCGTTGTAGACTTCTTCATACTTTTTGTCAAGAGGATTTTTCGTCCCGTTTCCCCGTCTGCTATCTGCCGAAAAAATTATCTAAAGATAGTGTAAAAATTTTACGGTTAAATTTGACATTTACTCTTCTTGCGTGGTATTATCAGACAGAAAGGGGTGAATTGACTATGCTTAGTTATTTTGAAGTGACTGGTTATAAGAATTTTAGAGAGACTATTTTTTTGGATTTTAATGATGTGCGGGATTACCAATTCAATAGTAACTGCGTCGATAATGAATTAATCAGAAAAGCGATAATTTATGGAAAAAACGCTATAGGAAAATCTAATTTTGGCTCGGCATTGCTTGATATTGCCCAGCGTCCATTTCGCGATACAAACAATGTTGGTGATGACGGAGATTATGATGTCTCTTTTTTGAATACTGAAAATCAATCAGGATTTGCTGAATTTTTCTATAGATTTAGATTTGATGAAGGCCAAGTTGAATACGTCTACCGCAAAAGTGCCCCCTATACGCTCCTATACGAAAAAATTAAAGTAAATGATAAAATTATTGTTGAATATGATCGTGAACATCCCGAACGGAGTGATACAAGTGGTATTGAAGAGCTTTCCAAAACCTTAATCTTAGACTTTGCCAACGTTTACTCAGTCTTTAACTATATTGTTTCTAATGTTCCGTTAAAATCGGAGCACCCTTTGAAAAGGACTTTTGAATATATTCGCAGGATGAGAGGTTTAACACAACATACTAGAGGATTTGCACCATTTGGGCGAATGCCCGACGTTTTTGCTGATGGTGGACTAGAAGAATTTGAAAGCTTTTTATGTGATGCGGGAATTCATACAAAACTAAAATTAGTGGAAGAAAATGACAGGGTACGATTATACTTTGATACTGCACCGCCACTTCTTTTTAATCAAGTGGCTTCAAGTGGAACAAAAGCTCTCCTTAATTTTTTTCCTATGTTCAAATTTGCGGAAAGAAGAAATACCTCCTTATTATTCTTAGATGAGTTTGATTCATTTTACCATTTCGAATTAGCAGAAACCCTTATAAAAATGCTTGACAAATTGAAGGATACTCAAATTATTATCACATCACATAATACAAACCTTCTTTCAAATCGAATAATGCGTCCTGATTGCTATTTCATCATGACAAAAGATAAACTAACTTCGTTTGCTAATGCCACAACCCGCGAGCTAAGGGAAGGTCACAATTTGGAAAAACTTTACATGAGTGGTGAGTTTGATGAGTAAGAGCAAAACGCTTATCCTCGTTGAAGGGGAAAAAACAGATTTTAAGCTGATGGAACGTTTACTGACCCAATACTCAATAAAAGATATGCACGATATTATCTCGTACAAAACTAATATTTATTCGCTATACAACACGATGTTTAAGGGTGTAAATCCAAGCGAGTTAGACATTTTGGCACATTTGAAATCACTCGAACCGGATGTATCAATGAAAAAACTTTTCGACCAGCGTTTTTCTGATATACTTTTAATATTTGATTTTGATCCACAGGATTCTAACTTCTCTGATAAAGTGATTTCAGAAATGGTTGAATATTTTATCGAGTCAACTGAAATGGGTAAACTTTATTTAAACTACCCAATGGTTGAATCTTTCTACCACATGAAAAATATTCCGGATGCTGATTATAATACATATACAGCATCTTTATCGGAGTTACAAAAAAGAACATATAAAGCGCGAGTAAATGCTGAAAATAGAAACAAAGATTATTCTAAATTTTCTTCGACCAGGGCAGAAAGCAGTACTGTGATTTGTCAAAACATAGAAAAAGCTCGCCTAATCACCAACTCGAATGATTCAATTCCTGACCAAATCAGCCTGTTGAAAGAACAACTTGCACAGTTACATAGCTGCAAAAATGTTTATGTCTTGTGTACGTGCGTATTCTATATTGCAGATTATAACCCCGGCTTGCTAATTTAATATGCTTTAATCTGTTTGCGTGATTTCAAGTTGAGGAAGGCAGAAACCTCATTTTGCTTTTTTGCTTTTGTTCAGTGCTTAATTGTTCCGCTTGGCTCATGATAAGTTCTGCAAATGCCGTTTCGTTTTTCTTTGCGTTCACAGTGATTTTATAACATTTTTTACTGATTTTTGCGCTTGACACATACTTCTCTGTAAGCATCAAGCAGCAAGTCACCTAGAAAAAAGGTTTGTTAGGTAGTAAAATAATCCAAAATGTTTTAGAAAAGTAAGTATGACTTTTATCCTCGTTTCATACTTCTTCATACTTTTTGTCAAGAGAATTTTTCGTCCCGCCGTTTTACTTCGGTAGCACATCTACAGCAACTCGTTTGTTTTCCCTGCGAGATACAGCGGTAGATTTGTTATATTGCCGTCTTTTACGTATCCGCGCTTTGAAAAACGAAGTGCCGTTTGCGGTTGCCTGCGATTGATAAAAGCTTTAAAACTGGGGGCATTTTTGTTTTCGCCGCTCTTTACCTCAACAGGAATAATCTCCATGCCGCTTTGAATGAGAAAATCAATTTCACCATTCTTGGTTGCGTAGAAACGGGGCTGTACATCAAATTGCCCCATTAGTTGTTGAAGTACAAAATTTTTTGTCAAAGCACCTTTGAAATGATAGTCGCTTTTTAGCAAAACAGCAGAATTATCTATGCCTGCCATATGCTTTAGCAGCCCTGTATCAAATAAAAAGAGCTTGAAGTTGTTTAACTGGTCATAAGCT
>Ga0209755_10001023_pt1 | contig 46781 bp, 41 predicted proteins | sample TergutCo191P1_FD_187301 | JGI IMG/M metagenome (GOLD analysis project Ga0209755, IMG submission 187301) | Cornitermes sp. P1 segment gut microbial communities from Petit-Saut dam, French Guiana - Co191P1 (SPAdes) (version 2) | ecosystem: Host-associated > Arthropoda: Insects > Digestive system... | reverse complement strand
TCTCTTTTATTGTGGACCTCGCCAAGAGGTACCACGGTGGTTTGAAATAGGACCCCTTAGAGTGAAGGTAGCTTTTTTCACACTGAAAACGCAAGTGGCGACCCCACAAGCATAACATAATATCTACGTTGGATTGTTGGTGTATTTTGCGGGATATTGTAATTCATGCGTTGCGGACGGCCGGGGACGGCCGCCCTGCCACCCTCACCCCGCCCCCGCTCAAACTCCTGACCGATTCCGAAAGGTTCAAAATCGTGTCCTGCTGCGACTTTATTATCTCTATCAGGTTCACCACCCCGCCCGGAAGGTCCGGCGAAGACTGGGCCGGGGCCGGGGGCGCTGCCGCAGGCTCCTCAAACATCAGTTCGTCCGTAAGGATGCCGAAATACCCCGCGATCTTCTTAACCTGTGCCGGACGGGGGGAGGCGCCGCGCTTCCAGCCGGTAACGGTCGTAGTGCTCATTTTCAGGTCTACTGCCAGCTTGGATACAGATATTCCACGCTCAAAACAGAGCTTTTTCAGCTTTTCGTAGAACATTTACGGCCCTTTCCGGCAAAAATCACTCAAAGATTAATGAAAATTACGTGTCCAACCACAAAAAATTCAAAAAAACTGTTGACTTATGGCGCGTAATGTTGTAATTTACATATTAAAACAGTCTGTAACAGTCTCCAGTAACGGACGCAGGCGTATTTGAGGTATTGGTAACTGTTGTTAACTAAACATAAGTAAAATAAACTATTGTAAGGTCAAAAGCAAGGAACTGGCTATGGAAAAGATGATGACCCCCCAAGAAGTAGCGGAACGGTACAGCGTAACCGTCGAAAGCGTCTGGCGCTGGATACGAACCGGCCGCCTCCCGGCCATGCGCCTGACCAAGCGCAACTACCGCATCCGCCCCGCCGATCTCGTAGCTTTTGAACGGGGGGAAGGTCAAGGCCAAACAAATACAGAAAGTTGCTAATGCTCGAACTGAAAAATATACATAAATCCTTTGGCGATGTCCGAGTCCTGAACGGAACTAATCTCCGCCTCGAAAAGGGTTTGATATACACGCTAAAGGGCGGCAACGGTTCGGGCAAAACGACCCTGATCAATATAATATCCGGCTTTCTGAAACCGGATGAGGGTAACGTAGAGCTGAACGGTAAAAAGATAATGCGGTTTCTGCCGTACCGCGTAAATAGAATGGGCATAGGCCGGACATTCCAGGACTTGCGCCTCGCCGCGCAGATGACGGTGTACGAAAATATCCTGCTGGCGCTGGAAAAGAGAATGTTCGCCTTTCCCGGCAAAAACCAGCAAAAACGGGCAGATGAAATTTTGAAAACCGTCTCGCTTACGGAAAAACGAAACGAACTGGCAGGCGAAATATCATACGGGCAGCAAAAATTGCTGACCATAGGCTGCTGCATAGCCAACAACGCCGAAATGCTGTTGATAGACGAACCGGTCGCCGGGATTGACAAGGACAATCGGGTGAAAATTATAGAATTAGTAAAACAGTTGAAGCAGGAAGGAAAGACCATATTGCAGATCGAGCACCACCCTGATTACATCAAGGAGACGAGCGATCATGTTCTGCAAATGGAGAAGGGCGTAATATGCTGACCGTAGAACACATAACCACCGGCTACGGCAAAAAGCAGGTGCTGACGGATGTCTCGTTTAGTGTGGATAAGGGCGATGTTGTTTTGCTCAGCGGCGGTAACGGTTCGGGCAAAAGTACGGTACTGAAAACCATATACGGCTTACTAAAACCGTGGGCGAGTGAACAGGAGGGTAGGATTACTTTTGAAGATAAGAAGATAACAGGATTGCCGGTTTCGACGATGATACGTAGCGGCATTGTGTATATGCCACAGAAAAAGAACGTATTTGAGGACTTTTCTGTGGAAGAGAATTTGTCCGTTTCGGCAGGGATTTATCCCAAAAAGGAGGCTAAAGAGCGGGCGGAGAAGGTTTTTGAGGTGTTGCCCAAACTGAAAACAATGCGGAAACGGACGCCTTTTCATCTTAGCGGCGGGGAAAGACAGTTATTGGCTTTTGGAAACGTGTTGATTCACTCGCCGAAATTGGTATTGCTCGATGAACCGCTGGCTGGTGTAGACGGGTTTATAACTGAAATTATTTGTGAACAAATTAGAGTTTTGCAAAAAACGGGCACTGTTCTGATTGTAGAGCATAAAAGGTCTGTATTAAATGAATGTATCACATCTAAAATTGAATTGGAGCTTGGAAATGTCAGGCACAAGTGGCATAATTGAAAATGATAAACTTGATTTATACCAATATACGTTATCAAGAGTTGATATGTATATTAATAACGTAGATGCGAAATCTGCAAATGGCATAATGATAATTGCTCTAAGTTTTGCGGTAGTTATTGCATTCTTTAGCTCTGTTATTATCAATCCATCTAACGGGATAGTGTGCATAGAGCAGTTGCTAATATTTTCAGATTTTTTGTTTGGGCTTATTAGTCTTTATTACAGCATAATAACTTTTACTCCTAGGCAAAATATGCAAAATTATGCCAAGAATATTTCATCAGAAACACTATCTTCAAATTTATTTTGGGGGGAAATTTCAAAAAAAGAATATGCCGATTTTGTAAGGGCAATTAAAGCAACTACAGTAGCAGATAATAAAGATGATTTATTGCGCCAAATTTACATTTGTTCAAAGATTTGCGCTCAAAAATTCAAGAATTACCAAATAGCTCTTTTGTTTTTAAAAATAAAAATGTCGATTTTTACATTAATTGTTTTTTACGTTGCATATTTTTATTACTCTAACTATTAAAAAGGGGTTGTATTATGTCGTACAAGGCTAAAAAATCAATTGCTTTAACAGTAGTATTGCTGTTTGTATTGTTTGCAGTTTTTTATTATAGTACTCATGTTGTTAAAAAACCTGATGGTAGTTCTTTATATAAAATAGCGGTATTACTCCCGCTGACCGGACCAGGGGCGGCATATGCAAATCAGGTGTTAGACGGTATAAATTTAGCATATCAAGATTTAAAGGAAAGTAAAAAAATTACGGAGAATGAATTTGTATTGCTGGTTGAAGATACTGAGACTGATACCAAGAAAGCTGTTAATGCTTTAAATAAATTTATTAGTATAGACAAAGTACAGATTGTTATTGGTGAGTTAGCCTCTTCAATAACCCTGGCATGTGCTCCGATTGCGGAAAGAAATAAGGTTTTGCTTTTTTCGCCTGGTTCTTCGGCAGATGCCATAACTACTGCCGGAGATTATATTTTTAGGATTGCACCTACCGATTCATATGATGGTGAATTTTTAGCCAATGAGATGGTTCAACGCTATGGTGTAAATACAGCTTCAATTTTATACCTGAATAATGATTTCGGTATTGGGTTAAAAGATGTGTTTACAAAAAAGTTTGAAGCACTGGGCGGAAAAGTTGTTTTAACTGAAGGGGTAAATATGGGGAGTAATAATTACAAAACACCCGTTTCCAATTTGAGAGAAGCCTATGTTGATGCCATATTGTTGATTGCTGCAAGTGATGAAAATATTACGGCAATAAAAGAAATTCGTCAACTTGGTATTAAAAGTAAAATTTTTGCACCATCTAGCTTTAACAACCCTGAGATACCTGCTTTAGCTGGTGGAGCTGCCGAAGGGATTATTTTTTCTGCCGCAAGCTTTGATGGGATTAAGGACCAGGAGAATGTCGCGAGGTTTTTACGATTATTTGAAAAAAAATATCCACAGAAAACACCAACCACATTCACTGCGTATGGATATGATGCGATGATGATTCTTGTTCAAGAAATAAAAAAGAATGGATATGACGCGGAGGTAGTTAAGAATAGTTTATACAAGATGCCACCTTTTTATGGTGCCAGCGGAGTTACAACATTTGATGAAAATGGTGATGCAAAAAAAGAATTGACATTATTTGTTGTTAAGGATGGAAACTTTATGGCAATAGGAGGGAAATAGACATGTTGAAAGAGTCAAAGACCAAGCGTAGCGCATATATCATTATGGGTGATATTGTAAATTCTACGGCGATATACAAGGCAGGTCAATTAAATTGGACTCTTCGCCGGATGTTCGATATTTTGGAGAAGCAATATAGAAAGTATAGTTATGGTGAAGGGATAATGACGTATCCATTAGGTGATGGATTTGTATCTATTTTGATTTTTGGAGAGGATGGATATTTTAATGCAACAGAATCTTTGAAAATAATAGACCTTTGTCGGGACATTCTGGCTACAGCATGTAAAAGAGAGAAGAAAAGAACGCCAATCGAGCTTCGATTAGGTGTTAGTTGTGGTCAGGTTACGAAATGTGATTTTACATATACAACCAGTATACCGCACAAAAGTGAAACTATTTCTTATTTTATTGGTAAATCTATCGCAGAGTGTTCACGGCTAATGAGTTTTGGCGATGATCGCCACTTAATTGCATCGGAGGTTTTTTATTGTACCATAAATCAAAGCCTTGGTGATGCGGGTGGTAAATATAAGGCGACAAAACAGATACAAGCGGATAAGAAAGCTGAATCTTACACATTTTACACAATACTTGAGGAAAATGAGAAAAACGCGATATTTAACAGGAAACAACCAATACTAAAACATCCTCAACCAGCGTTAAAGGTTGCAGATATTCAACGTTTTCAACAAACAATCAGAGCAAATGGTCTTTTTTATTCTATAACATTAATTGATGCTCAATCATGGATAAACGATCACGCCCTTTTGACGGTATTGATACAGCAAGCCGCCAAAGATACAGTACGCACTTTTAAACGGCTCTTTATATGGGATGAAATTATTGATAATGTTTATACTAACTGCCTACGTACTCATCATGATACTGCAAAAATTGAGCAGATTGTTAAACGTAGAAGAGATATTCAATGTGTAGCTAATACAATAAAAGAGCAATTCGCTCCGAAGAGGTCGCCATTGATACAGTTTTGGGAAGATCCATTCAAAGAAGCTTGGTTATGTTGTCCCAAAGATGACGCATCGTGTTCTATTGAAAGCTGTGAAAACAGATGTGCTAAATTAGAAGGTGGTTTTGGTATTTTTGATGAAAATACACAGAATTATATTATTCACAATATTGATAACGAATCTATTTTGGAGTTTAGGGATATTTTTATCAAACTTTTTTTGGCTCGGCCAGAATGATAGTATAATATTAGGTAGAGGTAATGCTTTATGTATCAGCTATGTGTAAATATAGTATTTTATTGGACATTGATTTTGTTGGTGTCGAAATCATTTTACTTATTATATGACACAACAAAATTTTTTAATCTTGCATTTGCTTTTTGTATAACAGGATCGGGTTATCTTACACATCTGTTTTCGCGGCAATTTAATTTACCGACTGTGTTAGCTATTTTGGGGGCAATAGTATCCATTGCTGGTATTGGTATACTATCGGAAATTTTGTTTTATAAACCGTTGCGCAAGCGTGGGGCATCTTCGATGGCATTGATGATTGCCTCGTTAGGATTATACGTAATTTTGCAAAATGCAATTTCAATAGTTTGGGGGAATAGCACAAAAAGTATTCGTACATGGGACATTACGGTAGGACATACGTTTTTTGGGGCACACATCACGAGTGTCCAAATAATTTCGATTATCGTTTGCATATTATTGTTTATTCTAGGTATCGTCATTATGAAATACAGTAGCATTGGGCGAAATATTCGGGCTGTGGCGAGTAATTCTGAATTGAGTAATATTGTAGGTATTTCATCGGACAGGGTTATTCTGTGGGCGTTTGGGATTGGTTCTGCGTTGGCGGCTGTGGCGGGGATTTTGATTGCTTTTGATACGGATATGAGGCCGACGATGGGTTTTAGTTGGTTGTTGTATGGGGTGGTGGCAATGATTATTGGCGGTGTGGGTAGCAATTGGGGGCTGGTTGGCGGAGCGTTACTTTTGGCAGCAGCGCAACACATGGCCGGTTACTATATTGGCAGTCAATGGATGGATGCCGTAGCCTATATAATTCTGATTTTGTTTCTGATAGCCAAACCGCTTGGATTTAGCGGTAAACGATTAAAGAAGATAGAGATTTGATATGGAATACTTATTACACTTATTAATATTAGTGGGTATATATACTATGCTCTCGCAAAGCTTGAATCTGTCAGCTGGGTTTGGCGGGATGATTTCGTTGGCTCATGCCGGATTTTATGGCGTAGGTGCGTATACTGCCGCATTGCTTGCGGTTAATTTTCAGATACCTTTTCCGCTTGCGTTACCCATTGCTATGACGTTAAGCGGACTGTTAGCGTTAGTCGTTTCCGCTATTGCCTTACGTACTATTGACGATTATTTTATAATATGTACGTTAGGTATTCAAGTTGTTGTTTTTTCGTTAATGAATAACTGGATGTCTCTCACAAGAGGGCCTTTGGGTATACCGGGTATTCCAAGCATTCAGCTTTTTGGCTTTGCAATACAAAATAGATTGCTTTTTCTGCTTTTAACCCTATTTTTCGCCGCTTTGATATTTTTCTTTCTAAAAAAACTTACAACCTCATCTTTCGGGCATACCCTACGGGCGTTAAGCGAAGATGAGATTTTTACGCAGTCTTTAGGAAAAAATGTCTATCTTACAAAAGTTATCGCATTTACCGTAAGCGCGATGATTGCTGCTGTTCCGGGGGCGCTTTATGCCCATTATATCAGCTATATTGACCCGACGAGTTTTACGGTTGATGAGTCTATCTTTATTTTATCTATTGTGATTATTGGCGGAATGCGAAATTTGTGGGGAAGCGCTATAGCTGCCGCGTTTCTTGTTTTGTTGCCGGAAGCATTGCGGTTTGTGGGTATGCCCAACGCTATAGCCGCCAATATGCGCCAGATTATCTATGGCGGGATATTGATTTTTATGATGTTCAGATATAGTAACGGATTGGTGATGAAAGAGGGTACCAATAACGGTTAGCGTAATGTAACGCTAAAAATTAACAATGCAAAAAAACATTTTAAATAACCAATTATTTCAAAAGGAAGGTGTTACTATGAACAAACTTATTAAACATATCGCAGTAGCAGTATGTACCGCAATTCTTGCTGTACCAACTACGACACTAGCCCAAAACTGGGTTGGTGATGGTGGTAAGGGTACGAGTATCACGATTCTCTCTCCGCGATCACGTGGACTTGAGGAAAATCAGAACCACCTACCAGCGCTGATACAGGGTGAACTTGTGAGTAACTTTTCAAACTACTCTGCCATTTCCGTACTGGACTGGGAAGAACGTGAGGCTATACTTCTCCGTCTGCTATCAGGGTCTTACAGCGATAGCGTGGCAGAGAGCGCGGCGCAGGAAGTTGGAAACGCGATACCGACAACCCACTTTATGCAGGAAAGAATAATGAAAATTCCGACTGGCTACAACCTTCAAATACGTATTGTCCAAACCAGCGACAAAGCCGTGATAGCCTCGTTTTCTGGAAATTTTACATATTTAGAACTGAATAATCTGACGGGCATACGGCGGGCCTCGCTCGAACTGCTTCCTAAGATGGGAGTAACGCTTACGGCAAAAGCGCAGGAAGAACTCACAGCTCCGGCGGCAGTAAACCATGTAACCGCGCAAACCGCACTTGCCCAAGGTGTTACTGCCCAACGGCAGGGAACCGAGGTCGCGGCGTTAAGCTACTACTTTAAAGCCGCCTCTGCCGACCCATCCCTGATGGAAGCGGTAAATAGGTCTTCGATACTTAATGCTAACATCTCAAGTGGAAACATGGGTGATAATATCCGTAATGAGATACAGTGGCGGAAACAGTGGGTGGACAGGCTTACGGAGACGGAGCAGTTTTTTGCCAATTTGTTTAAAACGGAATCCATGCCGTATACGTTGTCTTATTTGGATACTATTTATCAGGGGGATATTAATTTTCAGAATGAGACTGTAGCCTTAAGCATAGAAACGCGATTGTCTGCCGATGGTCGTTGGCCGCTTCCGATAGAGCGTACGTTGCAGGCGGTATGGGACGGTTTAAATGCTACCAGCAAAAAAGACCCGTGGGGGCTTGGCAGCTGGCCCCGGCAGGGTGTTACCAGCTTAAATGTCTTTGAAGGGCGGAGGAATAACTTTTCTGTGATTTTTGAACTGGTAAATAGCCATAATAACGTGATAGGCAAGCAAACGTTGCAGGCAAGCGGTTCTTGGGGATTCCGCAGCGGTCGTCCCGGTATTGATATTTCCTCGCCGGATCAGCAGACAGTAAGATTCCAAAACGTCAACGCAAATGATATAACGGATAATCTGACTATACGTGTTGCAAGCGTAAACGGGGCAAACGCAGAAACTGCTGCCAAAAATGGAGTTCTGCAAATACGGGCTGTCAGCCGCAAAATCGAAAGAAGCAGTTTTACCGATTCAAGAGATAAAAAAAGCTATCGTACGGTAAGAATAGGTCTCTTAAGGTGGATGGCACAGAATCTCAACTACCAAACAAATAATAGTTGGTGTTATGATAACAAGACTTCTAACTGTGCAAAATACGGTAGATTGTATACTTGGGATGCCGCGATGAACGCCTGTCCGGCTGGGTGGCGATTGCCAACTAATGAAGATTGGTACTATTTGGTGAAGATTGCTGGCAGTAATGCTGGTACGAAGCTTAAAGCGCGTTTGCCGGATTGGAATGGTACAGACGATTACGGATTTTCGGCTTTGCCGGGTGGCTACCACAACCTCGGTAATGGCAGCTTCAACTACGCCGGCTACGGCGGCCATTGGTGGAGTGCCACGGAAAAGGACCGCAGCCTGAAGAGGGTCCGGGACATGTTATCGAATGAGGGCCTCGTGTACGAGAGCGCCAGCGGTAGCAGGGACGTCGGTTTATCTGCGCTCTGCGTCCAAGACTGAAGCGGCACAGCGCCAAGCTAAGCCGCCGGCGCGAGCCGCGTTTTTTGCGGCACGCGCCGTAATGGAGCTTCGGACAACGGCAAGGTAAACGGGAACAACAGTAGCAATGGCCGCGGCCTTTTCGGGCTCTGCGTCCAGCGCGGTGCGAGGGGAGTCCGGTAATCCGGTCTTCCCTTTATTTTTTGGGTGGGTACGGGTGTCAGCTGAATTTGGGGAGGGTCAGTTTCCACGCTCCGGCACCGCGTCCTTAATGCCCGCACTTATCGGATCGCCGCGCCGGATCCGCCGTATAGGGGGCTTGATTTAGCCTTAAATATCCTCCTGACCGACCTCGTAATCCATCTGTTTGGGGTACTTGGAGGAGTTTTGGGGTCAAAATTAACAGAATTTTGCCGATTTTAAGAAAATTTTTGATCAACTTATTTTTTTTTGCGATTTTTTAGCTATAGTTCGGCGGCAAATAGTATAATTAGGCTTATAGATATTGGTTTGAGAAACCCCGTTGGTTCTAAACCATAAAAAAGGAAGGGATTAAGCCGAAGTGACACAGAAATATGATTTAAAGGAACTGTTGGAGCATCCCGACACCCCGCTGACGGAGGAGCAGTTCGCCAACTGGCCCAAGTATATGGCCATGACGAACGACGACAAGTCCGCAGCGGAGGTTGATGTTATGCCGGCAGTTCAGGCACGGATCAAGGAGATTAGAGAGAAAGGTACGTGTAGCTTCTGAGATGCCTGACTTTAATTCTGAAAATTGGTTTCCCGCCATCGAAGAGCTGGCGAAGGAGTACTTTGAGTATTCCAACAAGAAATTCGTACACTTTAAGGCCGATGAATTGCAATCTTTGAGGTTGCGCTACAAGGAACGGTCGCGAGCGGTGAAGGACGATGTTTTTGAGGATCCGGCCGCAAGCAGGATAGATCGGCATAAAATAATTGCGCTGTACATTCAGTTACTGTTAGAAAAACCCTTGTTTGCACACCACGACTTGAACGCAGGCCCGATACCCACTCCGTGGACGATATTGATGAATGAGTATTTTTGTTTAGATTTCACAATAACAGTACTTGAGTCATGGACAGGCAAGACGATAGACAGAACTAAGCTCAAGGAATACAAGTGTTCTTTCCTCAAGCTACTCGACCGTTACAGGCGCGAACACTACGAGTTCCACAAAAACAATCTTTATTTCACGTACACATTTGCCCACCTGATATACTTTCTTGAGCGGGACTTCTCTATGGTGTTTTGACTTCCCCGCGCACCGCAGAAGCGAACTTTTTTCATGCCGGGCGGCGAGTAGTTCCCTCAGTGCTAATACTTCTGCGGCCGAGATGTGAATGCATGGTTTGCATGCTCCCGCCGGCACAGCAAGCCGCCTCTTTTCCCCCGTACCGCGTGATGGCGCCGGCTCAAGGCACCGGCAAAACATTATGGCCCTACGCCCATTCTATGTGGTAAATGTAAATTTGTTTTTGTGTTGATGATTGTCTGAACCATGATTTACCTGATTAAAGGATTAACATGATTAAACGTCAAAAGACAACGTCAAAATCACCGATAATCCGGGTTTTAATAACGATAATACCTGTAGGGGCGACCGTCCCCGGTCGCCCGCCAACGCATGGATTGCGTTATACGTTGAAATCAAACGCAATATCGTAATTCCGGCGGGCGATCGAGGACGATCGCCCCTACAAAACCGTATATCCATCACACCGCTAACCCCCAATTTACCGGAATACCAGAATTGTAGAAACGCAATGCATTGCGTCTCTACCGGCGGAATGTGGTACTCCCCTGATTTATTGGACACCCATAAATACCTAAATTTATTTTAATTATAGGAGGATTTATGGGTAAGAACCGTTATTATGACGCTGATTTTAAGCGTGAGGCCGTTTGTATGGTTTTAGAAGATGCAAGATTTTTCGCGAATTTGTGGCCTTTTCACCGTACCTCCACCCGTACCGCCCTGCTTCTGACCGGGGTGCCGGGGAGGGCGGCGCGGAGTTCGTATTTGCCGGGTTTCATGGGGAGGCGCAGCGTGTGGGGCGGGGAGGTCATGGAGTGTTCTTCGCCGTTTACAAACCAGAGGAGGCTCTCGGCTTCGGGTTCGGCGACGGCGGTAACGGGGAGGAGTGATTGTTCGGGGGGCATTTCAGGGTCTATGAAAAAGCGGGCGCCGGAGCGGGGCCAGGTGATCTCTATTTGGTGGCCGGCTGGCAGCCTGGCAACGCCCGGGCATAGCGGGCTCTGCAAACGCGGGGCGACCGGCAGGCCCTGTCCGCGCGCCCACGATTCGTATTCGGGCGAAAACGACAGGAATGATCTGTACTCGCGGTATTGCTGCGGGCAGTTTTGGCCGGCGAGCAGCCCGTTGCGGGTGTCTACCGGCAGTACGCGCAGTACGTTGCTGGCGTCTTTGGGTTCTGTCCCCGGCGCGAAATAGTCGCTTGTTACGTATGGTGTGTTCATGTCTGCGCGCAACCCTGTCAGGCGGCAGATTGAAAACGGCTGCCAGTGCGGCGGCGCGGGGAAATTGCCGCCCTGTAAACCGTCGCGCTCCTGCGGATGCAGGTAGCGCATTATCCTTTTGGCAAGCGGCGCGGCGGCATCGTAGCCGGATACGCGCTTGGACGGGCGGTTGTCGGCATTGCCGAACCAGACGCCTACGAGGTATTTCTCGCTCCACGCAACGCACCACGCGTCCCTGAACCCTTCCGATGTCCCGGTTTTAACCGCGACGGGAAACGGATATTCAAAAAATCCGCCGCGCGGGAATGTTGGGAGCCGCGCTAACGGGTCCGACAAAAAGCGCTGTACCATAAGCGCCGATTCGGGGCTGATAACCTGCCTGCTCAGACTTGCGGTATCATCCATAAACCAAACAAGCTCGCCGATCATGCCCAGGTTGCCTAATGTCAAGTACGCCCTGCAAATTGATGACAGGTTACTATACAGCCCCCCTATCGATAATCCCAGGCCATAGTAATCCCCGCGGCCGTCGTCCTCCGCAAGCATCAGGTCGCCAAACCGCCTGTAGGCGGAATTGACGCCCAGCTCTTTCAGCACCTGTATAGCCGGGACGTTGCGGCTGTTTGCCAGCGCGTATTTGTAGAGGACCGGGCCATGGAACCTCTTGTCGCTGTTGGCGGGGATAAAGGAGCGCGTACCCTCGCCGAAGTCGTGGTTGACGTCGCTTAATACCGTCGCGGCGGTGTAACCGAGCTCCTCCATGCCGTAGGCGAATATGAATGGTTTTAAGAGGCTGCCGGTCGATCTTTTTACCGCGGCGTAGTCGTGCATTCCGTTGCCGGATGTAAAGTACCCGCCGGAGCCGATGTAGGCCAGGACTTTGCCGCTGGTTTTGTCTATGACTATGACCGCGCCGTTTTCGACATCACTGTTTTTCAGGCTTTTCAGATATCCGGCCAAAGATTGCTGCGCGTAGCGCTGGATATCCATGTCGAGCGTTGATACCACCAATCCGGTTTTGCCGGGGTTTGTACGCGGATCAACACCGTGCAGCAAATCCCTGTATTTGAGGACCGCGTGTATCGCCGCCTCGTCCCTGATGTCCTTGGGCGGGATCGTGAATGATGCTAGTTCCGCCATTGACTGCCGGTACTCCGTGCTGTCGATCCACCCGTACTTGAGGCACCGCCCGATGATGAACGCTGCGCGTGTTTCGGCTCTTGAATATCCTCCCGGCGAAAACAGGTTCATCCTGCCCGGCGCCCGGGGGACAGATACCAGAAGCGCGCTTTCGGCGAGGCTTAAATCCTGTACCGGTTTTCTGAAATAGCGTCTTGACGCGCACGGCACGCCGGCTATCCTGTTGCCGTACGGGGATATGCTGATGTACTGTTTGAGGACTTTGTCGCGCCCGTAAATCACAGTCAGCCAGACCGCCGCGAACGAGTCTCTCACCTTAGAGAAAATATTACTGCCGCCGCCGCGCTGCAGCCTTGCCGTCTGCATGGCGATTGTAGACGCGCCCGAAAAGCCATCTTTCTTGATATAATTGTTGACAACCGCGCGCATCACCGCGTTGATATCAACGCCAATATGCTGACGGAACCTTCGATCCTCGGCGGCCAATACCGCGGTTATTAACGCCTTCGGCAGCGTATCGGGCGCCGGCCAGTACCCTATCTCTCCGTCCGGCGATTCAATCTCCGCGATGAATTTGTAGTTTCTGTCGAGGACGATCCACGATGGGTTATATTTTTTCAGGCGGATATCCGTAAGGCTCAGGACAAACGCGGCGAGGATAAATATAAGCGGAGGCGCGATCAACCCAAAGCCGGCGGCTTTGGGTACAGACACGCGCCCGTTTTTACCAATCAATACAGATGGTATCTTCATATTAACACGTACCCGCCGTCATTGCGTAATGCCGTCATATCAGAACGCGGATCCAAAGACCGCCTCAAGCGTTACCGGCCCGTCAACATTAACAACCCGCTCGGCGTTTGTATCGCCGTCGCTCCATCCGGTAAACGCTGCGCCTGAATTCGGCACGGCCTTCAGCGTTACGGGTACGGATGGATACGCTTTAAAGACCGCGGCGCCGCCCAGCACCTGCAGGTTGTCTACCAGTACGTTCCCGCCGCCTCTTGACGACACGGTAAAATCAACCGAGCTGCCGGCGCCCAAACCGAAAAAGTTTTCGATCTCCGCCTGCATTTGCACCGGCCGCACCAACCCGAAACCCCTTATTATCGCCAGCTGGTCGCTCATTCTGCCCGCGTTTTGGTTCCACCTTTGCTGGTCCCGCGGGACCTCGCTCTCTATAGGTGCCATCAGCGCGTCTATCCTCGCGCTAACCCTGCCCGGCGCGAAGTAGGTGGCAAGGAGGAGCGAGAAGCGGTTTATGAACGAGTTTTTGTAGCCCTCGTTCTCGAGCAACTTGCGGAGCATGAGCGTCGTGTGCGGCGGGTTAGGCCAGTCCGGGCCGTCTGCCCTTGTCGCAAAAGCGAGCGCGCCAAGGGTTGGCTGTTCCCACTGGCCGTGGCTGTCCCAGCCGTGGTCGGTATCATACATGAGCCACTTCCATCTTGACGGAGGGGAATTTACGCGCCATCTCTTCATGTTGTTGCCCGGCCAGTCGCGGTCGTTGTAGTAGATTCTGGCAATGTGGTTGTAGGTAAAGTCGTCTACGTCTACCCGCTCCTCCAGCATTCTCAGATTCTCGTCTGTCAATGTTACGGCGCTGACCCAGTTATAGATATTCTGATAATCAACATCGGAGCCGCTGCTCACGTCGCCGCCGGCCTTGACGAGGTCTATGCGCTCCTCGCCTACGCCGTAATTTGTTTCAAAATAATCGCCGTTGGCGCGCTCGCGCAGGTTGTGGATGCCCCAGTATTGCCCGTTGTAGTAGACAATCACCGCGCGCCCCTTCTGGTAGTCTACCCCTAATCCCTCCGTGAGCGATGTCATGAGCATGTCGCGGATGTAGTCCTGATCGAAATTGTTGCCGTTATTCCGCAGGATGAAGTGCTTGAAGACCGTCAAGCGCGGGTGCGACGGGAACAGGCCGTATCTCAGCCTGCTCTGCCCGTACGCTTCCCTGAAAGTTATGAGAACCGATTTTTTGGGATTCCCCTTCGACCAGTTGCCGAAGATCCTGAGCCCCGCCCGGTAGCTCCACGCGTGCTTCGCGCCGCCCTCGAAGAATTCCAATTGCACCGGCAGCTCCGTGTCGCGCCAGAAATTCGCGCCCTGATACGGGAAAACCGGGCTCGCGTTCGGCCCCATTGAGTAGAGCCCGCCGGCCGGGTCAAACATATCGTGCGGATCGACGGCAATGGAGACGACCGGCAAACTCGGCAGCCGCTCGCCGATGATGTATGTGCGCATGACAATCTCGCTCGGGTAGGCGCCGGCCATGAACTGGGCGCAGCGCATCATCGTAGTTTTTGTTAAAGACAGGGTGGCTCCCGATTGCAGCTTGCTCTCCGCGGTTGGCGCGAAACCTGTCGTGTCGCAGGCTATAAATATGTTATCGCTGACACGCGGCAGCGTAAACGTCAGCGGGCCTTCGTAATAGCCGCTATTGGGGATGCTCACCGATGACGGCGGCTGTACCTGGCCTATGTAGGTATCCGGCGAGTTATCGGCGTAGGGGGTAGGCGGCTTGCTGAGCTCCCACTTGCCGTTAGCCGTTCTCGCGTACGACAAGCCAAGCGTGGCGGCCGGATATGCGGCAGAGTCTCTGATGTACCCGTCCTCATCCAGCAAAAACAGCCTCCCGCCGCGGTCGCTTAACTCGAACGGCGCGTGGATGTTGCTACCGCGCTTCCGCGCTACTATGGAGTTAAACTTGAAATCGATCGTCTCAAATATATTCGCTACGCTCGCGAAACGGACCGCTGAGATGTTTTTCAGGTCGGGAAGCCCGCCATTGCCGGACGGGAGGTCTATTGTGTACAGTTCGTTTTCCGCCCCGCTCCCCGTCAGAACCGTGCTCCAGCCCAAATGGCCCGCTACATCAGGCTGTATCAGGCCAACCTGAAGAGCCGCGCCTTTGTTTATTCGGCCCCTGAGCAAAATTTGATTAACGCGGGAAAGATCAAGGACGGACGCGTCGCCCCAGGCATAAAGTTTCATCACTACCTCCGCGCTCGCCCATGTCAGTACCGGCTGATTGTCCTTCGTGGTAATTGTACCGCCAACGCTCGTATTCGCCTCAAATTCCCACGACGCGGTGCTGCGCCCGGGCTTGTCCGGCGGCTCAATCTGGCTGTCCGCCCAGCTCCAGCCCCCAATCGTGCTCCGAATCAAATCGATGCTGTCACGGGGCGGCTCGAGGTCCGGCTTGTCGCGGCCCGATAGAAACACCACCGCATAGCCGCGCGGCCCAATTTCCACATCCCCAAACCTCCACAGCTTGCGGAGGGCATTGTTCGTCAGGTAGTACCCGTTGAGGTTGACGGCGGTATCCGCCGGGTTGTAGAACTCCACCCACCCCGGGTCGCCCCCAAACTCATCCTTGAGGTCGGCGTTGGCCGAGTAAACCTCGTTTATGACGGCCGGCGGACGGCCCAGAAAGATCGCGCCGGTGGTATCGCCGCCCTCCCCGCCATTGCCGGGAATATCGGGCGGCTTGACATTGTCGTCGGTACAGGATATTACGAGAAGAAATCCGGCAAGCAAGAACGGCAGTAGGCGCATAAAAATCTTTCCTTCTAAAATAAGATACGTAAATATATAATATAATACAAACTCGCCGCAAATACAAGGGACGGGAAAAAATAGCGCCTTACTTGAGGGGCGAAGCGGTAACCAAACATTTTCGCCCCCTTATTGCTCCTTAACCGCAATCCTGCTCCCCGCGCTCGACCCGTACACGCCCATCTGGTACATCATCTCGGCCCGCGCCGGCGGGTGGGAGAAGTCGCCTTCGGTGATGGCCCGCGTTCTGAAGTAGAAGTCGTACGTCCCCGCGTCCATCTTCTCGAAGAAGTAGACGACGCGGTCGTCGTAGAACGCGCTGTAGTCCCCCTCTTTGGTACTTTTATTGGCCGGACGGGCGTCTGCCGGGGCGTTATTCAATCTGGGATTGAGCGGCTCGAAGCAGGCGGCTATGGGGACCGATACGGCTACAAAGAGCCTTGCCTCCGAATTGACGACCTGAACGTGCTCCTCGGCAATGTCGCCGGGGTTAAACGTCAGCGTGTTTCCCCCTTTGTCAATAGCTAACCTCTCCGCGGCCGCACCCTTGTTGATTTTTATCACGGCGCGCTTGACCGAAAACCCGCGCTGCTCGGCCTCAGCGTGGCTGCCCGGGGCCTGCGGCATATAGCGGCGGCTCAGTTTGGCCCAGAAGGCGCGGCTGTCGGAACCGGTATAGGCCGCGCTGCCGGCTTTGCCGTTTGACCAGTATGTTGAATGTGCGCCCGTCATCGTTATCTGCTGCGATTTATCCCCATCGCTAAATTTGAAACTGCTGCTTGATGGCGATATCCCCCTGTTCTCAACTATCGCCCGCAGCGCCAGAAGCGACATGCTGTTGGCGTAGGTACTGCCCCATCCGCCGCCATCGCCCATCTTCACTAATTCATCCGCCATAAGCGGCAGCCTCTTATAGACATTGTCATTCTGTGATGACGATGCCGCCATCGCGCCGACGAACGACGCGAGCGCGGTGGCATCGCTTAAGTGCATCCTCGCGCCGGCCGGGGAGGCACGCCTCTGGAACCCGCCGAACACTTCGGCGCCCTGGCGGTCCGCGAATATTGTTGACGCCCACAGCTGTTTCTCAAGCAAGGCGTACTCGGTCTCGAGCGCGTCCTTTTTCTCGTTTATGGCCCTGAAGACGTTCGCCGCGCCCTGCACATCAAACTCGCGCGCGGCAGCGGCGAGCTCGCGGGAGTAGCCGATATCCGTGTGCCCGCTCTTCGCCAGCGCGGCGAGGGCGGCCGTTCTCTCATACGCAGAGTGCCCGCCAACAAAACGCCCGTAGTCGCTGCGCAGCGATCTCTTGAGGGCCTCTATCGCCGAGGCGTACATCTGCTGATCAAACGCGTAAGGCCGTTTGAGCGATTTATTCGCGTTTTTGACCTCGGTCAGGAAATCTACTACATAGGCGGTTAGATAGACGTATCCCGGCGTCCCCGGCCAGTACCCGAACAGCCCGTCGCGGTGCTGCGACGTTTTCAAAAACTCAATAGCCCTGTCAACGCTTTCGGCTATTGACGGATCCGGGGAATCAATACCGTACTTATCCAGCACGCTATTGTAGACAAGCGGAGAGTACGACTGCGATACGATCTGTTCGGTACAGCCATACGGATACCTGACAAGCGCGGTCATCGCGGACAGTATCTTCGGCAGGTAGTGGTTATCGCTTATTAACAGATTATTGATGACTGTATTGGCCCTCGCCGGCTCTGGGAGCGCTTTCCACGAGAACGCTTCGCCCTTGTCAATACGCGCGAACTGCACATCTTCCACAAATTGCCTGTCCGTCAACACCGGTATCTTAACCTCAAACGCGTCGCCGGCCTTGTCAGCGCTCCTCATCAACGCCATCTTAACCGTCACAGAATCCCACTGCAAGGCCCCCTTAGATGTAAACGGAGGCGTCTCCACGTTAAAGTCAGTAAATAACGCCGTCGGCCTGCTTCCGTCAAGCTGTATCTGACGGTTCAGGGCGCTGCCAACCGTCAGCCCCTTCGCCTCAACAGACCAGCTCGCCGGCCCGCCCGGACCCTCTACTACCCGCGCAACCCCGCCGGCCCTGATCCTGTCTCCGAGCCGCACAAAACGCGGCAGGGCTGGCTGCACGATTACAGGCAAACGCACAGATACCCTGCCCTTCGCAGTCCCAAACCTGTCCGGCCCGCTGACCGCCATCGCCCTCACCGAATAATTCGTAAGGTCAGACGACAGCGGCACCTTTACAACCGCGATTCCGTTTTTGTCAACCTTTATGGACGGATTCCAATACGGCACCGTTTTGAAATTTTTGCGCGGCGTTAAATTTCCAAGCCCGTCAATATCATCAAAATCGCCGCCGCCGCCGCCGGGGTTCTCGACCGTGTGGAGATGGCCGATAGCAATGTTCCTGCTGTCCCTTATCGCGATGCGCGAATGAACCTCCTCTATAAACGCGTCGATCGGGTCCAAACCTTTCTCTTTGCGGAGCGACAGTACCGCCTCGTCAACCAACCACAGCGCGGCCTCGCCGGACTGCGGGCGGCCCTGATTGTTTTTGAGGGTAACGGTCACATCAATCGTAGCGTTGGGTGTGGTGACGGGTACGTGCGTCAAACTTACGTCCAGCATATTGGCAACCGGGTTCACCGTGAGCCAGGTGGTATTGCCGATTGTCTCCGGCTTGCCGGCATCCGCCTGCGTACCGTCAGCCGTGCGGCGCGGCATTGACGCGCGCGGGCGCATAAGCAAAAAACTGACAGGTATGCGCGGCGCCATCTCCTGCCGTATGTCAAGCAAGAACGTCCCCTGCCCGTCGTTGATGTTTATCCACCTGTGCTGAATTTCCCCATTCGGCCTTTCGACCACAGCCAGCGCCTGCGCGTTTTTGTAGGGGCTTTTTAAGAGGATCTTCGCCTGCTGGCCCGGCTCGTAAAAATTCCTGTCGGACACCGTCTCAAAAACATTTTGCTCGGGCTTCTTCCACGTCTGCGTACCGGTTCCGGAGAGATACAGGTCCACCTTAACCGTCTGCAGGCGGCCAAGACGGTCGCGCGAAGACAATTCAAGGATGTAGACCCCCGGCTGCTGATCCTTAAACTCAATATGCAGCGGCTCCGCCCCTGTTACCACGCTCCTCTCCTCCACCAGCTCCACCGCCTCGTCTGTAATATACTTAGGATTCCCCCCTGAAAAGTCAGAATCGGCAAGGTACGATATCCACGTAACTTTCTTTAACTCTACGCTGACCTTCTGCCCAGCAACAAGCGAGTCGTTAACGCCTATAGCCGCAACACGCGCCGATATAGCCGAGCCGTTTGTGATATGGCGATTAGTCCGCACGCCAAGTATAAACGGCGGCAGCGCAACCACGGCATGGCGCGTCGATACCGTTTGCCTGCCGGCATCCGTAACCGTGGCTTCAACAATATATCTTGTCGGATTCCCCGCCATCGACGCCTGCGGGTTCAGCGTTATGGACGCGCTGCCGTTGTCGTCCATTTTGGCGCTCTCCTCAAATACACCCTGGCGGCGCGGCGCGGCAACAGCACCGTATCGGCCGTCGCTTGACAAAATGTAATTGACAAACCCGCGCGGGCGGTGGTCATAAGGGTACGATGTCACCTTCCACGCGATATCCTGCCCCACAACACGCCCGCCGGCATAGTACGATGCCGACGCCCGCACCTCCGCAGGTTTATCGTTGGGGATGCGGTCGGGGCTGCTCAGCCTGACTTCAAAGCGCGGGATGCGGTACGCCTCAACCATAAAATCCGTTTCAGCGATCTCCGCCGTTTTCTGTTTTTCGGTACTGTTCAGCAGCTCTACGCTATACTCCCCGGTAGCCTCCTCCCTCGGCGCAATCTTCAAATCAAAGCTGCCGAACTCGTTCAGCGTTACCGGAAAGTCAGCGCGCGTACGCGACGGGCCGCGCACCCTTACAATGTACGATAACCCCTTGGCCGGCAGATTGATTGTGCCGTGAACAGTCTCCCTTACATACCCCTTTATAAAAATGCTGTCCTCCGGCCTGTAAATTGGCCGCTCTGTCCGCACGAACCCGCGCAGTTTTTTATCCCGGCCGGGCTGATACACATCCGACTGCAGCCAGTTCAGCCACTCGCTGCTCCGGTACCAGTGATTATCCATAAACACCTCCGCGCTGCCCGGGCCGCTGCGGACGTCAAGTACCAGCACGTCGTCGTCCTTAGACACAACAACGCGCCTGACAACGGCGTTTTTAAACTTCTCCTTCAACGCAGGCGTGTGCACAAGCGAAAACGTCCCGTCCTGCCCGGTTTTCCCCTCCGCAAGCGCGGCCATCCTGCCGTCGGCGATGCCGTCAATCCGCACGACCGCGCCCTGCACAATTTTCCCGTTTGTATAGCTCGTAACGCCAAACAGCACCCTGTCACGCGACTCCACCGCGCTCAAACACAGGTCCGTCACGTCAACCCTCGCATAGCGGCGGGTTGGCGAACCGTCAAGCAGCCTGATGCCAACCAGATACGACCCCGGCTTGTCCTTACCGCTAACGGACGCAAGCATCGGTTTCAGATCGACGCTCTGGAATTTGCCGGCGCCGCTCTTGTCGAGGTCTACCACCTCCGAATAGTGCGGGCTGCCGAGCATCATTATGTGCTTCTTCATTTCGGCTTCGGCCTGATAGTTGGACATCCGCCTCTCCCGCCCCCTGCTGTCCCGCGTTATCTCTATCGAATCCAGCCGCGGCGGCTCCTCGCCCGGGCCGGGGGGCCTGCCTGACTCGTCAACCATCAACGCCGAGCGCGGAAACCTGCTGAACGCTGTGTGCAACGGGTCTATCTTGTATACCCTCATGTCAAGCGACGAAACGCCGCGCGTCTTTACAGGGAACTCCTGAGGGCCAAACCGCTCCACAACCCCAAACCCGCGCTCCCACTCCGCAAACGGCGCGATCTTGGGCAAAAACGCGAAGAACGAACCCGGCTTCTTATTTGTCAATACGCGCCCGGCACGGTCTTTTATGGCAACGGGATTAAGCGTTACCTTATACAGTTTCTCCTGCTCAATCCCCAAGTTGATGATCATTCTCTTGTTGTCAATACGATACTGAAACTCCGAAGGCGCGGGCGTTACGCTGACCATGTTTTTTACGGCAGACAGCCCCGGGTCCGCCGGCCGCGCCGAAAACTCGACTATAAGCGCCCTCTCAAGGCCAAACTTCATCGCCTGGCGCGCGTCGTAAGAGATCCCGCCCGAACTCAAAGATAACAGCTGCCCGTACGTCCCGGCCCTCTCCATCGTAAACTCCGGCGTAGTCTCAAACGAATAAACATTCACTGCATCCTTAAACTCCGCCCTCTCGGTAAGCCTGACGCTGATCTTGACCCGCCGGCCATACCCTATCGGCTCATTAAATGTGAATTGATAAAGGTACTCCGACGCGCCGCGCACCGTCTCCGTAACCCTGTACTCCGACGGCCTCATCGTCCGGCAGCTCTTATCATCTACCCCCGGAAGCGCGCACACATCAAAACCGACAAGCCGCGACAGCGCCTGCTGGTCAATCCGCGAAGAGTACTCAAGCCCAACCCGGGCAACCGGCGCAAGGTCAACGCTGCCGGCCTCAGGATACACCGCCTTAGGAAGCGGCAGCAGCGTTATCAACTCGCGCGAACTCTTCTGCGATGTTACCTTGTACCTCTTAAGCGGCACCCACGGCGCGGCCGGCCGGAACTCTATGGTGCGCGGGTCAACCTTTATAAACTCCCCCGGATGTGCAGGAACAATAGACATCAACTGCTCCGAAGGCTCAATAGGCCCAACTGCGCCCGGCACAACATCCCTGCTGAAAAACACCGTTACAGGATCATACTCGCGAAGATAAGCAGCCGGCAATATCTTCGCATCCCCCCCCTTAACAGCCGCTGCCTGACTCCGGTCGGCGGGGACGTAGGTGTAGGGCTGGCCCGTAACCGTATTAATACAGGCTATAACGACCAACAACCCGACATAAATATTGTTTAATTGCAATTGTCGCATTGTTTCCCCCTGTTAATAATCTTATATCACATTATACGGATTAACTGATTAATTCTTCTAATTTCGATACTTGTCTATATTCAACTAATTCCCCTTCAAACTCCTTAAAATGCGCTTTCCCGCATTTTATTTTTAGTTTTTCGCTGTCTACCAACTCTTGACCCTCACCCTTTGTTTCAGCGACAAAATATACTTTCTTTTCGCCTTTTAATACTATTGCCCAATCCGGATTATATTTTCCAATAGGTGTCGATATTTTGAACCAGCCCGGCAGCTTGAAGTAAAACTCAACATTATCCTCGTTAGTTTCACAATCTTGGGCGAATTGATGTTCAACCTGCGAATCAAGAGGGATATAGTTTTCGTAAATCGTCATATCCGCCTTATTTACCTTATACGTATTACCACCTACATAAATCTCAAATTCAGCATCATCAAATAACGCCATCTCATAAATTTCATTTAACATCTTTTCATATTTTATGCCGTCAATCATCAATTCATGTAATGCCCTTTTTATGACGCTTACGGCATTGTCCATAAACATTTGCGGGTTGATAAGCATATCTCTCATTCGCCCCGATTTATGGATTATATCAAAGACCGTTTTCCGCGTTAATCTGGTTTTGTTTTGAATGTAAGAAATCACATCGGGCAACGTGCCATGTAACTTTTGGCCATAGGCGATATTATTTTCGTCCAAGATACTAATAGGCTGTGTATTTTGCAGTTTTCCATCGTATGCAGACACTCCTATACCTAAAACATTTATAGCGGAAACACCCTCCGAATTGATTTTTATACCTACACGCGTACTACGTACAACGGGGCTACAAATTTCAGGCATTTCACTAACAGCCTTGCCTGCAGCTTCCACCAATTCATCTGTCTTATATGATACATTATATCTTGTCTTATATTTGATTCTATCCCAAATTTCCAAAAATTTAGGATCCAACTGAAAACCATTGCGATAATTTACTTTTTCACGATCCCGTTTATCCTTTATCCGCCCGGCAAAATTCACCCCGCAATCGGCTTCAAGCTCTTTTTGCAAAGTACCGGCAAAATCTTCGTAACTCTCATTGGCTACCACCGTGAGACGATTAATATCTTTATCGTAAACACGTTGACCGGCATTATCCACGCAAAGACGCAAGCCTCGGCCTATCTCCTGACGCTTTTTCATATCGGACCGCGTTTCATTAAGCGTACAAATTTGGAACACGTTAGGATTGTCCCAGCCCTCACGCAGCGCGGAATGGCTAAAAATAAAACGCAACGGCGTTTTCATATCAAGCAAACGCTCTTTCTCCTGCATGATTAACTGATACGTATCATTGTCATCCTGCGTCTCTCCGCCCGTATCTTTCAATTTCCCCTTTTTATCCAGCGAAAAATAGCCATTGTGCACATCCTTAGCCTCAAATTTCGCAAGATCCGCATACTTGGATTTAGAGATTTCATCATTGTATATCTCCTCGAACCACCGCGCGAATTTACCGGGCACCCCATCTCCGGCATCATCGTAGTCACGATAATTTTTGACTTTATCTATAAAAAACAGGGACAGAACCTTTACTCCCTTTTTGGCATATTGCTTTTCCTTTTTCAAATGCTCCTCCACCGTCCGGCGAATCATATATCGTTGCACCTCATCAATCAATCCGCCCTGTGTCTCACCAACAGCAAGCGACTGCCCATTTGACAATGAAATGGTTTGGGAAGAAAAATCAATATCCTCTACACGCAAATCGCGATAAATCTCGCGTTCGCCAGAAAGCTTAAACAAATCATAATTTCCGTCACTAACAGTAACACTTTTACGCTTCACTCCTTTTGGCGTATTCACATCCAATAAAATTTTTACAATAATCTTGCTCTTTCCGCTATGCTGAATACACTCCACCTTAACAAAGGCGTCATTCATGGCATTCACACTCATTACAGAATCCACCTCAATCTGCTTCACCAATCCTAAATCGTAAGCATTAACAGGATTGAGCGAATACACTTGATTGTACAAATTGGTATGCGTCGCCGAGTAACGTAAGGTACAGAGCGGATTCAAATTCCGAATAGCCTCCTTGCGGATGTCCGTCTCCATATTTTGCGGCTCGTCCACAATAACAATCGGGCAAGTAGCCTGAATAAATTCAACAGGCGCTTTTCCGCTAAGTTTGTCATTGGGCTTGTTGATAATATTTTTGTCTTTGGCAAAAGAGTCGATATTAAGCACCAACACCTGGATAGCGTTACTCAAAGCGAAATTGCGCAAATTAGAAACCTTTTTGCTGTCATAAACCTCGAAACTTAAACTTGCCTTATCATAGAGCGATTGAAAATGCTCATGCGTAATCTGCAAATTCTTCAAAACGCCCTCGCGAATGGCAATAGACGGAACAACAATCACGAACTTGCGAAAACCGTACAGCTTGTTCAGCTCATAAATAGTACGCAGATATACATATGTCTTCCCGGTCCCGGTCTCCATCTCAACAGAAAAATTCATCTCCTGCGAATCCCCGCCAGTACCCACAATCCCATTACGTTTTTGAATCACCCTTACATTACTGAATACCTGCCCTTTATCAATAGAAAGCTCATTCCCAAACCCAAGCTCAGACAACATCTCCCCATCCGCATGAATGGAAAACTCGCCGTTCTTCAATCCCTGCCCCTCAAAAATATCCGTTACGGCGCGGATAGCGTCGAGCTGGTACGGTTGATTGGGGTCGAAGTGCAGTTTCATGAAATAATCTTACGAATAAAGTAGTTTTTATTTTTTGTCCCGTCTTTTAACTGACCACATTCATCTGCTTCACCTAGATGAGCCCCATTGCTATCAAAAACCTCATAATGTCTTTTGTTTTTTTTGTGAAAATAATCAAAATACCAAAAATAGCCTGTCTCCAAACACCGATAAATACATTGTTTTTCCCATCGATATGCCGTTTTCTCAAATTTCGGATTATTTTTAAGTGAAAATCCCGTATTTGATATAAACGCATACCAATCTGCGAAATCGTTAGCGCCATTAACTATTGGTGTAGTAATCATTTTCGGCGAACCATCTATGTTGTCAGTATCTTTTATCACGTAAATTGCATCTCTCCCTGTCAAATGTGCATTTGCAATATTAACTAGTATGGTTTTATTGCTTTTATCACAAACAACTTCAGCAGCATCCGCAATAATTTTGTCAGACTGTATTGCACACCAGCAGGTAATACCATTATTAACGTACCAAGAGGCAATATCCCAATTAATATATTTGTATGCAGGGCTACTTATGGATTTTGTGTCTATATTTCTTGAACGTTTTCCAAAGATATGTAAAATTTGCGTTCTAAAGTCATCTAGATATTTTCCTTTCAGCAAATTTTTTGCCATTTTTAAAAAACAATTCAGATTTTTTGCGTCATAACACAATTCAAAATCTTGATGATTTTTTAATAGCTGCTTTATTGCAACAACATTATCAATCAATCCATCGTAGATGGTGGGATCATCTCCAAGGGCAATCAGATCATCATCTTTATTCGGAAAAATAAAATAAGCGGCTATTTTCATCATTAAAATCCTAACAGATAGCTAAGGTCATTTTCTGTTTGATCAAAAAAACCTTTTGGTTGTTTGTCTATTTTACCATCTTCTAAAATGGTAATTGGCTCCGCGTTCGCGCAATGTTTGTCTTCATCTCTTGTAAAATGATAAATCTTAACTAAATTTCTGTCAATACCTCTTTCTCCGTTTTCAAATTTTTTACAGGCAACAAGTATTCCATTCAAAATATGGTCGCTATGTGTTTCCACAATAACCTGCGCCCCGCCCTGAGCTGCCAGTGCAATAAGTTCAGCTATTTTTGATTGCCCCTGGGGATGTATGTGAGCCTCAGGGTTCTCAATTATGAGCAATGATCCCGGCGAGGCGGAAAGCAGCGCGGTAATAACAGGAAGTGAGTATGAAAGCCCAAATCCAACATTTTCTACCATCAATCCTTTTATTGCAGGGCTATCTCCTCCCTTAGTATATCCATATTCTACTTTTATGGTGTTTCCGGTGATTTTTTCTAATGTCATGGTGACACGAGGACTTACTTCTCCTTCCCATGCAATAGTTTGCTCCAATAATTTTTTGCTGGGACAACTTGAATGCAAAACATTGTCTAACCTAACATCAAAATCACGATGGTTTCCATAGTGATGCAAAAAGTGAGCGACTAGTTCACCCTGCCCATATTCGAGAGATATTTGTTTTTCTGTTTCCACTGCATAAGTATCCATCGGATATAATCTTCGATTAGCCCAACGCGATGCACTCAAATATTGAAAGTCATTTGTAAATAACGATGATTGTTGAATGTTCGGCGGCAGTGAAACCTTTTGGATTAACGGAATAAATGTATCATCCCATTTTCCAGTCAAATCAAATTTCCATGTGCACTTTTCACCTGAATCATCTTCTACAGCAAAGGAAATAGCGTCATCCTTGACATCCCGCGACAGGGCATCATATCCGTTCCCGATAACACATAGCGGCTTATTCAGGTCCAAGCCGGTATCAAGTCGGCCTTTCCTAAAACTTTGGCGCAATAAAAGTAGTGCGTGTAACACACTTGACTTACCGGAACTGTTTACGCCGGCCAATACTGTTAGAGGCCCTATATCCAACTCTGTGTTATAATGAGCCTTAAAATTAAATATCTTCAATTTTGTTATCATCACTAATCCTTACCTTTCTCCCTTGAACACTTTTTTGCAATACATACTTAAACCACGAAAAACGAACATTCACATTATCTTTTGTTCCAGTAGCGAACGACAGCGAATTGTTATATTTGTTGTTTCTCATTAACTCAATTAAATTATATTTCAATATCTCAGCGTTTTTACGCAATAAGTTTTCTTCATCATTGCTTAATCTTGAAAAATTGACCGTAATAACTTCAAAATAAGCTTTATTTAACTGCCGGCGTTGATCCTCTGTATTAACTCTTTTTCTGAATGCATCGTTTCCGAAAATATCAATTGCCAGTAGCAATGCTTTCCTGAAATCCTGCTTTATAGGTTCTATATCTTCCTTTTCCAGTAATTCCATTGTCACATTTAAAAACATATTCAAATCAGGCGTATATTTATAGTAATCTGTTAAATAAAAAGCGATAAAACGACATACAAAATCCCTATCCTCCATTCTGTCTGTTTTAATTCTTCCGTCCGTTGCTTTTAAAAATTCCTGCATTGTTGACAATTCATATAATACTTTTGTTGCTTTTCCCTGAAACATCGCATTACGAATTTCTTGCGCATTAAGCATTAAACCGCCTGTATTAAGCCGCTTAAATAACATGTGCCTGACATCTGTAGGTGACTTTTTCAAAAGATTAACAGTTATTGGCCGCATAATAATGCTACGCTGCAACGATCTATCCAAATCATCAAAACCTTGCCCATTCATATCTAAATGCTCTAGCCCAGTTAGCTTCAATGTTTTAGTAACGCAGAAGTTTTGGATGGAACAACAGCGCTGTAATCCATCTATAATACCCCATGGCAACGAAAAGGTATCAAAATAAAAAGCCGGCAACGGTAATCCTAAAAGAATAGATTCTATCAATCTACTTTGTTTTCCATTATCCCATAAATCACGTACTCGTTGAATATCCGTATCCATGTTAATCTCATAGTGCTCTATCATATCCATCAAATAACCTACCGTAAATGGAGGCATCTCAATCTCAATCTCATTAGGCTTGAACGGGTGAGTAATAGTCCCTATATTAGATGGCGCATCCTCATATTCAATATCAATATCAGATACATTTGTGGGCGCAAACATAATATCTACTATCTCATAACCCAAATCGCGAAGCTCTTTCGCCTCATCCGCACTTACCGGATGTTCCACATACGCTTTCATATTTACATTATCAAGTTGCTTTTTCATACCCATCCTCACACCGTCCTGAACTCCACCCCGGCGTCTTGCAGCTGCAGGGCGGTGTTGGTTTTTAGTTCGTCGTTATCCGCAAAAAGGCGGTCGAGCGCTATGACCTTTTGCGGGGTTGGCTGTAATGCCGATATTTCTCTCGCTATATCCAAATCCATCTTGGTTAAGACTATTACAAGCTCGTTACCGCTTACGCAATAGTAATGACCCCTGTTTTCCGCCTTGTCCGTCAGCTGATAGCCTGATTTCAACATCAGCTCTACCAGCATATTCTCCGTTTTGCTTTCGGGCTTTACAGGGTCTATGAACATCTCTAACTGATGCGCGAGGTTATCTTCGGTGATTTCTTCGCCCCGCCATTCCTTGAAGTTCGAGGGGGAGAGGCGGTATGACTTGAAGCCTAAATCAAGCGCCGGGGAGTCTTTTCCGAACATGTCGTTTTTGGCGGATGCGTCCTGTTGCTCCTTTTCCATTTTTTGGATTACGCGGCGGATACGCTCGCGGGAAATGTCGGAGATGTTTTTGTAACCGGCTTTGTATGCTTCGCTGGTTTCGTCGCATGGTTCGGGTAACTGAACCATGATGAATTTACGATTACCGCCGTCTTCGATGTTTAGTTGCATTACGGCGTGGGCTGTGGTAGCTGAGCCGGAGAAAAAATCGAACACGATATCGTCTAACTCCGTGCACTGCAACAACAAGCTTATAAGTAACATTGACGGTTTCGGAAAGTCAAATCTATGACCACCCAAAAGCTGTGTTATCTCTTTTGTTGCAGTATTGGTATAAATACCGTTTTTGATAATTGAAGAAAAACCAGGAAGATTGTCTGACAGATCATTAAGGAACGCTTTTCTTCTCGGTCTTCCATCTAGCTTTTCAGGCCAAAGGACTCTGGCTTCATTTATAAGTTTCTTCATCGTTTTCTGATCGTAACGCCACCCTTTGGCCGGACAACCATAATTAACATTAGTGCAGGGATCTATAAGATCGTAATGTAAATTGGGACGTGCATCAGCTGTCGCCAATCCCACCATATTTGCGCTTGTCCATGGTCCGCGAGGATCATTATCTGGATTAGCGTACTGTTCGGTCTTCCTTTCTGTCCCCCGAAAAATACGTTGTCCGGACTGTTTTGTATAGCAAATAATATATTCGTGGTCAATAGATACACCAGAGATGTTACGATTATCTTTGTTCTGTCTGCTTTGCCATACCAGTTGTGCCACAAAATTCTCTTCCCCAAAAATCTCATTCATCAGCAACCGCAGATTATGCACCTCATTATCATCGATATGCACAAAAATCACACCATCGTCACGCAACAAATTGCGCGCAAGAAAAAGCCTCGGCAGCATCATGCTTAACCAGTTGCTGTGGTAGTGCCCGTTTTCCCTGCTGTTCTTCCGAAACAGCCCCTCTTTCATCAAATACCCGTCGTCGTCCCTCTCGCCTACGCGCTTTTCGTAATCTTCCAGATTTTCCTTGAACCGGTCGGGGTATATGAAGCTGTCGTTGCCGGTGTTATAGGGCGGGTCGATGATTATGCACTTGATTTTGTTGTAGTACGCCTTTTGCAGCACCTTGAGTACTTCCAAATTTTCGCCCTCTATAAAGACGTTTTCGGTGGCGGCGAAGTTCACGGACAGTTCGGGCTGCGGCATCAGCGTGGCGGTGGTGCGCTCCTGCAGGGTTCGGAACGCGTCGGCCTTGCCTGCCCAGTTTAGCGTATAGCGCTCGTTGCTGAAGTCGATATTGTCGCCGAAAACCGCTTTGAATTTTTCCAGATCTACCCTATCTTCAGAGAAGATATTTGGAAAAATCCCGCGCAGTACAGCAACGCTATCTTGTTTTATATCAAGCGATTGTCCGTCCATAAACCCTACCGTGATACCCGGTTATTTTTACAGTATTAACTTGCCGCAAACCGCCAGTTTGTGCCTGCGGATAGACCCCAACATATATAATATATATTACGACAAAACCGGGTGGGTAAAATTTTTTCACGGCGCCTGCCCGTCATCCCCGCCGTCCAACAACTCCACTAACCCCCCAAATGTTATATCCCCGCCGTACGGACGCTTGCTGTAATCGGATATAAATGTCGTCAGGTACTCCTTCGTCCGGTCTTTGGGGCTGACCGGGATGTGGTGGTACTGATCCTCTATCAGCGCGAATACCGAGCTTAGAGTATCGCCCGAAAAATCTCTGGCGGGGACAAACTGCTTCTTCCCGGCAACCTGATGTATGAACTTCTCGTGTATCAGCCAGTTCAGTATGCCCATAGCCTGCCCCGGCGTCAGCTCGTACTTCTCGCAGAAGTATAAAAGCGTGGGCGCTCCGGCCTTCTTTATGAATGCGCCCGCGCAGTCTATCATCATCCGCATCGTGATGTAGCTGCGGTAATCCCCCACGCGCCTGTCCCAGCGCTGCGTGGCCCGAAGAAGCGGGCGGAAGTTCTGGTGGACATAGGCTATCTGGGCGCTTATGAGAAAGAGCAGCGCGGTAAAGTATATTGACATGAGGAAAAAAATCATAAGCCCGAACGTGCCGTAGATCGTCTGCGTCCGCGTTGACAGATGAACATAGTACCCAAACGCCCAGCGCTCAAACTCAAAAAGCGCGCAGGATATTATACCGCCTATGATCGCCGACGAAATGTACACCTTAGTGTTGGGAATGAACCACAGCATAACGGCAAACGCGAGCCCCGTGAATACTACCGGCAGCACGCTCATCAGCATAAGATCTTCCGGCAGCACGCCGAATACGCCGCTGTTGCGCACATAGTACGACACGTAGAATAGTATGGGGCTGTAAACTACCACCATCGTAAAGGTACGCAGGCGGCTCATGAACGGGCGCGACCGCGCCACCTTCCAAATAGAGTTCAGCGACTGCTCCGTAATGGTGAACAGCGAGAGCGCCAGTATAATGAGAACGCCGACGCCAATACCCTTAAGGTTGCGCGCGTTCACAAAAAACGCCGAAATGTACTCCATAACCACCGGCGGCGCGAACGGCAGCATCATAGACAGCGCCTCCTCCACCTGAGCGGGCGAGATGTCCGTCATGGAGGTAATGAAAAAACCAAGCGTGGCAACCAGCGGGATAAGCGTAGTAAGCAGCACAAACGCGATGCCCGACGCGCGGCTCGTGCCGTGGTTGTGCACGAACTCGGAAAACACAATCCGCACAAACACCGCGAACCACACGAACCCGCGGTACAAAAAGCCCCGCCCGGCCGCCGCCTCCACCACCCGGTTGGGGTGGTTAATAATGTCGAAAAATACGCTTTTTTTCATATAATAATCCGTTATTATTGAAGACACGATTAAATATGATACCCGCACCCCCAAAGACTGCACGGCAGCCGTGATGCCTCCGGGAGGACAGGCATAATATTTAATCGCGTAATCTATAATATAATATATAGCCCGCCCCCTCACCAGCGTTTTTTTGTACTTTATTGCCCCGCCGAACCACCCGCCCAAAACGGTCAGCGCGGGGGCGAAAGGGCTATTTTTGGGGTGTTCGGGGGGATTTGTGGATAACTTGTCGATAATTTTAAAAAAATATTGCGTTTAAGGTGCCAAATATATTATATTTATGGATATTTGGTAAACCCGAAAAACCTCAAAGAAAGGGGTTGATTATGACGGAAAACCGTTCCAACAAGCGTGTTATTGTCTCCAACCTGGATCTATTAGATGCTGATTTCACGACTCAGTCTGCCGCCACGGAAGACATGAAGTTCAGTAACAGCGATGCCATATTAGACACAATCATCGCTAAAAATAATGGACGTTTCATCGTTTCCAACTTGGATTTATTAGATCAATTTTAAGCCTATACTAAAAGTCTTCACTCATTTACTTTTTTCTCTCTTGAACCCCAAATAATAATCAAGGTCAGCAAGAATTTCTCTTACCGTATCGGTTAGGCTTACATCTTTGACCGATATTGTCTCCGTATCTTTAAACGTCATATACTCGTCAAAATGCGCTTGTTCATCGTCTGTGAGCGGACAATACGGGTCTTTCGTTAAATCACTTAGATCACGGACTTCTACATTTCCGATTAGCATTTCATCCTCCTATATGCGCTTTTTGGCCCCCAACCACCCGACCAAGCCGGTGCGGCGATTTGGGGCATGTTCATAAATATACAATATGCAATACCGGAAAAACAAGAAGATTGGTAAAATTGTTACTGCGGGACGGGATTGAGCGTAGGGGATGATCGCCGCCATACCGCCCCATGCCGCAAAAATGCGGCTTGGAGCAGTGGCTTGAAACTTATTTATATCTGTTAGATGCGTTTATTCTTGTATGCAACGAATAGAACCTAGTTGTTGATCCGTAGTCACTACAATAGAGACCAGTACTGAACCCCAACTGTGAATTATATAGCAACGTACAGAAAGGCCATCGTTACCACGACCATTTGTTTCTGTAGCGCTCCACCATAAACCAGAACCACCTATACCGTGGAAAGAACCATTGCCCTCCCTCCCAATCATCCACGAACCACCCGGAAAAGCCGAAAAACCAAATTCATCGGTACCAATACCATGAGTAATGTTTCCATGCTTTTTCCAACCGGTTCTCGATTTAAGTTTTTGGCCGGCCCAATCCCATATCACGGTCTTTTCATCACTGTGCTCCGAACGTATTCCACCAACAGCCACGGCCAAGCGATCCCAATCGTCACTACTCGGTAAGCGCCATCCGGCCGGGCACGCGCTCATCGCTTCATCCCAGTCATACAGTCTTCCGTATTGTGCACAATTAGACACTCCATTTTCATAACACCTAGAACCGGGTGTACTGAATTTCAAGTTTTCCGCCATCCACATTTTATCACCTATTGTTACCGTACGATAAGTTTCTCCGTCTCGTGTGTCGGTGAAGATATTCGCTTCTGATATCCACCCTTGTGCGGCCGCGTATGCTTTCGCGTCCAGTTGGGTATGCGTACCTAAACAAAATACACATAATGACAGGGAACAAAAAACACATACTGTTATTGTTATTTTTGCGATGTACCTCATACTACTACTCCTTTTGTTAAAATTGGTTATTCGCTGTTTCGAGTGGGCAACTCCCACTTCGTGCCAGCAATATCAATATATATTTGTAATAACTTCCTCAATAATAATACACGTTATTTTCCTGATTTAAGCAATATCAGGCCACCTATGAGTACCGTCCATCCAATTATCTGAAACATCAAGTTTCCTTTTTTGTTACTTTTCATTTTTACAGCTTCTTCTTCGTGTGTGCCATAACGCCAGCCAAGGGCGGTACAATTAACCACAGGAAAGTGATATGTACCTGCGTTCATACCATTTTTGTGATAAAAATATGGCAAGTTATTATCAGTTTGTTGTGTAGCACCACAATCAACATATTGGATAGAAAATGCATCCCGTGCCATCTTTACATTTGCTCCCATAGTAATATTGATAGTGCTCGCGTCAGAATAAGCACGACTCCTAAACGCTTCACTACCGATATACGTGCAGTTATTCGGCAGTATTATACTAACAATGTGAATATCCTTGAATGCCCCATCACCGATGGAAACAACCGGATCTCCCCAAACGGTACTTGGAATAACAAGTGCAATCATCCTTTCTCCACGGTCAAATTTGCTCCCTTTCGTATTAGGTCTATCCGTAAAACCTTGTATTTCTCCTTTGGCAAACTTGAATCGGTCATTTTCAATGACATAGCTTTTGCTGATAGCTCGTATTTGCAGAACTCCGCTTATAGCGGCTATTTCAGCATCCTCTTCATTTACGCTTACAACACGTATAGTCATATTATCGCTAATATCATTTACACTAACACTTTGAAAATTCAAGGTTTTCCTATCGGGTGCAGAAATATTAACTACCGGGCGGCCACTCCAATTTAATTCCCAAAAGCCACCAGCTTGTAGTGTTTGCGCACCTATTACGTTATTTTGGTTATTTAACAATTCAAAAACTACAGCAAATTCTTGGCTCCGTCTTTCAAAAGCTTTCAATTCTGTTACACCTTGTTGAGGCCAATTTCCCAACTGCCACGTATCTTTTCTTTTGGTGGCATTCAGTCCATCCCATACCGCTTGCAACGCACGCTCTATTGAAATCGTCCAAACACTACTGTTATACAAATATGTTTCAATGCTCATCGTCACCGTTTCGTTTTCGTAATTGATAGCTCCCTGTTTAACATCCGGTACGTAAAACAGGGTATAAGGCATAGACTCTATCCTATTGAAATTGTCAAAAAATACCTCCGTTTCCTTAAGCCGAGTTACCCACTCTTTCCGCCATTGTATATCATTGCTGACATTAGCGCCGATATTTCCGCTTATAATATTAGCATTAAGTACCGAAGAACGTTTTCCCGCTAATGTTAGTGTGGAATCAAAAGTGGCAGCTTGAAAGTAGTAGCTCAATGCTGCAATTTCGGTTCCCTGCCTCTGCGCGGTAATACCTCTGGCTTGAGCAGCTCGTCCGAGTATCTGATTTTCTGTAACCGCTCCGGTGAGCTCCTGTTGTGCTTTTGCGCTAAGCGTTACGCCCACTTTTTGGAGCAGTTCAAGAGCAACCCTCCGTATACCTGTAAGATTGCTTATATCCCAATATGTAAAGTTTCCTATAAATGAGGCTATTGTTGTTTTATCAGAATTTTGGGTAATATGCATTTGCAGCGAGTAGCCCTCCGGCGTTTTGGTTATGCTTCCGCCCAGAATGTGGGTCGTTTGGGCTAAATTCCCCAAATCGAGTCCCTCTCTCGCTTTGTCGTCATACATATCTGACATCAGGTTGAGGTATATCTCGTCCAAACGTTCCCAATCCAATACGGAAATGGCGGAATAATCCGAGAAACTACGGACAAATTCTCCTTGAACCAACGCTGGTAGATGGTTTTGATTTTCTGCAAGACCAGTTGGCTTTGGGGTAAGAATGGTAATACTCATCCCTTTACCCCCGTCCCCGGTCCAGTTCTGCGCTTGCGCCACAGAGGTTAAGCCCAGCAAAACAGACACAACAACGCCTAAAACTTGCTTCCTGCCCATCATAAAATGCCCCTTCTTGGCCGATTTTGGCCATTTTTAAAGTTATCCATCGCACCCCACCCATTGCACAAAAATTTGACAATTTGGTCATGCCTCTATAAAATAATGCCATTTTGGACAAAAAAGCAAATTTTTTATTAAACAATTGCCAAATTGTCCAAACCGTATTATAAATTTTTTGGAGGGAGAGGGTTATATGAGCACATCTTTGGGACAACAAATTATATATTACAGGAAGAAAGCTGGCTTGAGCCGCAAGCGGTTGGCAGAAATTATCAATGTGTCATACGAAGCCTTTTGCCGCTATGAACGAGACGAGCGGGAGCCCAATATCCTAACCCTGATAACCCTCTCCAAAGCCCTAAACGTAACCGTAGACGCCCTCCTGGGCCTAAAGCCCCCCTCCGACCTGCTGGCGCAGAACAGCGACGAGTCCGCGGTGCTCCGCACATTCCGCGGCATGAGCGCCGCGTGGCAGGACCGTGTGCTGGAGCTTATCTCGTGGCTGTCCGATGCGCCCAGATTAGCCGAGGCGTCCCGCCGTTCCCCCGGCGGGCGTGCGCGGGCCTGACGCCGGCGGCGAGATCTGCCGGGGCGTTGTTTTCCTCTCCTGTACTTCTTCGATATTGATATGAGTTTTACGGATTATCCTTGTGGTTCCTGTTTTGGCGGATGGGCTATATCGTAGAATAAATTGGGGGATTGAGCCAAAGGTTTTTTGCGTTTCAGGCGTTTTTCAGCAGTTTGCTGTATATGTAGCAGCTATCGACACACAGGTCTAAGTGATTGTTCCAGACCTTGGAGCTGTCTACATTCGGATTCGCGTCCCAAGAGATATTTCCGCTGCTGTCTATATAGACGTCTTTAAATCTGTCCCAATTTCTGACGGGGGCAAAGGCCCGGCCTTTCAGCGTTTCTTTCATATCGTACAGCTTGACTTCGCCGTTATCAAACTCTATTTTCAGGGCAAAATCCTCCTGTGCGGTTACTTTTTTTACGGAGCGGCGGCCGCTCGCGAAATACTCTTTTACTTCGACAGGCATTTTCATATATGGTCTCCCTTACGCAAGAGGGGTAATCGCAAAAGTTTCTTCACCCTTAGAGGCCAGTTCCCAATTTTCCAAGAGTTCTTCCTGATGCAACGCGGCCCAGCCTAACAACATTTTAAGCTGCTTGTCGGAAATTTGGCCCTCTAAAATGTCTATATCGTTTATATCAATCACAACAGACATTCCCGCGTACTCGGCATGGAAGTGCGGCGGCAGATGGTCATGCCAGTTGATATAAATCCTTATCCCGCGAAAAGTGCAAATTGTCGGCATCTTAAAACCACACGGTCCCTTTCTCGTCAATCTCTCTGATCCGCGCCTCGACCGCATCTGAGATATCTACATCCGCAGCCGAGATGTCGTCGTTTGTCATGGCCGTGTACTTGTGCCAGTTCGCGAACTGTTCGTCAGTAAGCGGCGCGTCGGGGTTCTTAAACAGCTCTTTCAAGTCATAAGTTTGTGGCATTTCGGGCTGCCCTCTCCTATAAGGTTTTTGGCCAAAATCCACCCGTCCTGACCGGGGTGGCAGCCTTAATCTGTAAATATACAACTTCCGAGGCTGTTAAATCAAGTAAAAGGGGAAAATTCTTCCGGCTGCCCCTACATCCACCTGTAAGTAACGCTCATTTTCACCGTACCGGCGAGTTCGTGGCTTATGTAGCAGAAGTCGGCCCCGGCGCGGCCTCCGAAGAGGTTGAGGCCGGCGCCCATTGAGTAGCCGGCGGTGTTGAGGCCCACGCGCAGGGAGAGGGTGTTCATTATTGTGTACTCTATGCCGTAGCGCCCGGCGGAGAAGAGGAGGCCCATGTCGTCACCTAATTTGCGCGCTTCCGGTTCGCGGCCTTCTTCGCGGTCCATCTCGTCGGCGTAGGCGTTTATGCCCTCGTTTGAGAGGAGGTCGGGGGAGGTGTAGTATAGGGCTATGCGGCCGTAGATGTACTGGTCTTCGCGTTCGTAGGCGAGGCTCAGGCGCAGGTGCGGCTGTATTTTTTCGGAGTAGCCGGAGTCTTGCCAGTTTACGCCGCTGTGGACCGCGTTTTCCAAGAGCAGGGCGGCGTATACGGACGGCTTGGGGAAGAAGGCCATTGCGCCGAGGTCGGCCCCGAGCCCGTAGGCGAAGGTTGATTCGCCGAGGCTGCGCCGTCTGGCGGTGGCTGCCGCTCCGGCGTAGATGTTCGCCTGTTTGGTGTCGAACCCGTGCCCGTAGGCTACGCGCGCCCATACATCCGACGCGCTGAAGGTTTTGATGTCGGCGGGGTCTACCGCGCCTATGTCTACGTTGCGGGTGTCTTCAATGCCGGGGATGAGCAGGTAGGCGGCTGTGGCGGAGATGCCGCCGCTTTGGCCTATTTTGCTTGTGTAGTTGACGATGGAGGTGCTGAAGACGTCGCCGTAGTATGACGAGTAGCTGAGCGTGAGTTCCGGCGCTTTGCAGCGGGCGGCGAGCGCGGGGTTTGAGGCTATGGGCCCGGCGGCGTTTACGGCGAGGTCGGAAGACGACAGGGCAGCCGACCGGGGTGACACGAGTACCTCGCTGAACATGTCGCCGTAGATGCTCGGGCCGTCGTAGTCATCGGCGGGCGGGTCGGCGGCGCGGGCCAATACGGCCATGCAGGCGAGGGCGGTTATCAGGGTATGTATGGCCTTGCGTGTCTTCATTTATTATGGCTCCGGGTCCGGTTGGTTATAAAATACATTACCGGCGCCGCCGTCCGCCTGTTTTTTTGCCGTTAGCTCGTCGATCTTGGCCGCGATGTGCTTTTTCACGTCGGGGTTTTCGCTGGTTTCGTAGATGAAGGCGAGGATATCTACGGCGTCGGCGTCGCGGTCGGCGTTGTCGTAGAAGGTCGCGGCGAGACTTGCTAATTTCGCCTGATGCTCGCCGGGCGCCTGCGCGGCTACGGAGAAGGCGGCGGCGGCGCGGGCGGGGTCTTTGTAGTATTTGTGGTGGAGCATGCCGAGGTAGAAGGGGATGTTCCACTTAGTAGAGCCGAATACGTTCATCCCGCGCTCAAGGATGACCATGGCGGCGTCGGGGTTATGGCACAGGTCGGGCACCATGAGCCCGGCGAACTCGTAGGCCTCGTTGAAGTGCGGGTGCAGCCGCGTAATCATGTCGAGCATCTGTATGAGCCACGTGAACTGCCTGTCGCCCTCCATGCGCTCGCCGCTGTAGATGACGGTCTTTATCCACAGGTAGTGGGCGTATGTGGTGTTGAACCCGAGCATGAACGGCTTGACGCGCTCGCTCCCCGGCAGGTACGCCATGCTCTCGAGCAGCGGGCCGGACCCGCGTATGGCGGTAAGCCGCTCGTTGGCGGCGATTATGCCGGCGAAGAGTACCGCGATTATGGCGAGGGATACGAGCAGGCGCTTCATCACAGATCCTTCCTCGCGAACAGTATCGACGAGAAGAGCAGCAGCAGCGCCGTGTAGAGGGCCCCGTAGACGGCGGCTGTCAGCACGTGGCCGTCGGCGACCGGCATGCCGAAAACGACTTGGGTGCGGATGTTGAAGAACTCGAGGTTCGGCAGTACGTAGTGCAGGATGACGAGGATGGTCTTCGTGAACGGGTTCTCCTGCACGTCGGCGCTTAGCGTTATCAGATCGTTCAGATGGCCGGCAACGTAGAACGACAGCGTGAATATCGCGGCCAGCGTGGGCGTGGTGAAGCAGGACCACATGATCGCGGCGGCGATGATTATCGACATCTCCGCCATCAACAAGAATACTGCGGAGAAGATTTCCGGCGACGGCGCGCGGCCCACCATCCACGTTATCGCGATTATGAATATCAGCGCGATTAGCAAAAAGTTCAGGGCGAGCGTTACGAACAGGCCGGAGAATTTGCCTATGATAAACTGTATCCTGTCAACCGGCTTGCATAGCACGCCGTAAACGGTCTTATCGGCGATTTCGGCCCCGAGGACCCCAACGCCTATGAACACCGCGAGGAGCAACCCGGTGAGCGACATTGTGGCGAGGCCGAAGTCGGACATCACCTGCACACGCGACATCACGGAGAGGTCGCCGAAGGACATTGCGAGCAGGAGGACTACCGCCGCCACGAGCAGTATGTTGTAGAGGACTTTGTTGCGGACAGTCTCTTTGAATGTATTGACGGCTACGAGCCACATCACTCTCATTTTGCGCCCCCTTTTCCGTCTGCCCCGCCTGTATTATTATTTTCGGCGTTGGTATCATTCACCTTGTTGACATCTGTACCGTTATTGACGGCATCCGCCCTGTTGATATCATCCCCCCCGTAAAGCAGATTCTCAAGCGGCATCGTGCGCTTCTGTATAGACAGGCAGAATACGCCGTTGTCGTACAGTTTACGCTGGCAGAGCGCCAAATCTTTCTGGACCGGGACCAATATCGTCACCTCATCGCTTGACGAGCGGGAGACGTCCAGCCCGTCCGCCTGTAATTCATCCGCCAACTTACCGGGCAGAGGCGGCACTACGATCTCCGTCCCCAGCGTCCCCTTTTCCAGCAGCGACGCCACGCTGCCCGTAAAGCGCAGTTTCCCCCCGTCAAGGACTACTACATCCTGACAGACCGCCTCGATATCCTCGAGTACGTGGGTGCTGAAGAAGAGCGTCCGCCCCTCATCCCCCAGCTTTTTGAACAGCGTTCTGAAGAGCCGCCGCGACGGGGGGTCGAGCCCGCTCATCGGCTCGTCAAAGATCAGCAGCCTCGGATCCCCCAGAAGCCCGCAGGCCATATTCAGCCTCTGCTGCAGCCCCTTAGACAAGTTCCGCACTTTGGACTTCTCGCGCCCCGTAAGCTCCACCGCTTCCAGCACCCTCCTGCACTCGGCCCCTGCCGCCGCGCTCCCGACACCTGCAAGCCGGGCGGAGAAGCCTACGGTTTCGCTGACGGTGAGGTGTTTGTAGAAGTAGGGCTGCTCGGAGACATACGCGACGCCTGTGCGCGAGGCCGGGCTGGCTGCGGCTTTGCCCATAAGGGTAATGCTGCCGGAGGTGGGGCGCACGAGGCCCATGGCCATCTTTATGGTGGTCGTCTTCCCCGCGCCGTTTGGGCCTACGAAGCCGGTGATGCGGCCCGCGGCGAGGCCAAAAGACACGCCGGTCACGGCGTTGACGCGCACCGCTTTGAAGCCTTTGCGGTAGACTTTCGTTATATTGTCGATATTGAGGATACTGTCCATAGTGCTATAAATATAATAATGTTTGCGATATATATGCAATACGGGCCGCGGCGGATTTTATTTTTGTGGTATGGACAAAGACCACGGGCATAATAACCGGCTAAAAAACCGCCTGTTTTCGCTGTATGGGGCAGATAAGAGGAGGGCGGTCGTCATTGCGGCGGCGTTCCTGCTCTCCATCAGCGTGGCCATCCTGTCGCTTTTGCTGCTGGTCAACAGGGCAAGCACGCGGGCGGCGCCGGGGCCCGGGAGCGCCGCCGCCGGCAAAAGCGCAAGTACCGGGGGCTGGCCGGGCGCGGAGACCAACTACGCCGCCCTGACGTTCGAGGTAATACCGGACGACGACCCGATGGAGGAGCTTGCGCGGGTACTGTCGCAGGGGCAGGCATCGGCGAAGGCGGCGCGGGCGGAGGGGCAGGCGAAGGCGCAAACACCGGCGCCGGAGCCGGAGCAATCTATGCAAACCCCGCAGCAGGCGCAGGCCATCAGGCCGGTGTACACGCCGTCCCGGCCCTTTGATCCGGGCGCCCTGCAGAACACGACTATAAACTCGCCGCGTTCCGCGTCCGGCGTCCCGTTCATGATAGACAACGCCTCCCCCCAGGTTGGCTACTACGCCCTGACGTTCGACGGCGGCTCCAACTGCAACGCGGCGGCGGACATCTTCGACACGCTGGCGTCGCGGGGGGTAACGTCTACAATCTTCGTGACCGGCGAGTTCATCCGGCGGTTCCCGCACGTTATAAAAAAGGCGGCGGGCGACGGGCACGAGGTGGGGAACCACACGAACCGCCACCCGCGCCTTACCACCTACGCCGACGACCGCACGCAGTCCACCCGCCCAGAGGTAACGCGCCAGTTCGTAATAAACGAGCTCGAAGGCGCCGCCCGCGCCCTGGCCGACCGCACGGGCCTGCGCTTCGCCCCCCTCTGGCGCGCCCCCTACGGCGAGTACAACCGCCGCATCTGCGAGTGGGCGCTCGAGGCCGGGTACGTCCACATAGGCTGGCGGCAGGGCGGGTCGTGGGGCAAAAACTTAGACACCAACGACTGGGTCCCAACCGAAGACTCCCCGGGCTACAGAAGCCCCGAGCAGGTCTACGAGAAGATAGTCCACATAGCAAAACAGCCCGGCGGCCTGAACGGGGGGATAATACTGATGCACCTCGGAACAGAAAGAAAGCTGCGTTCCCAGCAGGTACATATTATATTAGGTAAGTTGATAGACTCGCTGAGGGATTTGGGCTACGAGCCGGTTACGGTATCCGGCCTGCTGCAAAAATCGGGCGTTGACCTCAGCGCGGTATCTCTAAATGTTGAATAGATGTTAAATGGGAATTTGGCGTTGAGTTGCCGTTGATTGTCTGAACCATGATTTGCCTGATTAAAGGATTAACATGATTAAACGTCAAAAGATAACGTCAAAATCACCGATAATCCGGGTTTTGACGTTGATTTTTAATCAAGGAAATCCTTTAATCATGTAAATCAAGGTTCAGACAAAAAAGGCGGGATACGCGATAAACCATGATTTAACCCAAAGGAACTTGCAGTATGAACGCATCAGTCAGCGGTAAAAGTAGACGTGCAGGCCGCGTTTTTGGCGCGGTGGTGGCTGCGGTGCTGTTGTCGGTATCGGCGGTTAACGCGCAGGGTGGGAGTTTTACCGATGCGCGGGATGGGAAGACGTACCGGACGGTGAAGATTGGGGATCAGACGTGGATGGCGGAGAATCTCAATTATCAGACTGATAAATCCGTCTGTTACGATAATGAAGAAAGTAACTGTCAGAAATACGGACGGCTTTATGATTGGAATACTGCGTTGAAGGCTTGTCCTGCTGGGTGGCATGTCCCAAGTGAAGCTGAATGGACAGCGTTAACAAATGCTGTTGGTGGTGCATCAACGGCAGGAACGAAATTGAAGTCGAAGACAGGGTGGTCTACGGGTACGGGCTATAAAGCCGCTACGGACGATTACGGTTTTTCGGCCCTGCCGGGCGGCTACGGCTACTCAGATGGCAGCTTCAGCAGCGCCGGCTACCGCGGCTACTGGTGGAGCGCTACGGAGGACGCTGCCACGTTCGCGAGGCGCCGGTTCATGGGCTACAACTACAAGTACGTGGGTTGGGGCAGCGACTTCAAAAGCAACTTGTTCTCGCTGCGCTGTTCGCAGGACTCCGCGGCCCCGCAATAGCGCAGCAATTGCGAGCCGCCGCCCCGAGCCGCGTTTTTTGCGGGGCGGTGCTTTTTATGTTTTGTACGGGTATAATGTTTAATCGTGTTCAATAATCACAAAAGGACTGACCGCAATGGTACTTGACGAACGGCTTTTACTGCGTCTCCCGATTATCCTCCTCGCCCTGACCATCCACGAGCTGGCGCACGGCTGGTCGGCGTACAAGCTCGGCGACCCCACCGCCAAAGACCAGGGCCGCCTTACCCTGAACCCCATACCCCACCTCGACTTTCTGGGCACCATAATGCTGTTAGCCGCCCCTATCGGCTGGGCCAAGCCGGTGCCGGTGAACCCGTACAATCTCCGCAAGCCCAAGCGCGACCTGATGATCGTGAGCTTCGCCGGGCCGCTCTCCAACATGATACTCGCGGTATGCTTCGCCCTCGCCATCTCGATACTCACCGCGGTAAGCCCGCAGCACCTTACGGCAACAACGGAGGCGGCCATTTCACCGAGCTATCTGTGGAAGTTTCTGGAGATGGCGTTTATGATAAATGTTGGCCTCGCGTTTTTCAATATGCTGCCGTTCTACCCGCTCGACGGCTCGAAGGTTGTGGCCGGGTTCCTGCCCGACAGCAAGATCGAGCCATACATGAAAGCAACCCGCTACGCGCTGCCGGGCATCTTCGGCCTCGCAATCGCCGGCTACCTCATAAAAATACCCCTGCTGTCTATAATCCTCATGCCGGCGCTCCAGCCGTTCTTCCGCTTCATGCAGCTGGTATCGTTCGGAAACGCCGACGGGCTGAACCGGTGCTGGAAAGCGGCTGCCGCCGCGGCTGGGGCGGGGATATGATTTTTCGGCACAGCGCCGCGCCCGAAAATCCGGCGCCGCTACCAGAAGCTGCCCCAGTATTTCCACCCCGAAACGATCGTTGCTATATAAGCGCCGCCGCTACAATATACCAATATAAATAATACCGGCCAATAGATCATCTTTGCCCAAAATGGGATTTTCACATTCACATTCATGCGGGCTGAAACAAGCCGGGCGCCGCCAAATAGTAAATACATGAGGAACAGCGTGATATTAACGCCCGCGGCATACAACAAAAGGTTAAATATCAGCTTGTCGAAATTATCGGTATAAAGCGCATACCCGTAGTAAACATAATTTTCATACGCCGGTATATACGCTGCCGCCATAACCCCAAGCGCCAGGTTGGAAAGCGGCCCGGCCATGCCCCGCAGCGCCCTTGCCCCCCGCGCCCGGAAATACCCCTGCATCATAAGCGAGACGGCAATGATCCACCAGATAAACAAAATGGTCATACAAACATCAATGGTATCGGTACGCAGGGGGTCCTCCGCAACCACGACCCTCTCCGTTTTAACGAACGTGCCCGAGGAGTGGTAGTTGGATACGAGGCCGCTGTCTGCGAGCGCCCCCGCCACCGCGTTGCCGAAGCTCGCGGCGGTGATACGGGCGTCCTCCACCGTTATATTTTTCACCACGCCGCCAAGCCGCCCAAAAAGCCCGGCGTCCGGTATGGGCGCGTCTATATACAGGCCGCGCACCGTGTGCCCGCCGCCGTCGAAGGTGCCGAGGAAAATACGCCCGCTCCCATCGCCGGAATTCCACCCGCCTATAGGCTCCCACCCCTTGAGCTTGACCAGCGCGCCGTTGTCGGTAACCTCCAAACCCGAGAGGCCCCGGCAGTATTCAGACAGGTCTATGTCGTCTGCGAGAATAACCGTCCGGCCCTTAAAATCAAAATCGTACTCTTCGCTGTTGACAATCTTTGCCAGCCCGGCCAGCTCCTCCGCGGTGTAAATCCAGAAGGTGTCCTGGCCGGAATTGATTGTATACCATTCAACATCCGCAACGGAGATATCCGGCGCCGACGGCATTATCCGCAAATACACGCATAGCGCAATCAGGGCGGCGGCGGCAATCAGCGCGGCGGCCTTCGCGCGCAACGGCAGCGCCCGCAGCCCCCTCTTCGCGCCAACATTCCCCAAGCCGCGCCCCGGCTCACCCGCAAACGCCTCCGGGCCGCCAGTGGGCCGCCCATTCCCGCCCGCCTCTTCCATCCGCCCGCCTCCTCCGCACCCAGCCGCCATTTTGGCCGCCCTGCTTACAATATAACATATAAAACTGCCCCGTGTACCGTTTTTTTGCTTTTTGATTTTAGCTGCGCTAAATTTCAAAATTTTTGCATCCCGCCCAATTAATTAATTATATTGTAGCGGTAGCGTACAGGTACACGTAATAGCCTTAATTTTTGGATTTTTCACATATCAACTATTTGAGTTAGCGGAGGTTGCGGTATGAGCGTACCCGTTAGCGGCAGACATGCAGGTCATAGGATGCGTGTTGTTTTTTGCGCGGTGGCGGCAGTATTGTCCGCACCGTTGTTGTTTAGCGCCTATTCCAACCCCCAAAGCGGCGGGACATTTACCGATCCGAGGGATGGCAAGAAGTACCGCACGGTAAGAATAGGCAAATTAACATGGATGGCGCAGAATCTCAATTTCAAAACGGGTAATTCATGGTGTTATGAGGATAATGAAAGTAACTGCCGGAAATATGGGCGGCTCTATGACTGGAATACTGCGATGAGCGCGTGTCCGGCGGGATGGCGTTTGCCTGGTAACGCGGAGTGGAACGATTTGACTAAAAGCGCCGGTGGTCAGTGGATATACGTAGGTAACGCCATTGCTTATTGGGGTGGTGTGGGTAAGAAGCTTAAATCAAAAACAGGTTGGAGTGATTTTTTGTGTGACAAAGAGCTTAAAATGGAGCTCAACCGAGAGTTGGGGGAAGATTGTGTTCTTGGTAAAATGAATAGTGGGAACGGAACGGATAATTTTGGCTTTTCGGCTCTGCCGGGCGGCTGGCGCAGCACCGATGGCAGCTTCCTCTACGCCGGCAGCAGCGGCAGGTGGTGGAGCGCCGCGGAGACCTCGAGCGGTAGCCGCTACGCGTCGGAGTGGGGCATGGGCTCGGGCGAGGGCGGCGTGGGCAGGGGCAGCTGTGGCAAGGACTACGGTTTTTCCGTGCTCTGCGTCCGGTAGCAGGCATCGTACGGCAGCGCAATAATCGTGATTTTTAGTTTTTTACATATCACCAATTCGAGATCAAACGGAGGTTGCGGTATGAGCAAGTTGTTTTTTAATGCCGGAAGTAAAATGTGTTTTTGTATGGTGGCGGCAGTATTGTTCGCGCCGTTGTTGTTTAGTGCCTGTTCCAACCCCCAAAGCGGCGGGACATTTACGGATTCAAGAGACGGGCAAACGTACCGCACGGTAAGAATAGGCAATTTAACATGGATGGCGCAGAATCTCAATTTCAAAACGGGTAATTCATGGTGTTATGACGATGATTTATCTAATTGCGAGAAATACGGCAGGCTGTACGATTGGGAAACGGCGATGACGGCATGTCCATCTGGATGGCGTTTGCCTGATAACAATGATTGGAACGATTTGACTAAAAGCGCCGGTGGTCAGCGGAAAGAATCAGGTTACATTTTTGCTTATTGGAGTAGTGTGGGTAAGAAGCTTAAATCAAAAACTGGTTGGAGTGATTTTTTGTGTTACAAAGAACTTAAAGAGGATCTCAACGAGATTGGGGAGGATTGTGTTCTTGGTAAAATGAATAATGGGAACGGAACTGATAATTTTGGTTTTTCGGCTCTGCCGGGCGGCGACCGCAACACCAATGGCAGCTTCGGCTACGCCGGCAGCTACGGCACCTGGTGGAGTGCCACGGAGGGCGGCAGCGGCGACGCGTGGTACCGGAACATGGGCTCGAACTACGGCAGCGTGTACGAGGGCGACTACGACAAGGGCAACGGTTTTTCCGCGCTCTGCGTCCAAGACTGACTGTGCGGGGGAGGTTCAATTGTAATTTACCCCCCACCCCCCAAACATTCATTTTGATTTCCAACCCAGCCCCAATCGGTCAAATTGACGTTCATTTTGACCGCCTCCCCCATACCACCCCTCAAAATCAGCCCGTTTTGGGGGGTGCGGTTTCTTGGCACAGCATTTGCGATGGTTAAAAGTTTCACCTTTAATGAAAGGACGCCGCAATGTCTGATGAAACAAACTCCCCCGACGCCAGCCGCGAGTTCAAGGACGGCATGTTCCGCGCCATCTTCAAGGACCCCGCGGAGTTCCGCCGCGTCGCCAGCTACCTCCTGGAGACCGACTTCGGCCCGGATACGCCCATGGAGGAGGTCACGC
>Ga0209755_10001022_pt1 | contig 46811 bp, 41 predicted proteins | sample TergutCo191P1_FD_187301 | JGI IMG/M metagenome (GOLD analysis project Ga0209755, IMG submission 187301) | Cornitermes sp. P1 segment gut microbial communities from Petit-Saut dam, French Guiana - Co191P1 (SPAdes) (version 2) | ecosystem: Host-associated > Arthropoda: Insects > Digestive system... | reverse complement strand
ATTCTATGCTTATTTGAAAAATCCATATTGAATATCTTGACTTTTAATCCATAATACGTCATTATAAGTCAAGATAAGACTACTAAGTCGGGGTTCTTGTAGCATAAGAAACGGGCAGTTTCCAGAGCGGTCAAATGGGGCAGACTGTAAATCTGTTGGCTCAGCCTTCGAAGGTTCAAATCCTCCACTCCCCAAAGGCAATGTAGTGTAAGCTGCATTGCCCTTTTTTTTAGAAAAGATTTATATTAATAATGATCGCGGGGAACGGAGGACTTAACCTTTTTTACAGTAATGCGGGAAGGGAATCTTTACTTGAAAAATGAAGAACAAATTGTTATACTGTAAAGGCTGTGGATCCGCCTGCGGCAAGGAACAAATAATTGAAAACGATTTTTGTTGTCGATGATAATAACGTAAATCTGCTGGCAGCCGACGAAGCCTTGTCAAAACATTACCGCGTTTTTACCCTTCCCTCCGCCGCCAGTATGTTCGAGCTTTTAAAAGATGTAAAACCGGATCTGATCCTGTTGGATATTCTAATGCCCGAAATGGATGGTTTTGATACATTAAAGGATCTAAAATCAAAAGATGGATACGCCGACATCCCGGTTATTTTTCTAACAAGCCGGAACGACGCGTCAACCGAGTCCCTCGGTCTTGAAATGGGCGCGGTGGATTTTATTTCCAAACCTTTCTCAAGACCGGTTCTTTTGAACCGCATAAAAACGCATCTTGAAATTGAAGATATAATCCGCGAGCGCACAGACAGCCTTAAAAGGCTTAAAAACAGCATCGTTATAGTTCTTGCAAACATGGTGGAAAACCGCGACGGATTAACAGGAAGGCATATTGAACGTACAACATGGTATTTAAGGATTTTGATTGATGCCATGATTAAAGATAATATTTACACGGATGAAATAAAAAAATGGGATCTTGAACTTATTATCTCTTCCGCGCGCCTGCATGATATCGGCAAAATAACCATTTCCGATTTGATCCTGAATAAACCGGGCGCACTTACAAGCGAAGAATTTGAAATAATTAAAAAACACGCGGCGGAAGGTGAAAGAATCATAGACAGTATTATGGCTGAGTCAGGCGACGAGACATTCCTTAAATACGCCAAACTATTTGCCGGTTCCCATCACGAGAGGTGGGATGGTACAGGTTATCCGCGGGGGCTTAAGGGTGAAGAAATTCCCCTCCAGGGACGTATCATGGCGGTTGCCGATGTTTATGACGCTCTTGTATCTGAACGCCCGTACAAAAAGGCAATGCCTCATTCGGAAGCTGTAAACATTATAAAAAACAACAGCGGAAAACATTTTGATCCACAGCTTGTTAAATTATTTCTTGCGTGCGAGAAATCGTTTGAAAGTGTGGATGTAAATGATAAATAAAATAAAATATTTCCCCGCGTTTATTTTTATTACAATTATTTTAACAGCCGGATTTTCTCCTTTACCGCCTGATTCTAATCACGAACAGCCTGCCGCTAATATGTTCAATTCATTTAATGATGTCCCGGGAGTAACGGATGAAGGGATCGCAAGCGTTAAAGCGCTGCGTCCCTGGCTTGTAAGCGCCGCTGTTCTTGTTTTTATCGTTTTTGTTCTGATACTTATCTTGTTTTATTTTAATAATAAGGAAAAGAAAAAATTAAAAATATTAATTGATCAGGAGGCTGAATCCGGCAGGCTAAAAAATGTTTCTATAACGTCACTTGAAAAAATTTTAAACAGCATTGACTCGATGATTTATGTAACTGATCCTGAAAAATCTGAAATTCTTTTTATAAACGAAAGCATGAAACAGCATTATGGTATAGAAGGCGATTGCACAGGGAAGTTATGTTATAAAGTTTTACAAAAAGATCTGGATAAAAAATGCAGTTTCTGTCCGTGTTTCACGCTTGATACAGCGCCTTGTAATCCTGTTATCTGGGAAGAACACAGCACTCTCACAAACAGAATTTACCGTAATACCGACAGATACATAAATTGGCCTACAGGACAGCTTGTTCATTTACAGCACTCGGTTGACATGACGGATTTAATCATGGCAAAGGAATACGCCGAACAAAGCAGCCGTTATAAAAGCGCGTTTCTTGCCGCAATGAGCCATGAAATACGAACCCCGATGAACTCCATTCTTGGAATCGCCGAAATTAAACTTCAGGATAAAAATCTTCCTCCCGAATCCGAAGAGGCGTTTTCAAAAATTTTTGAATCGGGAGATCTTCTTCTTAACATAATAAATGATATTCTTGATTTATCAAAAATCGAGGCGGGAAAACTGGAAATGAACCCGGCAAGATATGATATCCCAAGCCTTATAAACGATACAGCTCAGCTTAACTGCCTGCGTTATGAAAGCAAACCCATTATCTTCTCGCTTGAAGTTGACGAAGAAACGCCGATGGAACTTTTCGGCGATGAGCTTCGCATTAAACAGATTCTTAACAATATTCTTTCCAATGCGTTTAAATATACTGACAAAGGTAAAGTAATATTCTCTGTTCATTGTGAATATAAAATAAATGATAATGTTGATCTTGTATTTCGCGTAACGGATACGGGACACGGAATGACGCAGGAACAGCTTAAGAAACTTTTTGACGAATACACCCGGTTCAACACGGAAGCGAACCGCACCACGGCCGGCGCGGGTCTTGGCATGAATATTACAAAACGCCTTGTAGATCTTATGAATGGAAGCATTGAAGTTCACAGCGAAATGGGTAAAGGATCGGTATTTACCGTGCACATTCCGCAGAAACGTATTGGAGAAGAAGTATGCGGTAAGGATATAATTGAAAATCTCAGTCATTTTCGTTTTAAACGTTCTACAATGTCTAAAAAATCGCAGTTTATGCGGGAATATATGCCGTACGGCAGCGTTTTAATTGTTGACGATGTAGAATCAAATATTTATGTCGCGAAAGGTTTATTAGCGCCTTACGGGCTTAAGATCGATACGGCTTCCAGCGGTTATAAAGCCGTTGATAAAATCAAAGACGGTAATATATACGACATTATTTTTATGGATCATATGATGCCGGGAATGGACGGTATTGAAACCGTAAAAATATTAAGGAGTAATGGTTACAATCATAAGATTCTTGCGCTTACCGCGAACGCGCTTGCGGGGCAGGCGCAGGTTTTCATGCAGAATGGCTTTGACGGTTTTATTTCAAAACCTATTGATTCACGGGAACTCAATCTGCTTCTTAATGAAAATATCAGAAATAAAAAAACGCCTGAAGTTGTACAAGCCGCAAGAGATGAACAGCGCGAGAAAGAAAAATATTTAAATACCGCGGAAGCGCAGAAAATAATTAACTCGGCGGAGTTGGAAAGATTCTTTATTCTTGACGCTAAAAACGCGCTTGATGTAATCGAAAAAACAATCGCGAAGAATGCGGATATTGACGAGGCCGCGCTTGATTCATTCATAATCGCTGTTCACGGAATTAAAAGCGCGCTTGCCAATATCGGGGAATTGCAGGCATCAGCGTTCGCGTTAAGACTTGAGAAAGCGGGGAAAGAGAAAAATATCCCTGTTATTACAAGCGAAACTCAATCATTCATCTATACTCTTGAATCCCTGATTGATAAGTATAAGCCCGCCGAGAAAGAAGAAATAACAGAAATAACCGATGCTGATTTGAACTTTCTTCATGAGAAACTTTTAATTATTAAAAATGACTGCCTTGTTTTTAACAAGAGCGGCGCGAAAAGCGCTTTAAAAGAATTAAAACAGAAAAAATGGCCGGGTCTTATTAATAGCGTTCTTGATGATATTTCTATTTATTTACTTCATAGTTCGTTTAAAACCGCTTCCGATTCCGCTGAGAATTTAATATCGCAATATCCGTTAAAACAATAACCTAAAGCCGCTTTAATATTTTTGGAATATTTGCTATTCTGATATATCATTAAGGAGAATATTGATCTCATGAATCCCAAAACGGGTGAAAAACAGAAGGCGGCTTTTCCATTCCTTAAAAAATTAGGCGGTATTGTAGCGCCGCATTTTAAAAATACCGCAAACTGTGTGCCGGAAGCGATACCCATACCGGCCGAGGTGCGTCTTCCCATGTCCATGCATACCGGCAAACCTGCGATTCCTGTTGCCGGCATCGGGGATTATGTCAAAGTAGGCCAATTGATTGCGAAGGCAGACGGCAGCGTCTCATCGCCGGTTCACGCAAGCGTATCAGGCACAATAAAAAGCATCGACAATATCGACAGCATTACAGGTGAAAAATCGATCACCATCACAATCGCATCGGACGGTAAACAGGAACTCTGGGAAGGGATTTCTCCTGTCAAAGTATCAAACAGGCTTGAGTTTCTGGAAGCTGTTAAAAATTCAGGCGTTGTCGGTCTCGGCGGCGGCGGCTACCCTACCGCGGCGAAACTTACTTTAAAGGAATCCGTAAAACTTGATTACATACTTGTAAACGGCGCCGAGTGCGAACCTTTTATAACATCAGACACAAGAACGATGATCGATGATACAGGTTTTTTGTGGGAAGGAGTTCTTTTAATGAAAGAATACCTTGAGCCTGAAAATATAATTATCTGCATAGAAGACAACAAACCGGAACCTATTGAAAAACTAAAAGCGTTATGCGAAAACGCAGATGGTATTTCCGTTCATGTGCTTCCTTCGCTTTATCCGCAGGGAGAGAGGAAAGTGCTTGTGTACAATGTTACAGGGCGCATTGTTCCCGAAGGCGGACGGCTTCCCGATGTCGGCTGTGTTGTTATTAACTGTTCTACTGTGGCGGTTTTCGCGAGATATATAAAAACCGGAATCCCGCTTGTTTCAAGGTGCGTAACTGTGGACGGCTCTGCTGTGAAAAATCCCAAAAATGTAATCGCTCCGGTGGGCGCTCCTGTAAAAGAGCTGCTTAATTTCTGCGGCGTTAAAGATGAAGTAAAAAAAGTTATTTTAGGCGGCCCGATGATGGGCGCGGCGATTCCGAATCTTGATCTTCAAATTCCGATTGTAAAAATTACAAGCGCGGTACTCGCGTTTTCGCAAGAGGACGCATACGTTCCTGAACCGGGACCTTGTATTAAATGCGGTAAATGTATTTATAAATGCCCGATGAGGCTTATGCCGCCAAACATTGAAAACGCGTTCGAGTTAAAAAAACCTGAACTTCTTCAAAAATTCAAAGTGAATATGTGCGCCGAGTGCGCGTGCTGCGCTTTTACATGTCCTGCGAAAAGACCTCTTGTGCAGGTGATGAATTTATCCAAAACCATGTTATGGGAATACGAAAAATCGCTGAAGGAGGCAAATAAATGAATTTAACTGTCTCTTTCGCGCCTCACATACGCGGCAAGGAAAGTACAAGCCGAATAATGCTTGATGTAATAATCGCACTGCTTCCCGCTTTGTTAGCTGCAATTTGGGTTTTCGGTCCTCGCGCGGCTCTTGTAACAGGAGTCTGCGTTTTTTCATGCGTTTTTTTTGAGTGGTCGTATGAAAAATTATTAAATAGAAAAAATTCAATCACCGATTATTCGGCAGCTCTTACGGGAATTATACTCGCGTACAATTTACCCGTAACGATCCCGATGTGGCAGGCTGTTTTCGGATGTTTTGTCGCTGTAATCCTAGTAAAGCAGCTATTCGGCGGACTTGGAAAAAATTTCGCGAATCCCGCCGTAACAGCGCGTGTTGTAATGTTTCTCGCTTTTCCTGTTGCAATGACAACATGGGTATCGCCTCTTGACGCGGTGACAACCGCCACTCCCCTTGTAAATCTTCATCACATTTTCAAGGGAGAACCCGCATTAATACCGGGGACGCTTGATCTCTTTCTGGGAATACACGGCGGCTGTTTGGGGGAAACAAGCGATCTAGCTCTTTTAATCGGTTTTGCGTATTTACTTGTCAGGCATGTAATATCGCCTACAATACCATTAGTTTATATCGCATCAGTCTTTGTGATGATGTTTATCGCAGGCGGATTTGATTTCGGCATATATCAAATATTTTCAGGCGGCTTATTTCTTGGCGCGATATTTTGCGCAACGGATTATGTCACAAGCCCGCAGACAGAATCCGGCCGCGCAATTTTCGCCTTTGGATGCGCTCTTGTTACTGTTATAATCCGCCTCTTTGGAAGCTATCCTGAAGGCGTATCTTTCGCGATAATTTTTATGAACATGCTTGTTCCGTATATTAATAAATTGACCTACAGAAAAGCGCTTGGAGGGAATAAATCATGATACGTCCTATTTTGATACTTTCTCTTATCTGCTTTTTTGTAACAGGCATTCTGGCTTTTGTTAATAATTTGACCTACCCGGTAATAGAAAGCGCGGCGGCGGAAAGAGCCGCAAACGCAAGAAAAGAAATTATCCCTCATGCTGACAGGTTTGAGCTTCTTAAAATTAACGGCCTTCCTTTAAATGTTACACAAGTATACCGGGCGGAGTATGACAAAGGCTTTATCTTCATGGTGACGACCTTTGGTTACGGAGGAGAAATAAAAATGATCTGCGGAATCGATCCTAATGGCAATGTAATAAAAAGCGCCGTTCTTGCGCATAACGAGACGCAGGGGCTTGGCACTCCGATATTTGAGCTTCCTCATGCCGGTCAGTATTGGGGTAAAGATAAAAACGGCATCGAGACAATTGACGCCATCTCCGGCGCGACCATTACATCTAACGCATATAAAAACGGAATAAGATACGCGCTTGCCGCATTTGAAATAGTAAAATCACATCCTGAAGGAGCGCGTTAATGAACAGGCTTTCAATATTGCTTAAAGGATTAATTAAAGAAAATCCTGTTTTGGTTTCGGTTCTTGGTATCTGCCCGATGCTCGCGGTTTCTACACAGGTGTCAAGTGCGCTTGGAATGGGAGTCGCGACTACATTCGTTCTTGTTTGCTCGAACATGGCAATTGCGCTTTTAAAAAACATTATTCCCGATAAGGTTAGAATCCCCTGTTACATTGTTTTTATCGCAGGATTTGTAACAGTCGTAAAGATGATAATTGAAGCTTACGCGTATACTCTGTATCAGGCGCTTGGAATTTTTCTTCCGCTTATAACTGTTAACTGCATAATTTTCGCCCGCGCGGAAATTTTCGCAAGAAAAAATTCCATACTGGATTCCGCTCTTGATGCAGTCGGCATGGGCGCGGGATTCACACTTGCGTTACTTGCAATGGCGTCAATCCGGGAAATTTTTGGCAGCGGAAAGTGGTTTGGCATCGAGCTTCCTGTTCTTATTGATTTTAACTTTCCCATTTTAAACATGGCGCCGGGAGGTTTTGTCGTTTTCGGTCTTCTAATTGCGGTAGTAAATTTCCTGTCAAAAGGAAAAGCTGTAAGGAAAAGTGAGTTTGGCTGCGCGGGCTGTCCCTCTGTTAAAATCTGCGGAATGGAATCATGCGGCGAAAACGCAAAGGGAGGTACTCAATAATGGACTTTAAAGCGTTAGTTGTCATTTTAATGAGTACGGTTCTTGTTAATAACTATGTACTGATCCAGTTTCTAGGCTGCTGTCCTTTTTTGGGAGTTTCAAAGATACTTAAAAACGCGGTTGGTATGGGGCTTGCGGTTACATTTGTCATGATGCTCGCCACAGCCGCGACATGGCCGATACAAATTTTTATTCTTGACAGGAACGGAATGGGATATTTACAGATAATCGTTTTTATTCTGGTAATAGGAGCGCTTGTTCAGTTTGTTGAAATCGTACTTAAAAAATATATACCGTCCCTTTATGAGGCTCTCGGTGTTTATCTTCCTTTAATTACCGTAAACTGCGGACTTTTAGGCGTTACAATCGTGAATATCAATAAGGAATATTCATTTATCGAATCCATGTTTAACGCGCTCGGCGCGGGATCCGGATTTCTGCTGGCGATGGTAATTTTTTCAGGCATCCGTTCTCATACAGAAAACTCGGATCCCCCTGAATCCTTTAGAGGTTTACCCTTGACGCTTGTATCTGTCGCGATTCTTTCGCTGTCCTTTTTCGGATTCAGCGGCGTTATAGAAAACTTGTTCGGCTGACAGGAGAAAATATGTCCGTGATAATTATTCCGGTTGTTTATGTTACGGTTATCGGCATTATCTGCGCCGCTGTATTAAGCGCCGCATCCCGTTTCATGTATGTAAAAGTTGACGAGCGCATCGCCGCGCTTGAAGGAATTCTACCCGGAGTAAACTGCGGCGCATGCGGATACCCGGGATGTTCAGGTTACGCAAAAGCGCTTCTTTCAGGCGGGGACGTTAAACCAAACCTCTGCTCTCCCGGCGGGCAGGAAGCGCTTGCGAAAATAAGCGCGGTACTTGGAGTAGAAGCGGCGGGTCTTGAGATTAAAAAAGCCTATGTCCACTGCGGCGGAAAAGGCGGCGTAAAACAAAAAAAGATGGATTACAAAGGTATAAATTCCTGTTTCGCGGCAAAGCAGTTATACGGAGGGCAAAGCTCGTGCGCGTTTGGCTGCCTCGGCTATGGCGACTGTCAATCTGTATGCCCCTCTGACGCTGTATGTATGACAGATGATCTTGCGCATATTATCCCCGGCCTGTGCAGCGGCTGCGGTCTTTGCGTTAAAGCATGCCCGAATAAATTAATCACATTAAAAAACGCCGCTTCTCACGTGTTTGTTGCGTGTAAGAATCAGGAAAAGGGAGCCGCCGCGAAAAAAAAATGTTCCGTTTCATGTATAGCATGCGGAAAATGCGCGCGCGAATGTCCTCAAAAAGCCATCAAGATCGAAAATAATCTTGCTGTAATAGATTACGCGCAATGCAGCGGATGTAATCACTGCGTGGAAGTATGTATAACAAAATGTATTAAGATGGCGGCTGGTGTTGAGTAGTTTATTTTCAAATTTTAGCCGCGAACCACACTAACCACGCGAACTTTTTCTTGTTATTTTCCGGCTGTTTCGCAGATAACTTGTAATGTGCGTTCCACGCAGCGATCCCATGAAAACGTTTGTGCTCTTTCAATGCCGAGACGGCGGCATTCATTGTATATATCGCGGTTTGTGCTTATGGTAATCATTCGGTCAGCCATATCTTCGACATCAAGAGGGTTAAAATAAAGCGCGGCATGTTCCGCTGTTTCCGGCAGCGAACCGGCGCGGGCGCAGAGCACAGGAACGCCGCATGCCATTGCTTCAAGAACGCCCATTCCAAAACCTTCGTAAATTGACGGAATAACCACGAAATCAGAACCGGCATAAAGCTCTGGAAGGCTTTGAAAAGGAAAATGCCCTGTAAGAAAAATGTCGCTTCGCCAGGGAGAAGAAGCCGCCGCATCCTGTACCAGAAACGCGTTTGTGCTGTTTTGTCCTGCAAGCACAAGCCTGTGCGGAAATTTTGTTTTTTCCTTAAAAATGCCGAAAGCCTCTATAAGGCGGATATGATTTTTTATCGGATGATCAATGCGCGACACGCAAAGAACATAAGGCCGCCTGAAACTGAAAGGCTGAATCAAAAGAACGCTTTCTTCATTTCGCTGGCGGGGGAAAAACGCCTCATGATCAATTCCGTTAGGCACAACTATTACGCGGTTCTCTTTTACATGAGCAAGTTCTACAAGTTCTTGTTTTACCCATTCGCTTACCGCGATAATGATATCAAGGTGGCGCAGTGAATTGGGAAAAATCATGCGTACAAGCGCGCCGAGCGGCGCTCTAGTCTGCCTGTCGCCGAAAAAAGCCGCCATATCATGTACCACGCCGACTGTCGGGCAAGGGGATTTATAGGGAAGCTGCCTGTGAGCGGCGGGAAAAAAACAAGCGTCAAATTTACGCTGCTGCGCGAACTCGCCGAACTTGAAAATATGCCATAATGAGTTGGCAGTACGGCCGTGAATAGTGCATCTTGGAATAAATTGAAAATTGGACGCTACATTACTGTAGATATATCTGTCATATTCCCATCCGAAAAGCTCAAACAGCGCCTGTGACGGCGGTATGCGTTTCAGAAAATGGGTCAGATACATTCCCACTCCGGACTTACCGCCGTCGCAGGCAAAAGTATCGAGACCGATTTTCATTTATTCCCCCTGGCACAGGCTGGCATCATTGCAAGACCGCGCAGTCTGGTAATCCAAATAGAATCATTACAGACAGTGACAATCATATCATAATAATAAATGGGTGTCATGAGGATTAAAGAAAAAGGCCGTGTGAAAAACTCCACACGGCCAAAAAGTAATTTCCCGTTTTAAGGGGAAAAGTGCCGGTTTTTCCTGACGGAACCCCTGCCCAAACCGGCAAATAACCTCAAGTCTGTACCTTTACATTATTTATTTCCTGTAAAAACTCATTCATATCGTTAAAATGTTTATACACCGACGCGAATCTGATATACGCCACTTTATCCAGCTTCTCAAGTCTTTCCAAAACAAGATTTCCTATCGTTGATGTCGAAATCTCTCCGCTGCCCTTGCTTAAAATCGCCGTTTCATCTTCAATTTCGTTAACAAGATTTTCAATTTCCATCTGCGAAAAAGGTCTTTTTTCCAGAGCGCGGACAACCCCCCTTTCCAGCTTCTGCCTGTCAAACGGTTCACGCCTTGAATCCTTCTTTACAACCATGAATTGTCTTTCGTCGATCCGCTCATAGCTTGTAAAGCGGTAACTGCAGCTTATACATTCCCTGCGCCTGCGGATGGCATCGCCGTTTGCAAGAGTTCTCGATTCAATCACCTTATCTTCAATGGTTCCGCAATGTGGACAACGCATATAGTGTTACTTTTTTCTCCATCCGCTATATATAGCGCCCCACATATAGCGTATCTAAACTTAAATTATAGTACCGTATATATAGCGTGCCTGTCAACACATTATACCATATTTTGTGTAGGTTTGATCAATCATTAAATAATCGATGTTTGATTAGTTTGATAAGCCTTGTTTAAAGATCAATATTGATGTTGAATGATGATATGACTTCCGCTGATAAGGAAAAAATCGCCGGTTTTCTTCATGTTGCAGGGGATTTTCTCGGCTCCGGGTATATAAGCGAAAAAATTGATTATCAATTTGATGATATTCCTCCTACTGTTGACGGTAAAACCGTTTCTGTTAAGGATGATTCTCTTGAACAGATAGCGGATGAGATCCGTGGCTGCAAGAATTGCCCTTTAGGGGAAACAAGAAAAAACGCGGTTCCCGGCGAAGGGGCGGCAAATCCTCTTGTTCTTGTAATCGGGGAAGGACCGGGAGCGGAAGAAGACGCGCAGGGAAGGCCTTTTGTCGGTAATGCCGGAAAACTTCTTGATAAAATGCTCTCCTCTATCGATCTCTCTCGTACAACAAATTGTTTTATCGCGAATGTGGTTAAATGCAGGCCGCCCGGCAACCGCGATCCGCATCCGCAAGAATCCGCGTCCTGCGCTAATTTTCTTCAAAGGCAGATTTCTTTTTTAAAACCAAAATTCATCCTTCTTGTCGGAAATGTCGCGGCGCAGAATGTTCTTAAAACAACAGACAGAGTTGGAAAACTTCGCGGAAAATTTACAGAGTATAAAATTGACGGCGCTGTTATCCCGCTTCTTGTTACATATCATCCTTCCGCGCTTTTACACAGCGACGAGTACAAACGCCCGGCATGGGAAGATTTAAAACTTCTCCGATCAAAAATTGAAGAATCCGGGGGATAAATTGGATTTCTTCGATCTTGTTTTTGATATTCCTTCACAGCAGTCTTTTACCTACCGCATTGATGATAAAAAAGAAGCGGCCGCGGGAAAACGCGCGATGGTGCCTTTCGGCAGAAGGGATTGTCTTGGATATATAATACGCGGCCGGAGTGAACCCCCGCAAGGCGTAGCGGAAGATTCAATTAAAAAAATAAGACGCGTAGTTGACGCAGAGCCGTTATTCGACATTAATGATTTACAAACCGCTTCATGGATGGCGGATTATTACCTTTGCGGCACGGGACAGGCGTTATGCGCAATGATCCCGTCAGGCAAAAAAATGATAGTTCCCGATATATTGGGAAGCGGCGCAGAAAACGGTGAATCGCTCGTTATATCGGACGAACAGGAAGCTGCGGTTAAATTAATCACATCCGAAATAAAACAATTTCCAAAGGATAAACCGCATCCGCCGCTGCCCGCGATGTTCTACCTTTACGGCGTAACAGGTTCCGGGAAAACGGAAGTTTTTATCCGCAGCGCGAAAAAAATAATCGATGAGGGAAAGACTGTAATTTATCTTGTGCCGGAAATTTCTCTTACGCATCAAACGTCATTGATGATCGGAAACCGTTTCGGCTCGCAGGCGGCGATGCTTCATTCGGGGATGAGTCCTTCATCGCGTCTTGCAGAATGGATGAGAATCCGCAGGGGAGAAGCGCAGATAGTTGTCGGCCCGCGCAGCGCGGTTTTCGCTCCTGTGCAGAATCTCGGCCTTGTAATTATTGACGAGGAACATGACGGCTCGTATAAATCGGGTAACACGCCGCGTTACCACGCCAGGCAGGTCGCTATCCGCCGCTGTACAACGGAAGGAGCGCGTCTTGTTATGGGATCTGCTACTCCTTCGGCAGAAGCGTGGAAGCTCATGTCAGAAGGACTTGTTACGCGACTTTCATTATCACGGCGGTTATCAGGCGGTAAAATGCCTGATATAAAACCTGTCAGCCTGAACCGTACGGAAGGATGCCTTACAAAAGAATTAAAAGACGAGATCAAAGCCACAGCTTTAATGGGAAGGCAGAGCATCCTCTTTTTAAACAGAAGAGGATTCGCCCATTTCTTTTACTGCCCGGATTGCGGATGGGAACTTCTGTGCCGCCGCTGTTCCGTATCTCTTACTTACCACAAAAGCCGCGGAAAATGTATCTGTCATTACTGCGGCTACAGCGAATCTCCTTCCGACTCATGCCCCAAGTGCGGTTCCGTTAAAGCCGGTTTCCGCGGTTTCGGCACGGAAATGATCGAGGAAGAAGTGAAAAGTACTTTTCCTGATCTGCGGGTACGCCGTGTTGACGCCGACACGGCGGCGAAAAAAGGCGGCCTTGAAGAAGCTCTAACCCTTTTTAAAGAGGGAGTGATAGACATTTTACTGGGGACGCAGATGGTAGCTAAGGGGCTTAACTTTCCCGGAGTGCGTTTAGTCGGCGTTATCTTCGCTGATTCAGGGCTTCATCTGCCTGATTTCCGCGCCGCGGAAAGGACATTCTCCCTGATTGTGCAGGTCGCAGGCCGCGCGGGAAGATATTTTACGGACGGTAAAGTAATTGTACAAACGCTGAGAATGGACGATCCTGTTATAGCTCATTCATGCGCTCTTGATGTAAACGGTTTTTTCAACGCCGAGCTTGTGCAAAGAAAAGCGCTCGGTTTTCCGCCTTTTTCAAGGTTGATCCGTTTTGTGATCCGCGCGAAGGACGACAGCCGCGCACAGGAAGCAGTATCAAGACTTGCTTCCATCGCAAGGCCATTGATTCCCGCAGGATGCGATATGCTCGGTCCCGCCGAATGTCCAATCGGCGTAATAAACGATAATTACAGAAAGCAATTAATCCTGCGCGGCCCTTCGATGAACATTATTCATCCGGCGGCAAAGGAGTTGTTCTCTCGTTATGAAAAAAAAAGAGACGCTAAAACTTATCTTGAAGTTGATGTAGACCCTGTAAGCATGTTGTAGCCTGATTATTGCCTGTGTTAAAAATACAATATTGCGCCGCATTGATATATTTTTTAACCCTGTTTTGATATAATAGTGACATGAAACTGCTTTTGCACTGCTGCTGCGCTCCCTGCTCCGTATCATGCGTCAAATACCTCCGCGGCGAAGGAATTGATCCTCATCTATTCTGGTATAACCCGAACATTCACCCATTTACAGAATACAAAACGCGCTATGACTGTTTACTTGAGTTTGCAGCTAACGAAAAACTTGAACTGGATTCTGTAAACGATTACGGTCTTCGTTTTTTTCTAAAAGAGACCTTAGATCGCATAAATGAAAGATGTAAAAAATGTTATTCATTACGCCTTGAAAAAACCGCTTCTTTTGCGGCGCAAAATAATTTCACCGCGTTCAGCACTACCCTTTTAATAAGCCCGTATCAGGATCATGACGCTATTAAAAAAATAGGAGAAGAAATAGCTGCCGAAAAAAAAATAGAATTTCTTTACAGGGATTTCCGCCCGCTTTTCCGCGAAGGCCAGTCCCTGGCGCGTGAAAAAAAAATGTATATGCAAAAATACTGCGGATGTATTTTCAGCGAGGAAGAAAGATATAAAAAAGCGGCAGGTGATAAAGGCGTAATAAATAATAAAAAAAATTTGTCATTTCATATAACACATTCGCCGCTTTTTGAGCGTTTATCGATTCTGACAGGCAAAGAAGGGCTTGAGAAATTATCGCGCATAAAGGTTTTAATTTTCGGAGCGGGCGGCGTTGGAAGCTGGACCGCCGAGGCTCTTGTCCGCTGCGGTGTTGGTAACATAGGCATTATAGATCATGACACAATTTGCGCTTCAAATATAAACAGGCAGGTGGAAGCTACATCCCTTACAATCGGACAAGCTAAAGCGTCTGCCTTAAAAAAAAGGCTTTTGGAAATAAATCCTGAGTGTCAGGTAACGGCTTGGGATAATTATTTCTGCCGTGATAACGCGCAAATCTTCGGCATTGAAAACGCGGACTATGTAATTGACGCGATCGATTCGCTTAAATCTAAACTAGACCTGATAGAAACGGCAAGCAAAGCCGGAGTCACGCTTTATTCTTCCATGGGAATGGCTTTTAAACTCGATCCCTCACGGATCAAAGCCGCTTCTGTCTGGAAAACAGAAGGCTGTCCGCTTGCGCGTCTTGTAAGACATGGGCTTCGTAAGAGAGGCTTCAGCGGCGATTTTATTACGGTTTTCTCGAATGAACTGCTTCCCAAAACTCAGGAAGATGACTCTTCGTGCCGTTCTGTAAACGGGAGCATTGTAACAGTTACCGCAACCGCGGGGTTACTGCTTGCAAGTCTTGTTTTGAAGAAGGAAATAGGAGATAGGGGTTAGGGGATAGAGATGAACAGGTTTTTTAGAAAAACGTCCGCTTGTGAAATCGTAAAAAAATTGACTGTTAAGACTGTAATGGAAAGAAAACTTATAAAGGAAGGCGACCGCGTATTAATCGCCGTTTCAGGGGGAAAAGATTCAAGCGTTCTTGCATGGACGTTAGCTGCAATAAGAAAGGCGCTTAAATTTGATTATGAACTTTCCGCTTTGCATATTAGTACCGATTTTTGCGCTTGTTGTAAAAAATCAATTCTTTGCCAAAGGCTTGAACAGTGGGAAATAAAATTTACAGATCTTTTTGTCCCTGTAACAGGCAGGTTAAAAAACGGCGAGAAAATGAACTGCTACTGGTGTTCCACCCAAAGAAGAACGGAACTTTTAAAGTACGCGGTGGAAAACAGGTATAACAAGATCGCTTTAGGTCATCATCTTGATGACATCTTAGAAACATTTTTTATGAATCTCTGTTCAAAGGGAACGCTTCTTACTATGCCTGTCATTTTAAATTATCGTAAATATCCCGTAAGCATTATAAGGCCGCTTGCGTTACTCGAAGAAAAGCAAATCATCGCCTGCGCCGCGGAAAATGACATTCTTAAAGCCGCCTGCACTTGTCCTTACGGGCAGAACTCAAACCGCAAAGACATAAGACGGCGCATCGCGTGTTTTACGGGAGACATATCAGATAACGCATCTCCATATCCCGATGAATCCGCAGACATCAAAAGGCGTATACTGAAAGCGCTTGGGAATGGCAAAATTGATTATCTTAGCGAATGATGATCAGCCGATTACATCGTAGCCTTCGTCTGTAACCGCGTCTTTTATCTCCTGAAGCGTTGTAATATTGGGAGCGTATTTTAAAGAAATTGTTCCTTCTTTTAAATCAATTTCGATATCTTCTACGCCGCCCAAATTCTCAAGGCTGTCTGTGACCGCTCTCTTGCAATGTTCACAAAACATTCCTCTTGTTTTAAGTATTATTTCATCCATTTCATGCCTCCCCTTTAGACTGTATCGAGAAGCTCGGTTAAAACGGAAAGCCCCTGCTCAATTTCCGCGTCGGATATAATGTAAGGAGGAAGGAGTCTTACCGTATTTTGACCTCCTGTAAGTATGAGGATGCCAAACTGTTTATTTTTAAGGTCGGCTTTTTCTATACCGGCTTCCAGTATATCCCTGCTTGCGCTTTCAATGTCAAATCCAATCATCAATCCTCTGCTGCGAATCTCTTTAACTTTACTGTGATTTTTTAAAGTTCTTGTAATTATTTCTCCCTTCCGTAAAATCTCGCCGAGAAACGCGGGATCATTAATTGTTTTTAATATTACAAGCCCGGCGGCCGCGGCGAGAGGATTTCCGCCGAATGTGCTGCCGTGATCCCCGATGTTAAAAACATCGCAGGTTTTTTCTCCGCCGAGAACCGCGCCGGCCGGGATGCCTCCTGCAAGCCCTTTAGCAAGAGTAACGATATCGGCTTTAAGCGGATTACCGTCATTATCCTTATACTGCTCAAGCGCAAGAAATGTTCCTGTTCTGCCGAGGCCGCATTGAATTTCGTCAAACATTAAAAGTATATCCCTGCGCGCGCACAACTCGGCCGCTTTAGCGATAAACTCCTGCGATTGAGGAACAATGCCGCTTTCACCCTGTACGGCTTCGATTAAAAGACCTGCCACAGTTTTTTCGTCAAGAGCTTTATCAAGCAGATCGATGTTTCCGCATGGAATATGAACAAAGCCCTCAGTAAATGGTCCAAAATCTTTGTGAAATTTTTCCTGGCCTGTAGCCGCCAATGTAGTTATCGTTCTTCCATGAAAACTGCCCTTTAACGTGACAATCGTATGCCTTCCGGGTCCGTATTTTAAAAGTGAATATTTCCGCGCGAGTTTGCACGCTCCCTCATTCGCTTCCGCTCCTGAATTCGCCAAAAATACTTTTTTCATTCCGGCTGGAGAAGCCGCTTCTATCAGCTTTTCTGCAAACGCTATGCTTGTATCGCTCTGATAATAATTGCAAACATGCAGAAACTGCTCCGCCTGCTGGGTTACAGCTCTTACAAGCGGCGGATAATTATGTCCTAAAAGATTTACCGCGATACCTGAAGCGAAATCAAGATATTTTTTTCCGTCAATATCAAAAAGCCACGAGCCTTCTCCCCTTGTAAAAGTTACAGGCAGCCTTTGATATGTATTCATAAAAACATTACTCATTATTGTTGGTTCTCCTGTCAATTTCGGCTGTCTCGTGATCATTTCCCATAGCCGCGTAAATCATTCTTGCCCTTGCGTACGCTTCTGCCGCTTCATCAGACCGCCCTGCTCTTCGATGTACGTCACCTGAGGCGCGGTAACTCGCGGCAAGCCCCCATGAATTTTCAATGCGCCTGTCAATCGCGATGGAACTTTCAAGCGCGGAAATCGCGCCTGAGAAATTCCCCGCTAAAGACCTTATGGAAGCGATAGTGTACCAGTCATAAGAAGCGCTTTCAAGATAACTGCCTCTTTCATTAATATCAAGGCTCCGCCTCATTGCGCTTTCCGCTTCGGAGTAGGAACCCATGGCGCGGAGAGCAAGACCTCTAACCTGCCATGAGAAAGCGGTATAACGCGCGTTCGTGATATGCGTACTGAGAGTGGTAACTTCACTCAGCACAGACTGCGCGTTCTGTCTTTGAGTTATCAAATTTCCTCTTGCATGATAAATGCGCGAGACAGATAACAGTTCCGCGTTTCCTAATCTTTGCGCTTCGGCGACGGCATGATCCCATTCGGCGAATGCTTCATCCGTTCTGGCGAGCGAGAAAAGAACGTTGCCGCGCGAAAGGCAGACCCTGATAATTAAAGACGAATCATCCGCGAGAATTGCGTTGCGTTTTGTTTCTGTCAGTATGGATAAAGCGTTTTCAAACGCGCCCAACCCGGCTTGTTTGTTGCCTGTTTCAAGCCATGTTTCACCTTGAGAGCGCAGGGTGTCAATGTCTCCACGATTTTTCGGCGCTGATGAACATGAAGTGTAGACGACAATCAATGTAAAAAATAAAAATATAATTAATTGTTTTAAAATTTGAGTTAAGCGCAAAGTGTATACAGGTAATTTATCACTTAAAATTTTATTATTGTTTTTCATTTATCCCCCTTAAAATTCCATGTCTCTCGGGTTCGCGCCGACAGGGCTTATTTCATTCCGCGTGGGAACTCCGCCGCTTAAAAGAGGATTATTCGCGACAGCCGCAAGGACATCCTGCACCATGTTCATCGTTACATTGAGCTGGCTTATAAGTACGCCGATCTGCGGAAGCTGCGCCGGTATAAAATTTGATGTTCTTTCAAGATTACTGATAATACCCGCGATGGAAGAAATAAGCTCTGTAAGGCTGTGGTATATAGGTCCTTCCCTGCTTAAAATATCCATTACGGCCTCTGAAGGATCAGAAATTCTGTTTGTTACAATCTGGACATCACCCATGATTTTGGCAACTTCACCGATAATCACGGAAATATCTCCCATAAGGGAATCAATATTACCGATAACAGGATTTATCTCAGACCATAAATTTCCTGTTAAGGATGAAATATTTTCCGTTGTTGACTGGACATTCTGAATAATCTTTCCAAGCTCTAGTTCGGATGCTCCGCTTGAACCGGAAAGAGACACGTTAATTGTATCAAGAAGCGTGTTTACCTGATTCATGATATTACTGATTCCATCAGACGGTTCAGTGCGTTCGTTCCATCCAGCATCAAGATACGCCCTTCCCTCTTCTGAATTAATATCCGGAATTGTCATTCCTTCCGGGATAAGATCTATTCCAAGCCCCGGTATAAAACTGAATGTGCTTCCAAGTCCTATGGGGCTTACGGATAACTCAACAAGAGAACCAATTCTTATTCTGTCCGCGTGTTCTTCAAAGATGGAAAACGCCACCTCTACTCTGTCATACTCCAGGGTTATTTTTTTTACATGCCCGATTGTAAACCCCTTAAACTGCACAGCCATGTTCGGGCTTAATCCCGAAGCGGATGAAAAATATGTTTTATATTCAAGATCGGTTACAAACCATCTCTGGCTGCTTCCAAGCATGAAGATGACAACAATCAAAATAACAAGCGCTAATATTATAAGAGCGCCGACAATTTGATCCGCAAAACGAATTGAAAATTTCATAACGCCATCCCCATTTTCAGATAATTGCTTAATTCCGCGTCATTCATAACCTGTTCTTTAGCAGCATGGATGACAATTTTACCGTCTACAATAACTATTATAAAATCCGCCAGTATTCTTATTATACGCATATCATGACATACAAACAGTACCGTAACATCATCTTTTTGCATTTTTTTTACAATGCCGATTAACCTGTCCGCGGCGTTTTCATCAAGCGATTCCACCCATTCATCAAGATACAGAAGCTCAGGATTGCAAAGAAGAGCGCGTGCAAAACCGATTAACTTCTGTTCTCCCATCGAAAGCCTTGACGGCCTTATATTCAGCTCTTTCTTGTAACCTACAGCCGCTGTTACTTCTGATACGCGCTTGTCTCTGTCCTTTTTGCTCATATTAGGATGATGAATTCTTAAGGGGAGATCGAGAATTTGGTTTAAATCTTGATTTGCCCATAAAGCGGAATCCTGAAAAACAAAAGCGCTTTCTTTACGGAACTCAAGATTTTCCGTTCTATTCATCAATGCTACATTTTTACCGTTAAAAATAACCTCGCCCTGATTCGGAACCAGCAGCCCGGCGGCAAGTTTTAACACAGTGCTTTTTCCACTGCCTGAAGGACCTACTATCGCTGTTGTTTTCCCGGCAGTAAAGACAGCGGAAGTATCATGAACAATGTGTCTTTCCTGAGCGGAGAAACTAATATTTTTCAGTTCAAGCATGTCAATCATCTGACCATCACAACGCGATATAGTATAACGCCGATAAAAGAACGTTAACCAGAATACAAAGCGCAAACGCGCTTGAGACTGCCCTTAATCCGGCAACCGGGACTTCCGTACTGGCGCGATCAACAGAAAATCCTTCTCTTACCGCGGTAATTGAAATGATCGCTCCGTTGGCAATACTTTTTATAAATGAAAGTATCAGGTCGTGTATTGTAAGCTGTTGTAATAAACTGGAAAAATAATGATCCATCGGAATTGATGTAAACATCTGCGCGACGATATATGATCCCGCAAGCCCGAAAACGGAAAAATAAATATTTAATAAAACGAGCGAAATAGTAACGCCCAAAAACCTCGGGACGGCAAGATGTTCTATCGGATCTACGCCGACAGAAATATACGCTTCAACCTCATGCGAAATAACCATGCCTGCAATCTCGGTCGCAATGGCGGTAGCGGAACGGGCGATAACGATAAAAGCGGTAAGAAGAGGGCCAAGCTCCCTTGTAATGATGATTATTAAAAGCGTATAGATAAGCTGCTGCTGATTCAGCATGGACAGAAACGGCACGCCGATTATATTAACAGCAGCCCCAATCGCGACCGCAAGAAGGGTCGAAATCCCCATCGCGTGAACAAATGTAAAAAGAATCTGCATAATAAGGATTTTACGCGCGGCCTGGGAATGTACTACAAAGTAACCAACCCCTTTTAAAGTCCTGGCAAAAAAACCCAGATTATAAAACGCCTCCTTTATGGGCGCGCTGAGGTGTAACATGCTGATCAATTATACATTAATTAAATTAGTTTTAACAGCCTCTTTCATTCTTCAGGAACTTGAAATTGAAAACCCCATGTTTAATTCCGCTTGACATTAATCGCGAATTCCGTTAAAAAAATAGTAAATATAGGGGCCATTAGCTCAGTTGGTTAGAGCAGGAGACTCATAATCTCTTGGTCCGAGGTTCAAGTCCTTGATGGCCCAATGCCCAAACGTTTGTTCCTTAATTACCTTGCCGAAGACGATTTTTCGGGCGACGAGGTTCTTGACATCTCAAGCGGCGGTAAAATCCTTATAATTAGCGATCTTCACATGGGATGCGGCTCGAAGGACGATCTTAACCATAACGGAGAGATGCTTACCTGCCTTCTCGAAGAATATTATTTTAAAAACGGCTGGTATCTTGTTTTAAACGGCGATATTGAAGAACTCATGAAATTCTCCTTTGAAGAAATATATAAAAAATGGCAGGCTTTATTCCGTGTCTTTGATCTGTTTTCCGGCGCTTCCCGGCTTTACAAGATAGCGGGCAACCACGATGATAAACTTTTAATAAAAAATGACGCTTATCCGTACAGTATTCATTCAGTTTTAAAAATAGAAACAGGAGTTGTTCCGGCTTATGTTTATCACGGACATCAACTGTCTCCCATTTACGTCAAGTTTAACAGCTTAATGGGATTGTTTCTGAAATTCATTCTAAAGCCTATCGGTATAAAAAATATTTCCGATTCGCGCAACCCAAATAAGCGTTTTCATATTGAAAAAAAAGCCTATGCTTTTTCCCTTGAGAAACACTGCCTTTCGATAATAGGCCATACCCACCGCCCTCTCTTTGAATCGCTTGGAAGATTCGATTACATCAAGTTTGAGATAGAAAGGCTGTGCCGCGATTATCCTTCAAGCGGCGGAGAGGATCGCGTCCGCATCGAAAATGAAGTCGGGGCTTTAAGAAAGGAACTTAGCAAGCTGAAACGAAAAGAACGCCGCGATGTTTTACGCCAGAGCCTGTACGGAGACGAGCTTCCTGTCCCCTGTCTTTTCAACTCAGGCTGCGCTCTCGGTAAAAAAGGCATTAACGCGATTGAAATAACAAACGAAGATATCGCTCTTGTTTACTGGTTCACGGAAGGAAAGAGCAAGAAATTCGTCACAAGGGGTAATTACAATATTGACGGCATCAGCGGCAAACCTTACCGCCGCGCTGTATTGAATCACAACAGGCTGGATTACATTTTTGCCAGGATTAAACTGCTCGGCAGCGGATAAAAAAACTCATTCTTTTTTTGAATATTGAGATATTACTATTTTTATGATAATATTTCATAGATGAAAAATATTATTAAAGCCAGTTTAATCCATGCAATTATTTTATCGATAATTTTTGTTATATCGTGCTGCGAAGTATCATCGATTAGCAAAAATATAAAAGCGAATTTACCTGAGTCGTTGACGCAGGTTGTAAGCAATTCTACGTCAATGATAGATTCACTTAAGGATTCCACCGCATCGGCGATTGACAGCGTTGTTAACGAAGTAAGAGCGCTGCCGTCCATTATCGTGGTTCCAAGGCAGCAGCAGCCGGGAAGAGCCGAACCTGCTCCTCCTCCCAAGCCGGGGCCGCAGCCGAAAATTACAGATAATCTTGAAATAAGAAACGCGATACTGGCAAGCGCGAACAGGTACCGCGGCGCTAGATATCAATTGGGCGCTCAGAATCCTCCTTCAAGGTTTGACTGCTCGGGATTAATTGTTCAGGCATATTATGAAGCGACAGGCATTGTCATTCCTAGAACCTCGGCAATGATGTGGGCGATGGGAAGAAGGGTGAACCGCGAATCGGTGCAGCCGGGAGATATTATTGTTTTTGGAAGAGGTTCGCCGTCCCATGTCGCCATATACCACGACGGAACAAATATGCTCCATGCCGCATCCGCCGGCAGGCAGACAGGCGTAATTCTGTCAAGACAGGATGAAAATTACTGGGCTCAGAGATTTATGGGTTATGTGACATTTGTTGACACGCCCATTAATATTACAAGAAGCGCGGCGAATCAGATAGCGTCCAGCGAATTTCCTGTAGAGCTTACAAACAGTCCGCAAACGGGAGGAGATCCCCTGCCGGCTCTGGTTAACACAGGCATAAACGTTATTATGTACAACGACACAGGCGCCAACGGCAATTTTGATGTTTATTTTTACAGATCGGGAACTTCCAGAACAAGCGGCGAGAGCGACAGGGTACAAATCAGAAGCGGAGAAGCCAAGGCAGGCAAAGTATTTGTCGGCACACAAACAGGCCGCTATGATCTTACAATTGTAAACCGTGAAGGGAATGTTCTGTTCGAGCAGACATTTTCGTTTGAGGAATAGTGATCTAATATTTTAACCGCGAACCACACAGGCAGCACGATATGGAAGAATATTGCCGCGAACCACACTAACCTCACGAACCTGTGGTTTGATGACTTATCCTTAATCATTAATATTCCTGATAGTTATCAATTATTTCTAGAATATTAAAATAAATATCGAATCAAAAGTTCGTGTGGTTAGTGTGGTTCGCGGCTGTAATTTTTATTAATCTCGTTACAAAGTAATTATATTATCTTGCTTCCGCTTGAGTGTATGTAACTCCCGAAGCATTACGGACGATGCGGAAGCCGACTATACTGCTCCGGTTAGCTGGAGTGTCGCCTTCCCTGAGCGCGGAACGGGTATATTCAATTTCGGATAACCAGCAGCCGCCGCGTAATACACGATGAGAAGACACAGACGCGCCCGCCGGATTTGTCTGCGCTCCTGTTAGGTATGCTCCATGCCAGTCCCAGCACCATTCAGCTACATTACCATGCATATCATGTAATCCGTATTGATTCGCTGCGTAATTACCTACGGATGTTGTTCCTTGTAATGTATTATTAAAATTCGCCTGATTCGTTGTTATATTGGCTCCCGTATTATACGCTGTTGTTGTTCCTCCGCGGCAGGCATATTCCCATTCCGCTTCCGTAGGAAGTCTATACCCGCTGGCATTCCTGTTCCATGTTACATTCGTTCTGTTTATTGTATAAACCGGAGTTAATCCTTCCTGTGTACTTAACCAGTTGCAATACTGTATAGCATCATTCCAGCTAACAAGAACTACCGGGTGATTATCTGTCTGTGTAAAATTCGGATTCCTCCAGTCCGCGTTAGACCGCCTAACCCACTGGCTGCCTGTCCAAATATCGCCGCCGTCACCTCTTTCCGCTTCTGTCCGGTATCTGTTTGCGGTTACAAACCTGCGAAACTCCCCTACCGTTACCGGATTTACTCTCATGACGAATGAACTAACGGTAACCTGCCTCTGTGTTTCAAATCCTTGACGCCCTGCTTCATTCGCAGGACTTCCCATCAGAAATGTTCCGCCTTGTATTTGTACAAATCCTGAAGGAGCAGTTGTTGCCGCAGACGGCTGTACAACCGCTGGCGCGGGAGTTGGTGTAACAGAAGGCTGAGCGGCCGGTCTTGTTCCTAAATACCCAAGCTCATAAAATTGATTATAAATCTCTGGACGCTGCTGGTTATTGCTGGCGCGCGCTACATCGCCGTTTGTGCGGCGGAAGACTTCGTTTACTTCAATGCCGGGCGTTCTAAGATGGTTAAGAAAGTGCTGCGTAAAAAGTCCGTTTCTGCCGGTTCCGTCCGCGGCTGTTGAACCTGCGCTGGTCGCGAAAACAATGATGCTGTCCGCTGGACGCTGGCTCATCACTGCGAGGCCTCTTGTGCCGGAACGCCTCCAGCTATACGGATTATCACGGCAGGCATCGAGTACAACCACGTTTAATTCATTTCCGGCATCGTTTAATTCGTCAAGAACAAGCTGCACGGAAACCGCCATCTGACGGAGAAAATTTTCTGTTTGAATATTGGCATCTACAGGGATTAAAAAATTCTCGCCGTTAGACTGTACGCCGTGCCCCGCGTAAAAGAAAAAACCGTAACTGTTTCTGGAAGCGGCAAGACGGGTTTTTAACCTTACAACCGCGTTAAACATCTGTTCCTGAGAGGCGTTTGAAAGAATATCCACTGTCCAGCCTAACTCCCGCAGCGCACCCGCGACATCACCGGCGTCATTTACGGGATTATTAAGAGGCGTAGTATACCTGTAAGCGCCGTTCCCAATTATCAAAGCATATTTTTGTTGAGCGAAAACAGACGAACCGATAAGTAAAATGACAGCAAAAAACAAGAATTTTTTCATAAATCCCCCAAGATATATATTAATATACAGCAAAAAAACGATATTAACAAGAATTTAGTACCCGGATGGGAACATAATAGGGATTTAACCGCATGGTACATTCACTCGACAGACCCCGAATTTCCGCCGATAATCATATTATATGAACGCTCTTTTAGTTTTATACAGCGGAAATCTTTCAAGCTATGCGCGGGAACCGCTTTCTAACGGAAAAAATGCTTTGCAATTATGCGTTGAGCGGGGAACATCCTTTCCCGGCGTTAATAAAACTGTGCTTCTAACCCCATCGGACGGTGATTTTTCCGGTTTAAATGGTATTCAAGTTGAACAAAGTGATTCATGGACAAAGAGAAGCGTACTGCAAAGAATATCGGAGCTTCAGGAAGGATTTAACTGCATTTATTTCGCGTACGCTGACTGCCCGTTCCTTGATCCATCTCTCGCAGGGGTAATAGCGGAAAGGCACATCCGTTACGCGGCGGAATATTCCTATGCCGACGGCTGGCCTTACGGTCTTGCTCCTGAAATACTCTCTCCCGGGACAGCGGGTATTCTGGTAAAAATTCTCGGTGAAGACGGTCCCGTGGAAAGGGATATGCTGTTTTCAGTTATTCAAAAGGATATAAACGCCTTTGATATCGAAACTGAAATTTCATCTGTTGACCTCCGCTGCCACAGGCTCAATTTTTGTGCTGATTCAAAACGAAATCTTCTTCTTTTAAACAATTTCTTAAAAGCATCAGGCGGAAAAATTCCTTCCGCTTCTGATGCCGAAAATATTATCGAAAATAATTCAGAGATTTTAAAAACCCTTCCTTCATTTTTCCCCATTCAGGTTTACGGAGGCTGTCCCCAAAAATGCGCCATATGCCCGTACCCGCTGTTTACAGACGCTCTTGGCAGAAATGATTATATGGAAAAAAGAAAATTTGAATCAATTCTTGATAAAATTGTTTTATTTTCAAATGACGCAGTTATCGATCTGTCTATGTGGGGAGAACTGAGTTTACACCCGCAGAAATTGGAATTAATAGAAGCTGTACTTTCGCGTAACACGCTTTCCCTTGTTATCGAAACGTCGGGAATAGGCTGGAAAACAGAAGAACTGGAAAAGTGCGCGGGTCTTTGCGCTCAATACGCGCAAAACAGGAACACGCCTTTCCCTTCCCTGTCATGGATTGTATCTCTTGACACGATTGATCAAACGCGTTACGCGACTATCCGCGGCGCAGGTTACGCGGAAGCATCGGCCTGTGTGAATAAACTTTTTTCTATCTTCCCAAAGGATTGTTATGTGCAGGCTGTCCGTATTAAAGGCGGTGAAGATGACACGGAAAAATTTTACCGTCATTTTAAAGACGCCTCCCCCTGCGGAGAAAAAAATATAATTATCCAAAAATACGACGATTTTTGCGGCAGCATGGATAAAAAACAGGCTTCCGACATCTCGCCCGTTATCCGCAAGAGCTGCTGGCACATAATGAGGGATCTTCCCATTTTAATAGACGGTTCTGTACCTTTGTGCAGAGAAGACATGACGGTTTTCAATGACGGAAAAGACCGCATCCTTGGTAACATTTTTTCCGATTCACTTGAAACTATATGGCAAAACGGGCAAAATTATTACAGGGAACACTGTAATAAAAGTTACCCGGGGATTTGCGCAAATTGCGATGAATACTATACCTTCAATTTTTAATGAAAGAATTCCGACGTATACCGCGGTAGGCGGCAGGGAAAGATCTTCCTGCGGCATTTCCGCTGTTATTCTCAACCGTCATGGATTTCCCCGGAGATCATTTTTTCAGGAACTTGAAAAAACAGGATTTGACAATGTTATTTCTGTTGAATCCCGCGCTCCAAATTACAACATTGAAGATCTGGCAAGGCGTTATCCGTTTATACGTTTCATTCTCCCTGAAAACGAAATAAGTCTTGGCGAACAGATCAATATCGCCGCATCAGAAATTGATAATCCTCTTTTCTTTGTTATGCGAAGCGATATGAAAATAATCGCTGGCGGATATGCGGGCAGGATGGCGGAGAGATTAAGCGTAAAAGCGGATAACGAAGAAAAAAATGAACACGCGGAAAAAGACGATAAAGCTGATGCCGAATCCGATAAAAAAACTATCTATAAAAGACTTTGTACGGTTCCTGTAATTATCAATTCTAATTATGAAGCGCTGCGCTCTCTTGTAATTCCGATGACTTACAAGAAAAAAATGCGGACAATTTTTATGGAACCTCAAAAGGAAGGAGATTTTACCCTTTATCCGTTTGAGGGAATCGGCATTTACGACAGGCGGCGTTTTATCGGCATCGGCGGATTTGACACAACATTGCGGCACATTCATTGGCAGTTGATGGATTTTGGTTTCCGCGCTCATCTTTGGGGAGAAGAAATCGCGCTCAATCTTCAGGTTAAACTTTTATATGACGGGGAAATTCCCGGCGTTGATTATTCAGTTGACACATACTACAGGCATTTTTATCTTAAAAACCTGGCTCCCGTTTTTAAAAACGACGAAGCTCATCTGCCGTATGCAAGGTTTCCAGATTTTGCGTTAAAATCAGGCGAGGATGTTTTTACCGCATGGAAAGAATTCAAGGAATGTAGAAAATGGGTGATCAATAATAAAGAAAAATGGAAATGTGACGCGCACAGCGTGACAAGCCGCTGGGATAATGTCTCTATTCCCGCACAGGAGTAAAAATGCTCGCCGTCGTTTTACAATCAAGGCTTGATTCCGCAAGACTGCCTGGAAAAGCGCTTCTTCCGCTTGGAGGAAAGCCTCTTGTTTTCCGCGTAATGGAAGCGTTAAACCAAACACCCGCTGATATAAGAATTCTCGCCTGTACGGAAGATTCAGCGGCGGAATTCTCGCCGTTCGCGAAAGAAGCCGGTTTTGAAATTTTTGCGGGCCCGAAAGACGATGTTCTTGAACGTTACTGCCGCGTGATAAGGAAATTTTCTATCACCCGTGTTATCAGGGCGACAGGAGATAACCCGTTCGTTTTTTCCGATGCGGCTTCGGCTTTAAACGCTCAGGCTATGGCGCTTAACGCGGATTATTCAGGTTTTTTCGGTCTTCCATACGGCGCAGGTATTGAGTCTGTCAACGCTTCCGCGCTTTTCCGCGCCGAGATCGAAGCGGTTGAAAAACCTGAACGCGAACATGTGTGCCCTTATTTATACAATCATCCGGAAATTTTTTCACTTCACCGCCCGCTCGCTCCGCTTCGATGGCAGGGCGCGGATATCCGTATTACAATCGATACACAGGAAGATTTCGACAGAGCGCAGGAACTTTTTTCCGCGCTGCAAGATGAGCCGTACAGATATCAAGGACAAACCATTACTAAAAAATATTCGGAGATATTCTGCTGATGAAAAACGGTGGAATTCTGGTTGTTCCGGCAGTAGAAAAAGGCAGGGGCGGCGGTCATTTATGCAGATGCGCCGCGCTCGTGTGCGGCCTTCGCGCGGTGAACCGCGATGCGCTGCTTTACGTTCCGGTTTTGTCAAACGAAATATTAAAACTTTTTATGTCAATGGGATTTGACGCTTCATGGTGTGTAAAATCAGATACAACGAACGAAGAGTTAAAAAAAAGGTTTGATCTTATTTTGCTTGACCGTTATCAAACTCCGCCTGATGAGTTTTTGCGCTGGAAAAAAATTGCGCCTGTTGCCGGAATTGATGAGGGCGGTGTCTGCCGTGATGATTTTGATTTTTTAATTGATATGCTGATTCCTGAAAAATTGGGCAGACCAAAGGCGAATATTTCTTCTCCTGCGTTTTTAATTAAGAATAAAGCCGCGAACCACACTAACCACACTAACGGAGACGGATTTTTACTTCAGAATAATATAGGTTCTTCCAGTGATTCACTGTTTAAAATTTTGATTACATTCGGGCAGGAAGATCCTTCCGGACTTGGGTTAAAAACCGCTTTCATACTTTCTAAAATGAAAAATATTGATCATTATGAAATTACTTTATTAAAAGGCAATTTAAATAATTCAAATTTTAAAAATTCTGTTCCTGATTGTGTTAATATACTTGATGTTATTCCAAATCTCGCTGATCACATTCATGAGTATGATTTAATTGTAACTCATTACGGATTAACGGCATACGAAGCGCTTTTTGCCGGTGTTCCTGTTCTTCTTTCGCATCCTACTCCTTATCATAAAAAACTTGCTAAAGCCTCAGGGTTTGTAACATTTAATAAAGATTTTTTATCAGGAAATAAAAATACATCCCGCTTAGATAAAGAATCAATTATTAAAATGCTAACCGCAAAAACGCAGAAGACGCGCAAAAATTTTATTTACGAAGATTCCTCCCGCGTCTCGCTTGTTGAATTGATAAATAGTTTTTCGCCGCAGGTAAACGAAGTCTGTCCTGTTTGCGCTTTCGGGAGCGGAAGGAGTGCCACGCGTTTTAAAGATCGAACCTATCGCCGCTGTTCAAACTGCGGTATAATCTACATGGACAGAATAAATCCGCCTCCGATTGAATACGAAAAGGAATATTTTTTTGCAAGCTATTTAAAACAATACGGTAAAACATATCTTGATGATTTTGAAAATATCAAACAATCGGGAAAGCAGCGTTTAAAAATTATCTCCGGAATTTTACGCGGGGATAACGCGCATCACTGGAATTCAAAAGCGCCGGTGGCACAAAAAGAAAATACTGAACTTCCAATGCTTCTGGATATTGGCTGCGCGTACGGTCCTTTTCTCGATGCTGTAAGGGAAGAAGGTTTTTCTCCATTCGGCATAGATCCCGCAAATGACGCGGTAGATTATGTAAATAAAACACTGGGAATACCTGCCGTCCGGGGCTTTTTCCCGCATTCGTCACTAGACAAACAACGCTGCGATGTAATAACCCTCTGGTATGTCATTGAGCACTTTCAGGATTGTGTTTTAGTTTTAAAAGAGATAAAAAAACTCTTAAAACCAAACGGTATTCTCGCTTTTTCAACGCCTTCATTTTCAGGTATATCAGGCAAATCTTCATTAAAACGTTTTCTGTTATCAAGCCCTGCGGATCATTATACAATCTGGTCGCCCGCGGTATGTAAAAAAGCGCTTTCTCTGGCAGGTTTTAAAGTTAAAAAAATAGTAGTAAAAGGACATCATCCTGAAAGATTCCCTGTACTGGGAAAGTACGCTGATAATAAAAATGGTATTTTGTATTATACTTTGTTACTGGTCAGTAATCTGTTTCGATTAGGTGACACTTTTGAAGTTTACGCCGAAAATATATTAAAAAGAAAAAACACTAACTAAACGCTGTAATACTTTTCAATTTCTGCTATACTTCCACACATGAAAGAAACAATCATCATCCTTGGCGCCGGTGTCATGCAGGGGCCTGCGATCAATATAGCTAAAGAGCTTGGGCTTTACACAATCGCCCTTGACGGCAATTCGTCTGCGCCGTGTGTTGCAATGGCTGACAGATTTGAACAGATTGATTTAAAGGATAAAGAAGGAATAGAATCGTTCGCGCGGTCGATAAAAAAAATATCAAAACGCCTCGGCATAATGACGGCGGGAACGGATTTTTCCGCAAGCACGGCGTGGACAGCGAACAAGTTAAGTCTGCCCGGTATTCCATACGAATCCGCGTTAAACGCATCAGATAAATCCAGAATGCGTGAATGTTTTAAGAAGGCTTCTCTCCCCTCCCCCGAATTTTTTACAGTTACGTCAGATTCCGAATTTATGGTTTCGAGGCAGCCGCTTCCCCTTTCATTTCCAATGGTAATAAAACCTGTTGACAATATGGGAAGCAGAGGCTGCCGCCGTGTTGATTCAATGGACGAATTTTACGAAGCTGCGAAAACCGCGATTGGTTTTTCGCGCACAGGCAAAGCAATCGCCGAGGAGTACATGGAAGGGCCGGAATTTTCCGTGGATGCGATAGTGCATCATGGAAACATAACAATATGCGGCCTCGCGGACAGGCACATTTTCTTTCCTCCCTACTTTATCGAAATGGGGCATACGATGCCGACTGATATAGGTGAAATGGATCAATTAAAAATTTTAGAAACATTCCGAAGGGGAATACACGCGCTTGGGCTTGCCGGAAAGAACAGCGCCGGAGCCGCGAAGGGAGATATTAAAATGACATCAAACGGTCCGATGATTGGCGAGATAGCCGCGCGTTTATCCGGCGGGTTTATGTCAGGCTGGACTTATCCTTATTCATCAGGCGTACTACCTGTAAAAGCCGCGATACAGGCTGCAATGGGACTGGAGCCTGATTGTTTGATTCAGCAAAAAAAATGGACTTGCGCGGAAAGAGCTTTTATTTCCATACCGGGAACGGTGTTAGGGGTTAGGGATCAAGGGTTAGGAGCTAGGGATAAGGGATCAGGAGCTAAGGATCATGGATCAGGGACTGGGGATCGGGGACTGGGGATTTTTGTGAATGATTACTTTCCGCGTGTTTCCAAAGGTGATAAGGTGTCATTTCCTGAGAATAATGTTACTAAATGCGGTAATATTATCGCTTCCGCGCCGGATCGGGAAAGCGCGTGTAAGGCTGCTGAGAATGCAGCCCGTAGTATATTAATCAGGCTGGATCCGTCAGATCCGCAGACTGAAGCGTTTTTATTTCAGGAATCTCGTATAGAAGAACACAGATCAGTCGGTAATTCATACAAATTTCCGCCTGATGCTTTTCAATTAAATAAGGAATTAATAGATGAATTGAATCAACTCCCGGAATCGCTGCGTGGTATCGAAGCAAGTGTTCGTGAACATCAATTAAGTTCAAAGAACGAAGGTTCTCCTCTAAATGGTTCGTGCAGTTCATGGTCAATTACTCCATTTAATTCATTTCAAAAATCAAATTTAAAAGATTATATGGGTAGAACTGTCGAAGATACGCTTGAAGCTGTCCGTTTGTTGACAGGTTTTATCCTTCCGATTGAGCCTAAAAATGCCGAAAATAATATAAGACTTGGCAGAGAATTTTGGACTGCCTTAGTCCGCGGCTCATATCAAGGCGCTGTTTATTATATTGATTCACTGGGTAAAAATGAAAGAAACGATAACCGGAAAAATGAGGTTTCCAAATAGCGTAATAAGGCTGCTTCTGGTTATATGTCTTTTAATACCGCTCCCGATCCTGACACCGGTAATTCCCCATTCCGCGCTCCTAAATCCATATTCCTCATTCTCTTTGTCTTTGGACGAAACAATATCGGCTCTCGGCTTAATTTCTCCTGATCAATCGGTACAGTTCCGTTGGGATCCTCTGTTCAGAGACGGTGTTTTCAATATCGGCGACCATTATGGAACCTTCTCTGTAGCTTCTCAAGAAGGCGAAACAGGGTTTCTCGTTTTTGATAACCGCGAGCTTTTTAATGTTCCCCTGCCGTTTAACAGCAATGGAAGCCTTGTTTTCCCTCAAGGGTTTGTCACAGCGCTGTCGGACACATTTACGCGTCTCCGCCAAAATGACACGCCTCGTTTCCGTGTGGCGGCAATTGTTATCGATCCCGGCCACGGCGGAAGGGATCCCGGCGCGATAGGAAATATTTCCTTAAACGGAAGAAATACTCAAATCCGCGAAAAAGATATAGTTCTTAGAGCCGCTCTTGCTCTGCGTAACAGGCTTGTCCAAAGGTACCCGGACAGGCGGATCATCATGACAAGAGACACCGATGTATACCTTACTCTTGAACAGCGCGCGGAAATAGCAAACGCGGTCTCTGTCAGGGCAAATGAATCTGTAATCTTTATATCGATTCACGCCAATTGGGGCGCAAACGCCAACGCGCGGGGTTATGAAGTATGGCACATAACATCGGGACAACGCCGGACTCTCTTAAACAGCGCACAGCACAATTATTCGCCTGATATTACATCGATATTAAACCAGCTCATGAATGAGGAATTTATCACAGAAAGCATTCTTCTTGCCGATTCCATACTTCAGGGTTTTGAAAATACATTTGGAAACACTGTCCCTTCACGCGGCCGCAAGGCAAATGACTGGTTTGTAGTCAGAAACAGCCGGATGCCCGCGGTTCTTGTGGAACTTGGCTTTGTTTCAAACAGACAGGACGCTGTACTCATGACCGGCGAAGAAGGCTTGCAAAGACTGACAACCTCGTTATATAATGGCATAACAAATTTCATTGGTATTTTTGAACGTTAATGAACGCGGTTTATAAAATTTTAATAAAGCCTATTGTCAGTTTTTTGTCGTCTCCCATAAAACGCCGTTTTATATTGATAGTTATACTTGCCCTTGCGGCGCTGGCGGATTACTTGTATTTAGGTCTTGCGCGCAGGACATTTGTATTTTATACTGTAGACGGCGGGGTAATTGTTGTCGAAGACCGTATGCTCAAACATACCCCTGCCGCGGGTTCCAATGTTCATGAAGATGATATAATCCGCTATACGGAAGAAACCCTTTTGGGTCCGGTGTCGCCGGATTTACTGCCTCTTTTCCCACGGGAAACCAGGCTTAAGTCCCTGTTATACCGAAACGGCGCTGTTTATGTGAATTTATCGCAAAGCGCGTCGCTGCCGCCTGTGGAAGGCGGGGCTGCGCTCGATAATTTTATGACATTCCATGCCGGTATTCTAAGGAATTTTTCGTATGTGGAGGATGTTTATTTCTTTATTGACGGCGAGGCTGCTTTTCCCGGCGAATTCAGCGGAAGGCATGAAATCAGGGATGATACAGCCGCGGAACCAACAATTGTGGAAAATTTATAATTTTGCCGTTGACAAAATGATATAAATTTTATAAAATGTATAGTGACAGAAATTTTTAAAAGAAATGTTTTATTAAAGGAGCTTTACATGAAACAGATGCTCATTCTTGTCGTAATTGCGATGTTAGCGGTACCGTTGTTTGCCGAGGAAGCAGTTCTTATCGACTTCTCCCTGCTGGCAGCGGATATTACCATTGGGGAAGGCGATACTCCCAATGAAAACCAGCGTACATTAATGGACTTTTCCCACGTAGCAGGCCCGAGCTATGCCGACCGCTACGGAGATGTTATGAGAACATCACTTGCGATCCGCAACTGGGAAGTAACTCTGGCATCCTCTTCAAGGAATGTTCAGACAATGGGGCTGAGCTTTACAAGGGAAGCCGCATCCAGAGAGCATGGAACCGTAATGGGCGTTCGGGTTCATTTCCCGATCGAACCGTTTAACTCGTGGGCGATGATCAAGCCGCCTTTTGATATTCCGGCTTATGAAGTCTCGGAAGTCAGCGCGGACGGAACAATTACCCCCGCCGAAGGCAGCACAGCAATGATGACAAGCCGTTTTGAAGCCGCCGAAGGCGAAAGTGCCGCGTACGGCGTTGTTAAGAACGTCGGAGTCATAAGGGAAATAAAAGTGCGCGTGTACGGACTCAACTTCCCCCACGGCCTTTCAACACTCATTGTTGATAATATGGGAATCGAAAGAACCATTTTCATGGGTTATCTCAATTTTGATGAATGGGGAGAGCTCATATGGAGAAATCCGGCATACCTGCAGGAAGTCCGTAACCGCGAAATCAGGCTTATGCCTCTTTATCCGTTCTCGACTCCTTTCGTTAAGTTCGGCGGATTCCTTATCCAGCGCGACGCTGCAAGACCCGGCGGAGACTTTGTTACATACTTCAGGGATGTAAGCATTATTTACGACCTTGCGGTTCTTGACACAGGACGCGATATTGACGACGAATCAATTTGGAACATTATTCAGACTCGTGAAGAAAGACGCAAAGTATTCGAAATGGAACGCTTCGGTCATAATCAGGTACAGCGCTATCTGGAACAGCAGAGACAAGCTACAGAAGCTCCGTTTAACGATCCTTCACGCAGCAACGCACAGTAAATAACCTGTAGAACCCGCAGTCCCGGGTTCCTGAAAGAGTGCTGTCTGAAACATTTGTTTTCAGACGGCATTTTTTTTATATATGTAATGAAAAATGAAAAATGATGCAAAATTAAATCCGGCTCCTCCTGTTCAGGAATACTTGAAAAGTGAGTATGAGAAATACGCTGAAAGCCGCCAGTCAATTGTAAGCGACCTTCGTGACAATATTGAGAATATCCTTAAAGCGCTTGACTCCAACCCTGTAATAACAGGGAGAATAAAGAACTTTCCAAGCTATTTTTCGAAATATATACGTTTACTTAAACATGGCGAAAAAGAGCCATTAATTACCGATCTAATGGGTGTGCGCATAATATGCCCTTTTATAGAAGACCTGCAGGCGGCGGAGAAACTTTTATACAAGAATTTCACTGTCGTTGAACGCGAGGTAAAGGGGCATTATAATTTTAAGGAGTTTGGCTACGAATCGACGCATCTTTTAGTTAAAATACCCGCTGCGCTGATCTCGGAATACGGAAATCCCGGGACATTTATTGTAGAAATCCAGATACGCACTATTTTACAGGACGCATGGGCAGAGGTTGAACACGAGCTTGTTTATAAAGCGCAGTTCAGCCCGTTTGACGATCCCATGAAAAGAAAACTTGCCGCCGTTAACGCAAGTCTTTCTCTGGCTGATATAATTTTTCAGGAAATCAGAAGCTATCAAAGAAAGTTCAGCCGCGAAATCGGAAAAAGGCGTGAGAGTTTTTATCAAAAGATTGAAGAATCCACTGACGATCTTTTATTTTCCTCCGGGGAAACGGATGCCGCGGCAATCGATCTTGATATTGATGACATTGATATTTATTCCTTTGACAATAAGGCTTCATACGATTTTCACAATGACGCTACCGTAGATGACCTGCTTGTGGACGCTTTGTCCGCTCACAATGAAAACCGTTTTAACGATGCTATTTCCCAATACACGAAGATACTGGAGCTTAAACCGGATAATTTAGTAAGATCGATCATTTTTAAACACAGAGGAATGGCTCACTTTGCCTGCTCTCAGTACGATGAAGCTATAAATGACTTTACAAGCGCCATAGAACTTGATCCCGGCTCGTACAAGGCCGCTTACTACCGCGGCGTTGTATACTCTGTGATAAGGCAATATTCACAGGCGATTGACGATTATACGTTTTCCTTATCGATTAATTCTTACCAGTCCTTCTGTCTTTTCAGGCGGGGACAGGCATATTACCATATAGGGGATTATCCCCAGGCGCTTGCCGACTGCGAAAACTCACTTGCACTGGAACCGGGTAATAAATCCGTTGTCAGGTTTAAGGATCTTCTTCACAGCAAATTGCGTATGTAAAAAAATGATCGAGGAGAGAATCGAACTCCCGACCAGTTGCTTCTTCAGCATACTATTTCTAATCTGTTGAAGAAGGCAACTGCTCTATCCACTGAGCTACTCGACCTTACGTTTAATTATTCTTTCCCATTCCTTCCTTTACTGAGATTTCTACCTTTGATATATTAATTTATTTCTTTATTTTTTTCAAGATGGGAGCGGAAAAAATTTTGCCGCGAAGGCGTAAAAAAGGTACACAAAGAAATTCTCTGTGTACCTGCTTGCGAACATTCAATATGAATGTACCTTCGCGGTAAATTTTCTTACAGGCGTTACAAACTGATCATTGTCAGTACCATCGCGAAAAGCGCGACCGGTTCTGAAATACCAATAACGCTGATGTACTGCGCAAAGCCTTTTCCGGTTTCCGCCAGCGCGTCGCAGGCAAAAGCTCCGGCTTTTCCCTGAACAAACGCGGTAAAACCGATTGCAAGACCTCCCGCTAGTGAGAACGCGAGATACAGTAAACCATTTTCCGGCGTCGCGAATGCTGCTGTCTTTATCTGACCCATCAGAATAAACGCGTAAAAGGTCTGTGTTAAAGGAAATCCCGCAAACACTAAAAATGTCATGGGAGCTGCTTTATTGGAAATAAAACATTTTTTCCATGCTCCGATCGCCGCATTAGCGCAACAGCCAATGCCCAAGGCTGAGCCGCAGGCTGCTATACCCAGTACCAAACCGGCTCCCAATAATCCCCAATTCATCATAATACACTCCTTAGTATAAATTATTTAATTTCTTTTTCCGCAAAAGGTTTGTAAGCTGTACCTGACCAGGCAAGACCTACATGCCCCGAAAATTCCAATGTATTAAGACGTACCCCGTGAACAAGCACCGATAATACGTTTAGTACCAAAATCATACCATGTCCAAAAATCAACAGCGTCACTCCCGCAAAAATCATGAAACCGCTCAGCATTGGACCTGCCAGTAAATTTACAGTTCCCGCAATCGCCGCTCCGGCAAGCCCGACTGCCCAAAGCCTGATATATGACATAATATCCGAGAAAATACTTACAACTCCAAGTATTACAGACATTATATTCCCCAAGCTCGATTTAATCGCCTGCCCCATACCTGTCACATACGCGCCGAACAGGAAGTTCAATAACCATCCGCCGCCGATTACATGGATTGCATAAGGATGAAGCGGAATGCTTCTTACATCGTTACTTACAATGAGCATTAAAACGACATTGTACATACCCAAGAGCATCATGATGCTGCCTAGTTCCCCTAGTATTCTAAGAGATTTGGCGCGGATCATATTGACAATATGCGCCACCGACAAATGTACCAAACCCAGAGTGAAGCAGAAAATTTGCAGGTTCTGATTAACCATAACCTGATCCGTTTTAGCCAGCGATATATACGACAGCGAAATATCTCTTAAAAACTCAGGTAATATTTCATAGGACATCCCAAACCACGCGCAAGTGAGAACACCCCAAATCGTATTACACGTTCCAAGTAACAGCAGCATGGGAAAAGCTAAGGGCATTTTCTTTTTCCTTGCAATCGTGGAAATAACACCCGCAAGCCCCATAGCCACAAAGATTAAACCGTAACCCGCATCTCCGTAGATCATGCTGAAGAAGATACAGAAGAAGAAAAGGAAAATAGGCGAAATATCAACTTCCCTGTAACCCGGTACTATCTCAAGGAAGCCTGTCACAGGTTTTAACAGATCAACAAGCTTGTTATTTTTTAGTTTGGTCGGAATTCTCTCGTCAGCTTTTGGAGGATCATCAAATGAAATGCCCCATGCGTTATCTTTTACTGCTTTTATCAGACGTTCGACATCTTCCTGCGGCACATAACCTGTAAGCCAGCAAAGCCCGGCTTCCGCCGGAATATCAGTAACTTTCTCCATGTGAGCCGAAGCTGTTTCAAACTCCAGATCATATAAAACTTTCGCCATGTCTTTGTTCAGCGCCGGACGGCGATCCGCGAATCTGCTTAGTTTTTCCTCGATTGCTTTAAGGTCTGTAACAATTTTTTCATGTTCAGCTTTTAGTATCGTCAAAGATTTTTCAGGAAGCGCGAACGGAACTATACCCTGCAATTTTTCGTAGAACACAATCAGGCGCACTACGTTTTTTTTACCTGCCAATTTAATGTAATTGGCGTTCTTATCTATGCCTGAAAAAACATCAGGAGATATTTCATAAAGATACACAGGAATACCGTAGGTGATTACTTCCTGAACGGTGGACGGGTCAAAGTCCCCCCATTCTTCAATGCGGGCGATTTCACGGCCTAATGTAAAGTCCTGTTCTTTTAATTCTTTCCGTTCATCGCCGAAACCAAGCAGCAGATCAGGCAGAAAAGGCCTGACGGCAGCCCTTACGGCATCCAATGAATACGGAGCTTCTTCGTCTGTACCGAAAACATCCGTCGCGCGGCGTCCTCTGTGCATACCGGTGTGTTTTTGCCGGCGCTCGCGTCCGACAGGCCCGCCCGCGGGATCAATCGATTTTTTCTTTTTTGGAAGTTTGAATTCCTGAATTAAACCCATCGCGTCTTCGCATTTTGTCTTCCGCTTAAGCGCACTTGAGTTTGCGTCAAGAGATACTTCTTTCTTTTCAAGATGGACAACCCCGACAGCTCTTAATTTTTTAAGCGCGTCTTCACGGGATTTTTCCTGTACCATGATACAGACTTTCTTCATCGGTAAAATCACGAGGAGTACCTCCCTGTCTGTTCATCATTTATAAAACAAGCGTTCAATTTCATTAACCGCCTGCCTTTGCCGTTGCGCTTTTGGCAATTTTTCCCCTGACAACGGAAGCTGTCTGCTGGTCGCCAAGATAAACTTGAATCTTTTTGATATTGCCTCTTGTTTCAGGGATTTTTATTTTCTCAAAAAGATTTACGCGCTGTGTTGTTGTGCGAAGTTCCTTATCAAGCCTTCTTCTCTGTTCTTCAACTATCTCGGCTTCAAGTTTTAAAAGGAGAACATCCTTCATGCACTCAACCGCTCTATCCAGCCACATCGGAGTGTGAGCGAGATCGTAATGAGCAATCTCAAACTCGGCGCCTTCAAAAATCGGAATCGGAACACCGGCGACATTTCCCCGGCCTGTTTTTAAACTTGTTATTTTTAATATGTCATCTGTAAAGATTCCCTTTTCGCCAAAAACCGCTATCCATGTTTTAAATGTTTCATCAAGATTATTAATCGCGACAAGCAGTTCTTTGACGCGCAGTTCCGTTATCCTTATTTCACCCTGAAGCTGTTGCTTTTTCAGCATGAGGGTAGGCAGGTAACGCTGGAACCTTTTGAGAGCGTCTTTTTGTTTTTTAAGCTCGTTTTTTGTGAGCCTTACTTTTGCCATTATTAATCCTTGTTATTCTTTGGCCAAAATTCCGAAATCAATTCCGTGCGGAGTCCTGTTTCTTCAGGCTCAAAGCAGTTGCTTAAAATCTCCCAACCTAAATCAAGCGCTCTTTCAAGGGGGATATTTACAGAAAGATCCATCATTCTGGATTCAAACTGTTCTCCGTATCTTAATAATTTTTCATCCCAGTTTGTCATGATAAAACCCATCGCCTTTTTCTCAAGCGTGTCCCGGAATGATGAATAAAGTTTGATCATGCCGTCCATAAGGGCGCGGTGATCTTTTCTGGTTTTACCGTTAACCTGTTGTTTAAGACGCGAAAGCGAACCAAACGGCTCGATGCGCCCATTCTTTAAATAATACTGACCTTCCGTAATATAGCCTGTGTTATCGGGAACAGGATGCGTAATATCATCGCCGGGCATTGTAGTTACGCCGAGAACTGTAATGGAACCTGCTGTTTCAAAGTCAACCGCTTTTTCATAACGGCTGGCAAGCTGGCTGTAAAGATCGCCCGGATAACCGCGGTTAGACGGAACCTGTTCCTGAATGATCGATATTTCTTTCATCGCGTCTGCGAAGTTTGTCATGTCCGTAAGTAACACAAGAACGTCTTTACCCTGTAACGCGAACTGTTCTGCGACAGCAAGCGACATATCGGGAATCATCAAACATTCAACTGTCGGGTCGCTTGCAGTATGGATAAACATAACTGTGTGAGCGAGCGCACCGCCGTTTTCCAGCGTATCTTTAAAGTTTAGGTAGTCATCGTATTTCAAACCCATGCCGCCAAGAACGATTACATCGACTTCCGCCTGCATCGCGATACGCGCGAGAAGTTCGTTGTAAGGTTCGCCTGAAACCGAGAAGATCGGCAGTTTCTGAGATATGACCAGTGTGTTAAAAAGATCAATCATCGGGATGCCGGTGCGGATCATGTTGCGCGGGATAATACGCTGCGACGGATTAACGGAAGGGCCGCCGATCGGGATTTTATTTTCGTAGAGTTCAGGACCGTTATCGCGCGGTTTTCCTGAGCCTGAGAAAATGCGCCCCATCAGATTATCGGAAAACGGAACCTGCATTGGACGGCCGAGAAAGCGGACTGTATCACCTGTTGAAATACCTCTGCCGCCCGCGAAAACCTGCAATGACACCGTGTCGCCCTGAAGCCTGTTTACTTCCGCGAGTGATGTTCCGAATACCGTATCTACCTCGGCAAGATCTCCGTAACGAATGCCGTCGGCTTTGACCGTAATTACGCTTCCGGTTATTGATTCTATTTTACTGTAAACCTTATTCATATCTTCCCTCGTTAAATCAGGTATTTTTCGGCAGCTTTATCAATGCCTTTGGACTGCTCGCCAAGAGCTTTTGAAATCTCATTTTCAAGAGTATTAAACCGGTCGCTCTTCCATTCACTGCCGTTATAGTCAAGGAATCTTTGGCGCAGCCTGTTAAACCATGTACGCGCCTCGTTCTTGTCTGTAAACTTGAACTGCGTCGCAAGAACGCCCAGCAGTTTAGAGAACATATATATCTGTCTTTCCGGTTTTACCGCCGCGTCAACCGCGTCGAATGAGTTCTGTTGGAAATAAACAGAGTCGATAAGTTCACCTTTAAGATAGATGATGTAGTCTTCGTTACTTGTTCCTTCTTCGCCTACGACCTTCATCATCTGCTCAACTTCTGTGCCTCTTCTCATAAAGCCGTGAGCGTAACCGACTTTTTCACTGTCGATGATGCCCTTGTATTTTGACCATGAATCAAGAGGATGGATTGCGGGGAATTTACGCGCGTCTGATCTTTCGCGGCTAAGGCCGTGGAAAGCGCCGACAACTTTAAGTGTCGCCTGTGTAACAGGTTCTTCAAAGTTACCACCCGCGGGGCTTACTGTTCCGCCGATTGTGATTGAACCTATTTTGCCGCTGCGAAGGCGCACGATACCGGCTCTTTCGTAGAAGTTGGCGATTGTCGATTCCATATAAGCGGGGAACGCTTCTTCGCCGGGGATTTCTTCAAGGCGTCCTGACATTTCGCGCATTGCCTGCGCCCAGCGGCTTGTAGAGTCCGCAAGAAGGAGGACATGAAGACCCATCTGCCTGTAATACTCGGCAAGAGTTACAGCAGTGTAAACAGACGCTTCACGCGCCGCGACAGGCATTGATGATGTGTTACAGATTATAATAGTGCGCTCCATGAGCGAGCGTCCTGTTCTTTCATCTTTTAATTCGGGGAACTCAACAAGGGTTTCTACAACTTCGCCTGCGCGTTCACCGCATGCCGCGACTATTACAATATCAACATCCGCGAAGCGGCTTGTTATCTGTTGAAGAACTGTCTTGCCGGCGCCGAAAGGTCCCGGAATACAATAAGTGCCGCCGCGGGCGACCGGGAAGAATGTATCTATAAGGCGTACCCTTGTAACCATCGGGTCTACAGGTTTAAGCCTCTCTTCATAACAGGTAACCGCTCTTTTTACAGGCCAGCGGAAACTCATTTTAACGGGGATTGCCGTGCCTTTTTCGTCTTTAAGTTCCGCAATCGTATCGGTGATTTTATAGGTGCCTCCGTCTTTTATCCACGAGACTGTGTAAGAGCCGAGCAGGTTAAAAGGTACCATGATGTAATGGGTAAACGATCCTTCCGGAACTGTGCCGAGCGCGTCAGCCCTTTCCACTCTATCACCCGATTTTACAATCGGGGTAAACTGCCAGCTTGTGTCCTTCGGAAGCGCGTCCATATAAATACCGCGTTCAAGGAAAAAGCCCGCCGCTTTCGCAAGCTGCGGCAGAGGGTTTTGAAGACCGTCAAATACCTGACCTAAAAGACCAGGGCCAAGTTCGACAGATAACATATCTCCGGTAAACTCAACAGAGTCTCCAACGGTGATTCCTTTGGTTATCTCGAATACCTGAAGCTGGCTTATCTCGCCGCGAATACGGATTACTTCGCTCTTTAAGCGTGTGTCGCCTACTTTTACATAACCGACTTCGTTCATGGAAACAATTCCGTCAAAACGAACGCTTACCAGATTGCCGTTAACGGCTGTTACAATTCCTTTGGTTCCAATCATTCATGTTCTCCCGGATTTTTCTGCGCGTTTTCCAGAATGGAAGCGTACAGTAATTTATATTCAGAAAATCCCAGCTCCGCGTTGAAGAGCTGACGTCGTTCGAGTAATAATAATTTTAAATAATAGGCGTAAACATGATCGCGTAAAAAATTACCATTACCCGCGATAGCGTCAATCGCGCTCCAGCGCGCCTTGTCAAGTACAATCTCGCTTTCCAGCGGAGTGCTTTCGTCAGAGGCTTTTGAAGCCGCCGCGGATGCATCCATGGGAAACAGCGGAGGATCGGTTATCTGCTGATTATCTTTTTTTAATTTAATTACACGTTCTTTAGCTACATTTAAACGAAGCGCCCTTTCCCATTCACGCCACGCGTTAATGAAGCCGCAACTGTCTTTCGGCTTTATATCCGCGGCGCTGAGCATAATGTTATGAGAATCGAGCGATAGAAAATCCATAAGCCTTGAGTCTTCTTCATTCATAAAATACTGCGCGAGTATTTTAAAACCTTCTGAAGACATGGGCGGCTTTTGCTCGTAAATGAGATAGGGAAGCTGCGCCATCAGGTAATAATAATTTACCAATTTTTAAATTCCTTTTGCCGATTCTTTTAAAAGACCCGCCAATTTCGGATTAAGGTACGCCGAAAGAAGATCCGCAACAGCTTCTGCCGTAAAATCATAATAAACCGAGCCTTCCTTGTTGGAAATACGGAAACCCGATGTCATTTTTCTTGATGATTTTAACTCAATGCCTTTTGACAACTCGTTCGAAAGTTTTTCCTTAAAGAAACCTTGCAGCTTATTAAGCTCATTCTCCGGCAGGATGACCGAAATATTATCGCCGCCCTTGGCAGCCCATGACTTTAGAAGCTCCGGTAATGTTGATTTTAAAACATCATCGCCGTAACTGGAATTTACGCTGTCGCTGACGATCTTCTTTAAAAGACCTTGGACCTCGTCCTTGAAGACAAGCAGAAGATTTCTGGAAGCCTGTTCAAGAGCCGCAATCCCGGCTTTCTCGGAACGTTCGGCGTCCTGTTTCCCGCGGGAAACGATACCATCCGCTTCCTTTTTGGCGGTATCAATAATCCGCCGGGCCTCTGATTCAGCTTCAGCTTTAATCCTGTTTGCGTCCGAAGTCGCGGCGGTGATACCGTCCTTCTTTATCTTATCAATAAGTTCCTGAATTTGAATTTCCATTGTAACCCCTTTTTTTATCTAAATTATTATTAACCCATATATTACAATTGTCAAATAAATTTTTTTATTATTGCGTGCATAAATGCATCAATTGGACAAAATAATTGATTTTCTTAAAATCATTAATCATCCTTTGAGTTAAAGGCTCCTTCGATGCAAGATTGATTTCCCTCCAATTGATAAGCAGTTCGGGATGCTTTTTCTGGACATCTTCTATTAGATTCTTCATATGTTTTCCTATTACAATTAACGCCTGGGCGGCTTCTTTTATGATATCCACCGCATGGTCATTGACTTTCCCGAGAATGGCGTTTATAACGCGCGCCTGTGTGGAATCACGGTCAATCCGCAGCATCGCGGCGCGTAAACGCGAACCGTCCGTACCGTCCTCGGACATAACCGTATCAATATCGTTGATTTCCCCGGCTTTCTCGAGCAGAATATGCAAAGCCTCGCTCATTTCCCTGGACATTGTATTATTTGTCCACTGACCGCGGATTATAACAATATCGCATAGTTCTTTTATTTCCTTTTCTATATAGTCAGTTATAAAAGCTTTAAGGTAATTAAGCCCCTCGGCATAAACGAAGTACTCGACATTCTTTCTGCGGTACATTTCGCTGATTTGGACAGTGTAATTATCCAGCCGGGTCAGTTCTGTTGCTTCAAAAATCTGTTTTGTAAGGGCGTTTATCTGGCTGTTCTTTTTGGCGTCGTTAATTTTCGCGATATAGCTGTACCCCTCATTTAACTTGGATTCCAGCCATGTTTCGCCTATAACTTCGTGAACTGCCGTGTGCCTGTACTGCCAAACCGGGTTCCTTAAGGTGTACTGGATCATCAATTCCAGTATTCTAGATGCATGAACCTCTCTAATAAGCTTAATAATACCGATAAACTGTTCCGGGTTTACAACATCCTGTCCTTCGCATGATTTTAAGAGAGATAGGAGGCTGTTCCAGTCATCTTCGGGCTTTAAAGGCTGAGAAACGGTCAAAAATTCGCCGATTTGTTCGGTAATAAGCACAGTTTTGATTGCCGGGAACTTAGGTTCGACAAGGAAGGTGCCGTCGGCGAAATGCGGGTCAAATTTCTTGAAAAAGCCGATAAAATTGTACTTTACAAGATGACTGAGAATACCGGCAAGCTCATACCGGCGGTTCGCCGTCTGGATAAGGGTTTGATCAAACTGGGTGGAAAGTAAGTCAATATCGGCCTGAATCGCGCCGATTAACTGTTCTCCGTTCATTGTTTTAGCTTTTGCGTCAAGAGATGCTGAATCAAGCCGCTTAATCGTTTCCTGAATATCGTTATTAATGCAGGAATCAACGATTTTTGACCTGAGCAGAGCCATTTTGCTCTCGTCCTTCATAAAAAGCTTAATGGGATATATAGTTTTGTAAACCTGAAATAAAAATGATGAGAATGACGGGTCAGTTTCTTCCGATCTTACCCTGAAAAACTTGGCGTATTTGCTCTGGCCAAGCTCTTTCGCAATTCCTTTAAGCATATTCGCTTTTTCATCGGTTAAACCATCGCTGGAAAACAATGAAAACACTTTATCCATCAAATCTTCTGCCATAAATCGCTCCAATCTCATATTAAAGTATAAAAGCGAAATTTGCAATAAATTTTTTTAATTAAAATTAAGCGTTTATTTTAAAATAACCATAAATAAGGGAAGCATAGCCCGATTTTCTTATCTCTAGGCATTTGTTCCTGTCCATGATAACGTAGAATATGGCCAATTTTGCCGGACACATTACTGCGGGGGCTGCTGTTTCTGTTGCAGCCGGATGCGCCATGTTTTATTTTAGGAATGTACTTGCAGATGTAAGTTATCCCGCGGTTGTACCAGTATTATGCGCCGGCGTACTTTTCGGCTCTCTTTATCCCGACACCGATATTAAAAGCAAAAGCGGCTGGATATGCAATGTGTTTTTGCTTCTAATCGGGCTGCTTTGCGCGTTTTATTTTAAGCAATATTATATCGCCGCTCTTCCTCTCGCAATGTTTTTAATCCCCATTTTTGTTAAACACAGGGGGTTATGCCATGATATACGGTATCATTTGGTATTATCTTTCCTGATGGTCGTTATCAGTTTTATTTTTTTCCCGTTAAGGTTTTTCGCGGCGGGATATATCATCGGGGTCATAGTCCATCTTGGTTTAGACAGCATCGGCAGCCGGTTTTTACGCGGATTGGCAATATTTCTTCTTGTATGTTTCGCCGCTTTTATGCTGATTATCATTGATGGGAAGGATTACTGGGATTTTTTGAGAATGCCGCATGGGAGTATGGAGATACAGGGTGATGCGGGAGAGGAATTATTACTAAATTGATAATAATACACGCATGGCAAGCAAGGGGACTGGGATTGGCGAAACCTATGCTAAGAGTCTGCCTACGAATTACGTAAAATTTAACCAGTTAGTTTATAGATCAGATAACAATACAAACATGGCAAGCCGGAGGATTCGGGACTGGCGAAACCTATGCTAAGAGTCTGCTACGGAGCCCTAACCACAAAATCGTAGTATTTTTTATTTTTTGAAAGTTATAAAAATTTTTGTGGTCAGGTCTCCTTCGCAGGGAACGGCATAAATGGTTTCACCAGTCCCGAATCCTCCGGCTTGCCATGCGTGTGTTGTTTTCAAATAGTTTTAATGGTCAGGTCTCTACGGCGGAGAGTTGCAAAGATTATTTTCCAAACCCCCTTGGCTTGCCGCGGTTATGTTGTGATTGTAATTATCCTACGTCGTTACGCGGCATGATACAACGGATGTTTTGGGTGAGAGGGGCTGTGTATGTATATAGAAATTTTTATTTTTTTAATAAAACTACTTGACATTTTTTATTATTTAATGTTTTATATTTGCATGATTAATGGAATATTTTTACGTGCCATTGATATATCATATTTACCCCCCCCCCCCCCCCCCC
>Ga0209755_10001021_pt1 | contig 46852 bp, 32 predicted proteins | sample TergutCo191P1_FD_187301 | JGI IMG/M metagenome (GOLD analysis project Ga0209755, IMG submission 187301) | Cornitermes sp. P1 segment gut microbial communities from Petit-Saut dam, French Guiana - Co191P1 (SPAdes) (version 2) | ecosystem: Host-associated > Arthropoda: Insects > Digestive system... | reverse complement strand
AGAAAGTGCATTATGTTCCGACAGGCGACAGGGACAGCGATTACGGAGAATTTGTCCTTTTTACTCTGGTCGCGGATAAAAAACAGGTTCCTCATGACGGAACCGGTCCTGTTACAAACGCAGACAGATGGAGCAAAAGATCATGGGAAGTAGAAGTAATAGATGAAAATATTCCGCTTATAGTATTTGATACCGTAGACACCCGTGAATCAGGATATAATCCCGATAATCATTCAGGCAGTAATATTAATGAATCAATTGGAGCTGCGCAAACAGGAAATAGCCCGGAAGAAAATACTTTTCCGCGCCTTACAGACGGCCGTTATTTTACCATTAACGGTTATACCCTTCGTGAAAACAGGGCGCAGACAAATGAAGTAATCGCGTTCCGTATGGCATGGATACCCTATGGTATGGAAAACGGGCCTGATAATTATATTACTGCGGTTCAAAACAAGTTAAAAAATTATGGGAACGCGAATATACCGCTTCCTCCGGGCGTTGTCGCGTGGGATTTAACAAATGATCTGGTAACAGGCCATAGTAATACATATTTCAACGATATTAACGGAATTCCTTTTAAGAAACAGGCGTTCAGAAAAGAATTTGATATTCTTGGCGGGACAAGAGCTGCGAATATTCAATTGGCGGATTATCAAAATACTCAACGAACAACGATATTGACCAATCCTGCGGCCAAACAAGGCATAACTGAACCTCATTTTGTTTATCATGATAAACTGGAGAATGAAACAAAACTTTTTATTTTTTACGCCCAGGATAATGTGGGAAACGAAGTTTTCAGGCATTTGCGTATTTTAGGTAATAAAACTCCGCCGGATCTTGGCGTATACAATATGACCGGAAGAGTGCAGCCGGATGAAAATCAAAAGCCGCCTTATATATACGATACCGATTACATGGAAGGCAAAGATAATATTGACGACGAAGTACGCGCAAAATATAAAGCAGATCTCTACGCTATGCAGGAAACAGGTTACAACCTAATGCGGACTTATGCGCTTACAGGCAATCCGCCTGCATTAAACCCGGATCTTAACAGGGCCGAACCGCTGCAGGCATTTCCGCGCGATACAACTTTAATGTTTTGGGTTACCGCAGAGAGAAGCGGAGAGCTTGCTGTTAAAAATATCAGAATGCGGGATGTAACATACAATTCCAATATCGAGTCAAATATCGGGCATTATAACAGCAATGCAAGATCGCTTAGTTATTATGAAAGACTGCCTGAAATCGGACAGAGAATATTTGTTTTTTCCGCCGAGGATACTCTGGGTAATGAAGCTATGATCCAACGTACGGTTGCTGTTACAAATGCCGCTGTTTTAAGTGAAATAAGCACGCCGCAGCAGAACGGATCTTATGGTATAGGCGAGGAAGTTATTATTAGGGCGTATTTCTCTAATCTTGTTAGATGGAGAAACACAAATGGAGATTCAAAACCGCAGTTAAATGTACGTTATAAGAGAAATAACAATTATGTTATCGAGTCGCTTAACACGGTAACAGATAAGAATACGGATCAATTATACCTTGCGTTTGAATTTGTTGTTGGAGAAGGTTATTCAGGCGATTTGGAGACAATGTATAGTGACAATTCTCTTACCGGTACTCCCCTAAATGAAGATGAAACGGCATATACAAACCGCCCAATCTGGCTTCCTGCCGGCGTTGTAATAGTTGACTCGGAACGTAATGACAGAGCCTTAACTCCAGGAAATGATGCGTATGATTGGACATCAGAAGATTATTCCTTACAGGATAAGAAAACAATAACGCTTCAGGGAATACGTCCCGTTATTAATAATGCTCTTGTAATTAACGGAAAAACGCCGCATTCAGACGGCGCGTATTATTTTAAATCGGGCGAAACAATTGATTTTACCCTTAAAGCAAATGCGCCAATATTTACTTATAACATAAGCGGCAGTGGAAACCCGAACCCAAAGATACGGTTCAGAATACAGGGCAGCGACTATTACGCCGACTACCAGCGAAATATCGATGCTAACACAATGTTATTCAGTTATACAGTTAGTACAATTGCAAATGGTGAAATTAATAAAGATTCTATTGGAATTGATACACAATATGGCGCGATAGGAGACAGTGTAGGAAATTTTCTTGCTTCTACTGTAAATACAGCAGGAACACTTTTATCAGATTCAAATTATCCAACTGCTTATAATCCTACAAATACAGTTCGTATAGATAGAACAAAGCCACCCGCGCCTGTTACAAAATTAAATGGTAATCAGGTAGGGCCTTCATCCAATGCTTATTTTAATACACCCCCTTTATTAGAAATTGATAATCCGCCTTCAGCCGATGAACCGTGGTGTGACACTAAACAGTATTCTCTGAATGGCGGACTTACATGGGTAGAGTATACTGCACCTCTTTATATATCAAACGGCCAGTTGAATCTTTCTACACGTTACATAGACAAGGCCGGAAATGAAGGAGAAGTAACCAGTAAGCCAATTGAGGTAAACGCGAATTTCCCGCGCCTTTTGGGTGTTACTGCGGTACAGGGAAACGGAACTTACAGAATCGGGCAAAGACTTGATTTTGAAATGAGCTTTTCGGATATTGTTTCCTATGGGAACGCCGCGAATGTTACTATAACACTACAGGATAGAACATCAACAGGAAATGGAACAACAAGTAATTCAATTGTATTAAGTGCGACAGGCGGCAGCGGAACAAGCACAATTACTTTCGCATGGAGTGGAAATGCTGGTACTAACCCGTTTATTGATAAAGATATGTTAAGCGGGTTAAGAATAACAGCGATTAATTTAAGCGGACTAACTGACCGTTTTGGCACTGCATTTCCTTCTAATGTCACTATAGTACCTTCTACAACTACTCCATGGCAAATTAATGTGCCGGCTTTAGGATCCAATACTGCTTATTCTGTGCCGTACACACTTTCCTCAGTTATTGTAAGCACCATCACGCCTGTTGTTTTAAGCCGCATACCAGTGAACGCGCAAGGAGCGGGCGCTAATTTTTCTACATCGGTTTCCCCGAATAACAGAACAGTAACTCTTACATTTAACAAGCCGGTACAGAAAGGAAATGGCACAATTACATTAAGACCTCACGGAACTTACGCAATTCCCGCTGTTATGGAACATAATGGCTACTATGTTGAAATTAATTCAAGCGGTCAAATAGAGACAGACACGCGAGGGTTTGATAACAGATACGCAAGCGGAGGAACCAACAGAACTTATGTTTCAGGCTTTTCGGATATCTTTAATAATCTTACAACAGAAGGCAGTGTTACAGCCGCTGATCACAGAACAAATTTAATAGGAAGCACTAATATAAGTGAACCAGCCGTAAGTCTGCAATCAGCTTTACCAGTGGGACCGTATCAAAGGATGACTCACGGATTAACATTAGGCATGGGATATACAGGTAATTATGGCAATACAGCTACTATAAACACAAATAACAGTGCAACTATTAACTTACCGGGTACAAACGCGCCCGGACCGAGAAATGAAGTAAATCCGAATAATGGAAGTAATTTTATGATTCCGGATATTGAAACCAAATGGGTGCTTCATTATGGTTACAATGATCTTTTCGCGACAGGAACGCCTTCAGGCAGAACCGTATCTGCCGCAAATATCCGCGCGGCGTTTACAAATGCAAAATGGCGCTGGCAGGAATTCGCAGTAACCGCAAGTAATGTAGCTGTCAGCGGTAACACAGTAACGATTACTCTTTCTGAACCTCTGCTTCCGGGCTTGCAGTGGACTTTATATTATCCAAACGGTACTTTCTCGGATGAAGCAGGAAACGCCGTAGCGGCAAGCGCGCAAGAAGCCTACTGGTTCTGGTCCGCCGGAGCGCAGCGTCCTGTAATCCGGGTAGACAGAAAGAGTTATGACGCAAGAAACGGCGCCAATTTATCAGGCGCATGGAATAAATCAGGATGGGCGTATAACGCAACAGGATTTAACGGAGCTATTACAAGCTTTAATAACATCGGCTATGTAATTACTACAGAAACACCTTCTTCAAAAATTTACTACGGCACCCGTGTAGGTACCGCAGCTAATTTAAGCGGTGTTACAGGAGCGTGGGGAGGAAGAGTAAATACAGATTTTACCGGTAATAATATATCGCCCAGTAACATTAACTGGGGCGGTCCTTTGGCTACTGTTAATAGTAATACAAGAGCAACTACATCCAATGAATATACCGCTACGAATAATACCGTTTATAGTAATACACGGGCAAATACCACAAACCAATATACCGCTACTACCAATACCACTGGTACAACTGCAACTAATCACAATCTTGGTGCTAACAACACTGTTCTTCAGGTTTCTGTTACTAGCGGAACAACGACCGCAGACTATTGGTTAAGGATTATTGGAGCTCAAACTTTCAGGTTGTACAACACACAAGCCGATGCCAGTACAACTACAGCAGGTAATGGCGTAAATGTTGCAACACCTATAACACTTAACAATGTTATTACTACCACCGCTATTGCTCATAATTTTGGCGCTACAGGCAGAGTCTTTCTGGCGCCTGTTACCAGCGGAACAACAACAACAGAGTACTGGCTGCGTGTTACAGGGAATCAGACATTCAGGTTATATAACTCGCAAGCAGACGCCAGTGCAGCTACAGCAGGCAATGGCGTAAATGTTGCAACCCCATTGACAATCAGTTCCGTGCTTACTACAGGTCAATGGGTGCGTCCGAATTTAATTTTCAGAAATAATTATCAGGATTATTACGATTTGATGCTTTATCATACAGATTTACAGCAGAGAGTCGGCGGTATGGCTGATACTGCTAATGCACTGACGGGACGTTTCTACGGATTTAGATCATTTAACAAAGACGCTACATTAACAGAGTTAAACGCTATCGCAAGAAGCTCTGGCGGTAGCAGCGAACAAAATGTTGTTACAAATTTTACTTATAGCGCTTTTGAAGCAAGCAAAAATTATATTGTAGCGGAAACCAGAATAGATCATGGAAGTTCTACCACAACAACTTCGCCAAGAGGTTATGAAGGCGTTTTCAGAACTGTAATAATGAATAATATGTCAACAGTAACAGTCACAAATAATAATAATCCAATAATATTATTCGGAACAAATAGAATTAACGGAATACCTACTGTTCCTGCATTCCCGCTTAAAGACGGCGTTGATCAGGTTGATTCCCGCTTTGGTAAGTTCTATTTCAGGGACGAAAGTTCTGCAGTAGGTAATGGAGATCGTAACAGATATTATTGGGTATCAAGTGAAATAGTCAGCTCGTGGTTTATTCAGAATTATGGAAGAGGTACAGGCGGTTCATATACAAGAAAAGGTGACAATAACGACTGGATAACCGCAGGTTACGGCGATTTAGTTAATACTTTGGATATTGAAGCATGGTAGGAAGGAGGAAAACATGAAAACGAGTAAATATTGTTTATTAATTGCGATAACATTTTTTGTTTTAAACCTTCCCTCCTGCAATAATCCAATCGGATTGGGAGTAATGCTGGATATAGAGGGACCTGTAGTTGATTTTACTTCTCCATCCCCGCGAAGGGCTGTTCCCATTCAGTTTGATATAACAGGTACAGTTTCAGATAACAGTTTTATACAAAAGGTTATTCTGAAAGCATCTTCCAATAATGAGGAATACCCGAAGCAATGGCGTTATTTTCTGGGCGTATGGGAAGTATCGGAAGATTTCGGCGTAAGCTGGTCAGAATTGCCGGAAGCTGAATGGAATGGAAACAATTATTCCGCGAACTGGAAAATTCCTGTTGATTTGAGCATTGATGGCGAAGATCCTGCGGACGGTGAATATATTTTTACCGTTCAGGCATGGGATCAGGGTAATTTTACAGGCGCTCTGTCTTTTAAATCCCTTGTTCTGATTATAGATAGGGATCCGCCTAAAGTAGAAATAACAAGTCCTTTCCTTTTTAATACGTATTATTATAACGCGGAATTAGGAGCGTTTACAGGCGAGTTACAGACGCTTCACACATATACAAATACAAGCCCCGCGAGATTTGAACCCGCGAATATTGGAAAATTTCTTACGCAGGGATTTCAGCTTCAGTGGCAGATTGATGATAACCACGATGTATGGTCGATAGATATTAGATTTTACAACCATGATGTAAATATAGACGGTTATCCTGAAACTCCGCTTCCTGATAATTATATTTATCACTATTACAGGAATCTGCCTCCTCCTCCCGAAATTCCGGTTCCTGAAAACAATCTGAAGCCCAGCGGCTCAGTAATTATTCCGTCCCTTATAAGCCCGCAGGGAATTTATGATGAAGGCGGAGTGCTGGAAAATCCAATCACCGAAAAAACAACAATTAAAGTTGTAACAATTTGTTACGATTCAGCCGGTAATCCGAATCAGGAAAAAACCCTTGGGTATTTTGTTTACTGGCCGTTAGCTGATAAAGCCTGGATTATTTATTCAAGCGGCATGGAAAAACCGGAAGTTTACGCGAATATGGATGAAAATGAATTAAAACAGGAAGCCTTTATGATATATCCCGGCAGGAATATAAAAGCTACCGCTTTTCAGGCGCAGGGAGTAAGTAAAGTAGTTTTTTCACTGCATAATTATAATGAAAAAGAACCGGATTTCCAGAACAGAATTTCAGATCCAATATCGCTTGGATACATGGAAAATTTTGAACCAACTGTGGAATTCGACGACGACGATAAAACACAGGTCGTTAGACGAAATGATCCGCGCTTTGGAGAAATTCTTTCCACGATTTTTCCGTGGGAATTTAGACCTCCGAACAGAACAGGATTTTATGTAGTTAAAGCTGCCGCCTATGACAGCAATAATAATCCAGGCGATGAATGGCAGAGCCTCTTTATGGTGCAGGATATCACCTATCCCGATTTTACCGTTCAGCCGAGTCCTGTAGCTACAGAACCGTTGTTCATGCACATTAATAACAGTGATAACTCAATTACCATCAGCGGCAGGTTAAGCGACGCTACGCAAATTACATCGCTTACAATGGTGTGGATTAACCCTGAGTCAAGAAACTTTGCTGCGATGAGCCAGCTTCAGTATTTCCGCGATCCGGAATACGCAGGATGGGAAATGGCAAAAGAACTTCAACCCGGTCATTCAGCCGGAGAAGTTAAAAATGTTTCTCTGTACGGAAATAATTTCCCGTATGACGAATCTAAACCAAACAGATTGTGGAATCTTGCCTTAACGCCTATGGGCGAAGATCCTGATACAAACAGACAGCGTTATAGCTATTCACAGAGAATACATCTGCATGATGAGTTAAATATTGGCGAAGAGTTAAATATTGACGGTGAGTTAATTATTGGCATTGGCGGGCAGCCTTTAAAGAGCCAGATATTTTTGCTTAGAGCGGAAAACCCAAACAATAAAACTACAATAATTACTTACGCTCCGCAGGGTGATACGCTTCCGCCTGAAATTGTAATTGACAGTGTTACAATTATGAGAGGCGCTGAAGTTCAAAAGGAATGTATCCCGGGAGAATACGCGTTAATTCCCAAATTTGAGGAAAATGATCGAATAATAATTACAGGCAGTTGGAAAGAAGACTCAACCGAATATTTAAATGTTCAGCGCTATCTGTATCCGAGTATAAAAATAAGCGTTAACGGTAACCAGTTAAATATCGGTCCAAATGATATAAGCACCGCAGCCGGAAATAATACGCAAGGTACATTTACGGTTACGGGTACGTTTAGTGATACAATCGGACCTCTATTAACAACAGCCATAAAGGATACTATTGTTGTTAACGCGGTGATAGAAGATATAGGAGGAAACCCCGCTGAATTCGGCGCTTCATGGCTTATAGAAAGCGACGCGCTCAGGTTCCTTCGCATTTCCAGTTCTGATCCGGATATGGCATATAAAGCAGGCGATGAAATTGAATTATTCCTGGAATTCAGCAAACCTGTTACGTTAAATAAAGGCACAGCGAATGATCCTGTTTTGATTTTGAATACAGGAGGAAGAGCTTATTATGGGAGAAAAGACGCAGTAGCACAAAGCACAGAAAGTTCCCGTCAGTATTTTACTTATATAGTTGGAGAAAACCATAAAACTACGAACTTGCCAGAAAATTTTCTGAATGTAACAGGACTCTCTGTAAATGGTGGAGAAACTAACGCAGATACCGGTTGGGATTCAAATAATTATCCTTTTAGATGGCAGTTCAAGCAATCGATAGATAATGTTGAAGTTACAGAGGATATGCGGATTGTTACGCAAAGTACATACAGTAGTTTATCTAACACGGATAAAGCAGTTTATGCTCCTTTGCCGGTTGCGTCTGACAATAGCTCTCTTGTCTCAGGAAAAGAAATTATTATTGATACAACAGCGCCTGGTGTATCAGGCGTAACCGTCAATCCTACTGGCTGGCATCGCGCCGGTAAAGAAATATTTATTACTGTTACTTTTAATAAAAATGTTAAAATAGTTTCTACAGACCTGCCATATTTAAATCTTAATACCGGCGGGAGAACAAGTAGCAATGCCGCGGATGTTAGGCTTAATAATAACGCTATAACATTCAAGTACACTGTGCAATCAGGTGATGATGAAGAGAATTTGAAAATAACAAGTTACGGCGGCACAATAACAGATATTCCCGGAACAGCTCTTACTGCGTTTGAACATATTATTCCCGGAGTACATCTTGATAATACACCACCCGGATTCCCTTTTATTCAAATCTACAGTGGAACAGCTCCTTCCGTCAATGAAATAGATCCTGTAACAGTGAATTTATATAACAGCTCTGTTTATATTCATATTGACACGAGTCATACAGGAAACGCACATTTATCAAGAATAGAATATACAACAAATAACGGCGTAAGCTGGGCTTCATCTGAAACGCATCCTGTGAATGTACAGCTTGCAAGCAGCGGTTCTTATACTGTAAAGGCAAGACAGGTTGACAAAGCCGGGAATGTATCCGAAGAAACATCAATTGCTCCTTTCACCTGGAATCCCGGAGAGCTTGTCACACGAATAGATTCCACTTCAGCTAACGGAATTTATACAAATAACGGTTTAACGGGCGCTGTAGCAAGGCAGGACAATGTAAACATTACTGTTTATTTTAGGGAGAATATTACAACAAGCGGAACATTGCCGACTTTGACTCTTAATGTAACGCCATCAAGAACTGTTCAAGCTGCTGCTCATGTGAATAACCAAAATTCAATTTCGTTTACGTACTCTGTTAATAATAATGAAAACACGCCCGCTGGTGTGCCTCTAGATGTAACATCAATGGCTATATTCGCGGATGATCAAAGCGGAGTGTCAGTAACAAATTTATTAAATGTCCCCGGCGATACAACTGATTTATCAAATGTAAACAGGCTGCGTAACCGCAAAGCCATAATTATTCAAACAGGCGAGCTAAGAAGAGCTAATCTTTCAACAGGTGCTGAAGTAATAGATGCTACAACTCCAACATTTATTCCTGATAATCCTGCAACAATAACAGCTAATGACGCATGGACAGGGTATTTCGATTTACGTTTTACCCGCTCGATTTCCAAGGGAAGCGGAAACATTACCATTACGCAAGTTTATAATACGAATTCGGATACCCTGCGGAAATACAGACTCCCCGCTGTTCTGACAGAGGCTCAGGCTTCAAAGTACAGAAGCATCACTAACTTTGACACATTTTACAAGAGGGGAGTAAACGGCTTATCGGGAACCGCTCCTGATACAAGTACCAAGTTTATATTAAATTATTCGGAGTCAACAATTGTAGAACCAAGCAATGCAGTGGCGGCATCAGATATTAATAAAATGGCGTACGATTTCCATCAGGCGGAAATTGTAACTATACCGTTATCATCACAAGACATTGAAATTGTTAACGGTCATACCTTGCGGATTAAATTAACAGGTTCAAACGCTCTTGCCGTTCTTGGAGCGGAATATAGAATAAATATTCCCCCAAATGCCGTGCAGGATACTTTAAGTTACACATGGCCCGCTGCGGCTATTGATTATAATTATATTACATCAGGCATTAATAAGCCGTTTATCAGGATTGATAAAAAAGTTGACGCGGATCAAATAACACGCGCGGCAGGAAACGCAAACGGCACTCCTCAGATGAGCGGACTCTTTACGAATGTTTTACAAACAACCGCGCGTCTTGACTGCCGAACTCCGGGTTCCGTTGTACGTTACAATGCCGGATGGTATGAACATGCTGCTGTTACAGGTGATGTTAACGCCCATGGGCATGGTAGTGGTGCAGGTCCTAACTGGAGAAATTCAGGAGCGGCGGACGCAATGATTACTTTTGCTGATACAGGCACAAACAGCGCAAACCTTTTAATAAGGCCGGTAATAAATGATGAAGGAAACACGGAATCTGATAGTACAACCACAGGAGTCAGGACATATAACATTTTTACCGGAACGGGTACAGCGGATGCAGGACCTCATTTTACTGTAGGTAACACTAATGAAAGCGGGTATACATTGCGTATTGCCGCAAGAAGCCATGTTACAGCTGATGGTACTACAAGAAACAGCAGTTATTCCGAAGAAGTTGCCTTCCGTTCTGTTTTAACTTATGAGTTAAGAAATGTGAACGGACTTGCCGCCAGCGGCGGTACAGCTAGTATCGGCTGGCGGCCCATGACTGGTAATACCTTATGGATTAGGGGAGGAGACGCTCCAGGTGTATCATCAATTGTCGGATTTCCGCTAACATGGGATGATGATTATCAAGCGCTTAGCGCTTCGGGAGGAAGAGCTGGAGTCAGGGCGATGAGAAGGGTACAGGGAAATTCACCGCAAGGAGAAGATTCCATCGCTAACGCGCAAATTTGGAGATGGGTAACATGGGAAATAAATGTGAATACATATAACGAAGTTATTTTAGGCGAAAATTTTAATGCTACCGCCACAGGCACTCCCACTGTTGACCAGGCAAATGAAGCATGGCAGTACGGTCCGCGAATGTGGAGATACCCTCGCGGCGGTTGGGTAGCCAGTAAGCATTTATATACCATATACCCTGGAAGACATCGCTGGGTTAGATTAGTTGAAGCGGATACTTACTCTCCCGGCGCAAGAGTAAACTGGACAACTCAAACGAATATCAGACCAACGACACTTACTGTTACAGCGCCTTAATTAATGATGTTCGTTAACGCATATTAACTGCCGCTGCATTCAAACCGCTGTTCGAAAGGACAGCGGATTTTATTTTCACCTTACCGCATTAATGCCATATTTTATCAGAATATCAATTGATTGATTTATTGCAAAATTTTCCGGGAGCCATTTTTCATGTGCGATTTTTCTTGCAGTATTCATATATAAATCAAAAGCTTCCTGTGTTTTCCCTTCTGATAATAAATTCGAAAATTTTTCTCTTTCCTCTTTTGATAAAAATTCTATGAACATTTGGCGAGAAAGTAAAAAATTTTTAAACAAATCTGTATAACTTAAATCAAGGTTTTCACAGTTTAACCTGAAATGATCATCCCTTGTTTGTTCAAATGCGGAAAAATCATTATATGGTTGTCTTAACTTATTTAATAATTGATATAGCTTTAATACCTGATCATTTGTCAGTTCATCAATAACTTTAGATAGACGTTCTTTTAGCCTTTCCTGAAGGTTATCTTCGGATGTACTGACACTGGCATATATTAGAGCGATAAAATGGCAGAATTCATGAACAATAACAGCCTTTCTGATTTCTTTGGGAACTTTGGCATTTACAAAAAAAATATCAGATAGAATTATATAACATTCCATTACTTTTTCTTTTTTATGATACTGTGATATAAACTTTGCCATGCTATCAACCGGCATATTGGCTTTTAGAATAGTAATTATCCATATACAATTTTTATTAAGGTTCCATAAATGAGGGAATAATGATAAAAAAACAGGGAACCCTGTGATTCCCTGTCTTATTTTTAAACGTTGCAATATTGGCCGAAAACATGCAACCGCCGATTCAATATCGGTATTAAATCCCGGAAACAGTTTTATCATTGTTAATTTTCGCCTTCCGTATTTCTTATGCCGGACATAATTGCATATACCTCTTTCATCGCATTGTCATTCATTTCTATCAGCTTTTTTACGGGATATTGCTTATTATGCTCACGGATTGCGTCTAGTGCCGCAAATGCAGATTCAGGACTTCCTGTACCAAAATCTTCCATGGCGACAATTCCTAACTCGTCAATCTCTTGTCTGAGATCCCTTCCTTCATACATAGCCTTTATCCTCCAAAATCATAGGCTATTTGCGACCTTTACCAAAACAGGTAAATTCCCCTCCTCTACAAATTCTTTTCATTGCTGTACTTTTCTTTTTAGGTAAAAAATGGCTTTTTCGTTTATAGACACAAAAAGCCAGCTTTTCTTCTTTAGTTGCTGGCTGCTTTCATATTCACTTATCACCTAAATAGGCAAAACTTGCTCTAATAACATTATAACAATTCAGATATGTAAATGTCAATAATAAAGTATAAAAACCACCTAATAATCTGTTCGCAAATTATTAGGTAGTCGGATATCTTTCATTATCGGAAAAACAATCCAAATTATGAGAATTACCGGCGCTGCTCATTTCTCTGTCAGGTTATCAACTCCGTTATCCCAGGTCTCGTCATCGGGAGGAGAGGCGATGCACTTACGGCACCTTGTAAGGTACATTTTCGCTGTCAGATCCGAATTGTTGTTGTTATAGATTGTCTGGAAGATATTCTGCGCGCCTGTGAAATCGCGTTTTTCATATAAATCAAAGGCTTTCTTCCAGTTTTCCACCATTTCGAGCAGTTGGGGCGGCGCTTCGCCTGCGATGTCCAGAAGTTCATAGAGACGAAGGGGTGTATTGATTCCCACAACGCGCACCCGGCTCAGAGGGCGCACGATAAATTCATCGCCGGTTTTCTGCTGAGTATATTCGCTAATCAGAATGCCGCCTGTGTGGTACTGTTTATTCACTCCTTCAAGACGCGCCGCGAGATTTACGGCGTTTCCCATAATTGTATAGTCCATCTTGTTGGGAGTGCCCATGTTGCCTACAACCATGTCGCCTGTATTGACGCCGAGCCTTGTAAAAATGGGGCAGGGGTCATCAACGCTTTTTGTGGCTCCTTTTGCAGCTAACGCTTCCAGGACTTTGGGAGTTAAAAAACCCTGCGCAAGCGCTTCGCGGTTTATTTCAACTTCGGCTTTTTTCATTTTGACAACGGCGCGGCACGCAAGAGATGCGTGATTGCTCATGTGAACAGGCGCGCCGAAGAAAGCGATAATGGCGTCTCCTTCGTATTTATCAATTGTTCCCTGATTTTCCAGCACTATGTTGCTCATCTTTGTCAGGTAGAAATTTAAAAGTTCCACAAGTTTTGACGGATCACCTAACGCTTCCGAGAATGTGGAGAAGGCGCGTATATCCGTAAAAATGGCTGTCATTTCCCTTTTTTCACCGCCAAGTTTTAACTGGGAAGGATCCTGAATGATTTGTTCAATAACTTTTGGTGACAGATACTGGGAAAAAGCGGATTTTATAAAACGTTTCTGGCTTCCCTCTGTCGCGTAATTGTAAAGGGTAACTGTGATAAAAGCGGCGAAGATGCCAATCAGGTAAGTAACCATTGGAACCCATAGGCCGCCCAGCAGATAGGCGATAAAAGCACCTGTTATAATGACAACAACAATTATAATTGTTCCGCCTATTGTCAGTGAAAGCCGGTTTGAAAACATGGTAAGGCAGACTATCAGACCTACAACCGCGAGAAGTATAAGCAAGTTAACCCACATGGCGCTTTCACGGTTAAAGTCCCTCTGAAGCAGATTGTCCAGCATTGTGATATGGCAGCCCATTCCCGGGTACAGTGATGAAATCGGTGAACTGAAAATATCATAGAGTCCCGGAGCGTAAAATCCAAAGAATACATAAGCGCCTTCAAAATTATCAGGCGGCAATAAAGGCTCTTCGCCCTTCTCATACGCTTCGGCGCTTTGCAGAATGTCCATTGCGTAATACGGGAAATACCGCTCTTCCAGACTTCCGCGGTAACGCAGCAGAGCTTCGCCTTTACTGTTAACGGGAATGGAATAATTTCCCCATTCAAGTAAATTCTTTTTTTTGTTATAGGTTATCTGCGGCTCAATTCCGGAAACCATTAATGACGCCACAGATAAACCCGGCACCGCTTTTCCGTCGAATAGAGTAAAAGGTTTTAACCGCCTTATTATTCCGTCTGAGTCCGCGGTGCCTGTAACGCTCCCCAATGCTCCCGCGCTTTCCCTCAATTCCTGAATTGGAAACTGCGCGCCTGTCCCTTCGCCAATACTATAATAATTCAGCATGGAATCAAATCTTTCCGGCTGAAACAGGGGTTTATTCAGATTATTGGGCCAGGTAAGGGCGCTTCCGGTCTTGCTGGAGAAGAAAACAGCCTGCACCACTTTTCCGTAATTCTGACTGGCTCTGGTAAAAGAGGCGTCATCCTCCCTTGCGCTTAAGCTGTAGAGGCTCGACATTATATTCCTGATATTAAAAATCGAAGATCCGCCGCGGGATGTTTCGCCGGAAGTTCCGCGGGGAGTCTCACCGGAGGTTCCGCGCTGCAATTCTGTCATGGAAACCTGGACATCCTGAAGGCTGCGAACCGCGTTATCAATTATTTCATCCTGTTTGGCGTTACGGTATACCGACGGCTCAGAGAATAAAACGTCGAAAGCGATTGAATTGGCTCCGCCAAGATTCATGTAATTTACAACTTCAGCGTAAGCCTGCCGTGGCCACGGCCATCCCCATCCCCGCTCCTGCTGAGCCCAATCAAGGCTGTGCTGATCCAGCAGGATTACGATTATATCATTTGAAGCGCGGGTATATCCTGCCATTAACCGTACCCGCAGATCATAGGATTTATACTCCAGAAAATTAAATACACCCAATAAGTGCAAACCGGAAGTGACAATAAAAATTATTCCTATAATAATCAATGCGACAATTTTTTTACCAAGATTGGTTTTCTTTTTCATGCTGGACTCCTTTTTCCGGATTATATCATAAAATAATATATTACGGGAGTCCAACGCGGCTACTGGAAAAACCTTATTTTTTGCGCCATAATGGATTTATAATGAGGAGGAGATTATGAGTGATATAAAGCGTGATAAATCATTTACATGGGTGTGGGTCAGCACGACTGTATTGCTTTGCGTATTGTTTACTTTTGCCATAATTCCGTCGGTTGCGGCGCAGGGAGGCAATAACTCAACCTCTTCCGGGACAAATCAGACTCAGCAGAACCGCAGATATAACTCCATTATGCAGAATGTGTTTGATTTCATTCAGCGTAATTATGTTGATGAAGTTGACGCTAAAGCGCTTTTTGAAGGCGCGATGAATGGTATGTTCGGCGCTCTTGAAGACCCGTATTCTTCATTTTTATCGGAATCCGATATGACTGATATGAATGATACAACCCAGGGAAGTTTTGGCGGTGTCGGACTGAATATTACAAAAGCTGTCAGCCCCAGACCTGACGGAAAACCAATGTGGGTTGAAGTTGCGTCTCCCATTGAGGATACTCCAGGCTGGCGCGCCGGGATCAATCCAGGCGACTTTATTGTAGAAATTGACGGAACGCCTACGGAAAAAATCACCATGGATGAAGTGCTCGGTAAATTAAGGGGAACGCCGGGGACAAATGTAAAACTGCTGATAAGGCGCGGTGAAAGGCTGGAATTTCCCGTCACATTAACCAGGGCTGTAATTGAAGTGCCTACCGCCAAACACGCAATGATTGGCGATATTGGTTATTTAAAACTGCTTACCTTTACCCCCATGACAGTAGACAGAGCAAGGGACGCCATTAATGAATTCAGAAGTAAAAACTTTAAAGGCATGATTCTCGATTTAAGGAACAATTACGGCGGCCTTTTAAACTCTGCGGTAGATGTTTCTGATCTTTTCCTTGACGGCGGGCCTGTTGTAAGCATAAAATCCAGAATCGCGTCTGAAAACAGGAATTACAACGCAAGACGATCTTCACTTGTTCCCGATAATGTTCCGGTTATTGTGTTAATTAACAGAGGTTCTGCATCCGCTTCTGAAATAGTAGCCGGCGCTCTTAAAGACAGGGGCAGGGCTTATCTTGTCGGAGAGAGAACATTTGGAAAAGGTTCAGTACAGCAGGTATACCCGCTGGATGGCACTGGTTTCCGGCTTACCACAGCGCGTTATTATACGCCCAGCGATGTTAATATTGACAGAATTGGCATCCCGCCTGATCGCGAAGTAAACTTTCCCGAATACACGGAAGAAGACGCTATTAAATTAAATGAGCTTATCAACGCAAACAGGATTCCGGAATTCGCGGAAAGAAACCCGCACGCCAATACCGCCCAGATTGAAGCTTTCGCCGTCAGCCTGGAAAATGAATACCATTTGGATATTTCCCTGCTTAAAAGAATGATTAGAAATGAACTGAACAGAACAATTATCGCTCCGGTTTATGATTTAGAGTATGATGTTCAGCTTCAGGAAGCTATTAATATTTTTCAAAATGGCAGTTACCCGGCGTTGATGCGGAATTCCAAGACTCTGAAGGTTTTACAGGAAGAAGCGGAAAAAGAATTACCGATAGCTCTCGCTTCGTGAAACAGTTTATTCTGGGCAAAGAGCCGGACAAAGACGGTCTTGTACGGCTCGAAGGCGGCGATTACCGTTATCTTGTTCGCGTGCGGCGCTATGCCGTAGGAGAATTTTTCCCCGCCATTCTCCCAAATGGCAAAGAAACGCTTGTTCAGGTAATCTCGATTAATCATAATACACTGACCGGAAAATGTTCCCGCAGTGATTCCGCCAGTAATATTGAGGCATCAGAACAAAACCTCAATCAATATAATAATTTAATCCCGCCGATTATTTTATTCCAGGCTATGCCCAAGGGTGATAAAATGGACTTAATAGTAAGGCAGGCGGCTGAAAACGGTATCACAGAAATTGTTCCTTTTATGTCAGAATTTTCCATTGGAAAGATTAATGCCCGGGGTGAAAAATTCTCCCGCTGGGAACGTATCATTAAGGAAGCAAGACAGCAAAGCGGCTCAAAAATTGCGACATCTGTATGTCCGCTTCAAAGTATAAGCGATGTTTTCGATTATTGGAAGAAAATTAATGAAACCTGCGCCGCTGAAGGCGCGAACGGCGATGGCGCTCTTGGAGTTTTATTTCACCATGATAGGAACTCTGTTCATGGGGGTCTTGAAAATAATTGCCTTCATAGGTATCTTGATATTGATCCTGAAATTGTCGCGCTTGTCATCGGACCGGAAGGGGGATTTTCTGACAGGGAAGCAGCGCTTTTTATGGATGTCGGTTTTAAGCCTGTGACCATAGGGGATACCGTATTAAGAACAGAAACTGCTGCGGTCTTCTGTACAGCGGCAATCCGGATTTTATTACTTGAGAGGAATTCGTGGGAACTGAAACAAATGAAACCTTACAGCGCGTAAAACTGCTTAAAGTCCCTATTGATATTATTGAACCTGGTCAGATTGCTCCTCTGGTGTATGATATGCTTAAGGATGGAAAAGAACATAACATTGTTCTGCTTTCCCTTTGGGATCTTTTACGCGCCAGAAGAAACAATGAATACCGCAGTTATGTATTAAAGGCTTCTTTGATAGTGCCTATATCAAAAAGCCTTATTGGCGGTATAAAATTTTTAACAGGGCAGAAAGCCTATCGTTATATGCCCTTCGATTTTGTCGTTAATTTATTGACAATTCTGGAAGAGCGTGAATTTACCTGCTATCTGCTTGGCGGAAGAAACAAGGTTCTTTTAAAAACAGAAAAAAACATACGGCAGACTTTTCCGCGTCTGCGTATTGTAGGACGGTTTCCGGGTTCTTTTAAACATCATGATGAACCTACCATTATAAAGGCTATCCGAAAATCATCGCCTTCGCTGCTTTTGGCGGGCAAGGGTATCCGCGGTAAAGAAAACTGGATTGCCAGAAACAACAGTACACTTGGAAACGGCCTTAGACTTTGGTGCAGTGATATTTTTGATGTTTTCGCGGAAAAGAAAAAACATCCTTCCCGTTCCGCTTTTGAACATGGGCTTGAATGGATAGGCTACTGTTTTGAAAGCCCATTTAAATTTTTCAGAATATTCCCTTATATTTACTACAAGATTTTACTTTTGATTTATAAAATTTTTTTCAAAAAAGCTGATGTAGTTTAAAAATTGATTTTTTTAGACAGACTTATCATAAAAAAATTCACTGGTACATGATTATATACGGCCGGGGCGACAGCTCATACACTTCTTTCGGCGTCATTATCGGGTTATCGTAACCTGCGCCTGGAATTCCGAAGTTATAAAATAATTTAAAACTTTTTATGGGCATATTGGTAGCCTGAGCGTTATAGAAATAGGTATCGCGTTTCACCGATGGTCGTCCAATTCCATCCATACAGTGAACCAGCCTGACCCTGTCAAAATCGCTTCTTACTTCTCCCCGGTTTCTAATCATTGAGTAATGAAATTGATGTATGACAAGGAAACGTTCTCCCGGCAGATTATTTTCTACGATATAATCTTCCATTACTTGCTGCGCCCTGTTTATTTCCTCTCCGGTAATATGTCCGAACTCCCGCATCGGCCTTGTAGTGCGCCATTCGGGATCCAGCGCTAAATGTACATTGGGATACCGCAGCCAGGGAAGCATCCTCTTCGTGGCGTCTATTGGGTCGTACCGCCCGATTTGATGATCTATAAAAACCAAAATATCGTTTTCCAGGCCGAATTCAATATAACGCGTAAGGGTATTACTGTTTATAATTCCTATTTCGCCTTCCGGCCAGACAGTACCAAAAATAATATAAAACGCTTTTATGATTCCACGTCCGCCGCTTACAGCTTTGTAATCTTCGGCAAGATCATCAAGCATGGAATTTAATTCTTCCATTGTGTAGCGGCCCAAAATCCCCATATTCCTGGAATTGGGATGTCCGTAGTATGCCAGGATATCGTTATTCAATAGTAATGAAGCGTGATTGGCGTTATTTTGATTAATACTGTCAAATTCTTCTTTTGAATTTACCCAATAAGGACGGGATGTATCGGCTTTCCTGATATTATTTATCGTATCAGTAAAATATACCGAGGGAAAAATCGGTCCGGTTTTTGACGCTGTATCCGCTCCGGGCGAATTAAAAGCATGAACTTGCGCTGTTATTCCGCCGCAAATGATAAACAGCAAAATTGTATTAAACAGGATAAATTTTCTTGACAACATTGTTATTAATTTTCGGCAAAAAAGCGGAAAATCTTCACTTTCAAATAATTTTCTTATTGTTACAGCCATAGATGTATATTATGGAGTTTGGTACAAATAAACCATGTTCCGGTGGATAATAACAGTATGCCCATTACAGAGCATACCCAGTTGTCAGCGTTGATTAATAAATTCCTGCCAATCAGGGCGATCATGACGCCCAGCCCAATATAGGCGTAATCTTTTGAGCCGTGAACATTTACCGCTATTAAAAAACTGATAATTGTCGATAAAAACGCTATTGTTTCAATCAATCTGAACATGGAAATGTAGCCATTGACCATATTCAGACTTGTATCCCAGTTTTGCGTGTTTATTGGAACGCTGAATGTAATAACAAGAGCCGCTATTACTATAATCAGTATAATGATACCGGCTTTTTGCGCTTCAAGTCCTGCGGCGCACATACTGGCGGCAAACAGCGAAAACATTCCAAAATACCTCGCGAACAGTAAAAAACGCGATGTTATAAGCAGATAAAAGGACGGAATATTGTAAATGGAATATAATGGCAGGTTAAGGCGGATTATTTCGAAAGTTAAAGAAATTGTAAAAAAGGAAATATAAAGAATCTCGGGAGCTGATGTCTGCTCAAAGAAATAATGGATTAAGCAAGTTCCTATCAAGGAATATAAAACCGCCAATATCACTGATACATGTACGGCGATATAATTATTATTCAGAATATGGCTGATTATTACATGTAATATACCCGCAGGACGAAGAACATCATCGTTCATTGTCTGATATGCCGGTAATACCTGAAAAGAAGCGGCCGTTATTAACAGGGTGGAGATTGCGCAAATGGCAATTCCAATCTTAAAAATGGCGTTTCTTTCCGAAAAAGTCATAGCTAAGTCTACCTTAATAAACATTTTACCTCAAGACAGACCAATTAATACCGATAATCGTTAACAGGGGGAACTCAATGTTAGCTAAAAAAATTTTATTATTGGCAATAAGTATTCTATTAATAAACGTTTACGGTCTTTGGGCGGGTGATTGCGCTTCTTTTGTGGATTTGGGCTTTTCTGCGGACGGCAGGACATATATGTTTGGTCAGTACGGGGTGCAGTTATCAACATTAAAACCATGGTCTGAATTGTATATTGTGGATGTTTGCAATAATAACTTTGTACAGAACGGCAGGGTATCATTCACACAGAACAGCCCAATAAACGCCGGACAGGATGGTTCTGGAGTTTTTTACAATCTTTTGGCAAATAATTCCGGCCTTGTGAACCGTTATAATATTAATTTTAAAAATCAGGGCCTGCCGCTTTATATTTCCAGAAATGATAATCCGCCCGATAACGGGGAAACAATTGATTTCCGTGATTTTATTTCCGAAAGAGCCTACAAAGCGGAACTGGTACCAGCGATAAGCGGCAGCGATCAGACTACAAGCTCATCATTCAGTATAAAACTTGAAGTTCGATCCCAAAACGGTCAGGTTAGGAATTTCACTGTCGGCAATCCGCAGGTTAGGCGGCAACTGATTGCTTCATATAATATTAAAAGAGTGCTTGTAGACTCTCTGGGCGAATCACTGATTTTTGTCATAGAAATGAAGCGTGTCGCGGAAAACGGCTTCGATATCCGTTACATGATTGAAGCGCTGAAATTATAATTTACGCTTTTATTTCGTTGCCCTTTTGTTCCACGCGTCGTTTATTTTTGCTTTTTCATCTTTGGATATCTTGGCAGTTTTTGTCTGCGCGCCGCCTTGAGTGTTGCCGGGTATCTTTTTAAGACCCGGCGTAGGAAGTTTTTCGTAAAATTCCTGCAGCTTATGCGCTACCATATTAAATTGCCCTGCCATGACAATATTGCTTGAATTTTGCAAGGCAAGGTTCTTGTACTCACTAATTATTAATCCGAGTTCGCCTTTGTCTTTCATGTTTTTGTGTTTATTAACTTCTGCTTCTACATTAATCATTTTTTACCCCTTCTTATAAAAAAATTTTCTGCTATGGAAAATATTATACCATTCTCAACAAAAATGTCAATATAACGATGTAAAATTGCCATTTTCCGGGCGTTCCGGAAGTTTCGCTGTAGTTATGATAGATACCTTAAAAATGGGTAAAAATGACGCGGAAATTCAATCGGACATGATGGACGGTTCAATTAAAGAAAGCCGTGAATTTAGAAAGGGCAGCGTACTTTTATTTATCCGCGAGAGATTCAAGGGTAATATTATATTACAGTATAATTTACGCTTCATTTAAAGGCATATTTACCAATAAGCAGTAACTTTTGCCTTCAATAATATCAGCTAACACTCCGCCCGCGAGAGGTTTTCCGTCACATAATACGGTAATTTCCCGCGTATTACAGCGCTTGATTTCCGCGTGAATCTCCGCACCCCTGAAGTAGCGTATAACAGACGCTTCTTTCCAGTGGGACGGTAAATTCGGATGTATCCTTAAACCGGCTTTTACGCCGCGAAAACCGAACAAACCGTCAATAAGGCTTCGGTAATACCAGGACACAGCTCCGGTATTGAAAAGGTGGCTGGAGCGTCCCGCTGTGCGAGGCATTTGTTTATACGCCCCGCGGTAGTAGTTCGGAATGAATACCGGAAGCTGTCCCCGCTTTATTATATCCTCATCGCTTTCACCCGGCAGCATTTTGCGTAACAGCCTGAATGCGCTGTCATAATCGCAGGCGGTATAAAGAGCGTATATATAAAACATTGCCGCGTGATTGTAAACAGAACCGTTTTCTACCGCGCCTGGCTGTTTTTGTGTAACGCGTCCAATGTCTTCCCTCATTGCGGTATACGGCGGAGTCAGTATTTCCGCGCCGAATGGCGTTTCGAGATATTTTTCAACAGACTTGATTATTTTTTGTTTTTTATCATCATCCGCAGCGCCGCACAGAATCGCCCAGCTCTGCGCGTTAAGAAATATTTTTCCTTCTTTGTCTTCGCTGACGCCGAACAGGACGCCGTCGTCTGTAATTCCGCGCGCATACCACTCGCCGTCCCACAGCCAGCGGTTTATTGCCGCGTTTATTTCTTCTGATATTGTCAGATAACGTTCAGCTGCGTCCAGCCTTCCGTTTTCACGGCAAATAGCGGCCCAGCAGCGCAGGGCGTAAGATGTTGCCATTGTCAGCCAGCCTGAAACGCCCTTGCCTTTATAACCTACCATGTTCATGGGATCGCACCAGTCGCCCTGGCGGATAAAATTTAAGCCTCTTTCATCCCGGTCATTTATCAGCCAATCCATCATAATATCGATGTGATGCGACACGTTTGCGGTCTTTTTTCCTCCTTCAAAAGTGGCTTCTTCGTCGAGTAACGCGTAATCGCCGGTTTCATCAAGATAGGATGCGAGAGCTATAGGCGTCCATGCGCAGTGATCGCTGTGCGGTATTTTGTTGATGTATTTCAGTTCAGCGTCAGGAGTCAATAAAATCCCGTCCGGCATCTCTCCGTTTTCCTTCTGCTGTCCAAGCGCGTGTAAAAACATGTTACGCGCCATTTGTGGCATGATATAACTCATGCCCATGCTGTCCTGAATATAATTGCGCGTCTGCGGATCGGTGCACATGCGGTTTGTTATTCCGTGGTAAAAAACCTGCCTCGGCAGCCAGTTGTTTACAAAAGAGTCAAATCCCCTGTCCTCTGTGGTAATTTGCATAACACCGCGTCCCTGTTTAATATAGGAGGCGTATTCGCTTTCGGCGGCGTCAAAATTATCTTTATAACGATTGATTAGAGACGCGATTTCATTCTCATCTTTCGCAGGACCGAAAATAAACTGAAATTCCTTTTCCTCTCCCGCGCGCATTTCAATCCTGTATTGCATAATGGCTGCCAATATTTCATATTGACAGTCTCCTTTGGAAAGGTATTCAGGAGCTATAGCCGAAGGCGAAGAAAGCCCTCCTTCACCTTCAAAATTCTCAAGGCTTGTTTCCCACGCGGCGGGAGTATACTTCGCCCAAAGAAAAGTTTTATCCTTTAATTCCCTGATTTTTGGGTAGTCCTCTGATTTTTGATATGGAGTTATGCAGGAACATACTATCGCTCCCAGCTTTTCATTGTAGCTTCCGCTCTGATTCATCCATGACATATAACCGACTGTAAAATACGGATAAACGCCTAAATTACGCTTCCTGCCGGAAAGATTTTTTACTGTTATGCGCCATAATTCCAGAGAATCGCTCTTCGGAAGGAACAGGCTCATATTCACTTCAATGCCGCAACATTCCGTAATCCAGATTAGTTTGTGTTTCCAGACCTGAAACGCGAAACGTTCAGGTTTTCGCCTTACAGGCTCATGAGGGGCAGAGAATAATAATTTTTTTTCATCTTCATCTTTTACATAGACAAAGCGTCCGGGATGATGCGCGTAATATGAAGGTTCCGGAACCATAAAATTTTTCGCTTCCATGGTTGGCGCGCAGGAATATTTTGTCGGTTCAGGCTGCATAAAACGCGCTGTCGCGTAACCGCGGCAGGTTGCCTGAATCATCATCGTATCGTTCCATAAAAAACCGGAAGCTTTTGGCACGCTGACAGGATCTGTCAGTTCGCAATATTCGTCTGTATTTGTATAAATCATATTTTTCTCCCTTTTGTTATGTGAAATGTTTTCAGGCGGCTGTTCAGAAGCCTGAGCTTCAGTTCAACCCTTTAAACCGGTTGTGGCGATGCCTTCGACAAAGTATTTCTGGCAGAGGAAGAATAATATGACAACAGGCAGCACTGCAAGGGAAGACATGGCCATGACATTTTTCCAGATTATAATCGCGTCTGCGTCGAGCGTTAGCCGCAAAGCAAGGGATACGGGAAATTTTTTAACGCTGTTAATGTAAATCAGGGAATTAAAATAGTCATTATATGTCCATAAGAACTGGAAAAGCCCCGCGGAAAACAGGGCCGGTTTTAATAGCGGCAATAGAATGCTTATAAGAGTCCTGAACGAGCCGCAGCCGTCCATTAGCGCAGATTCATCAAGTTCCTTCGGGATTCCGCGTATAAATTGCACAAGCATATAGGTAAAGAACGGGTAACAAGCGAAAATTGACATCAGATAGAACGGGGTGTAGCTGTCAAGCGCGCTTAATGTGCGGAATATCGTATAACGGGGAATAATCAGTATGGAATTGGGAAGCATGAGCGTTGAGAGCAGAACAATAAATAGAATTTTCTTCCCTTTAAATTCAAAACGGGCGAAACCATACGCTACTAGCGTGCTTGATATTATTGTAAATAAAGCTGTCGGTATTACAAGCAAAAACGAGTTGCCGAAGAATTTTGTAAAGGTATTGCCTGCGACTCCTTTCCAGCCGTCGCGAAACGCGTCAAAATTTATTTCCTGCGGAAATAAACTGACTCCGGTATATATTTCGGCGTTTGTTTTAAAACTCGCAAAAAACATCCACAGCAGGGGGTAACACAGAAAGAACGCAATAATGATTAAAACGGTGTATGAAAATATTTCTTTTAAAGTCTTTTTAGTAAAAATCATCATGTTACATCCTTGTCTTAATTGTCATCGCTGTAGAAAACCCAGTATTTTTGACTGGTAAACAATAATAAAGTAAAAAGCGCTATTATGGTAAATATTATCCATGATGTAGCGCTCGCGTATCCCATTCTCATGTAATGAAACCCGTCATTATAAAGTTTCAGTCCGAGCATATATGTGGATTTCATCGGCCCTCCCCTTGTTATGACAAAGACCGAAGTAAAATTCTGCATGGCGTTTAACGTCTGCATGATTATGCAGAAGAAAAGGATGGGAGAGATATAGGGCATCGTAATCTTGAAAAACCTTTTCGCGCTGCCTGCCCCGTCAATGATCGCCGCTTCATACAGGGTGGACGGCACCTGTTTCAGCGCGGCGAGAAACATGACCATTGAGGATCCAAACTGCCATACTTCCAATAGGCTCAGCGTGGGAAGGGCTGTTCTGGGATCTCCCAAAAATGAAATGGTAGAAATGCCTATAGAGTTTAAAAAGGCGTTAACCATTCCGTAATCCATAAACATAATTCGCCAGAGAACGGCGATCGCTACGCTTCCTCCGAATAAAGATGGAAGGTAGTACGCGGTGCGTAACGCGCCGATTCCTTTTCTGGATCTGTTAAGCAGTACAGCGATAAAAAGAGACATGATAAGTTTTAGAGGCACTGTGTAGATCACATAAAGCAATGTTACTTTAAGCGATATCCAAAACTCCGGGTCTCTTGTAAAAAGTCTATTAAAGTTGTCTAAACCGTTAAATCTGGGAGATATAAGCGGATTATAATCGCAAAGAGCGTAGTAAAATGAAACAATAAACGGATACATCTGTAATCCCAATATTCCGATTAACCACGGCAATAAATACAGGTACGCGATATTGTTCCGTCTGTCCAGGCTTCTGCCACTCATTACAGCTTCCTCCGGGTTTCCATAACGCCGGTATGCGGGGGAGTGTTAGCTGACACTCCATCCCGTATACCGGTTGTTATTAAAATAAATAAACTATTGCCGTAAAAGAAAATCATTGAGCTGGGTAACTACATTTCTGGCTGCTACAGCCGGAGTTGCGCTCCCGTATGAAACCTGCTCAAAGGCGTTTCTTAAAATTGCCTGGACTTCTCCGGCTGTGGTGTATCCGCCGTCGCTCTGGCCGTTGTATGAAAGGCTTATTGTTGTCGCCTCTGCCGTAACTCTGTCAAGAGTTCCGTTAGCTGTCACAATATCCTGCGCCATTTTTGTAGGCGGTACTGTTCTTACTGTACCGAGCAGCCTTGCGGCTTCTTCCGAGTTAAAGAAGAAATTCAGGAATGTTGCGGCTTGTTCAGGATATCTTGTTCCGGCGTAAATGCCCATGTACTGAGGGCAGTCGTTAAACCATCCGTCACTCCTGCGGTTTGCCAATAACGGCAAACGTCCTGCCATATACTGAACATTACGGTTGCCGGCCTGCAGAGGGGCGGCTCTTGAAGTGAAACCAATTGACGCGACATACTTGCCGGCAATCCAGTTAGGATCATTTTGATCCTGATCGCCGAACGGCGCTTTGTACGCGGCAGGCGCAGCGGTTCCTGACTCATACAATCTGCGGATGAAATCAAAGCATTGCGTAAACTGCGCTTCGGTCATATTTAGGCGTTTGTTCGCATCGTCGATGATGGCAGCGCCGTTAAGCTGACGGGCATAAGCGCGGACAAAGAAATCCGTTCCGTCATTGGTATTGACTGATAACAGGTAACATGTCGGATCGGCAGCTCTTACCTGCTGGCCCCATGTGATAAGCTGTTCCCAGTCATACGGCCTTGAAAAATCAATACCAAGTCTGTCAGCCAATGTTTTATTTACGATAACCGCGGATCCAGCTACGCCGGTCGGGATTGTCCACTGGCTGCCTGAACCGAACTGGCCGTTCCTTTGCAGAAAACCCGGATCAAACTTTTCAAAACTGATTGAACGAAGCTGCGAGAGGTTTCTGAGTACGCCAAGCCTGTAATATTCCGGACCGGCTCCGGTTTCTATTTGCATGATATCCGGCGCGGTTCTTGATGCGAACTCTGTTGTTTTTTTCTCGTTATAACCGGCCTGCGCTCCGTATTCAGGTTCAATTTTGATGTTTGGGTAGGCCCTTTCAAATGCCGCAATGGCAGCTAACGTGGCTTCATGGCGCGCGTCAGTGCCCCACCATGAGAACCGCAGGGTAACCTGACCCTGCTCCTGCTCGCTTGAACCTCTGGCGAATACCGGCAGAGTCAAACATACCAGCAGAACAAAAACGATGATTTTTTTCATTTCCTTTCCTCCTGAAATGCATTTATTAAAAACCCTAAAGGGTCTTTTAACTGATTTTTACGCCGGACAGTTTCTCGTAATATTTTGCAAGTGCGCTGTGATCATCCTGTCCTGCGCCGCTTGCGCGTAACGCATGAAACATCTCCATTACCGAAGAAGTAAGTGGTAAGGGAGATGCGGCGCTGTGTCCGGTTTCCAGCGCGTTGGCCAGATCTTTAATATGAAGATCAATGCGAAAACCCGGTTTGAAATCGCCCGAGAGCATCATTGGCGTCTTTGCGTTCATCACGGTTGATCCCGCCAAACCGCCCTTGATTGCTTCAAACACGCGCCCGGGGTCAACGCCTGCCTTTTTCGCCAATGTCAGCGCTTCAGCCAACGCTGCGATGTTACACGCAACGATAATCTGATTGGCGAGTTTTGTGGTGTTGCCCGCGCCGATCCCGCCGCAGTAAACGGCGGATGCGCCCATTTTTAACAGAATGTTATCCTTAACGCTTTCAAACAGATCCTTGTCGCCGCCCGCCATGATGGATAATGTTCCGTCAATGGCCTTGGGTTCTCCTCCTGATACCGGAGCGTCAAGCATTCTTACTCCCGCCTTCGCGCATTCCGCGGCTATTTCCTGCGAAGCGCCAGGGGCAATGGAAGACATGTCAATCAGCGCGCAGCCTCTTCTGGCGCCTTGCAGCGCTCCATTTTCACCTAACACAGCGGTTTTAACATGCGGGGAATTGGGGAGCATTGTTATGATGTATTCGCTGGAAAGGGCCGCATCTTTCGCCGAAGCCGCGGCGGCGGCGCCCGCTGCTACGACATCATTCATTGCGTCCTTTACGATATCAAAAACCGTTAGCTGATGGCCTGCCCGCAGTAGGTTTTTTGCCATGGGCTTTCCCATAATGCCAAGACCGATAAATCCTATTTTCATAAACGCTACTCCTTACTTCAGCAATGAAACGGTTTTTTCCACAATCGCATTCGCGGTAAGACCGTAATGCTCCAGAAGATCGCCCATGCTGTGGGCGCTTTGCCCAAAGTGATCTTCAATGGCGACATAGTCCATCGGTGTTGCGCTTTTTCTCAGCGCCATTGCGGTATTAGACGCAAGACCTCCGATGCGGCTGTGATCTTCGACGGTGATAACCGCCTTTACCTGTTTTGACAATTCAACTACACCTTCAGAATCAAATGGCTTCATTGTTCCGGCATTGATCACTTTCGCTGATATTCCCTTTTCTTTTAAAATGTCAGCGGCGTTCATTGCCGCCTCAATCATTATCCCGTGAGCGATTATCGCAGCGTCGGTTCCCGGGCGTATAACGCTCAGTTTACCGGGTACAAATTCGCCGCTTGTGTAAGATGGCACATCACAGCGTACAACGCGGATATAAACGGGTCCTTCAATGGCCGCAGCCGCGCGTACTGCCTGGCGCGTTTCGTTTGCGTCTGCGGGAGTAAATACTGTCATGTTGGGAATGGCTGTCATAATTGCGATGTCTTCCACCGCCTGATGAGTGCTTCCGTCCCCGAAGTCGGAAAGACCGCATGAAGAGCCGCATATTTTTACATTTAATTTTCCGATTGCGACTGTCTGCCTGATTTGATCGTAAGCGCGGCCGGAAGCGAAAACCGCGAAAGATGAACAAAAGGCGATTTTTCCTGATGCCGCAAGCCCTGCCGCCGTAGATATCATGTTCGCTTCTGCGATACCCATTTCAAAATAGCGGTCAGGGTACGCCGCCTGAAACATCGCTGACATTGTGGATTTGCCAAGATCGGCTTCCAATGCCACAATACGGGGATTTTCCGCGCCAAGAGCTACAATGGCTTCGCCGTACGCCAGTCTCTGACTGTATTTTTCCATATATCTTTAATCCTTAAATCCCTGTGACAGCGCGGCGATTTTTTCATCAATTTCAGCTAACGCGCTGTCATATTGTTCTTTTGTCAGCGTTCCGTTGTGAAAAGCCGCCTGCTTTTCCGCAAAACTGATTCCTTTTCCTTTAACAGTGTTCGCGATGATAACTGCTGGTTTTCCCTTTATGCCTGCCGCTTCATCATAGGAAGCCAGGATTGCGTCAACATCATGGCCGTCAATTTCAATGACATGCCACCCAAAGCCTCTCCATTTATCAGCCAGCGGATTGGTGTTGAACCGCTCATCAATGAAACCTGTGGCCTGCATCCCGTTGCGATCTATAATGCCGGTAAGATTGTCCAGTTTGAAATTGACGGCGGCCATTGCTGCTTCCCAAACCTGCCCTTCCGCCATTTCTCCGTCGCCCATCACGCAGTAAACTTTATTCTCATAACGCTTGTCCAGTTTCATGGCTAAGGCCATGCCTGCCGCTATGCTTAAACCCTGACCGAGGCTGCCTGTTCCCGCTTCTATACCCGGCGTTCTGAGCCGGTCCGGATGTCCCTGCAGCATTGAACCAAGCGCTTTTACTTTCCAGAGTTCCTCGCGCGGGAAATAACCCATTTCGGCCATGACGGCATACTGAGCAATTGCCGCGTGACCTTTACTGTAAATAAATTTATCGCGTCCTTCCCATTTCGGATCTTCAGGTCTGAAACGCAGTCTGTCGCCAAAGAGCGCCGCGACAATTTCGGCGCTTGAACATGAACCGCCTAGATGACCTGCCTGGCCTTTACAGCCAATCATCTGCACAGTATCGCGTCGGATTTTTTCAGCAAGCAGTTTTATCTCATTTGTGTTCATATACCTCCAATTGCTCCGCGGTCATGCGGCGGACGCTGTTTGCCCTGAACCAATACTCGCTGCCATATCGGCATAGGTGTTATCAATATGCTGAGTCATGAAGACGCGGCATTTATCCGCATCCTGAGAGCGAATACTGTCCAGTATTAAACGGTGATAATAAAGGCCCTGGGAATGTCCGCGTTTTTCCACAATATGTTTCATCGCGGTACGGAATAAATCTCCTATTAAATTGTAGCTTTCCAAAATCAATGGATTGCGGCTGATGACAGCCAATTCATAGTGAAAACGGTAATCTGCTTCTGAAAATTCTTCCACATCGCCTTTTTTTTGTTCCATCTCTGCGTAAATTATTTCCAGGTTTTTTATATCGTCAGCTTCTGCTTTTTGAGCGGCTAACTCCGCGGTATATCCTTCAATGGCTTTTCTGAATTCCAGCACCGAGAACATATCATCATCGCTTAAATACGCTGCGGACATTAAGCCCGAAATGGACTGACCCGGAGACAGGGTGCGGATATATGTTCCTTCGCCGGGATGAGTCTCCGCAAGACCGAGCGCAACCAGACGGTGAATACCCTGCCTTATGGTAATGCGGCTGACGCTGAAAAGATCCGCAAGATTATTCTCTGAAGGCAGACGCGTACCCGGCGCCCAATCACCGGAAAGTATCAGGCTTTTCATCTGTTCAAATACCTGGCCGCTTACATTTACGCGGCGAATTGGTTTTATATTCATATTTTAATACCTGGTATCATACGGCCAGGGCGAACCTCCGGCCAGACAACCGCCGTCCACATGCATCATGGAACCGGTTATATATGACGAAGAATCGGAGACCAGCATCAATGCGATACCCAACAGTTCCTCCGGATTACCGGGTCGCTCCATTGCGATACGTTCGCGGAGATATTTGCTGCGCTGCGGATGTTCCCAGGTTACAGTGGTAAGGCTTGTTAGAATATGGCCCGGCGCCAGAGCGTTCGCGCGAATTCCATGCTTGGCCCATTCAATGGCCATACTCCGCGTTAAAGCGGCTACAGCGCTTTTACTCGCGCCGTAAACGCTGCACCCTCCCATCATCCCCACAGAGTTATGCGAGGCGATGTTCAGAATATTTCCCTTCTTCTGTTTTATCATGTGTATGGCGGTTTCCTGAGAAATAAAATATAAACCTTTAAGATTGATGTTCATTATCCTGTCGTAGGTTGATTCCTCGACATCCAGAAAACCTTCGCGTACATTGATTCCGGCGCAGTTTACCAGCACATCAATGCGGCTGTATTCGGCTATCACCGTATCTACACATTTTTTAATGCTGTCCATCTCAACCAGATCCAGATGATAACAACCCGCAGTCCCGCCATTGGCCTTAATTCCGTCAGCAATGGTTTCCAGTTTAGCTTTATCCAGGTCGCATAAAGCCATTTTTGCTCCCGCCGCCGCGAAACCTTCAGCCAGTGCTTTACCAATTCCACCCGCTGCGCCTGTGAGTAATATAACTTTATTTTCAAGGGAGAATAATTTTTCCAGATTTTGAGCAATGGACACCGGCATAATGGCTCCTTCAGCGCTGTTAACCTGTCTACCTGTATTACAGCCAGATAATTTTATTATATTAATTTTGGTTTGTCAATAGAATTGAGGTTGTTCCAAAACTTTCGAACCGCAGGTTTGCGTTTTTGAAACAGCTACCATAGATTTCAATTGTTCTGGTTTTTATACGAGGCATCACGGAGCTTTGTTTTTCAAAGAGGCTCATATATAATGCCTCCATGATAAACAATAACCCTCACATTAAACCATTTTTAAAATGGGCGGGAGGGAAGAGGCAATTACTGGCGGAAATTATTAAACAAATTCCTGATGGAATTGCAAACTATACTTATTTTGAACCATTCCTGGGCGCCGGCGCAGTTTTTCTGCATTTGCAGCCGGAAAATGCTGTTATAAATGATTATAATGAACAATTAATTTTAACCTACAATGTTATAAAAGATAATATTGATGAGCTTATTATCCTGTTAAAAAATTATCAGAAAAAAAATGATGAAAACAGTTTTTATTCCATTAGAAATATTGATCGTGAACCGGAGAAATTCAAAAGACTGCCAAATACAGAAAAAGCGGCCCGTTTTATATTTTTAAATAAAACATGTTTTAATGGTTTATACCGTGTCAATTCACAGGGACTTTTCAATGTGCCTTACGGTAAGTATAAAAATCCCGCAATATGTGAAGAGTTTGTATTGCGCCGGATCAGCGAATATTTAAATTCCGGCAGGATAGAAATATTAAATTGTGATTTTGAAGATGCTGTTGCCAAAACGGATAAAAATTCTTTTGTATATTTTGATCCTCCTTATCATAGCCCCGATAATACCAATTTTACAGGATATCAGGCAGGAAAGTTTGGCGAAAATGAACAGGAACGGTTATGTGATGTTATGATTAAATTAACTAACCAGGAGGTAAAATGCCTGTTAAGTAATTCTGATACAGACTATATCCGGGAATTATATAAAAATAAATTATTTAAAATTGTATCAGTTCAGGCAAAAAGAAAAATTAACTCCGATTCTGCCGGAAGAGGCAATGTTAATGAAGTCCTGATTAAAAATTGGAAAGATTAATAAAAATTCGCCGCAACCGCTTAATCGACAAATCTGATTATTTTATTTACAATAAACAAATTTATGAAATTAAAAGATAATTATCACATATACGCGGTTATAACAATTTTTTTCTGGTCCTGCGGATTTGTTTTTACACGGCTGGCGCTGAGATATTTTACTCCATTTTCACTTGGTTTTTTAAGATATTTTTTTGCCTCTCTTTTCTTTATTGTTTTGGCAATGTTTATAAAAATTAAAATGCCGGATAAAAAAGATATTAAATGGTTTGTTCTGGCCGGGTTCTTTGGTTTTTTCTCCTATATAATATTATTTAATATAGGATCAACTACTGTATCAGCGTCAACAAGCAGTTTGATAATAGCGACCGCGCCTGTTATTACTACCCTATTGGCCAGGATTGTAAATAAAGAAAAATTGAAAACAGCGCAGTATGTTGCGATAATAATTGAATTTACCGGTGTCGGCGTTATTACCCTGATGAATGGAATATTTTCCATAAATACCGGTTTAATATGGCTTATGATGGCAAGCCTTGCGCTAAGCCTGTATAATTTATTCCAAAAGAAACTGACTAAAAAATATTCCGCGCTGCAGGCATCCGTATACGGCATCTGGTTTGGAACAGTTTTACTTTTGATATTCATGCCGGGTTCCGCAGCAGAAGCGGTTAACGCTCCTCTTATACAGATTATCCATGTAATCATTCTGGGAGTATTCAGCAGCGCGATTGGATTTTTATCCTGGACAACAGCCTTTAGCAAATCGAAAGATATTTCATCTGTATCAAATTATATGTTTTTAACGCCTTTTATTACGACTGTTTTGGGAGTGATATTGGCTAAAGAAACGCCGGATCTGGCGACAATCACCGGAGGAATAATTATTTTAGTAGGAATGTTTATTTATAATTTTTTTGACAGGATAGTTCTGTTAATAAAGAAATAGTAAATCTATACAAATTACCGCGCTAAACTTCCCGTTCTCCTGCACTGGTTACATCCCAGCACATGAACATGATTACGCCGGTTAGACCTCTCGAACATGCGCGAGATAAGGTAGTCGCTGACGCTCAGCCTTGATCCGCAGACAGGACATCTGCGCGGTAAACGGTTATTTAAACAGCTAAAGCAGCCATTAATATACATCAGACGGTCTCTGCCGCCTGTCATGGACGGGAAAGCAATTGACTTTACCAGTTCGCCTCTGTCAAGTTTAATGCAGCAAACCGGGCAAATCTGCGGATCGCCTGCTTCTCCTTTAATGTTTCCCTTTTTTTTCCAGCTTTTCCAGGATAATCTGCCCGGATAAAACGGAGAGAGCGGGCCAAAAAACAATGAGTATCCAAACCAAAGCAGAACAATACCGGCAATAATTAATGCCAATACCTGAATATATGATCCCATATTTCTCCATAATACACTATAATTTAGAAAAACATATGATGAGGTAATGTGGCAGCTTTATATATTATCGGCACTCCGATAGGAAATTTGGGCGATATTAGCTTTAGAATGGTTGAAATTCTTAAAAATGTTGATATTGTAGCCTGCGAAGATACCCGCCGTACCCTGAAACTTCTCAATCATTTGGGGATTAAAGTAAAGACGCTCTCCTGCCGGTCGCAAAATGAAGAATTCGCAGCGGGAAAAATTCTGGAAGCGCTAAATCACAGGCAAACAGTGGCGTATGCCAGCGATGCTGGCACTCCGGCGTTAAGCGATCCCGGCGCGGTACTGGTAAGGGCTGCTTCACAAGCCGGTCATGATGTTATTCCCATACCAGGTCCGTCGGCTTTTGCGGCCCTATTGAGCGTGGCAGGCGGAAAAAATAAAACTATTATTTTTGAAGGATTTTTATCGCCAAAACCAGGCCGCAGAAAGAGCCGCCTAAAAGAACTAATGGCAATGGACGCGGCCTGTGTTCTCTATGAATCGCCATTCAGAATACTTAAGCTGTTGGGTGACATTGCCGAAATTGATTCTGGGCGGTATATTTGTCTTGGGCGTGAAATGACAAAGGTGCACGAAGAGTATTTACGGGGTACTGTAAAGGAAATTCTTGACATTTTATGTCAAAAAAAGGAACAAATTGGTGAATTTTCTTTATTTATATCTGGTAATAAATTCAATTAGCTGGTAAACTTATAGTATAGTGTTGCCGATAATTAGACATAGGTAGGGTATGATTATGACAGTAGACAGGATAGGTCATGTAGAACCCATTTCTCCCGGCAAGAAACCGGGTCGAAGTGAGCAAGTGGGAGGGAACATCAGGACTGATTCTATCAGCCTTTCTTCAGAAGCATTGAAGAAGGCGGAAATGTATCAGGTTGTAGAACTTATTAAAGCCGCCCCGGAATTGGATGACGCCAAAATTGCTGAACTCAGGCAAAAAATTGATGACCCCGCATACCTTAATGAAATGGTTATCAATGCCACAGCAGAAAAACTTATGAACACGTGGTTTACATAAGACTACAATGGAACCTTTACAGCGTCTGGCTGCCTGATAGGCGGTCAGGCGCTTTTTTTTTGGAATAATGTTGAGGTTATTAAATGGTATCAATACCCGTCTGACATTGTGCGGTTCAAATCGCGCTGGTATAGTTCCTGGTAAACAAAACTGCGTGTTTTTAGTTTTTCCTTTACATCTCTGCTAAAGGGCATGAACCGCCAGAAGGTTCCGCGGACTTCTTTATCAAGTTTTTGTATGCCTTCCGCTTCTTTGGTCATCCACAGGATATAATCGCGGATAAAATATTCTTTTATATCGCCTTTTAATTTTTGGGCCTGAAACCACTGGTAATAGTTGCCTGTTAGCCCCTCTTCCATCCAGTAAAACGAGGCTTTTTCCTTTGCAACCTGCCAGCGGAGATCGGCTACAGCGTAAAGAACCGCGATAAACAGGTTTTTGGGATACATTGGTACAATAATCCGTCCGCGGCTTGTAGCGCGGTTATGGCGGTCAAACGGTTCCCAGCAGAAGCCAGTGTCGCCGTATGTGGGTAATAATAAAACAAATGGGACTATGCGGTTTAATTTGTTTTTATACACCCGGCAGTATACTTCTCCGTCAATACTTTCTATTTTTGTTAAAATAGCGATAATATTTTCCCTTAAGCCCACATCATTGGGGCCGCAGTGAAAATATTCTCCCATTAGTATCGGAAAGTGATTTCCCTGCCGTCCGCAGGTCATTTTTGCCATCTGGCGGATGGTGCCGAATTCATTGTCTATCGCGCCGACATCCAATACAGCCGCGCCGCCTCCGCCTTCTGACGCTATTTTTTCCTTCAGGGATGTGACATCAGTCTCAGAACTTATATAGTCCTTTATGCTTCCTTCTATATCGTGATCAACTTTTAAAAGATCCTTTAACAGGTTCTGAATCTCATTGATGGCCGCTTTCTGCCTTTCGTTTAAACAATCGCTCACATTGTTGAATTCCCGAAGCGGCGTATGTTCAAAAATTGACTCAATCCGGCTTTGTATTATTTTTTCAATATCAATTCGTTCCTTGTCTTTGGCTATCAGCATAGCCCTGGAGCCGTCAAGTTTCCCCGACGCTTTTTCCAGCAGCTGCGTTAATTTTGACGAAACATTGCTGGACTTGGCGGCAACTTTTACTTCATCTGTAGTGGAAGGCGAAATTGCGCCGGTTCCTATGGCTTTTATCCATTCATCAAGATAATAAATTGGCTGCTGAAGTTCGTTTTCTACCACAATCTTGCCCAACAGCTCTCTTGTTTCAGCGCTTATAAACGTAGGATGCAGTAAAGAGAAACGAAGCAGAAATCGTTTGGGCGGAGGAAGATTCCCTGCGGCTTTTTTCGCCACGTTTGTCTCGAATTCCCAGAAAGGGGATATAAGCTGCTGCCTGAATACACTGCGATCCTTCGGATCCTTGGTCGTAAGGTATTTTTGTAAAATACCGTGAATTCTCTGGGAAATATCTCCTTCGTTCGAGAGGGCTATTTTATAATAATTGGGATCACTAAAGTATCCATGAGGTTTTTCTTCAAAACGCTTGGTTATTGGCGGAAAGCCTGTAGATGATAAGTCTGCCCCTCCCGCTGGTTTGCCTGTCTGTTTGTTATCAAACATATCGGTAAAGTCAGGAGGCGGGCTGCCGTCTTCACCTGTCCCCATTAAAGCGGCAATTTCAGGATCCATATCTCCCGGAACAAAATTTTCTGCCATCTTAGCATCTCCCAAAATTTATATATTATCGAAACATAAGCATTTTTTTAAAATAATAAAATTAATATAATTATATGTCAATGTATGTTTTTAATGAATTTAGGTTTAAGTTAAAATTGCATAAGCACGTCTAAATCAATCTCTCCGGCAGTACATGGCACTGTAACGCCCCGGTTTTCCAAAGCTTCCGGGTGAATTTCGCCGAAAACGCCTATCTTTTTCCCCTGATACAGAATAGAGGCAGCTCTCCCTGCGATAAACCGCCTGTCATCGGTTTCTTCCACATCGTATTCACGCGCGAGATAGTAAAATACTGTCTGAAGCTCTCCTGCCGCTGTATTAAAATTGGCATCCGTTCCCGCGTGAAGAAAGCCCGCATATTGGCGGGTTGAACATCTGTAATTTTCGCTGTCATTTAAATACGCTATTTTTCCCACTTCGAAAATTTTATGCGGATAGACTGAATGTCCTGAAATTGATTCGCTAATCATTAATGAAGCGATTATGGAATCGCGCACATACTCATAGTTTTCTGTCATGGGATTGAAAATACGAATGGTTTTATCGCCGTCTGAAGACTCGCCTGAGTTTTGCGTTTTAGGGCGCATATTTTCAATTAAATCTTTGCGCGAGCCAAGGTAATTGTAGATCATTTCCTGATAACCCATGCCAATCAGAAGTTCTTTTACCTGTCTGCTGAACAGGGTGATCGGTAAAAGCCTACCGACTGTCGCGTCTGCGGGCCGCTGCGGTTTAAATGAGTCAAGGGAGCGTCCAATCATAATATCTTCTACAATGTCTGCGGCATGAAGGAAATCGTTGCGGTATTCAGGCGGCCATGCGCGCACTCCGCTGCAAATTTCCTGATCTGCCGATCCTTTTTCCCTGTCTGCGGCTTTTTCCGCTTTAACGCCCATGCGCGCAAGAGCCAGTACACATTCATCTGCGTTTAAACTTTCGCCGAGGAATTTTTCTACTCTTGACAGCGGGCAGAAAACCGGCTCCTGGAAATAAAACGGCATAACAATATTTCTGCCGAACGGCGTATCAAATTCATATTCAATTTCAACAGGTTCGATTGTGAAACCGTTATCTGCAAGATCGCAGGCGACAATGGATGCGGCAAGGGTAATTGACGCGAAATCTGTTCCTGTAAGTTCCACAAAAATTTCACTGTCCCCAACCTGTACAGCGCCAAGATCGTTTGAATTAATGATGGGCGGATAGGAGAGAATAAAGTCTTTTGAATCTGTCAGCAGCGGGTGTACAGGTTCATGCTCCTGAATGAAGGCGAATTCTTTGCCTTTAGGGTGCTGTTTTAAAATTTCGCGTAATGTAAGCGGCGTATCCCATTGCAGGGGTGTAAATGAAACAGAATCCGGATCCGCGCCTTTATAAATAATTGGCCAGGAAATCCGTGAAATACGGTAAATACCCATGGATATGCTTCGCCGTTTCCTTCCGTAGTTCCAGGCAAGTTTTTCCTGCGTCTGAATGATGTCTCGCAATATGGGGTCTGTAATGGTCTTGCCGCATGCGATAAAACCTGACAGATACGGGCGCACCTGTTTTACGCTGGTCTGGACTTTTACTTTACGGTTTGGTTTTTTTACATCGCCTGGACGCGAAAAAAAATTATATTCTGGTATTTTGCCGCCATTGTATACCCGCAGTTGGCGGGCGCAGCCTGCGGTTCCCCATAAATCTGGCCGGTTAGTGTCGTTTAGTTCTATTTTAAGCGTTCTTTCTTCTGTTGGCGATGAATTTTCTTTATCCGCTAACCATGGATCCATGTCCAGCTCGGCTTTTGCGCATACCAGAGCCTCTTCTAACTCTTCTTTGTTGTTCCATTTGCAGCCAGCCAGATAATAAAATACACCTTCATTTACTTCAATTTTTGGCATTCAATTATTCCTGTTTTGCATTATATTTTTTTTTCACAATAACGTCTATGAGTAATTTTTATATGTTTTTTCTGAATTTATTCTATTACTACTTGCAATATTTTTTATATTTGTGTATCATGTATGAAATTATATTTTTCGGAGGAAAAACATGAAGAAAATTTTAGCAGTTCTCCTGGTTCTGCTCATTGCAGGCTTCGCCTTTGCAGGCGGAAACAATCAGAGAAGCTCAGGCAGCGCGGCAAGCGGCGGCGCCAGTGCCAGTGCCAGTGCATCCCAGGCTTTTATTGGTCTCGCAATGCCAGAGACCCACGTTCAGCGCTGGGTAAAAGATGGTAACTCCCTTAGAGATGAAGCGGTAAAGAGGGGCTATCGCGCGGAAGTTCAGTATGGTGATGCAAATCAGGCCACACAGAATCAGCAGATTGAAAGTTTCCTGACCCAGGGAGCAAAAGCTTTAATTATTGGTAACATCAATGACGGTGTTGGCTCGGTTGTATCAAGCGCCAGACGTGAAGGCGCGATTGTAATCGCCTATGACCGCATTATCCAGGGAACCAATGATTATGAGTATTATATCACCTTTAACAACTACAAAGTCGGCACACTCCAGGGTGAGATTATCGCGGAAGCTTTGAATTTGACAGCGGCAACCTCCGCAGCGCCAAAACACATCACACTGTTTGCCGGTTCACCGACAGACGCCAATGCAAACTTCTTCTTCCAGGGCGCTATGGATGTTCTTCTGCCCCATATTGAAAGAGGCGCATTACAGGTTGTAGGTCCTTTCCCAAGGCACTACACAGACACAGCCAACTTCCAGAGAATTGCAACTGAAAACTGGCAGCCGGCTATTGCTAAAGCAAGAATGGAAGCCCTCCTTATCGGCGATGCCCGTAACGTAACACTCGACGCGGTATTATGCCCCAATGACACATTGGCCCGCGCCATCATTGAAGCTTGCAAAGCTGACGCAAAGTATCAGGGTAAACTCCCCGTTACTTCCGGACAGGATGCGGAATTTGATTCCATGATGTCAATTAAGAATGGCGAGCAGACCGGTACAGTATTCAAAGACACAGCAAAACTCGCGGAAGCGGCCGTAATGTTGGCAGATCAGCTCCTCAAGGGCCAGCCTGTTAATATCCCCGGTGCAGTACTTGCCGCTGGTGCGACAACAGAAATCGCCAATACCGGCAGAGGTTATGTAAAGACTCTGCTTTTGGATCCGATTAAAGTTACCAGAGCTAATCTGCAAGTTCCAGTCCAGGCTGGTTTCTTTCCTGACGCCGAAGCCGCTCAGTTAAGATAGCCTAAAATGTGGCCAATTGAATAATCAATTGGCCATTTTACTGGTTATTTAGTATTCGCATGGTCAAATCTGACCGCTTTATCAAAAGTGGTCAGATTTTTTGGAAGGTTTTATGAGTGAATACATTCTTGAGATAGAAAATCTGACAAAGGAATTCCCCGGGGTCAGGGCAATTGATAATGTAAGTTTTAAAATTAAAAAAGGCGAGATTCATTCACTTTGCGGTGAAAACGGCGCTGGAAAATCCACATTAATGAGCTGCATCTCGGGCGTTTATCCAAAAGGCAGTTATGAAGGCAAAGTTTTATTTAATGGTCATGAAACCAGTTATCACAGTGTAAAAGACAGTGAGAAAGTAGGGCTTTCAATTATTCATCAGGAACTTGCTCTTAGTCCTTATCTTTCCATATATGAGAATATTTTCCTGGGTCACATGGAAACCAGGTTTGGTATAATTGATTGGAATAAATATTTAAAAGAATCGAAGCACTATTTAAAAACTGTAGGTTTAAATGAGCCGCCGGAAATGATTGTCAGCAAATTGGGTGTGGGAAAACAGCAATTGGTGGAAATCGCCCGCGCTCTGTCAAAGAAAACAGAACTGCTAATTCTGGATGAACCTACCTCATCTTTAAACGATGATGAAAGCGAGAAACTCCTTAACCTTATGCTGGAGTTGAAGAAACAGGGAATTACTCTTGTAATGATTTCCCATAAATTGCATGAGGTATTAAAAGTCGCGGATACTGTCACAATTCTGCGGGACGGAAAATCCATTAGCACCTATGATGTTAAAAGAGATAAACTGACCGAAGAAATGATTATCAAAGATATGGTCGGGCGTGATTTAACGCACCGGTTCCCGGAAAGGAAAACTTCGCCTTCGGATAAACTGCTGGAGGTAAAAAACTGGACAGTGTATCATCCTGATTATCATAATATCAGAGTTGTAGATAATGCTTCATTCTTCCTTAGAAAAGGTGAAATATTGGCTTTCTGCGGTCCGATGGGCGCAGGACGCACAGAACTTATGATGAGCCTGTTTGGCAGGTCCTATGGTTACCGCAGTGAAGGCGATCTAATAATTCACGGGAAGAAATATTCATTCCAGAGCCCCCATTCGGCAATTGCTTCCGGGTTTGGATATATATCAGAAGATCGTAAAAATCTGGGTTTGATATTAATCCAGGATGTTAAGACAAATATCACCCATTCAAGCCTTAAAAAAATATCCAAATTTGGGGTTATAAACAGTCAGAAAGAGATTAAGGAAGCTGAAAAGTATCGTAAAGATCTAAACATCAGAACACCGTCCATAAACCAGTATGTCCGCAATCTGTCCGGCGGCAATCAGCAGAAAGTTGTTGTAAGCAAGGCTTTGCTGGCGGATCCTGATATTTTAATAGTTGACGAACCTACGCGCGGTATTGATGTCGGAGCGAAAACAGAAATATACGGCATATTGAATGATATGATTACCGCTGGCAAGAGTATTATCATGGTCAGTTCCGAGCTTCCTGAAGCTTTGGGAATGGCGGACAGAATCTATGTAATGAATGAAGGAAAAATAAAAGGGGTGCTGAACAGGGAAGACGCAACCCAGGAAAAAATAATGCATCTGGCTCTGGTTGGATAAAGCGAAAAAGTTTAAGGAGAATTAAATGGATAACAAGATTATTCACACTTCTGATTTAAAATCTATAATAACAAGTAATCTGAGAAGTTACTCAATGTTTATCATGCTGGTTCTGATTATGGTGATCTTTTCCGTGATAACAAATGGAGTTAACTTTATTCCCCGCAATTTTATTAATATTTTCTTTCAGAACAGTTATGTAATTATTCTGGCCGTAGGTATGGTATTGATAATCATAACGCAGAATATCGACCTTTCTGTCGGTTCTGTCTGCGCCTTTGTCGGAGCTTTAAGTGCGATGATTTATAATACCGGAATAGGAATGCCGGCTACTGTTTTTATTTCCATATTGCTTGGTGTCGTAATTGGCGCGTATCAGGGAGTCTGGGTCGCTTATGGAAGAATGCCAGCGTTTATTGTAACACTTTCCGGAATGATGCTTTTTCGCGGTCTTACATACATTATTACAAAGGTTAACCCTGTCAGTCTTAAAGATATTGGTTATTCGCTTTTTTCTACCGGAATCCTTGATGAAATTATGTTTACAGGCGCAATAAGATCAAACTACGCAGGTCCGCCTGAAGAACTGACTCAAAGAATGATATTAAATTCGCTGGAACAGTCCTATAGAATCGGTCCGTATTTCCCGATGCCTTTTGTACTTGCTATAATTCTGCTGGTAGTTTTCTATTTTGCTGAATTCTCCGGACGAAGAAAAAAAATAGCCAATGAATTTGATGTTTCTCCATTGCCTGTATTTATTACCAAGCTTGTTTTAATCAGTGTTATAATACTGGGTCTTGCCGATCGTTTCGCCCGTTCCCGCGGTCTTCCCATCATTGTGCTGGTTTTGGGTGTTACAATCTTTATATTCCACTTTATAATGAATAATACCGTTCTTGGCCGTTATATTTACGCTGTTGGCGGTAATCCCCGTTCGGCAAAACTTTCCGGTATAAACTCGGAACTGATTACTTTCATTGTATTCCTTTTTATGGGTGGCTTAACAGGTCTTGCCGCGGTTGTAAGCACCGGTTATATGAACAGCGCATTGCCTCAGGCCGGTAACCTCTTCGAGCTTGACGCTATTGCCGCCTGTTATGTCGGCGGCGTATCCGCAGGCGGCGGTATTGGAACTGTAATCGGAGTTGTAGTCGGCGCTCTTGTAATGGCGGCTATCAATAACGGTATGGTTCTTATGAACCTTGGAACCCATTATCAGTATGTTGTTAAAGCTTTGGTTTTGGTTTTGGCAGTATTCTACGATGTTTACTCAAGACGCAAAGCCGGATTAGGTTGATATATAATCTGTTATTTTAACAGCCAGTTATTGAGCTTATTACATAACCACGCCGGTTATGTAATAAGCTCTTTTTTTGATTATTTTATAAATATTTTCTATTTCTTTTTAGGTTTTTTTTAACTGTCTAATTTTTCTTGACAAGCATATATGGTGATGTATAATTAATATAATAATTTTATTGGAGGAAATAGATGAAAAAAGCTATTGTATTCGTTCTAATGATCGTTTTGCTGACTGCTTCTGTGTTTGCGGGAGGCAACAGGCAGCAAAGTTCAGGTACGGCCAGTGGAACCGCAAGCGGCGCCGGCGGCGCTATTCAGGTGGATGTGTTTTGGTATCAGTTTGGAGACACTTATTTGACCAGTGTTCGTAACGCCATGGCAGCCGAATTCAGTTTGTCAGATCAATTCACAGTCAGGCATCATGACTGCGCAAATGATCAGGCAAGACAGACTCAGATGGTTCAGACAGCTATAACTCAGGGGACTAAACTACTTATTGTTAATATTGTTACAACCGGTTCCGAAGAAGCGGCAATGAACATTGTCAATATGGCGAAAAACGCCAATATTCCTATCGTTTTCTTTAACCGCGAAGTTTCTAACGCGGTAATCAGGTCTTACGCCAACGCGGCTTTTGTTGGCACAGACGCGAATGAAGCCGGATATATGCAGGGCGAAGGCATTGCAAAATTCCTGCTCAAACCGGAAAACTGGGAAGGCAGCAGATCCAAGTTCGACCTGAACGGTGATGGAAATATTAATTATGTTATGTTCCGCGGCGAGCATGGTAACGCGGAAGCATTGGGACGCACCAAATTTTCCATTGAGGAAGCCAACAAAAGGCTTTCTGGAAGATTAAAATTAACCCCCTCTCCGGCTAACCAGACCAGCACCCAGTATGAGAATGACGGTATCAGCAATTACTTCCTGTATGCCAACTGGTCTGCGGCTGAAGCTGCCAACCTTATGCGCACTGCTTTAGCGGCCCACTCCCTTACCACAGGCGCTATTGAGCTTATTGTCGCAAATAACGACGATGCAGGTCTTGGCGCGATTGAAGCCATGAACGAGCAGGGCTTTAACACTGGAAGAGCCGGAGCGGGATATGTTCCGGTATTCGGCGTTGACGCTACCCCGGTTGCCCAGGAAGCAATCCGCGCGGGCAGAATGACAAGTTCCGTGCTTCAGGACGCCGTTGGAATGGCAAAAACAATCGTCGCATTGGCAAAAAATATCGCCGGCGGACAGCATGTGTTTGCCAACACATCCAGCTACAATGTGGATGAAGGCGTAAACAAGATTCGCGTTCCATACGCTTTGTTTGAATAGTTTTTTCTGCAAGAGAGCGGGATTCTTTTCTCATTCATGGAAGGAATTTCGCTCTTTTGTTTTTCTGATTAATTGCAATTTTGAAGTTAAAAAGGGTTTGTTATGGGAAATGAACTGCTGCAAATAATACATGTAAGTAAATCTTTTCCTGGCGTAAAAGCTTTGGACAATGTCAGCCTTAATGTTCGTTCAGGAACCATTCATTCCCTTATGGGAGAAAACGGAGCGGGAAAATCCACTCTTATGAAATGTCTGTTCGGCATATACACTACAGATACCGGTGAATATATACTGGATGGAAAAAAAGTTCTTTTCGCCAATCCAAAACAGGCAATGGATAACGGCGTATCCATGGTTCATCAGGAATTAAATCAGGTACATACGCGCAATGTAATGGAAAATATCTGGCTTGGCCGTTTCCCCGGATTACCGCCTGTTTATGTAAACCACAAGAAAATGTATCAGGATACCCTGGATATTTTCAAAAAACTTGATATTCAGATAAATCCCAAAGCTATTATAAGCACTTTGTCTGTTTCTCAGCGCCAGATGGTGGAGATTGCGAAAGCTGTTTCCCATGACAGTAAGGTGATTGTGCTTGATGAACCGACTTCATCATTAACAGAAATTGAAGTTGAACAGCTTTTTCGTATTATAAACAGTTTAAAAAATCGCGGATGCGGCATTATATATATATCTCATCGTATGAACGAGATATTGCGGATTTCTGACGATGTCTCTGTTATGCGGGACGGTAAAATGGTAGATACGCAGCCAGCGTCCAGGCTTACTACCGATAAAATAATCACGATGATGGTAGGACGCGAACTCAGTAAAGTCTTCCCGCCGAAAACCAATATGCCGGGAGAAGTAATTCTGAAAGTGGAAGGACTTACAGCTCAATACTGCAATTTAAAAGATGTTTCATTTGAATTGCGTAAAGGTGAAATTCTCGGAGTGGCCGGTCTTATGGGTGCGGGCCGTACTGAACTTTTGGAAGGAATATTCGGGCTTAATACCATAAAAGCCGGAAAGATCATTAAAAACGGCAAAGAGATAAAAACAGGTACGCCCAATCGCGCGAAAAAACGCGGTTTTGCCATGCTGACCGAAGAAAGGCGCGCAACTGGTATTTTCGGAGTTTTAAACGTTTGCGAAAATGTAACAGTAGCTAATATTGAAAAATACAGAAGTCTGTTTTATATCAGCAGCAGGAAAATGAGCGTAGACGCGGAATGGGCTATTAAAACTTTAAGAATTAAAACTCCCAATCAACGGACGCTTATTCGCTCACTGTCAGGCGGGAATCAGCAAAAGGCCATTTTCGGACGATGGATGCTGACTGATCCTGACATACTTTTGCTGGACGAACCTACACGGGGAATAGATGTCGGCGCGAAATATGAAATTTATCAGTTAATGATTGATCTGGCAAAGGACGGGGATTCAATTATTATGGTGTCCAGCGAACTGGAAGAACTGCTGGGTATCTGTGACAGGATAATTGTTATGTCCGGAGGTTTTAAAACAGGTGAAGTGGATCCGCGCTCTACAACACAGGAAGAAATAATGACTTTGGCGGCAAAATGCGCATAAGATCGATTTTAAAGGGGAATATATGAATAATAACAAATTACTTGGTGCGTTAAAGCTTCGTTGGCATAATTACAATGAACTTGACCGCAGGGATAAATTTGTATTGTGGGGTGATTTTCTGATAAGAAACGCCATGTATATAATTATTATTCTTGTGGTTATATATGTGCAGTCTTACAGTATACGGCAGGGTTTCGCGAATACCTTTCTTTCTTTCAGGTCAATCATTGATATTCTGATGCGGTCGGCATCCGCGTTATTTTTGGCATTGGGTGTCGGAGGAATAATAGTGCTGCAGGGAACAGATCTTTCCGCCGGAAGGATTATGGGACTTACAGCCTGCGTATGCGCTTCGCTTCTGCAGATGCCGCTTGCGGAATACAGTGTAAAGATGTTTCCCAATATGAACGCTCCCCCCATCATTCTGGTCTTATTGCTTTCAATGGCTATAGGAGCGTTATTCGGTATTTTTAACGGTTTTTGTTCCGCAAAGTTCCAGATGCATCCTTTTATTGTGACTCTTGGAACGCAGCTGATTGTTTACGGGCTTATTCTTATTTATGTGCAGTTTGGAACAAACGGCGGCGGTCCCATTTCAGGTTTGACCGATCAGTATAAAAATGTTGTAAAATACACTATAAATTTCCGGGGAACCGCAATTCCTCTGTACGTGTTTTACGCGATAGCAGCGGCTGCCATAATGTGGTTTATCTGGAATAAAACAACATTGGGAAAAAACATGTATGCTGTAGGCGCAAATCCTGTAGCGGCGAATGTTTCCGGTATCTCTATCCTGAAAGTTAATATTTTGGTTTTTATGCTTGGCGGTATATGTTACGGCATCTCCGGATTTATTGAGGCGGCGCGCATTGGCTCAAACGGTCCTGCTACCGGGCTTAATGCCGAGCTGGACGCCATAGCGGCCTGTGTTATAGGCGGCGTGAGCTTCCTGGGCGGCGTAGGCAAGATTAGCGGCATAATTACAGGCGTTATACTTCTTCAGATAATTAGCGTCGCCTTGCAG
>Ga0209755_10001020_pt1 | contig 46921 bp, 37 predicted proteins | sample TergutCo191P1_FD_187301 | JGI IMG/M metagenome (GOLD analysis project Ga0209755, IMG submission 187301) | Cornitermes sp. P1 segment gut microbial communities from Petit-Saut dam, French Guiana - Co191P1 (SPAdes) (version 2) | ecosystem: Host-associated > Arthropoda: Insects > Digestive system... | reverse complement strand
GGCGAAAATCCCCTGTAAGATCGTCCGCAAGAGAAATAATTTCTCTTGTTCTTTCAAGTGCGCTTGCAGCAGGCAACACATGCATATGCCCTTTTTTGATTGCGTCTATTTCTCTGCTGATACGTTCCTGCTCCGAAAGCAGACGATCGATACGGCGTGTTTTATCTTCATCGGTATCTTCAGCTAACTTTACTAGCGCTTGAATTACAAGAGCAAGTCTGCTTTCTGTTGCGGCGGAATGCGGCTGTTCAATACTCGACACAAAACGAATCGCTTCGACTGCCGCTGTGGAAAGTTCGTACTCTTCCTCCGTAACTTCGGGAGGAAAACGTCTTTCAAGAAATCCTTCAGATACCCAATGGGCAATATACGCCTGCGCAGTCTGAGGAAGATCCTCTCCCTGCGATCGCAGAGATTCTAAATCACGCCCGATTCGCTCATGCATTATGGAAGCGGGAAGACTTCGTTCATTATCGTATAAGTGTGATTGTAAAAGACCAATAATCACGGGACCATTAGTTGATGCAAGCAGCCTCCACAGCGGTTGTTTTCGCATACGACTGTAAGTCGCAATGGCTTTATCCGCCTTCATTTTGAATCCTTTGTTGGCTGCATGAAGACATATTAACATGAGGGGAAGGGTGTTACAAGCAGGGAGATGGAGTTTTATGCTTGGAAAAGACTTAGTATTGGTATAGTATTAGGGTGAGAAATCAAGAAAAAATGGGGTATACATGATGAAACCGAATAAAAATAAACAAAATAATATTACCCCAACCAAAAACGAGAAGCAGTTTTTTGCTGATATATTAAAAATATTAAATGAGGGTCGCCATAAAACCTATACAGCTGTAAATTTTGCTATGGTTGAAACATACTGGAACATTGGGAAACGAATCGTTGAACAGGAACAACAAGGGAAAGAACGGGCAAATTACGGCGATCAGTTACTTGTTAATTTATCACGGTATTTAAGCAGCACATTTGGCAAGGGTTTTTCTGTTGCCAATTTATGGAATTTTAGGCAATTTTACCTTACATGGCAAAACGATGAGATTCTCTACACACTGTGTAGAGAATTAAGTTGGTCGCATATCCGTTTAATTATGCGCCTTGACAGTGAAAAAACCCGCAATTACTACCTTAACGAATCACGGGTACAGGGATGGAGTGTTCGAGTTTTGGAACGTAATATCCAAACGAGTTACTTTGAACGGCTTCTTTCATCTCAAAAAACAGAATTGTTAGCTACAAATCAGGAAAACACACAAATGGAAACAGATAATCCTGAAAAGTTGGACTTAATAAAAGACCCGTATGTTTTAGAATTTTTAAATTTACCGGAAAATCCCACCCCAAAAGAGACAGACCTTGAATCGGCAATTATCAGCCATTTACGGGAATTTTTACTTGAAATGGGCAGAGGGTTTTCATTTGTTGGGCGACAGTTTCGTATCAGTACAGAAACATCGCATTTCTACATCGACCTTGTCTTTTACAATTATCTGTTAAAATGTTTTGTTGTCATTGATTTAAAAACAAAAAAATTGACTCACCAGGACATTGGGCAAATGGAACCTCAACCGAACCCATCGTAGATGGGTGAAGGTTCCCCTCTTGCTATGTATGTGCGAATGTTTGATGAGCTGAAGCGCGGTGAAGATGATAACCCAACCATTGGTATTATTTTATGTACCGAAAAAGACGAAACAATAGTAAAATATTCTGTTCTGTCAGAAAGCAATCAGATTTTTTCTTCTAAATACAGATTAATACTCCCAACAGAAGAAGAACTAACAGAAGAAATAGAACGTAATGTCCGTTATCTCCGCGAAACACAAAGTGACGGAAATTAAACAGCTCTCTAACCAACCCTATCTTTCCAAGCCGAAAGCCACATTTGATTAAAATATTTCTCTAAACGAAATACATTCAATCTTTTAAAAAGATTCTATTGACATTTTTATTCTCTTAACATATAACAAAAGCAGGAACAGGAGATGAAATGTCAATAGAAAATCTTGAAAATCTTTTAGATATGATAAATTTTTCATCTGAAGAACTTGAGATGCAAATCTGTGGATATAAACTGTATTTTTCCAAATATAGAAATGATAGAATTGAGTGGGGAGAAAAACTTCCCTTGTTTGTTCCTTCATTTTATAACTTTATAAAAAAATACGGCTGTGTTCCTGCTCAAGAAAATTATTATGAATTTTATTTTCTTGAAAATAATGATAAAATAAAAAGTAAAAAATTTACATCTGAAGAAATTGAAGGTATTAAAGCAAGAATTTACCGTACATATCCGTCGCTTGTAAGAGATTTGCATTTTGGATTGTTTCTAAAAGATAAAAAATATTTTAATTCGGTTTTTTATAACGTAATATTGGATATTGAATACGGAGTTGATCTGGCGGTAACAACAAACGAAGGAACAAAATTAGGTTTTAATTTATTTACAAAAACAAAAGCGGCAGAATATGCCCGTTCAGTTAAAGTTTATCGTCCAAAGAAATCTGTTGGATTTGCGTGTTATGAAATTCCGCTTGATTTAAAAGACTGTAAAAAATGCGGCGATTTTTTCCTGTACTCTAACAAAGAAGCATTGGTTATTATCAATGTTGTTAAAAATCATGTAAACGGCGTTTCGTAATCTTTCAATCCGTTTATAAATATGCAAGAACGATCCTACTTTGGATTCTCCACTTCTACCTTGTCGCCGTCTTTGAAAGGCGCAAGTCCCGCTGTCATGCGCACAACAGAAGATGATTTGTTGGCTACATAATGAACTTCTCCCGGTTCAATGTGAATGAACTGCCCCGCTTTAAGTTCGTGGGGCGTTCCTTCAACATAAATGGTGACAGTTCCTTCAAGGACAAAAAAGTTTTCTTCCATTACTTCGTGATAATGCGCCTGAAAATCCTGCCCCGGCATAAATTGCACAAGCGCGAAATTCATACGTGGACCCTGCAATAAATACTTTGGACCTGAATCGCCGAAGCGGTATTCTTTGTCTTTTTCATCGATAATAAACATATTTTCCTCCGATGTTATTAATATTTTAATCTAAATACGTACGCAGTTTGTTAATGACTTCATCGAAACTGAGCGGTTTGCCTATATGGCTGTTCATTCCGGATTCAAGGCATTTTTCAATATCATCACGAAACACATTCGCTGTCATGGCGACTATTGGAACAGGTTTACGACCGTTCTGATCAACACCCATACTTTTTTCTATAGCGCGAATTTTTTGGGTGGTCTCATAACCATCCATTAGGGGCATCTGTATATCCATAAATATCATTCCGTATTTGTAAGGCGCTTTCTGGAACATTTTAACCGCTTCTTCGCCGTTTTCTGCGCAGTCAATTATAAGCTGTGTCGGTTCAAGCAGCGCCTGCACAATCTCGCGATTAATTTCCATATCTTCCACCAGTAAAATGCTCTGTCCCGTGAATTTTACCGCCGTGTTCATGTTTTTCTGTACAGACTCTGCATGTTTTGTTTCCGCGGCGCGTTTCGCTTTTATAATAAAAATGAATGAAGCGCCTTGCCCCAGATCAGACTCAACCCATATTTTGCCGCCCATCAATTCAACGATATTTTTTGATATGGACAAGCCAAGCCCTGTGCCGCCGAATTCTCTTGACGTACTGCTTTCCGCCTGATTGAAAGGTTGAAACAGATTTTTTTGCTTCTCGGGATTGATACCTATACCCGTATCAGTAATGGAAAACCGAATTGAGCATATTCCATTTTCTTCATTTATACATTCTATGCGGATCGAGATTGAGCCTTTCTCGGGTGTAAACTTTATTGCGTTTCCCGTAAGGTTAGTGATAACCTGCGATAATCTCTGTTCATCACTGATAAGAAATTCAGGAATCGCAGGATCGATATGTACTGACAAGCTTTGATTTTTTTCATTAATGCAAACATTATTAACATTGATTATCCGCTGTATCATTTCCTTAAAATTAAATTCCGAGTATGTTAATTCAAGTTTATTTGCTTCAATTTTGGACATATCCAGAATGTCGTTTATAACGCCAAGCAAATGCTTCGAGGCTTCGTTAATCTGCTTAAAACAATAATCCTTCCGCTCAAGATCATCTGCTTTTATTCCAACAGAAGCCATGCCGACGATAGCGTTCATTGGCGTACGGATCTCATGACTCATATTCGCCAAAAATGCCGACTTCGCGACAGTCGCGCTTTGCGCTTCTGCCTGCTTTCTGGCAAGGATTCTGAGAAATATAATTAAAGAACAGATACTCAGCAGCATTAACACTACCACAATTATTGTCAGATTGAACTCCAACGGATTTGATTCCCATACATGTAATACCCTGTTAATAACGATATGTCCCGCAGGCAAGTTATTGGTATTAATATTAAATTTTTTGGCTACTTTATAATCAAACTGCCATCGGTTGAATGATTTTGAATCATAAATAACGGGTATGTCAGAAACCGCCTTCCCGTTTAGTATATCCATAACCATGGAAACAGCTATGCGGCATTTTACTTCGGGAATGGAAACAAGTCCGCCAAATGTTCCGTGTCCCATATAGGACTCGGTCAGGCAGAATACCGGATTCACTGACGCGGTTGAAACCTGCTTTTGCACCTCTATTTCCGGATACAAAATGCCATTACTGTCAACAAGATAATTACCGATTAAAACCAAAGTATCGTTTTTAAAATTGCGGATATCTTCCATAAGATCGTTAAATGGCTTATCTTCACTGAACATAAATTCAACAGGTAATTCGCCCTTCATTACAAATTTTTCAATATCTCTTCGCATATTGATGCTTCGGGACAGCGAGTAATCATTTAAAATGAAAATCCGTTTTGTTTCGGGGTATAAGCGCAGCATTTCCCTGATTGTTTCCTCATAGGATACCCCTCCCGAAATACCGGTAACAAACTCCTCAAGACTGTTAAGCGTGGAAGCATCAAGATTGTTAACTCCGCAGAAAACAACCGGTTTATTGGGAAAAAGTATAAAATAATTATCCAACACAAATTTAAACGCTTCGTTATCGGAAGTTAAAACAATATCGATATTGTCGGTGATATAGTTCGCGCGGATCATGTGCGAGTAAATATCATCAAAACTGGCGTTGTTACGATGCTCGTATGAATTTAAATTTAGATTTCTGTATTCCATATTGTCATTCGCTTCAAGGGTTTGCCGGATAACTTCTATCTGGCTGCGTTCGCGTTCAATCTGCACATTATAGGAACTAATGTGAAGAATAACATTTTTACCGGTGTTTTCTCTTCTGTTTAAACGGAAGTTTCTGATGGTTTCAGGTCCTCCGTTTCCTAACAACTCTCTATAAGCGTTTTCAAGCAGAGGAACCAAATAGGCATAATCTTTGTTTACATATGTGTAACATGGTATTGTGTCAATAATGTCCGCTTTCTTTATGCCCGCAGGAATTCGATAATCAAAAGTGATGACACGAGGAAGCACTGCGATGTCGGCTTTGTTGTTTAAAAGAGCGTCCCATACATCCTGAAGTTCATTTACGACAACAAGTTCGGATGCTCCTGTCTGCGCAGCGTGATTTGCCACATATATATTTTGCCAGCGGTAACAGAACCTAAATCCGGCAATGTCCCTCCATGTTGACAGCTCATAGAAATCATCGCTTCGCGTATAGGAGGTAAATTGCACATAATCAACAGGTACAGGCACTTTTATCAGGTTGGGAAACTGCAATTGAAATCCGTCGGTCTGGTTGGGCAGTATTGCCGCCTCTCCGTAATTTACATTGGCTATTGCTGTGCGCATCCCTGAAACATTGATGGCTATTTGATAACCTGAACGCTGCAATGCCGCGTATAATAAACGCCCCACGCCAATCGGTGAATCATCGCTCATGGCAATCTTGATTACAGGCTGCGCTGTACTTTGCTCTCCATTATGCGGTTCCGCGGCATGTTTCTGCTGCGCCCAAACAGGTATTTGATTAAACAATATGCCCAGTGATATAAAAATTATACAGTACAGACCGGCGAAGTTTACAGTACTACACATTTTTTTTAAGGTTTTCAATACTGTTTCCTCCGGATGTCTTAAGGCGCACGCCACATATGCTTCGTAACGCCCTCATTGCTCAATTGCAGCAACGGCTGATACGCCGCCTGCCAAGTCTGATACGCTTTGTCGTAAACATCGCGGTTGTCATTGTTAGGTGTAAATGTTTTCTCGATTTTTACAAGAGAGCGGGCGGCGGTTTTTATGCTTGTGAAAAAACCCAATCCTTTGCCCGCCATTATTGCCGCTCCAAGAGCGGTTGCCTCTTTTACAACAGGAACCTCGACAGGGATTCCAAGAACATCGGCAAGTATCTGGGGCCAAAGTTTGCTTTTTGCAGCACCTCCCGCAAAAACTATTTTTTCCGGTTTTTTTCCGGTCGCTTCGTGAACAAGGCGCATATGACCCAATGTGACAAGACACGCGTTTTCCATAATGGCGCGGTAAAAACACGCTTTGTTGAATTTTTCGGGGTTCAGTTCAAAATTTAAAAACGCAGGAGACGCGTGCTTCCAGTTTATATAATTCATTACATCTGAAAATGTACAGATCATTCCGTAACTGCCAGCAGGAACCGAAAGAGCGGCTTCATCAAGGAGCATATAAGGATCGATATTACGCTCTGCGGCAATGCGTTTTTCTTCGGCGCAGAACGCATCCCTGAACCATCGCATTACAAGCCCCGGATTAAATGCAAGCGCCTCATATTGCCACATATTTTCTACGGCATGACAGTTAACGCGTACGTCGCATTTTGAAGAACAGTTTGCCGAAGCTGTGTTGAATTCGTACTGCCAAAAACTTCCGCCGAATACGACAGCTTCGCTTTCTTCAACAACGCCTACGCCGATTGTGCCAAGCTGGCAATCTCCGCCGCCTGTTACAAGAGCTGTGCCTTCGAGTAAGCCGCTTTGTTTTGCGCCTTCTTTGGATACTTTTGCGGCGACAGTTCCGCATTCTTTAACATCGGGGAAAATATTGTCCCTTATGCCGCAGCGGCGTGCTATATCAATATCCCAATTTCTTGTTTTAAGATCGAATAGACCTGTCGTTGAACCGTTGCTCGGCTCAACCGCAAGATCGCCTGACAGGCGGTAAATAATCCAGTCGTTAATCATTCCAAGACGCGCAGTTTTTTTATAAATATCAGGTAATTTATTTTTTACCCATAACAGACGAGGCAGAGCGCCAAGCGCGAAGGTTTGCCCCGATTTTAAATAAAGTTCCTTTTCAAGATTCGGATCTATCTGCTTAAGCTGTGTTACTTCATCCTTCGCCCTGGCATCGACATTTGCGCATGCCCATATTTCGTTTCCTGCCGCATCGTAAAGAACGATTCCTTCCCTCATGCATGTCGTGCTTACGGCGGCGATTTCATTTGCTTCAATTTTTGACAAAGAGAGAACTTCCCTTATGCACGAGCATGTAAGCTGCCAGTTTACAGTCCAGTCAAAATTCATGCTGCCGGGGAAAGCCGGGTCTTCCAAATGTCTCCATTCTTTTTGGACACATCCTTTCTGATTTCCGTCAATATCAAAAATAACGGCTCTTACGCTGCCTGTCCCTGCGTCAACAGCCATTAAATATTTATTCATAACTTCCCCATGTTGTTGATTATACATTTACATATTATAATGTGTAAAGGAGAATTGATATGGCTGATAAAGAAGGAATCAAAATAGAGAAAAATTACTATACCGATGTTCCGTTCAAGACAAACGGAAATTTCCATGTAAAGGGCGCGGCAAATCTTGATTGGGGAATGAAAAAGCACCTGACAAATATTTTTAATCCCAAAAGCGGCAATACCGTTATGTTCGCTTTTGACCATGGATATTTTATGGGGTCGGTCTCGGGTCTTGAACGGCTTGATATTCTTATCCCGCAATTAATCGATCATGTTGATGTATTGATGGCAACAAGGGGAGCGCTTCGAACTTGCGTAAAACCCAATTTCAGAAAAGGCATTGCTCTGCGCGTTTCTGCAGGTTCGTCAATGATAAACGAAGACCTTAGTCACGAACTTGTTTCTGTAGACGTGGAAGAAGCAATCCGCATGAACGCGGATTGTATGGCAGTGCAGACATTTATCGGCGCGGACGGTCAGCTTTCCAGTATCGATAATCTTTCCAAAGTGATAAATGCCGGAGCCCGTTACAGCATACCCACACTCGGCGTAATCGCAGTCGGAAAAAATATGGAAAGAACAAGCCAATATTTTAAACTGGCGACGCGTATTGTCGCAGAGCTTGGCGCGCACATTGTAAAAACATATTACTGTGACGACTTTGAGGAAATTGCGGCTGCGTGTCCTGTTCCGATCGTTGTCGCAGGCGGAAAAAAACTTGCAGAAAAAGAAGCTCTTGCAATGGCGTACAAATCAATACAAGGCGGCGCGCGCGGTCTTGATATGGGCAGAAATATTTTCCAAAGCCATCATCCTGTCGCCATGGCGGACGCTATCGGAAAAATCGTGCACTACAAATACACCGACAAAGAGGCGTGGGAATTTTTCCAGGAGAAAACGAAAAGCAAATAAAACCAATTGCGAAGCAATTAAATTGCAGAGCTATCAATTGCTCTGCGGCGCGTCCGGATGATTGGGACCGAATCCCTTAATTAAAACAAGCGGCTCTACAGGGCTTGTGTTTGTGATAACAATTCCCTTCTTTGCGGCTTCTTCCGACACAAAGAATTCATCCGCGCTCTGCTGACCGAACCGCAGCATACCCGGCGCTTCACAGTGATATGCGCCCTCACCGGCGGAGCCGCCAAACTTGCCGTGACCCTGAATGAAAATTACGCTGTGAGCGGCAGGCTCTTTTATTGTTATGCTCTTTCCCGGATTAACGGAAAGTTCCTTCGCGCTGAAGTATCCTTCGTTGGCGTACGAGATCCACTTTTCTTCGTAATCGGAATTTTTAACAATGGAAACAGGCGGTCGTCCGAATCGTTTCTTGTAATGCGGATCGGTATTTTTCTCCCAGTCAAGCAAACTGAAAATATAATCGATGTCGTCTTTTTTATCCGCCGGACATTCGCCGTTCATAAATTCGCGCGGATATGTAACGCCCGAAACGACGTTTTCGTGCACGGAGTTGACGTCCCCGTTCCAGTTAAGTTCATAAGTCATAACCGAGCCGGGCGCGTGAATAACGCCTGCAGGAGAATACCAGCCGGAACCAAGTTCAATCCGCCATGCGCGCGACAATTCAGTAATGCGCGTATCGCCCTTGTTGTAATCGCGAAGACGCTGTTTTACTTCTTCGGGTTTTGTGTCAGGGTCATAGCCGAAATAAGTTGCATTCATTTCGCCTGTGTGACTTGCAAACTGATGCGGGAAATAATAACATTCGGGCTTTCCAAGTTTGCCGACCCTTGCGGCGGCTTCCATATCAAGGTGCAGGTGATGAAAAAGCGGCGTTTTTAAATCGTAGAATTTTGAAAATACGGGGAAGCCTTTATATTTATCCATTAACTCCTTTCCGATTATTTTTTCTCCCAATGTTTCGATTGCTTCTTTAAGGCTGAACTTTTCATCGCTGGCATAATCGACAGCAACAAAACTTAATCCTTCGGTAGGACCTGCAAGCGGTCCGTTTTGGGCAATGTTTGTGGAAGCCATCCATCGTTCTTTGATAGAGCCGCGTTCAAGGCCATAAGCAAAGTAATCATCAGGATGAAGCCGAAGCCGCCTGCCCTCAATTCCAAATGGACGGGGAATAAAATTCGGATTCAGGCGAAAAATGCCCTCGCCTTTTTTTAGCGTATTCTCGATTAATTCTTTGTTGGCCATAAACATCTCCTGCTTGTTGTTATTTAATTATTCTTTAGCACAAAAGCCGGTTTGTCAATGTTTTGTTTTTGATACTTATACCACAAAAGCCACAGAAGCGCCGCGACAATTCGCAGTGCAAAAATAATCGCAAATGTAAATCTAAACCCGTTTAGGTCTTCGCCCAAAGAATGATACAGAATGACACCTGCTACCGGCATAACTGCGTTTGACAAACAAAGCAAGCACGCAAAGACAGATAAATAAAAGCTTCGGTATTTATTGTCTATAACCAATAAAAGGCATTGAAACAAATTGAGCGTAACAACACAAAAAGGTATATGCGCGGCGGTATGAAGAATGATAAACAGATGCGGTCCCAAAGAAATAGGAAGGCTCACGGCAACAATCATAAAAACAGGACACAGGCTTAAGCCAATAATTCCAAAAGTGAACGGAAGCACAACGCCGTGTTTTTCATTATAACGGCTCCAGAATTTTATCGTTATAAGCTGAATTGCCGCAGCTCCCAGAGTTACAAGCCCCAACTGCAGTTCATTCATTTTTAAATAGCTTACCTGTCCTATAAAGTATAGTGTCCAGTCGGAATGCCATGTCATGTGAAAAAAAAGCGCAGTGGCTGTAAACAACAAAAATTGCTTGTTATGCATAAGGCTTTTTCCGGCATTTTTAATTTCCGATAAAGACAAGCGCTTTGTTTCTGTTATTTCCGATTCACTGTGCCGCGCTTTACGAAATCTTTTAAAATTAAAAATAGCCAACAGAAACAAAATGAATGCGCTTATAAAAAACGCCTGATGCGCGATAATTTTGCCGTTTATGTTTTCAATGCGTGTCAGTAAGATTCCGACCAAAAGCGGCGCAAGCATACCCATGATCAAAGTAACGCGTGTTCTAAGCGTAAGCACATGATTGCGTGTTGTGATATTTACAACACTCGGGAAAAATGACTGCCAGGCAATATTATAGAGAGCAATTGCGCCGCCTGTCAAAGCAAGCGATCCAAGAAAAAAATAGATGGAAAATGAGTCAGCAAACGGCGATACGGCGCAAAGAAGGTATCCAAGCATAACAACCAGCATCATTATTATTACGATGCGTTTTTTATTATGCAGGCTGTCCATAAAAAGCCCTGCGGGAATTATTACAAGCAGCGTAAAAATGTGAGGCAGGAATTGAACCAAGCTTAACTGAAAATCACTTGCGCCCAAACGAACTGCGAATAAATTAAAATTACTGCTTGCGATATTAACCGCGCCAACCGCAAGCAAGCCGTCTGTAACATAACGGACAGCTGTTGGATTCACTTTGGCAAGTCTTTTAACATTTGCCGGAAGATATTTTAGCATTTCAAATCACCCCAAGATTAAAGTCGCCGATAATCTTAAAATTATTGCCGTCGCGCCGGACAGTAAGATCGCGATCGGGGAAATAAACGGGTAATAATTCCATGACTTTTTCCGTCACCGCTTCGCGGATTTCGCGGCGTGTGTTATCGTCCACTTTTTCCAGGGTGGAAATGGATACGTCGATTAAGTAACCCCTGCCGAGTTCCGAGGTAAAACCGGGCGTAAAATTGGCGCCGATGTTAAAAAGCCCGTCCGCTTCTGGGTTGGCAGTTTCGCCGCGGGCAGGGCGCGTTGGACGCAACGGATATCTGTCGCCGTAAACGTCCTCAATGTGGGAATCGACCTCATCGAAGAGTTTTTTTAAAAGGTCGTCGAATTCCGCCATTTTTGGATGCCACATGCGGTTATTATAGAAGAAAACGCGGTGATTGTCACTGTGAGCGTCAACTTATCCACAGCTTTTCCACAAGCGATTAATCTGACTGTCAAAATTAACTATTCATAATATTTTTCTAAAGTTTTTCATTCAACTATCGATAATGTATATATACAGAAGCAAGGATGCTTCTAAATCAATCATGGAGGATGATATGATAATCAATCACAACCTTAGCGCAATGTTCGCTGACAGGTCCCTCAAGGTAACACAGGTTTACCTCAACAAAGGAATGGAAAAACTTTCCTCGGGTCTCCGGATCAACAGAGCCGGCGACGATGCATCGGGTCTCGCAGTTTCCGAAAAAATGCGCAGCCAAATCCGCGGCCTGAATCAGGCTTCTACCAACGCTCAAAACGGCATCTCTTTTATTCAAACCGCAGAGGGCTACCTTCAGGAATCGCAGGATATTCTGCAGCGCTTAAGGGAATTGGCTGTTCAGGCGGCTAACGGCATTTACAGCGACGAAGACAGGCTTTACATCCAGGTCGAGGTTTCCGCGCTTGTAGACGAAATCGACAGAATTGCGAGCCACGCGCAATTTAACGGCATGAACATGCTTACAGGCCGTTTTGGAAGACCGACCGGCGAAAACACCGTAACAGGTTCCATGTGGCTGCATATCGGCGCAAACATGGATCAAAGGAAACAGGTTTACATCGGCACAATGACGACCAAAGGACTTGGTATCCGCAATATGGACGACACTTTTATCAGTCTGGAAAGTCCCGACGGCGCAAACAGAACAATCGGCACTATCGATGCCGCGCTAAAAAAAATCAACAAACAAAGAGCAGACCTTGGCGCATACCAGAACCGCCTTGAACACGCAGTCCGCGGATTGGACATAGGCGCGGAAAATACGCAGGCGGCTGAATCAAGAATAAGAGACACCAACATGGCAAAGGAAATGGTCACCTTCGTAAGGGATCAAATTTTAAGCCAGTCCGGAATCTCGATGTTGGCGCAGGCAAATCAGAGATCACAGGCAGTACTGCAGCTGCTGCAATAGTAATAGCTGTAATTTAGATATACAGGGAGACAGAAACCACGGCTCAAAAAATCATTTTTGGGGTTGATTCGGACAAACCGGGTCAACCTTTTTTTTGCGTTTTTTTAATTTCTTTAAAATTAATATAAGGATATTTTTGCTATTGACAAAAGACCCCCATTAACCTAAAAATTAAGTATGAAAATAGGAATGAAACTAATCTTGATTATTTCTGCGGTTAATCTTGTTGGTATCGGCGGCTTGACTATTGCCGCTTCGATGATTGCTTCCAGCTCAATTACAGACATATCGGATGATAACGCGAAAAATATCACGGCTACTACAGCAGGCGAGATCAAAGCGTATCTGGAAGTCCCTTTTGACGAAATCAGGGCTTTTGCCCTGTTTGTTTCCCATATTGACGAAGTTGTCGCCCCTGAAGGAAGGCGCGCTTTGGCAAATTTTATGCTGTATACCTTAATCAAGGAAAACCCGGAGTATGTCGGCGTGTGGGCGGTATTTGAACCTAACGCCCTTGACGGTCTTGACGCGCGATATGTAAATACTCAAGGAACCGATCATACGGGAAGGTTCTTAAGTTTTTATACCAACGATGACGGCAATATCGAGCTTCAATTTGCAAACGATTATGATGACCCGGGCGATGCGGGCGAATGGTATCATTCTTCTTTTAGATCGGGAAAGGAACGGGTTATTGAGCCGTATCTTGACTGGTACGGAGATGAACAGCTTCTTGTAACAAGCGTTACTGTTCCGATTAAACGCAACGGACAGATAATCGGCGTAGCCGGAATAGACCTTCAACTGACTGAAATTCAGGAAACGATAGGCGCAATAAAACCTTTTGGAACAGGATTTGCCGGATTGTACAGTCCTAATGGAATGGTGCTTGCCTCTTTTAATCCAAATAAGGTCGGAAAAAATCTTACAGAGGTTTCGGCTGAAATGTACGGAGATCGGATGGATGTCTTGCTGCGTTCATTAAGCAGCGGGACAGTCTTTAATGAAACAATTTTTTCCAAAGAACAAGATGCCAAAATAATTACAGTTACTTATCCGTTTACTATAGGTAACTGCGAAGTGCCGTGGAGCGCTGTTACGATTGTGCCGGAAGCCACTGTAATGGCAGGGGTTTACCGCATGATGATGGTTTTGATAATTCTTGGTTTGGTGATCCTTGCCGTTATTACATTAATAATTGTTTTTGTATCAAAATCGATAACAGCTCCCCTAAAATCAATGGAGGTTGTTTTTGCGTATATCGGCGACGGTGATTTTACCCATGTTGTTGATGCCAAAGGCAATGACGAAATCGGAAATATCAGCCGCGCCCTTAACTCCACCGTGGAAAAAATCAAGGGGCTTATAAACGTAATAAAAACACAGGCGGTAGACCTGACAAAAATCGGCACAGATCTTGCGTCTAACATGAACGAGACAGCAGCCGCAATAAACCAGATAACAGCCAATATTCAAAGCATAAAGGGACGCGCAATAAACCAGAGCGCAAGCGTTACGGAAACTAACGCCACAATGGAATCAATTACGGTTAACATCAGCAAGTTAAACGATCAGGTTGATAAACAGACATCTGCTGTTTCCCAATCGTCGTCCGCAATCGAAGAGATGCTTGCCAACATTCAGTCTGTAACCCAAACCCTTATGAGAAACATGGAAAATGTTAATCAGTTGGAAAGCGCTTCGGAAGTCGGACGCACGGGCTTGCAGGATGTAGCGTCTGACATTCAGGAAATCATGCGCGAATCCGAAGGTCTTTTGGAAATCAACTCGGTTATGGAAAATATTGCAAGCCAGACAAACCTGCTCTCGATGAACGCCGCTATCGAAGCCGCGCACGCAGGTGAAGCCGGAAAAGGTTTCGCGGTTGTCGCCGACGAAATCCGAAAGCTGGCCGAAAATTCAAGCGAACAGTCAAAGACGATCAGCTCTGTTCTTAAAAAGATCAAAGAATCAATCGATAAAATTACATTGTCAACAGATAACGTTTTGCAGAAATTCGAAACTATCGACGGACACATTAAGACTGTTTCCGAGCAGGAAGAAAATATCCGTAACGCGATGGAAGAACAGGGACAGGGAAGCAAGCAAATTCTCGAAGCAATCGGAAACCTGAACGACATCACAAGACAGGTGAAAAGCGGGTCGCATGAAATGCAGGAAGGTTCCGGCGAAGTTATCAGGGAAGGCAAAAACCTTGAGATTATCACGCAGGAAATCACGGGCGGCATGAACGAAATGGCAACCGGCGCGGATCAAATCAATGTTGCGGTAAATCAAGTAAACGATATAACCGTTAAGAACCACGAAAAAGTTGACACATTAATGAGAGAGGTTTCCCGGTTTAAAGTTGATTAAACTTAAACATAGACAAGCCCCATTAGCACCGCTGAAAAAATCAGGAATACTGCGTATCCTGTCAGCATCAGCGGTGTGAACAGCGCGGACATTGCCGCAAGCGGAGCCGGTCGCAACGCGGGACCGACAAGAAAAAACGCAAGAGCCGCGCCCTTGCCCATTCCAAGAGAAAGCAAAGTCTGCACAAACGGAATTGCGCCGCCGCCGCAGGCATTCATAGGTATGCCCAAGATAGCGCCCGCAAGTATTGATTGTACGCGTCCCATATAAAGCGCTTCGTAAAAAAAGCTCTGCGGAACAAAGACAGTTACGGCGGCTCCCAAAAAAATGCCAATCAATAAAAACGGCGCCACATACAAAAAACTTTTTATGCAATTATTTAAATACTGTTTGGCGGTAATCGTTTTCTTTTCCCTGTTTTCAATTTGTTCGCCGCCGTCTTCGTAGACTTTAATCGACTTCCTTACCATAAATTTATCGGGGATGATCAATGTCATCATGCCTGCGGCAAAACTGAACACAATGACAGCGGCGGTGCGCACGATTGCAATTTCCAGTCCTACGCCGCCTGCGGTCATTACAAAAAGCTGCGGATTCATTAAAGACGAGGCGGCGCAAAACGCGATTAGCGGAGCTACGCGAATTCTGCTTTTATAAAGCTCGATGACAATGGGAATTGTTCCGTAAGTGCAAAGCGGCGACAATATTCCGATTACGGAAGCGGCTATTACGGCTTTTACAGGCGAGTTTGACACCCATTTGTAAATTATTTTTGTCCACGAGGCGAATTTTATCAACTCGCCCAAAAAAATCCCCGCAATAAAATACGGAAGAAAACTGCGAAGCATCTCAAGGCAGGTAAAAAAGAAAAATTGTATTGCCGCAAAAACCCACTGCTTGTCCAATTTGATACCGCCGCAGATTACTGCGTTTTTACCGCCGTTACAGACGCTTCCCCGTATGCCATATAATTGGTATATGCATACACCGTTATATTGTAAGAACCCGAACCAAGATTTAAAGCGCCAATAATGATATTGTCAAAATTGTCGTTTATACTTTCCTTGTATACGCCGTTTATAAAAATATCCGCTTTTACCGTGTTTGCGGAAACGGCAAGGTTCAAGTTGAGGTTTTGCCTGTTAAATTGAGCCGACGTTATTGAAACAGCCGGTCTTTCAAGCTGCCGGGCAGATAACCTTGTAGACGAAATATTGCCGCCAAGCCCCGACATGATGCTTCCATGAAAATTGACACCTTCTCTTAAATCCTGCACCTTAATGTTTCCAAGCACAGTAATGTTTGAAGGATTGCCGCGAACAATCAACCGCTTGCCCGGTTTAGTTCCGACCTCGCCCCTGTTGGTTAAATATGCCAAATGGCCAACTTTGGTATAGTCAACTTTAATGATGTTCGACATGACAACATCAATTGCAAGGCCATCCCTTGATGCAAGCATGCTGTTCATTCTTTTCAAAGCAGATGCATCGCCTGCAGGCGGAAGCGGGCCGCGGTCAACGCCTTGCAATGCTTCCATTACCGTAAAATCCGCAGGCATAACCGCGTAATAATCGGCAATCCATTTATGCAAGCCGTTGGATTCTGTATGGGGTATTCTAAAATTACGCCCGATGTCATTGGACGAATTGCCGTAAATCCTTGGCGGAGATGCGCCAATCGAAATGTTTTTTATGGTTCCTGTTGTGCCTGCGGTAGTGTGAAGTTTTAGAACAGGGATGCAAATTAGCGCGTCCGCTTCATACATTTGTTTGGCGACAAAATAATTCCCTTGCCCGTCGTAGCTTGTATAATGCGGGTGCATTGGATTTCCGCCAAAATCGGATTGATTAAACGGCGTATCAAAGGCAGGGTTGTCCAGTTTTATTTTTAGAATGTCACTTGGAAGAACATCAGGATTGGGATTTGTCCAAAATGCGCCGCCCACAGTATCAAGGGTTAGAATCTCGTCAACGGCAGAAAGGTTTGCGAGAGTGTAATTTACATTTGCATATTGAGTTGCGGTTCCTTGCGCAGAGTTTCCCTTGCCTGAGCTTTCCATTACAAGGATTTTGCCTGCGCCCGGTTGTCCTTTTGCGCCGATGATCATTCTTACATTTTCCGCCACTGCCTGCACAACGCGCCAGTCTGTAACGATGCCGTTTGGAGCAGTCGGCGTAACGGCATCAGGCGCGCCTGCGGGAATTCTGACTCCGCTTGGCCATGCCCATCCGTAAACAGTGGTAATTACATTCGGCTTTAGGACGACCGTATCGCCGAATTTTACTATGCCCTCAAGACCGCCTGCAATTTCGATTGCTTCATCTACCAGCGCTTTAATGCTTGCGTATGTATGATGCCTTACATCTGTTACGCCGGTTGAGTTTACCAATGACACAATCGAACTTGCGCTGTCGGCAGGTTTTTTTGTTTTTGACAAAATCAATTTTGCAAATACGCCTGCGTTTTGATACGCAACATTTTTATTAGCGCCTTCGATAAATGCGCTTCCCATAAAATATTCGCGGCGATTCGAAGTGCCGGCATTACAGTAGGCAACGGCAAAGCCCATCGTTTTGCCGTCTGTTAATCTTACCGGCGGATAGTTTACATTGCCGCCAATAGGATAATTTTTGTCGAACACTTTCATTTCGATTTCCCATGTGTACACATTGGACCTGTCTGCGTTATTCCTGTTTCCGATTGCATAATTTATATGATGATTGCGCGCAATATATCCATTTCTGAAATTCGGGTTGCCGCCCTGCCCCGATACATAATCCATTACATTTATGCCGTCGTAGCTAAGGTGGTATGCAAAAGCGTTATTGTTGTTTTCGTGCATGCCGCCTTTTCCGTCTTCGTTAATAAACAACTCAAGACAGTCATCGTTGTATATCTCGTTAAAGGGATCGTTAATTCTTGTAAGACTTAAATGGGTGTCCAATATTTCAACCAAATAATAGAGCCTGTCCTCTGTCCATACGATCTTGAACCTTCCCGAATAAGTACCCGCAGGCGGAGGAGTAAGATTTGACGCGCTTGCATTTCCTCCGCCAAGCCAAACCTGATCAATCGGTCTCCATTCCGCTTTTTCCCATGCAGGATCATTGCCAACGCCGTCAATTACAGGGGGCGTTTCCGCAAAATATGCTATGTAATCATATTGTCCCAACGAAAAAGGGACAGAACTGCAAGCTGTAAAACCGATGCAAAATAACGGAATCATTTTCAGGAAGGATTTCATATGTTTATTGTATGGCATTGGCGGTAGTATGGCAAGATGAATTGCTTGCAAGGTAGACATCCCGCGCTTTGACATGTTATACCTATAGCATAAACTTAAAATGGATATTTTTAGCAAGGAAAAGCGAAGCGAAATAATGTCTTGTATTCGCAGCCGGAATACAATGCCCGAACGAACAATCAGGAAAGGGCTTTTCAAGTTGGGTTACAGATACAGATTAAACGGCAAAGTGTTCGGCAAACCGGATATAGTGCTTAAAAAATACAATGCGTTAATTTTTGTACATGGCTGTTTTTGGCATGGACACATTGGATGCAATAATTTTAAAATGCCAAAATCCAACACCGATTTTTGGATCCAAAAAATCGACAGAAACAGAAAAAGGGATGCCGAGGTTCTAAATTACCTGCATGCAACAGGCTGGAGAATTTGCATCATTTGGGAATGCGCCATAAAGGGAAAAACACAATTGCAAAAAATTGACAAAACCATAAATAAAATTTCGAAATGGCTGAAATCAAAACGTATTTGGATGGAGATTGCTTCCGACAAGTATGAAAGCAAATGTTAAAATGCAAAATCCAACTATTGACATAATTATGTCTATTTTATAGAGTAAACAATACATGGGGCTGTAGCTCAGTTGGCTAGAGCGCTTGAATGGCATTCAAGAGGTCAGGGGTTCAATTCCCCTTAGCTCCAGTAACCATGATCGTCAGTGTTTCCCGCAGGTGCGATATTCCCAGGTTTCAGTTTGATTGGTTTATGGCACAGCTTGATGAAGGATTTGTTGAAACCGCGAATCCTTACAATGTAAAACAGATAAGCCGCGTTTCGCTTTTGCCGCAGGATGTTGATGTCTTTGCGTTTTGGACACGCGACCCAAAGCATATTCTTGCCAACGCGGATGATTTGGAAAAACGGGGCTTTCCTTTTTATGTAATGGTTTCGCTGACAAATTACCCTGCTCTTTTGGAGCCGAACATGCCGCTTGCACAGGAAGTAATCAATACGATTGGGGAACTTTCGCGAAAAATCGGGAATGACAGGATAATCTGGCGGTACGATCCAATCATTTTAACAAACGTTACCGATACTGATTTTCACATGCGCAATTTTTGTGCGCTTGCAAAAAATTTGGCGGGAGCGGTAAAACGGGTAATCATCAGTTTGTACGATGAATACAAAAAAGCGGCCAAACGAATAGGCGAATTGGAACAGGCCGGAAAATTGCAAATGTTCAACACGAAAGATGATAGCGTCATGAACGATATTCGCATCATGCTTAAAAGTTTTGCCAAAAGCGCGCAGGCGCACGGCATGCACATTCAAAGTTGTGCCGAAAAAGAAGACTTTTCGCCGCTTGGAATCATGCCAGGCGCTTGTATAGATGCTTCGCTGATCGAAAAACTCTATGTTAATAAAAAAATTACCGGCGCACAGCCTGCGCGCGACAAATACCAGCGACCAAATTGCCTGTGCTGCCAAAGCAAAGACATAGGCGCATACAACACCTGCGCCGCGCATTGCGTGTATTGTTACGCGTCTTGAATTATTTCGCTCTCTGCCGCTTTACTTCATAAAGCAGTACGCCTGCCGCGACAGATACATTCAAAGAATCGATTCGTCCCGACGACGGTATCCCGACAAAGCCGTCGCATCTTTCGCGCAAAAGACGCGAGATGCCTGAGCCTTCGCTTCCCAGTACAAGCGCGACCTTGCCGCCCAATTTGACTTTGTAAACTGCATCGCCCTCCATGTCCGCGCCGTAGATCCAAAAGCCCGCTTCTTTAAGGTCTTCTATCGCGCGGACAAGGTTCGGCGTTTCCGCCTGCGCCACCCACGAGACGGCGCCTGCCGAAGTTTGGGAAATAATCGCGGCATGTTTTGCGTTGCGCCGGTTTCGGCAAACAACCAAATCTACGCCAAACTGGTCGCAGCAGCGAAGGATCGCGCCGTAGTTGTGCGGGTCTGTGATTTCATCCAGAACAAGCACAAGCGATTCAGCGTTTTCGTCAAGTTCGGCGATAAAGTTTTCAAGGCTTATGTCCGCGCGGCTTCCTTCGTCTTCTACATGAAGCGCAATGCCGCGATTGTCGGGCGCAAGACCGTCAAGTTCAAAAGTACCGGTGCGTTCCAGCCGGATTTTATGATTTACCGCGAGAGTTACAATTTCTTTTGCGCGCGGACCCGCTTTTGCAACAAGCAATGGGCCGCATGGACGCCCCGTCTTTATGCGTTCTTCTATTGCATGAAAACCTGTTAAATACATCATGTTTTAAAACCCTTAAATTTTTTAACGTAGGCGCAGGGACGATAAGTCATTTTTGCCTGACGCATTCCTTCGTTTCCAAGATCCTGCTCGCGGTTAATGTATGTAAAAAAGTTGGGAAGAGAAGAAGCGAACGCCTGATTCACATACTGATAAATGCCCCTGTACTCTCCGTCGATGGCTTTTTCAAAATGAGTTACAAACATTCTTCCCCTTGCTAGACTTTCTCCCATGCAGAAGGCGGCAGGTTTTCCGTCAACATAAAAAATTGAACCGCGAAGAGCCAGAGTGTCAAACAAATCAAGCGCTTCTTTTGTCGATTTGTAATCGCCGTCGTTTCCGTTTCTTCCAATCGCATCAAGCCGCCAGCGCTCCAATACTTCAATTGCCTGCGGAATCAATGCGCTTGTAAGCTGTTTTTGCTCGTGATTGGGATATGCGCTTATAAAATTATTAACGTGGTTTTTCTTTTTGTGAAACTTTTTCCCGGCAAGCTCTGCAAGCTCTTTTCTGTAATACAAATAATCAAAGTTATCCCTGTCTTCTTCGATTGAAATACCGCGTTTTTCCAAATCTTCCTTAACGGGAGACAAAACAGTTTCCGAGATGTTTTTCCAATAATCGTGAGTTTTTAAAAGCGAATCCAGAATGTCGGGCGGCGGAGCTGCGCACGGCGTCATAAAAAATGTTTTTTTTACGCTGCCTGTTTCGTTTGCAAGAGTCTGTTCGCCCGAAATTATAAAGCCGCCTTCTTCTCCATTGCGCGTAATGCGGTAATTGTATTTGTTTCTAAAAAGGTAAAGCCCGGAAAACGTAAACTCCGAGACACCGTCAAACGTTAGAGAAAGACGCGGATGCAAATCTTCTTTAAGCCCGGTGTCCAAAGGGATAAAATCCGGGTAACATGGCGTTATCATTGATGCGTTTCGGCTTTTTCTTTCTCCGCTTTTTTCTTTCTGACAAATTTACTGGAGCCTACCAATATGGACACAGGTTCCATAATAGGAATATTTTCGCAGACAATTTTAATGATTACTGTCATGGGAACGGCAAGAACCATTCCGGCGAAACCCCAAATGTATCCCCAGATGGAAAGCGAAACAAGTATTATAAGCGGAGAGATGCCGACATGATCGCCGACAATTTTTGGGTCAAAAATATTGCAAAGCAAATTCACGCCAAGGATTATCACAAGCACAATGATAAAAGGTCCCGGCTCCGGCCAGAATTGAATCAATGCAAATAGCGAGATGACAACGCCCGCGATAATGCTTCCGAGTGTCGGAATAAAGTTCAATAAAAATTGGACAACGCCCCAGACAATTGCAAACTCCAGCCCTACAAGAGAAAAGCCAACCGCAAAAATTATGCCGTTGGCAAGCGAAATCAGGAATTTTGCCGTTAGATAGCGGGTAACCTGAGCCATTATGTCCAAGCCTATGCGGCTGATTTTTTCTGTGCGGTTCTCAAACGCGACTATCAGTTTTTCCTTAAAAAAGCTTGCTTCTACCAACAAAAACACAACGAATAAAATTATCAATGTGGCGCTGGAGGCGAATCTTAGGGAAAAATTCGAAATCATTAATGTTGCGTCGCGGACAATGTTGCGTATTGCCTCCTGATCCCATAAATTCTGCCAAAGAGAAACAGCTTGATCGTTGGGGAGATTGAACAAATCGGCAACCCAATCGTACAATAAATAGATACGGTCTTCATATTGAGGGTATAAATCTATAATCATTTTACCGGATGTAAAAAGCACAACGCCGAATAAAAAAATACCGATAACGATTATCAAAACAATCAATAAAATTGATACAAAACGCGGGAAATGAAGTTTGTCAAACACAATAATAAGCGGATAAGTGACAAATGCAAGAAATGCCGCGATAACAAACGGTAAAATTACAGTGGAGGCGATTTTTAAGATGGCTCCTCCAACGATAATACAAACAAAAACCAATATAAAGAAGGTTGCGCGGCCGGAATTAAACGAGCCTGGTAGTTTATTCATACCTAAGTATGGCATATATGACATTTTTGGGCAAGAAAGTACTTGACCCGGTAGTGAAATATTACTATGTTAAATTCAACTGATACACGTTTAGGCCTCAATGTTGAATAACTGGCGTATATCAGGACTCCCCGGGTTTCCTCACCTCCTTTTCCCGGGGGGTTTTTTTATGTTCTTTGCAAAAAAAAGCGCCTCAGGGGTGATCCTGTGCGCTTTTCATCGATTTTTTGGAAATTTTTCAGATTAAATCTGCAATCTTACTCCAAAAGTTACGCCCAAACTCGATAAATTGAAAGTTTCAGTGAAAATTGTGTCCATCAAGTTGTACATTACGGTCAAATCGAATTTTACAAACGGCAAATTGACGGCAAGACCGCCAAAAAGCCTGAAATTAAAGCCTTCTGAATCGAACATTTGTTCAAAACCTCTATCTGTAAGACCGCTTATGCCATAACCGGACAATGCGTTCGTTACATCACTAATAGGCAGTGGTTGACCATTGTGGGTGGCGGTTATATCCGAGGTTAAACCGTAGCCGGCTTTTGACCATGCATAACCGATGCCAATGCCGGCATAAGGGGTTACAACAACGATCGGGAATGAAATTTGGGCTTTAAATTCCAGCATATTTGTTTCCCATTTTAGGCCCAGCTCGGGCGCAGTTGCGGCAAGAGCATAATCTCCGAAAGCCAATTCTATGCCATTTCCCAGGTTTTGGGAAATTCCGCCTTCCAGACGGTTATAACCTACTCCAACAGAAATTTTCATTAATTTTAAATCCACAACCTGATAGCGAAAGTCCGCGCCCAGAAGAAGATAATTCATGCCAAAACCTGTCAGGTCTGTCAACAAATCAACTTTAGGCAAATATCCCGCTTTTACGCCGATGTCAAACGGCAGGAAAAAACCGCCGATTCTGGCTTCTGCCGCATAAGCCAGCATTGGGAAACCAAGCGATATTTCGGCAGGCAAATTGATACTGACATCTGTCAGAGTGCTGATTGTATCCACCAATTCGTTGATTGAAGCGACGGGAATAGATGTAGCCCCGACCGTCAAACCTACGCCAAAGTGCGGCGGCAGCGAAGGAAAGAATTTTCCTATATGCGCATCCGACCAGTTAAGACCGATAGTTGAATTGAAAGGCAGCGAGTTTACCATCGCTTGCGAGAAACTGCCTACCGCATCTGTTATGTTGTCAAACTGCGAAAAGGCATTACCTGCACCAAGTGTGAAAATAACCGCAAAAATGCATATTATTCTATTAAATTTCTTCATGTCATCCTCCTGAAAATAAAAAGGCATCCCATCATATATATAATAACGCCTAAATTCAAAAAAATCCAGTAGGTTAAAATTACGATTGGCAATTTCTATTGACTAAATTGAATTACAATGACATAATGTAAAATACTGTCAATTCGGAGTTTTTATGGACAAAACATTGCCACTAATGTTGAAGGCCCGTGCAAAAGACATGCCGGACATCAATATACAGTATTATAAGGATAAAGAGGGGAAATACTGTCCTGTTACCTACCATCAATTTTATGACGATGTGCTTTATGTCGGAGCGGGTCTTCTTGAACTTGGCGTAAAGCGCGGTGACAGGGTTGCTTTGTTTGCGGACAATCGTCAGGAATGGATGGTAACGGATTTTGGCATTCTTTCCATAGGCGCGGTTGATGTTCCGCGCGGCTGCGACATAACGAATCAGGAACTTACCTATATATTAAATTTTACAGGCTGCGAATTTGTCTTTATGGAGAACCAAAAGCAGGTAGAAAAATTACTCAATTGCAGAGCCGATGTTTCGATTGTAAAAACCGTAATCACATTTGACCCTGTTGATGCCGCAACAGAAAAAAACTGTCTGGATTCCGGAATCAAAGTGGTGTATTTTGCAAGTCTTCTTGCAAAGGGGCAAAAGCGCGAAAATCTTCATGCCGCAAGCAGTGTAGAAGAAGAAATGGACAAAGGCGACGGCGAAGATTTGGCGACCATTATTTTTACATCCGGCACAACGGGCGAGCCCAAGGGCGTAATGCTCTGCCATAGAAATTTTTTATGCCAGCTTGATCATTTTAAATTGATCTTTGAATTGAAACCCGGCGATATCTGGCTTTCGATGCTGCCTGTTTGGCATGTATACGAAAGGCTGATGGAATATACAATTTTTTACTACAACACATCGATAGCATATTCAAAACCAATCGGTCCGATATTGATGGAAGACTTAAAAGCCATTCGTCCTCATTGGATGGTTAGCGTTCCGCGCATTTGGGAAGCGATCATGGACGGCATCAACCGCAAAGTAAAGGCAAAAGGCGCCTTTGCAAAAAAGGTGTACGATTTGGCTGTATCCGCTTCCATGATGTTTACGCATTTTAAGGATTTAACCTTCTGCCTTTTGCCGAATTTTTACGGACGTATCCGTTTTATAGATTCGATTATCGGTTTTCTTCCGTGGCTTTTGCTTCTTCCTGCGCGCGGTCTAGGTCAGGTAATTGTTTTTAACAGGATAGCGCGCGTTTTTGGCGGACGTTTCAAGGCGGGCATATCGGGCGGCGGTTCATTGCCTGCCAAGGCGGATTTGTTTTTTAATTCGATTGGAATAAGACTGCAGGAAGCTTACGGATTAACAGAAACCGCGCCATTGGTTACTGTGCGTCAATATAAAAAATCGCGCCGCGGAACAATCGGCCAGCTTTTGACAAACACAGAAGCAAAAATTGCAGACAAGAACGGCAAAGCGCTGCCGCCCGGCCGCAACGGCATAATTCATGTAAGGGGCAGGCAGGTAATGATGGGCTATTACAAAAAGCCCGACGTTACGGCGGCGTTCCTTGACAGCGAAGGCTGGTTTAACACAGGCGACATCGGCATGATGACACATAACAACGAGCTTCGCATTACAGGCAGGGCAAAGGACACAATCGTTCTGCGCGGCGGTGAAAACGTCGAGCCTGTTCCGATTGAGTGCAAGTTAAGGGAAAGTCCGTACATTCAAATGTGCATGGTCGCAGGACAAGACCAGAAATTTCTTGCAGTGCTTGTCATTCCATGGCAGCAGGCAATTATGGATTACGCCGAAGAAATCTCCATTCCTATTGTCGATTACGAATTGTTGCTTCAGCAGCCGGAAATTATCGAATTGATTTCGCGCGAAATCTCCGAGCGCATAAGCCAGAAAAACGGTTTTAAAGCCTACGAGCGCATAAACAAGTTTGTCATAAACGCAAGACCTTTCGAAACCGGCAAAGAACTTTCGGGCAAGGGCGAACTTATCCGCGCCAAGATTATGGACAATTACGGAAAAATGATTAACAAGCTGTTTAAATAGACCGCGAATTATTTCTTTAACAGCATTCCGCCTGCGAAGACTGTAAGCGGCGCTACCAGTATCAAGCCGAAACTGCCGACAAGAGTATGCACAATTTCCGATGAAACCCAGATCATGTTGATTATGTTTTCCAGTGGAACTCCCTGCGCGATAAAAACCATTATCATCGCCGTGTATTCGGCGGAATACGCAAGAAGCAGCGTTGTAGTCATTGTGCCTGATGCCTGACGCGCAACCGTATAACCTGAACGCATCAATGCAAATCTTGAAATCTCGGGCTGTTGTTTTTTTATTTCGTCCATTGCGGCTGCCACATCCATTGAAAGATCTGTCATGGCTCCCGAAGCCGCAATAAAAACGCCCGCGATAAAAAGGTGCGCAAGATTCAAATGTCCAAAACCTGTAAAAAGCAGATTTTCCGTAAAAGGACGCACTGCGCCATGAATCTTAAACCATGAAGTAAACACAAATGCAAGTATTGACGTAACTAGAATTCCACCCGAAGCGCCAAGGAAGGCAGTAAGAGCGCGGCGGGAAAGTCCGCCAACCAGAAACAATGTTAAGGACGTAATCAGTAAAGCTATTAATATGGAAGCAAAGATTGGATTCCAGCCGTGCAGTATCATCGGATAAAGTATGCGAACAAGCGCCATAATTGTAAAAGTAAAAGAGATAAGGGTTTTTATTCCCATCCATCCCATAATAAGTATCATGGCGGCTATAAAACAGACGGCAAGAAAAATAGTTTTATGGGTACGGTAATGATCGATCATCTGGACATGGGCGATTTTTTCATCATCGGTAAGTCTTAATACAGCAAACGCAATGTCGCCTTCCATGTATATTTTATCCAATTCCATTTTGCCGATTAAATTATTGGAAGTAGAATGTATTTGCCCTTTAAAACGTTTGTTTAAAACTTCGACATCAAGCTGCTGATCGCCCTGCCTTACAGGACCTATTATTTTTAACATTTCGTTATTTACATTTTTAACGCGCACTCTTGATCTTATCGAGTTTGAATAGGCCGCGCTTCCTTCAAATCCGGTAGGAATAAACATTATGATAATTGTAAAAATCCCAGCAACAATTATAAAAATAATGTCCCTCCTGGACTCTTTATAAAAGCCCAGGAAAGACAAAGCGTCATGCTTTAACATGAATTAATTGACCTTTATGTTCATTGCGCTTGCAAGTTTAAAGAAAATATCGGTGTTGTCATAATAGCCGCCGAATATCTCCTGATGTATTCCGCTTGCAAAAGTCGGAACTGGAACTCCTGTGTGCGCAAAACTTGTCCAGCCGATCCCTGCTGTCTGATTCATTATCTGGGTTAATTTTATTGTGAGAGGTTCATATCCTCCATATAATAAATATTTATCCTCCGCAAAAGAGCGCACTTGCTGATTCCCCATTGAACGCTGAAAAGCGAATTCAACTTCCTGCTTTTGAACAGCGGTCAAAGAATTAAAGTCAATGCCAAAAGATTCTCTTATTGCGGGAAGAAGGTCATCAAGCCTTGCGTTGGATTGATTCACTCTTGCCTTGTAAGGTTTTAACACTTCTTCGTCAAACGCAACATACGATTTTGTCTGCAACGCGATTCTGTCAAAGAATGTGTCGTATTGAGTTCCCGCAAAACCAATTGTCATGCCGCCTGTTTCATGATCGCCTGTTATAACGATGAGCGTTTCTCTTGGATGACGGTTCGCAAAATCAAGAGCTACTGCGATTGCCGCGTCCAACGCAAGCACATCATTTATGTTTGCGCCTGCATCGTTTGCATGACCTGCCCAGTCAATCTTCCCGGCTTCTACCATCATAAAAAAACCTTTGGGATTATCAAGAAGTTCAATTCCTTTTCTTGTAAGGTCTGCAAGAGAAAGGTCCCCGCTTTTGCGATCGATATCATAGGGCATTGCTTCCGAATCCTGCAATACTTCGTTTACCTTGATTACTTTTCCAACGCCGGGTTGCAGAGCGTTAAAACCTGCCCTTGTATCAACATAAGTAAAACCGTTTGAAACCGCAATTTCGATCGCGTCCTGTTTATCGCCGTTCTTTCCTCTGCGCTGAGCTAAAGCGCCGCCTGCTATATAATCGATATTACTGTTGGCAAGCTGAACGCCCAAATCGTAAAGATCGCCCCGTGAAGGAACCGAGCCGTAAAATGATGCGGGGGTTGCATGGTTTAACGTAACGGTTGTAACCAAGCCGACTTTCCTTCCCGATTCCGACGCATACTGAGCAAGATTCTTAAAATTTTGCGTTCTGCCCGGATCCATGTTGATAACGCCGCTGAGTGTTTTTTTACCCGATGCAATCGCGGTCCCTGCGGAGGCGGAGTCGGTGATAAAAGTTCCGGCATCATGAGTAGTTGTAAGTCCTGATACCGGAAACTGCGTGAATCTAAGGCGCGTTACCTCGATATCGCTTGACTGGCGCGCTGTTGAATACACTTCGGCGGCGTTAATTTGAGCCATCGACATGCCGTCTCCTATGAACAGAAACACATATTTTGCCTTTCCGTTAACGGCAAGCGATTGACCGCCCGCTGCTTCCGGCTTGTTGCATGCTGTTACAAACAGCAAACCAAATGACAATAAAACAAACATAAATGCAATTTTCTTTTTCATTTAATTCTCCTTTTTGGATTTATCTGAATTCATAAACAGATATAGTTCCTGAAATTTCGTTTGCGACAAATATTAACGGACGTCTGGTTGGACTTGCAGCCGCTTCAACAGCGTAAAGTCCTTCAGGACCAAGATCGCCCATATTTCCAAGTTCAGAGCCTGAAAAATTTCGGGTATTAATGTAATCGGTAAAATTTACAGAAGCGGGATTAGAAATGTCGTATAACATTATTCCGCCGATACGTTCAAGACCGATGATGGCGTATGTACTTCTGCCAATTTGCAATGTTGTAACATATTCAGGTTCGGGTCCTTTTCTGCCGCTTCTGCTGTCCAAATCGTTATTTGTATGCGAAGCGTTAAAATTATTCGGGAAATATCCGGCAGTACGCGTTTCAAACTCGTTACCGCTGTCGTATATTAAATTTGCCGTTCCGTCGTTCAAATTCCAAATCGAAAAAGAACGGGCTCCGAATAAATATCTTTCACCGTCAGCCAGTCCTTCTTTTAAGGAATTGTTTATTGTATCAAACCTGCTGCCGTCGATATTGAATTGAAGAATGTCATTGTATGCATTGCTTCCCGAACCCCATTCCCTTGCATCGCCTTCATTTGCAGAAAGAACATAGGTAGTTCCTCTTAATGTTACAACTGCAATTCCGTCAGGCTGATAAGCGCCGTATAGATTCTGCGTGCGCAATTCAATCTTTCCGTCTCTTAAAACATCCAGACTGTTTTGCGGCAAGTTATGGTTTTTAAAACCTAGACCCATTACAGATGTAAATGTTCCGCTTGCAATATCCAATACCGCAATTGCATTTGCTTCTTGCAACGCGACATAAGCTGTACGGCTGTTTTCGCTTATTGCGATATACTCAGGTTCAAAGTCAAGAGACGGCTGCGCTCCCCTGTTTAGAATGCCTCCGCTGTTTAGGAATGCGGTTCTTGCATGCGCGTTGTTAAAGGCTTCAAAGCCGACTGTACGCGCTTCGTGAGTGCCGACATTTATTATCGTAACCGTTCCTGGCGAATCGATTCTTCCCGCTCCGTATCCTTCTCTTGGTTCACCTTCGTCCGCAGTTAAAATGTATTGTTCGTCAGGTGTAAAACAAATCATGTCCGGTTGAACACCTGCCCGATAATGACGCACATATTCGCCCTCATAATTTAATATGACGACATAACCCTGTTCACTGTAACTGTTGTGATGAACGGAAAGCGCGATAATTCTATTTCTTGTGCTGACAGCTACGCTTGTCAGATCGCCGTAATTAAAACCATTTGCCGTTCCCATCGCGCTTACATCGATGCGTTTGTACAAAGGCATTTCTGTGAATCTGCCTGAACGCAGACCGCTTGCGTCTACGATATCAAGACTGCCAATAGCGCCGTTCACAAGATATATCTGTTTGCTGTCATTGTTATACACAACAATTTCCGCAACGCCGCCGCTTTCGCTTACACTGCCTGTAGAATAACTTCCTATATAAGTAAGTTTTCCGTTAACACTCCGCTGAAGAACCTGATTGGCGGATTGTGTTGACTGGCAAGATAATAAAATCAATGCGACAATTGCCAAATAAAAATGTTTCATTCATTACCCCTCAGTAGTTTTAGAAATTCCATCTAAAATCGAGATAGAACACGTTTGTAATTCTTTCGCCGGTGTTACCCCAAAAAGTCTGATTTGACGTCGCCGAATCAATATAAGTTACATTGCCGATTTCAAAATGTGTTCTTCCGTCAAGATTTATTCTGACAGAAGGCCTGATGCTTAATACAGAATGTTCTGCGGCATTTGAAAGAGGAGCATAACCTCTGCGGTGATATCGCGGGTTTGCCGAAGCTGCCGCAGCTGTAGCGCGATCGCTTGTGCCGTTTAAAAAATATACCAAATCCATACGGGGAACAACGTTACCAAAAGCATAACTGCCCCAAAGATTAAAAAGCATACTCATGTTATTGCCGTTTTGATATATAAATTGTACCGCGTTGATTCCAATATTCAACTCGTCATTGAATTTATACGCAAAAGTTTCGGAAATGAACATTAAACCCCTGTTTTCAAAGTCCTGAAGATTGTCTGCCGCTGCCGCTACAACCGCGGTAAGATTCGGCACTGCAAATATGCGCAAATCCCCAACGACCATGCTGGAACCTTTGTTGTCATCTATCGTCGACCCAACGGTAGCTGTTGTTCCTGTGGCATTTGCTCCTCCAGCCGTGCTTTCTGTGCGAAAAGATGCGCCGATATAGAAAGCGTCTTTCAATGTATAGGAAGCGCTTATGGTATATTTTGCGTTTTCCAGATCAACTCTGGTATCGATGTTGCGTGCAAGCACATTGTTTGCGCCGCCGCCCAACTGCGCAATCGTATAGGCGCCAAAACCAAAATTAAGTCCGGTAATGGGATTTATTTTTAATAATACGCCAAGACCTTCGCCTGCGTCATCATTAAACCACCAATCCGCTGTCTGCCATGAACTGTCGTCTACGATACCTGCGCTAAAACCCAACTTGTTCTCAAAGAAATTCGCAAAGCCGTAGGCAAAGGGTATGGAAAAATACATATTAAAACCGCTGACATTGTGCGAGTGATCCGACGGAGCGGCTCCGGAAGCGGCTGTTCCCGAAAGAGCGGTTGTCCGCTGTGACTGAAGCCTGAATCTTGCACCTGCGCTTCTTTCTTCATTCTGGTAAGAACCGTTTAAACGGAACCTGTAACCATTGCTGTCTGAATCAACGCCAAACGCTTTTAAGAAAATTTCATCTTCTCCAATCATTACCATTCCAAGTCCGCTGTTAAAATATCCACCAAGAGTGAGATTCTGCGCAAAAGCAGCCGTTGCTGTAAAAGCCGTTATTAACGCAATTACTAAAATCCTTTTCATAAAAATCCTCCAAAAAAATTGATGCTTTCAGTATCCAAGGTATAAAAAAATTGAAAAGTACGTTAACTGATTACTAATTTTTTTTAATGGATATTTAACAAATTGAACGCTTTGCTAACGCTTGACCATGATGTGTTTTACGTTATACCATGGAATTGTTCTGCGTCAGGAACCGTGCGAGCAAGCGCCGCCCAACCCCGCCAGGTCCGGAAGGAAGCAACGGTAAGCGGATTCTTGCTGCGCCGCGGCCCTCCTGCCGCAGAGCACTTTTTTTGTTTGAAATGTATGCTTAAAAGTTATTTACAAAGACACGGGGAAAAAGTTCTGTGAACGCACTCGACAGATTGGTGACATTGTTTTCAAAACTTCCCGGGATTGGAAAAAAAAGCGCCGGTCGAATTGTGTATCATATTCTTGATTCTAGCCCGGTTCTTGCGCATACGCTTGCCAAGGAACTTACTACCCTTCATCAATTGATTCGCAGGTGCGGTACATGCGGCGGTTTTACAGAAGCCGACCCTTGCAGCGTTTGCGCAGATTCAAATCGTGACAAATCGATAATCTGCGTTATAGAGAACGCGCAGGATATGCGCATAATAGAAGAAGGACGCGAGTTCACAGGCGTGTATCATGTTCTTGGCGGATTAATCGCTCCGCTGGATGGCGTAAGCCCCGCAAATCTTTCTATAGACAAATTATTAAGCCGTCTTGACGGAGTAGATGAAATAATCCTTGCATTAAATCCTACAGTCGAAGGCGACACAACCGCATTGTACTTGCAAAAAATCCTAAAAAGTTATCCAATCGAAATTTCGCGTCTTGCATCAGGCATGCCTGTCGGCGGAAATATAGAATACATTGATAAACTCACCTTATCGCGCAGCTTTAAGGGCCGAACAAAAATTTAAATCCTTTTTTTTAATTCGTGATAATCCGTGTTAATATTTACAAAGTACCGGGGAAACCCATGGCTCCTGCCTGACCTGCGATTGCTTCTTTTACTTTGGTCATGCCGTCTGTAATTGCTGCCATGACCAAATCTTGCAGCATTTCTGCGTCATCCATTGCCTGAGGAGCGATTCGTACCGCAAGCACTTCCAGTTTTCCGTTAAAATCCACTTCTACAAGACCGGCTGCCGCCGCGCCCGTTGCGGTAATATATCCGAGCTTTTCCTGAAAGCCGTTCATCTGCTCCTGGATTTTTTGCGCGTTTTTTAATATGTCAAACGGATTAATATTCATATACACTCCATAATTTACGGAACAACTGTTCCCGGTATAATTGACAATACTTTTTCTACCTGCGGCGGATTTTGCGAAGGTTCATTTCCGTGGACAGCCCTGTCCCACATCGGCACATCTTCTTCATCGTTGCCGCCGCCGTTGTTCTTTGCAGCTAACATGCGGCGAAATTCATCGGTTAACGATCTTTCGCCGGGTGAACCTGACTGCGGCGCAGGTGGTACGGATTGCGGCGCAGGTGGTACGGATTGCGGCTGTGAAGACGGCTGAGACTGCGATTGTTGCAGCGACATGTTGCCGCGCGAATCATTGCCAGATGCGCCCAAAACGCTTCGCGCAGAATCTACCGCTTCTTTTAATTCTGCGGGCGACACCCATTTGGTTATCCATGTAAGTTTGGATACGGCAGTTTCCAATTCAAAGCGCGGCGACACTGAATAGCGTATGTCGCGGTAACAGTCGAGTAAAATGTCCAAAGCCTGTTCCAATCTGATCGAATCTAGCGCATCGATCGTTTTTGCGGAAAACAAAGAAGAGCGGTAGCCCAAAAGCGATTCTCTTGTGATGCCGTTTTTTATTAAAAGCAGACTGCGATAGTAACCGGTAAGATCGATAATGAACTGTTCAATCGCAACGCCGCTTCCAAGTATTTCATCGGTGAGCGCGAAGGCGCACGGCGCGTCATTTGCGGCGCAGCTTTCCGCCAATGCGTTTAATTTATCAAGACCGATGATGCCGAGTTTTTCGCGTATCAAGCTGCTTTGAATATTTCCTGCGGAAAAAGACACGACCTGATCAAACAGGGTAAAGGCATCGCGCATGCTTCCCGTCGATTCTCTTGCAATCCAAAAAAGAGCGTCATCTTCCGCCTTGATATTGTTCTCATCGCAGATTTTTTTTAGTATTTCCTGAATCGTCTCGGTTGGTATCAATCTGAAATTAAACTGCTGACACCTGCTCTTAATTGTTGCAGGGACTTTATGAAGCTCTGTTGTTGCAAAAATAAAAACGATGTAAGGCGGCGGCTCTTCGATGGTTTTTAAAAGCGCGTTAAATGCGCTAGTGGAGAGCATATGCACTTCATCAATTATATAAACTTTGTAGCGTCCTGCCTGCGGAGGAAACAAAACCTCGTCTTTAATCTGACGCACATCGTTTACGGAGTTATTGGAAGCGCCGTCAATTTCAAGCACGTCCATGCTTGAGCCTCGGCTTATCGCGCGGCAATTATCGCAGACTCCGCACGGCTCTCCAAGGGAAGAACCCGGTTCGCCTCCGCTGTTGTTGGCGGAACAATTCAAAGACCGCGCCAAAATCCTTGCCGCGCTTGTTTTTCCGCATCCTCTTGGTCCCGAAAAAAGATAGGCATGGGCAATTTGCGCATTGTGCAGCGAATTTTTAATGGTAGAAACGACAAATTCCTGCCCTGCCAATTCGTCAAATGTCTTGGGTCTGTATTTTGATGCGGTCACTTCGTATCGATCTGCCATGAGGGTAGTATATAGAGAAATTTAACCACTGTCCACGGATTAACACGGATTAGCACGAATTATTTTTATTTCACTATTCTTTTATGTTCTATACTGGGTTTTCCGAAATTAATGATAATTCCAAGTTTTAATTTTGTTGCTGTTAGATAATTTATTAATTGACTTTGATGCTCGTTTGTAATTGCGTTTAAAGCTTTCAGTTCAACTATTATATTATCATAACATATAAAATCTGTAATATAAGTTTTTTCCAATGGTTCGTTTTTATAGAAAATTTTTAATGGGAATTCGCGTTTGTATGGAATAAGACTTAATTGAAATTCTTTTTCCAATGCTTCTTGATAGACAGCTTCTAAAAACCCATGTCCCAATTCCTTATGTACTGCAATGGCTGCGCCAATTATTGAATAAGATTCCTTTTCGTACAACAACACCTGAAACTCCTCTTCGTGTTAATCCGTGAAAATCCGTGGACGTTTTTTTCTTCCTCTTTGTGTTAATCCGTGTTCACTGTGTACCAAATCCGCGGTTTACAATGTGGATTTTTCTTTTTTGGCGAGAAGTTCCAGTTCGTGTACGGATTCGCGGAGTTTGTCCGTTTTTTCAAGGATGCCGGCGTAATCGGTTTTTACCGTTTCAGTCTGACCTTTAAGCTGATCAAGCGCGTTAATGATTCCGCTGCTTTCCTGCGAAAGCTCGTTAAACGTGTTTATCAGGTTTTTCATGGTCTGGGCAAAGTCGTTGATTTCTTCGGACATTTCGATGATTCGCGCGTCTGTGTCGCCTGAACGTTTTGACGTAATTGTTATGCCGTCTATGATGCTTTTTAGCGTAATGGAAATGTTGCGGGAGTTTTCTCTTGTGCTTTCCGAAAGTCTGCGGATTTCGTCGGCGACTACGGCAAAGCCTCTGCCGGCTTCGCCTGCGTGGGCAGCTTCAATCGCGGCGTTCATGGAGAGCAGGTTGGTGTTAGCTGCAATCGCAGTGATGATTTTAATGGCGGAGCCGATGCCGTCAACCGATTGGGAAATACCCTGTACCGATTGAATGGTTTCGCGCATGGAGTCCTGGCTTTTGGAGGCATTTTCCATCAGCTCTTTTATGTCGCTTTGTTTGTTGCGCGAAATTTCGGAAGTGTTGTGAAATGCTTCGAGCATTTTTTCGGTTTTTTCTGCGGATGTATTAACAGCTTCTGTCTGCGCTCCGATTGTATCGTTCAGTTCATGTATCGTTTCTGAAATGCCGTCAACCAATTCGGAAATTTCCAAAATGTTCTTTCTAAGGAGACGAACAAGCTCTTCGGTTTTCATTTCGTCTTTAAGCCGCGCCAAAATGAAATGCATGCAGTGTTCCGGTTTGTTAAGTCCGTTAAAGATAGCCACTGCCATTGCCTTGCATGTTCCGTAACCGCAGGCTGTGCAATTGTACAAATCTTCCTTTCCGTATTTGCGAAGACTCTTGTATGTTTCGGTCAATTCTTCTTCGTTTGGTTCTTTTACATTATTGTTTCCGGAAAGATCACGGTAAGTGCGGGTATAAAGATGTTTCTTCATATACTTATGAAGCAAGTGGTGATATTTTTTATACGCTTTTTCCGGATTCTTGCCGGGCTTTAGTTTTTCTTCGTTTTTTGCAACAAGTCTGCGAATGGGATTCTCAAGATGCGCAAGGGCCTTGTGGCTATTGCCTGTGCCGGGTCCGCCGTTACATCCTTTTTCGCAGTTCAAGCAGTCAATCAACGGCGCGATTTTTGTATCGGTTTTTAAAAGTTCTGATGTAATATCCAAATAATGATAAACAGAATGAACACCTTCGATCTTGCGCGATTTTCGGGTTATACCGGGTACAAAACGTTCAACAGTATCCAATAAACCGCCGGGAGAAGAAAATCCCGCCGCGCGTTCGGCTTTAGGTCCTTCGTAATCGGATTTATGAAATTTCCCAAGATCGATTTTGTTGTCATCAAAATATTTTTTTAATATTGCGAAGGTGACATTATAATCACCGTGTTTTGTCTCATCAAACTCGCGCCGTTTGGCTGCGCATGGAGAAAGAACCATCACTTTGTGATCGTTGTATTCGGGAAAAAATTCGCGTATCATTTTTATAGTGTGAAGCATGGGACTGTCCGCAGGCGCAAGATATTGAATCAGGTCGGGGCGGTAAATCTCGATATAATTTACGATTGCAGGACAAGGCTGAGCGATTACCGTGCGGGGTTTATGATGTTTCATGTGATCAAGGTAGGAAACGACAGTTAATTCTGCGCCGAAGCTGACGTCAAAAATCGCCTTAACGCCGAGCGTTTTTAGCCAGCCGTTTAAATGAAGGTAATGATCGCCGAAAAATGAAACGACAGCGGGAGCGGCAATCGCAATAAGTTTCGTTCCTGCTTTTACCGCGTCAAAAAATTTGGGAGTGTCATCAACAAGAGAGCGGGCATAATGACCCTTTTGAGTACAGACGTTGATACAGTTTCCGCAGCCGATACAAAGGTCATGATTTATCGTTAGCTTTTCTCCGGAGCCGTCCATGCAAAATTTTACCGGGCATTCTGCAATGCAGGCATAACAGTTAATGCATTTTTCATGTTCAATTTTTACGACAGGAGTAAGCGAAATTTTTTCCATATTTTTCCCCTTTGCAAGACAATCTCGCAATATGTGTCAACAGTGTATACCATTTGGAAAAAAAACGCAATTATTACGATTAAATTAATGAAAACTTCCCCATGAATTTCCTGTCTCTACGCTTACCCTGAGCGGAACAGTCAGCGTTACCGCTTTTTCCATTTCGCTTTTTACCATTGCCGCGGTTTTTTCGCACTCTTCTTTTGGACATTCAAGGATTAGTTCGTCGTGAACTTGTAATAAAAGACAGAATTTTTTTTCTTCTTTTAAGATTTTTTTGTCAATATTAAGCATGGCGGTTTTTACGATGTCAGCCGCAGAGCCTTGAATCGGTGTATTCACGGTGATTCTTTCCGCCGCCGCTTTTTCTGTCTTGTTGTTAGAATTGATCGTGGGGATATACCGCCGTCTGCCGGAAATCGTTGTTATGTAGCCTTGTTTCTCTGTTTTTTTGATTGTTTCTTCTATAAATTGACGCACGCCCGAGTAAGTATTAAAGTAAGCGTCGATAAATTTCTGCGCATCGGTGCGGCTGATATTAAGCTCGTTTGCAAGGCGGAATGCGCTCATGCCGTAGATTACGCCGAAATTGATCGTTTTTGCCATTCGCCGCTGTTCGGGTTTTACCTCGTTTTCGCCGACGCCAAAAATCAGCGCGGCGGTTCTTGTGTGAATATCGACATTGTCGTTAAAAGCGGAAATAAGATTTTTATCCTGAGATAAATGAGCAAGCACCACAAGCTCGATCTGGCTGTAGTCGGCGGAAATCAAAAGATGCCCTTTCTTTGCAACAAACGCTTCGCGGATACGCCTTCCTTCTTCCGCGCGGATTGGGATGTTTTGCAGATTCGGTTCGCGGCTTGAAAGGCGGCCTGTCGCAGTTCCCGTCTGCACAAAATTTGTGTGTATCCTTCCTTCGCTGTCAGCCATGTCAGCTAACGTATCGACATAAGTTGATTTTAACTTTGCAAGAGTGCGGTTGCGAAGGATAAGCGCAGGCACGGGGTCTTCGCGAGCAAGTTCTTCAAGAGCCGCCGCGTCTGTGGAAAAGCCGGTTTTTGTTTTCTTGCCCGGATTTAATTTCCTTTCCACGAATAATACTTCCTGAAGCTGTTTGGTGCTTGATAAATTAAATTCGTGCCCGACAAGTTTCCAGGTTTCCGCCTGGATTTGTTCAAGCTCGTTTGCAAGTTCCTTTCCGTAATCGATCAGCGCTTGCGGTTCAATTTTAATTCCTTCGCCTTCCATCTCGGCAAGTATCGGCAGAAGCGGCATTTCAAGATTTTCGAACAAATTGACAGCGTCAATTTTTACAAGCGCAGGCTCCAAAAACTTTTTTAACCTGAAGCAAAAATCGGCGTCTTCGCCCGAGTAGCGCGTCGCCGTCTCCAGAGAAACAGAATCGAACGCCGCGCCCTTCGCTACAATGTCCATATATTTTATCGGCGAACAATCGAAAGTATACGAAACCAACGAATCAAGCGAATAGTTGTTGCGCTCGGGGTCTGTAATCCATGCCGCGATCATTGTGTCCCAGATTTTACACCGCCAGCGTTCGATGCCCCATCCCCTGCTTACCTTGTAATCGAACTTTGCGTTGTGCGCGGCAATTGTCATTTCGCTGTCCGCAAAAATCGGAACCAAAAGGGCGCGTACTTTTTCCGGATCTAAAAATTCCGAAGGAGAGCTTGAGTTTTCTGCAGTTACGCCGTGAGGCGCAACAGGCACATAGTACGCTTCCTTTGGTTTTATCGCCATCGAAATCCCGATTGGACGCGAGTTCCATGCATCAAGAGAATCGGTTTCAAAATCCAGCGATAAAAGTTTTTGTTTTTTTGCTTCCTCTAAAATTTGCTTTAATTCGTCAAGGTCAAGAATTGTTTTATAAACGCCGTCACCAAGAAGCGAAGAATCAGCCTGCCCAGCACCTAACATTATCGGTATTGAATTATTATTATCCTTTATTATTAATGCTGTATTTATTTCAGTTTTAGGAAGATCTTTTGTTAGGTGCTGGGCGCTTTGGCGAATACCTTCGCGCATTAGTATGCCCGCTCCCGCGCTGCGGTTTAAATTTTCCGTGGAAAGATCGTTGTCAATCGAAGAAACAGGTATTTCAACATCGTAACGCAGACGAATGAGCGATTGGGAAAAGTACGCGCTTTCTTTTCCGTCTGCGATTTTTTTACCCGTGGAGCCTTCAATCGCCGCAATGTTTTTGTAAATCTCGTCGAGCGAGCCGTAACGCGACATCAATTTAATCGCTGTTTTGTCACCGATTCCCTTTACGCCCGGAACATTGTCGGAACTGTCGCCGACAAGAGAAAGCAAATCCAAAACTTTAGAAGGCTCTACCCCCCATTCCGTTTTTACCTCTTCCGTGCCGACAAGATCCCATGCAGGGCCAGAGCTTGTAGGAATCGCTTCTGTTCTGTTGATTTTTGACGGACGCAGTTCGAATATTCCATCGCCGACAAGCTGAAGCAAATCTTTGTCCGATGAAAGTATGTAACACTGGCGGTTTTCGTTACGGCACATTTGCGCAAGCGTTGCGATAATATCGTCAGCCTCGAACCCCTCGGCCTTTAGGCATTTGATTCCCAATTCGCCTAAAAATTCTTCGACTAACGGAACCTGCTCGTGAAGATCGTCAGGCGTTTTTTGCCTGTTCGCCTTATACTCACTGTACATTTTATGACGGAATGTCGGGGTGCGAGAGTCAAAAATCGCGGCAAGCCTAAGGGGCTTTTCAAGTTTTTCCAGCCGGTTTCCGTTACCGTCAGCTATCGGTGCGCCGTCATTTAACAGGGAAACAATCGTACGCGCGAATCCAAACAGCGCGGAGACATTTTTCCCCGCATTATTGCGAAGAGGCCTGGTTAAAAAGGCAAAATATGAACGGTAAATCAAACCGTAGGCATCAATCAGGTATAAGGGGCTTTTCATCATGGTACATAGTAGCATAAATATATCCGTATATGGTATACTTTTATTGTGAGCGATAATTCAGGCGACAAAAAGGACAAAAACGACGGCCCCATGTTCCCTTTTGGCGGCGGCAAGATGCCGGATTTTAAGGGGTTTGGCGGCTGGAAATATCTTCTTATATATCTTGCAATTCTGCTTGTTGTTATGAGTCTTTTTAATTATGTTTTTTTAAACCGTATAAACCCTGCTATCGATTTTTCAGAATTTAAGGCGCGGATTGCAACAGGCGAAATCAAACGTGTTGTACTGACAGACTCATTTATTCACGGGTACACAAATCCGGACAGAAAAGATTCAAGATCGCCCTCGCGTTCCTATGGTTCGCAACAGGATAAAATATTTAAAACAGTGTCGATTATAACCGATGATTTTATAAAATTTCTTGATGAAAACAATGTTGCTTACGGCGCGGTTTCACGCGAAGGAAACGCGATTGTCGGATTTATTTTAAGCTGGGTGCTTCCGATTGCTTTCTTCATACTCATCTGGCGTTTTGTAATAAAACGCATCGGCGGGATGGGCGGCAATGTTCTTTCTGTCGGACAAAACCGCGCGGTCATTGTTGCGGAAGGCGACATAACCACGCGTTTTCATGACGTTGCAGGCGTAGATGAAGCGAAAGAAGAATTGGTCGAGGTTGTCGATTTTTTAAAGAGTCCCGACAAATACAAGGAGATCGGCGGCAAGATACCAAAGGGCGTGCTTTTGGTCGGACCGCCGGGAACGGGAAAAACGCTTCTTGCCCGTGCAGTTGCAGGCGAAGCCGGCGTTGCGTTCTTTCGCATGAGCGGAGCGGACTTTGTCGAAATGTTTGTCGGTGTCGGAGCCGCGCGCGTCCGCGATTTGTTCAAGCAGGCAAGAAACAAAGCGCCTTGCATAATTTTTATTGATGAGTTGGATGCAATCGGCAAAAGCAGAATCAACAATATTGCGGGCGGCAACGATGAACGCGAACAAACGCTCAATCAGCTTCTTGTAGAAATGGACGGCTTTGACGGCACTGTCGGATTAATAATTCTTGCTGCTACAAACAGACCCGACGTTTTGGATCCTGCGCTCCTTCGCCCCGGCAGATTCGATCGTCAGGTACTTGTCGATAAACCCGACGTTAAGGGCAGAGAGGCAATTTTACTTATTCATTCAAAAAATGTAAGACGCGATCCTTCCGTAGATTTGGAAAAAGTTGCGCGTACAACCTCGGGGCTTTCCGGCGCGGATTTGGCGAACATTGTAAACGAAGCCGCGCTCCTTGCTGTCAGGGCAGGACGCAAATTGGTTTCGCAATTGGACTTTGACGAAGCTATCGAAAAAACTTACGCGGGTCTTCAGAAGAAAACTCGCGTATTAAAGCCGGAAGAGCGAAGACTTACAGCTTATCACGAAGCGGGTCACGCAATGATTGCCGCTTATACGCCAAACTCCGATCCTGTTACAAAAATTTCGATTATTCCGCGCGGTTTTGCGCTTGGTTATACGCTTATGCTCCCCGTTGAAGATCGTTACACGATCACGCAATCCGATCTCTTGGGAAGGATTGATATTCTCCTTGGCGGAAGAATCGCGGAAGAGATGGTCTCGGGCGAATATTCAACCGGGGCGGCAAACGATCTTACCAAGGCGACAGACATCGCGCGCAAAATGATTACCGATTACGGCATGAGCGATCGTTTTAAAAACGTTGCGCTTACTTCGCGCGGAATGAGCATGACGGGTCAGGAAAGAAGCGAACCCAGTTTCCAGCGCGAATACGCAGAAACAACCCAGCAATACATCGACGAAGAAGTGGCGCGTGTCATTGAAATCGAATACGCCAAGGCGCAAAAAATTCTTTCCGAACGCCGTGATATTCTTGACAGGGTTTCAGGCGCACTTTTGGAAAAAGAAACTTTGGACGAGAAAGAATTTAAAGCATTGTTGGGGATTTAAGCGTATAACTATAAAAGGCATGGATGTAAAGTAATACCGAGATCTGTTGTAGTAATTATATATATTAGCATGAACGCGCGCAGAAAGTTCTGCCTATGCCATATTAAATAGTAAAAGAAATATTGAAAACAGATGATTTTTCTTCACCCTTTTTAGTAATTATTAGGCAGGTGTTTTAATCACATGTAATATATTATTTACTAAAGTGGGGGTTGTTGGAAGTATATGGAGATTTATTTTTTAGTTTATATTGAGTTAAGCGCAAGTTTCATTGGGTGTCTAATAAATCATACAGTAAAAAATATTTTAAAAAAATGAAAGAATATTATTGACAATAAAAGAAGAAAATAATATTATGAGTATAAATATTATGAATAAAGCAAAAATACCATATATTGTATTTTCTGTTTTTTTTCTTTTTATAGGAGGTTGTATATATATTATATTCAGAGATATTAATAAATTGATTATTCTTGAAAAGATAGAAATGTTTGAATTTACTAAAAATGTATATGTTAAATTAAAACCATCTTTTTTAAGTAATATACTAATATATAATTTTCCTGATATGTTTTGGTTTGTATCGGGGATTTTATTATTAAGATTTATCTGGTTTAATAAAAAAAAAGAACAGAATATCTATATATTATGTTTTTATTTAACAGGGATTATTTTTGAAGTAAGTCAACTTTCAAGTATTATTCCAGGAACATTTGATTATTTTGATATATTATTTATGAGTATAGGTGCTCTCGTAGAGGGATTACTATATAAAAATTGCATAAAAAGGAGCATGAAATGAAAAAAGGGAAAATTGGAATTGTACATTTTATTACTGTAATGGTGTTTGTGTTTTTTATTACTTTAGGATTAAGCAGTACTTGTTCAAGTACACCTGAACCAACAAGTGTTGAAAATATAATTAAAACGCAATCAAAAATTTATATGGATATAATGGGTTTTAATGATAATGTTATATTACCATTTGGTTCAGGTAATTCTCAAAGACCACCTCATAATATGGAAACTCAAAATGGTATTGATAATCTTATGAATCAAATTAACAGTTTGCCAAGCGGAGCAAACACAGCTGCTTTTTATGCTCTTGATATAGGGTTGGAACGAATTGCTTTTGTAAAACGTAACTTTATGGATAATGATCCTAATAGTAAATACTATATAATATTTCTTACCGATGGGCTTGATAATGTTTCTTTGGATTTAGCGCAAAGAAATGGACGTGGTATATATAATAACATAAAAGAATATGCAGATGCATTACAAGAAAAAATGAAAAGTAATTTACTTAACTATGTAATCAGTAGAGATCAATCCGGTAATAATAGAATTACTTCTAGTGGACCAAGTACTACAAATTCATTTCAATCATTTGTTTTACTTTATAAAGGAAATGATATTATAAGAAGTGGTTATACTGATAACGAACTTAATCAAATGCTTTTACCTTTTACAGGTTCACAAAATGAACAACGGCCACCAGTAATAATGAGTGATAATCTAAATCAATTATACAACGAATTTGAGAAAGAATTTGCTTTATCATTTTCTTTTGTTATTCCAAAAGGATATGAGGGGATGCGAATTCGTATGCTATTAAATCCTGAAAGAAGAATATGGTTTGAAGGAGATCTAAAAAAAGAAATCAAATCTGTTCAAAGAGGTCGGAATGAAATAGTATATAAATTTGAAAATATTACAACAAGTGATGGATTTACATTCAATAATGATGGTATAATAATGATGGATAATGCATTATATAATGAAAATTCCAATATAGTTCCTTTTGTAATAGATGGTCTTAGGCATAATAATAGATCGTATATAGTTAAACGTAATGATAATGTTCAACAATGGTTTTATAATGAAAACAGACTACGTTTAAACTCTGAATTTAATGTAATAAATAGGAAAAATGCATATATACTTTTTATTTTGGATACAAGCACTTCATTTAATGAACATATTGATTCAGCAAAAGAAACAATAAAAAGAATGGTAATGTACATAAATGAACAAATGTAGGTATGCATATGTACAAATGAGGGAAAAACCTGCGCATAACAAACGGTAATTGCTAAGCTGCTTGTGCGGCAATTTAATAGCCTAATTGGCAGCTCGGGGTTCAGTCGGCTAGGTGTCGCCTCGAACCTTCGGTTCGAGGTTGCGCAAGCCCTTATTCGGGCTGGCAAAACATCAGTTACCTGGAACGTTAAGTGAAAGTTTATCAATAAAATATTAATAGGAGGATATTATGGGAGCATCGTTTGGAGGAATAATTTATGCAATATTTATTATTATATGTGTTGCATTAATTGGATTTGGTGGGTTTTTAAGTATTAGTAAGAAAAAAAATATTGGATGGATATTTTTAATTATTGGCACAGCATTAATAATTTTACTATTAGCATTTAGAACGGATTCAATTAATTTTTTCAGTTAATTAATTAAAAAACCTCGTAAAACCAGCACTTAACAAACAATAATTGCTAAGCTGCTTACGCAACAATTTAAAAGCTGTTCGCGCCCTCGGGGTTCGAAAAACCGCAGTCGCCTACGGCTTTGTGCGGTTTTCTTTCACCCGCATTCCAGCCCAACGCAAACCTGCGGTTTGCGTTGGGCTGGAACATCGCATACTTAGAACGTTAAGCGAAAGTTGCAAAGACGTATTAATATTAATAATTTTCTTAAAAAGTAGTTGACATAAATTAAATATAAATATAAACTTTATTAAAATGAACATAATGTTTATTTTAATAAAAAGGAGTATGATATGTCTGTTTTTGTTACATTAGTATTGATTGTGGTTGCTGTATTAATTGTTAGAGGAGTACTAAAAAGCGTTGCCAGTAAAAATGAAGAAAAATCATGGGAATATTCTCGAAGTGCTATGGAATACCAAAAAAATGGCAATTATGAAGAAGCAATCGTTGATTTTAATAAGTTTTTTGAATTAAATAAAAATCCTTATTATACAAAATATATGGAACGTGGAGATTTATTTAATATTTCTGGAAATATTGATCTGGCAATAGCCGACTATACACGAGTGATTGATTTAGGTAAAAAGAATGTAAAAATTTCAGAAGATGCGGAAAAAGCTGCTGAAAGGTTAGGAAGGGAGGGTTATACTGCAATAACACACACTGATTTATGTAATGTTGCAATGGCATACAATTTACGTGGTGATATGTACGATAAAAAGGGAGATAGAAAAAAAGCTATTGAAGATTATAATGAGGCTATTTTTCAATTTGACAACACTATTCAAGCTGGACCTTATGGTTCAGAATATTATGCTAAACGCGGCGATGTATATGCAAAACTTGGTCACAATGATAAATTGTTAGAGGATTATAATAAAGCTATATGGACTTGTGATAAACGTCTTCAACAAGATAAAAATGATTTTTCTCAACTTCATTTACGCAGTAAATTTTATTTAAAAATTGGCAACATAGAAAACGCAATTATTGATTTAAAATCCGTAATGCAATTTAAATTAAATAAAGGTGATTATGATGATTTTGAAGATTATAATTATGATGTAAAAAAACTTGGTGAACTTCAAGAAATAGTAAAAAAAGAACTTGAAGAAATAAAGAAATAATTTTTGGAGGTAAATTATGTCTAATTGGAACAATGTACCACAATTTTACTGGAGTGATTATCCTAATAACCCCGGTGTACGACTAGTATGTGAAAGTTCATACCCTAACAATCCTGATGTACTAAGTGTTGGACTAACGAGTGATTATCCTAATAATTCTGATGTAATGCATGTGCATAGAAGTAATTATCCTAATAATCCAGGAGTACAACTGATTTATATGACAGGTTGTTTTCCAAAATCAGAACTAGTACAAACTTGTTTCGATGAATGGGTTCCTATAGGTTCGTTAAAAATAGGAGATAGAATAAGTTCTTTCGACTTGGAAAAGAATAAAAATAGATTCACCGCCATAACTGGAATACATAAATATTCTGTTAATGACATAATATGTTTAAATAATACTATACAAGTTTCTTCATCTCATCCTTTTATGATTATTGAAAAAGATGAAAAAGGTAATTTTACACCCAAATGGAAAGTTGCATTTGATGTGATTATAGGAGATTACATATTTGGCTCTGATGGTAAACTAACTGTTGTTAAAACAAAAAACAGGAAATGGTATCCTGAAATTGGTATTGAGGTTTTGAACCTTTCGACTGACAGTGGTGTTCCGTTTTTAGTAGGAAACTTTGTTGTTAGAGCAGAAAATGCAAAAGACACTATAGAATGGGCAAAAACTCCATTAACTCAAAAATTAGCCGCTTAATTAAAGATATAAAAAACGCAACCATCGCATAACAAACGGTAACTGCCAAGTTACTATGCAACTTAAGCTGCACGCAGCAATTTGAAAGCTGTTCGCGCCCTCGGGGTTCGAAAGAACCTTTGGTTCTACGGCTAGGTGTCGCCTCGAACACGAACCTTTGGTTCGAATGGTTCGCGCTTGCTCCCACTTTTAAATTAACCGCGAAAGCGGTTTTACTCACCCACATTTTGCCAGCCCTGGTCGCGAACTTTCAGTTCGAAGCTGCCAAGCCCTTATTCGGGCTGGCAAAACGTCAGTTACCTAGAACGTTATGTGCAAGTATTTTGAAATTGTGATGTATGATAAAATATACACTTGAAATATTTCAAAACAATAAAAAAGACTTGACAAAATGATTTTTATTTAGTATAGTACATTCACAACACTTAATGGTGCGTGCGCAATTGGTACCTACGCAAGTACGTATCAAAATGGTGGGTTAAAATCCCCCATTTGCGAGGGAGGTAGGGTGGCGGTGTGGGAAGTTCTCATACAATTTCGCATCTTTATTTGTTAGGAATAATGTTAAAGAGAGGTTATTTTGGAACTAAATTTAATGGAGTGTGATTATTTAATTAATCCTAGGGCTATACGTTATATAAAATACAATCATAATCACCAAATAATAATAGTATTGAATGGCAGTAAAGAAGAACAAGATGATATTAATATTAAGATTGATGTTTCTGATGATAATGATGGGGAAGTTTACAAAGAAATTCGAAATAAACTGTTTCGTAAATTTGGATTAAAAGAAGAAAAAATATATGAAAATGTTATAAAATTATTTGAGAAAGGGTTAGAAACAAAAGAAATAGCTAATATGTTAAGAATTAGAA